>WNFY01000088.1_pt1 | contig 84480 bp, 71 predicted proteins | sample 5400091 | NCBI WGS metagenome assembly WNFY01 (sample SAMN13153364, study PRJNA577476) | soil metagenome | isolation source: 60 cm soil or saprolite under grassland replicate 1 | place: USA:California | collected 2016-06-15
CGAGCAGATTGTCATGAACCTTGCCGCCAATGGTCGTGACGCCATGCCCGACGGCGGCAAGCTGACCATCGAAACAGCCGCAGTTGGCTTGGACGAGACCTATGTGCAGCAACGATCGATTGTTCCCATCGGCGACTACGTGATGCTGGCGGTGACCGACACCGGTCAGGGCATTGCTCCAGAACATCTCTCGCATATCTTCGAACCCTTCTATACCACCAAAGCCGAGGGCAAAGGTACAGGCCTGGGATTGGCAACTGTGTATGGAATCGTGAAGCAGAATGGCGGTTTCATTTGGGTCTATAGTGAGCCCGGACTCGGAACCACCTTCAAGATATACCTGCCGCGGGTCAGAAAGGACGCAGGAGCAACCAAACCCGCGGTTCTGACCCAAGCAGAAACTCCGGGAGGAGTCGAGACCATTCTGCTGGTCGAAGACGAAACCGCCGTGCGACAGTCTACCGGGGAATTCTTGCGCTTGAATGGTTACACCGTGCTCGAAGCGAAGGACGGAGAGGATGCCTTGCGTGTGGCCAAAAATCATGCCAGCGAAATTAGCCTTATGGTGACCGATGTTGTGATGCCGCATCTGGGCGGTGCAAAACTAGCGGCACAATTGACCTCGATACGCCCCAACCTGAAAGTTCTTTTTGTCTCCGGGTACGCGGAAAGCACTGTGCTGCGTCATGGCGCCATCGATGTCACCAACAGTTTTCTGCAAAAACCGTTTGGACTTAAGTCCCTGGCCGCAAAAATCCGCCAGGTCCTCGATCCCCAAGTATCGTCTGCGGGGGTGCCAATCCTCACCCAGTGATCTCGTTCTCTGGGGATGGCTCGGTTTGGTTCTTTACAAACTTTGCGCCGTTGCCTGGACCCCCGCAAAACAACCCTTACGAGCGGCAAGCTGATATAAACTCAAGAGTCCATGACTTTGCTGCTTGAGGCCCGGCACGCTTGACGACCACGGTCGCTGAGATGGCCATTCCCAATGAAACCAAGCTCGTCCCCAGTTATCGTGGGGCTTGGGTCGCACTGTTCCTTCTATTTTCCATCGTCTATTTCGGCTCTCTGACAAGTCCCGCACTCCTCGATGACGCCGACGCTGGCCATTCCGAAGCCGCACGCGAGATGTATGCCAGCGGAGACTACGTCACCTTGCACATCAATGGTATCCGTTACATGGAAAAGCCGCCGCTTCCCTATTGGCTGGTGGCCGCTGGATTCCATATTTTCGGGGTGCACGAGTTGGCGGTGCGGTTGCCGTCAGCTCTCGCCATATTTTTGCTGATGGTGTTGGCGTACCGTTGGGGGTGTAAGGCCTTCGATAGGCGCGTAGGTGTTTACACCGCCCTATTCGTCACCACGGCAATCGGGTATTACCTGTTTTCCAGGATCCTTATTCCCGAAGCGCTGCTGAGTCTGCTGATCGCCGCCTCGCTTTGGTTCTTCCTCACAGCCCTGGAGCCTCAGGCAGCCGCCTGGCGATGGTATGCGGGATACACGTGCGCCGCTCTCGCGGTACTGGCGAAGGGGCTGATTGGTATCGTCTTCATCGGCGCCATCATGCTTGTGTTCGTCGTGCTTAGCGGTGATTGGCGGCGCTGGCGCGAATTTCGATTATTTTCAGGAACGTTATTGTTTCTGCTGATCGCCGCGCCCTGGCACTTGCTGGCGGGGTTTCGCAACCAACGATTCTTCTGGTTCTATTTCGTCAACGAACACTTCCTTCGTTTCCTGGGCAAACGCTACCCCAGGGATTACAACAAGCTGCCGGCCTATCTTTACTGGTCCCTGCATCTGGCCTGGCTGTTTCCGTGGAGCATGTATTTCCCCTTGGCGCTGAAAGACAGTTGGCAGACGCTCAAGAGCAAAGTTGCAATCCCGCGCTTTGAAGCGCGCACCCGCTTGATGTGCTGGATCTGGGCCGGGATCATCCTCGTATTTTTTGCCTTGTCCACCAACCAGGAGTACTACACCTATCCGGCATATTTTCCGCTGATTCTGTTGCTGGCGGTCGCGGTCTCCTCTTCGGAATCGAAGGACACATCTAAGGAGGGATCCCGCTGGTTGTTGTGGGCGGCCGCCCTGATCGCGATCGCCTCTGTCGCTTCGGGCTGCGCTTTGGCGGCGGGATTATGGAGCTCGCGCCACCTGCCGTTTACCCCGGACATCGGCACCGTGCTGGCCAAGCACGATCTGTCCAATGACACACTTTCCATGTCGCACATGCTCGACCTCAGCGGAGAATCATTCGCGGCCCTCCGCCTCCCAGCCATACTTGCAGCCATTGCATTCCTCGTAGGCCCGCTCACATCGTTAGCTTTACGATGGAAACGGAAGAACTGGGCCGCCACCTGGACGTTGGCCGTCACCATGACCGTGTTCCTGTCCGCCGCACACATCGCCTTGCAGCGTTTCGAACCTTATCTTTCCTCCAAGCCGCTGGCAGAAAAGATTGCGGCGCAGATTCAGCCGAGCGACCAGGTCATGATTTACGGTGACCAGTCATTTGGAACCTCGTTGCTTTTCTACCTCCAGCGCCCAATCGAACTGGTGAATGGCAAGAGCACTTCCATGTGGTTCGGCTCCACCTTTCCGGATGCTCCTAAAAGATGGGTGACGGATGACGACTTGCTACGGGCATGGAACTCACCGACCCGGGTGTTTCTGTTTGTGACCACTTACCAGAAAGCGAGAGTCGAGTCTCTCATTCAATTGCCCAAATATGCGATCGCCGAGAGTTCGGGCAAAACCATCTACAGTAACCAGCCCAACCGCTAATCGGAGACAATCTGCGCGCGGAGGCTTGATCTCTTCGCTCGACCCATGCCGCCCACATCAATTATCATCGGCTCAACCATGCAAAAGTGCTCGCGCCGCCTGGAGATCCCTCTGTGATTATCACCCGGAGCCCCCTGCGGATTTCCCTGGGTGGAGGTGGCACCGATCTTCCGTCCTACTACCGGGAGCACGGCGGATTTTTGATCGCAGGGGCGATCAACCGCTACGTTTACATCACCGTCACTGAAGCTTTCCGTCCCAAAATCATCTTGAAATATTCGAAACTCGAGGATGTGGATCGTATCGAGGAGATCCAGCACCCTATCATTCGTGAAGCTCTAAAGATCACGGGGGTGACTGGCCCGTACCTGGAAATCGTGAGCCTTTCCGATATTCCAGCGGGAACCGGTTTGGGTTCGTCGGGCAGTTTCACCACGGCATTGTTGTGCGCTCTGCATACGCTGAAGCGTGATTTCATGCCACCCCAAGCTTTGGCCGAGCAAGCTTGCCACATCGAGTTGGATCTCCTCAAAGAGCCGATTGGCAAGCAGGACCAGTACATCGCGGCTTTCGGCGGCGTCACTTGTTTTCAGTTTCAGCCCGACGGGAAGGTCATTGCCGAACCGTTGAAAATGCCCGCCGAAGCGCTGGCCAATCTGGAAGACAACCTCCTGCTCTTTTTCACCGGAAGTTCGCGGTCCGCCTCGGACATTCTGCGCGATCAGGACACGCGGACCAAGGAAAACAGCCGCGAGATGATTGGCAACTTGCATTTCACCAAACAACTGGGGCTGCAAAGCCGGGATGCGCTGCTGGCCGGCGACCTGCGTAAGTTTGCTGAACTGATGCACGCTCATTGGGAACACAAGAAGAAGCGATCGGCGAACATCACTAGCGGCCCGATTAATGACTTGTATGAACTGGCGCGGGCCAACGGCGCTCTGGGCGGAAAACTGATCGGAGCGGGGGGCGGCGGCTTCTTAATGTTCTACACCGAAGAGAAGACCCGCCTGCGTCATGCCATGAGAAATGCCGGTCTGCGTGAGGTGCGCGCGCAATTTGATTTTGCCGGAACCACGGTCGTGGCGCACTCATAGGAGATCTTTGTTACCCATCGCCATCCTTGCCGGCGGACTGGCCACACGCCTTCGCCCGGTCACCGGGAAAATACCGAAGTCGCTGATTGAAATCGACGGCGAGCCGTTCATCGCACACCAGCTTCGCCTGCTGCGGGCTCGCGGAATTCAGCGCGCGGTTTTGTGCGTGGGCCACCTCGGCGAAATGATTCAGGCCGCTATCGGCGATGGTTCTCAACTCGGTTTCGATGTTGATTACTCATTCGATGGCCCTGCCTTACTGGGTACCGCCGGGGCCATCCGCAACGCTTTACCCAAGTTGGGTCCCGAGTTTTTTGTTATATATGGAGATTCATACCTGCCCTGCGATTATGCAGCCGTGGCGGAAAAATTTGGCTCTTCGGGCACCCTGGGCCTGATGACCGTGTTTCGCAATGAAGGCAAATGGGACACCAGCAACGTCGAGTTCAGAGATGAAAAGATTCTGGCATATAGCAAGCAGAGCCGGACTCCGGGGATGAATTACATCGATTACGGTCTGGGTGCGTTTCGCGCGGAAGCATTTGCCACGATTCCGCAAGGAGCCGTGTTCGACTTGGCCGGCCTATATGGAGATCTGCTACAGCGCGGGCGGCTCGCGGGATTTGAAGTCTATGAGCGGTTTTATGAAATCGGATCGGTGGAGGGTTTGAAAGAAACAGCCGCGTTTTTGGCGGCACAGAAATTGCCTCATTCATGACCACCTTCTCACAACAGTTTTTGGCGGAAGCCAGCGAGGTGATTTCCCGGCTGGATACGGCGCAAATCGAAAATGCGGCCAAACTACTTGCGGAGACTCGCGATGCCGGCGGGCGCTTGTTCATCCTGGGAGTAGGCGGCAGCGCGGCGAACGCATCCCACGCAGTGAATGATTTCCGCAAGATCGCCGGCATCGAGGCCTATGCGCCGACGGACAATGTTTCTGAGCTGACGGCGCGGGTTAACGACGAAGGTTGGAGCACAGTCTTCGAAGCCTGGCTGAGAACTAGCCGCCTACAGGCCAAGGACTTGGTGCTGGTGTTCTCGGTCGGTGGCGGCGACCTGAGCAAGAATATAAGCCCGAATCTGGTGACCGCGCTTCAATATGCAAAAACTGTCCGCACAAAGATTATAGGAGTGGTGGGCCGCGATGGAGGATTCACCGCGAAAGCCGCCGATGCCTGTGTCATTGTCCCCACCGTCAACCCCGCGCACATCACTCCGCACACCGAGGCCTTTCAGGCCGTGATCTGGCATTTGCTGGTCTCGCATCCCACGGTGCGCCAGCAGCAAACCAAGTGGGAGTCCGGGGTGTGAACCATAAACCCAGGTCCCGCGCGGTCTTTCTTGATCGCGATGGCGTCATCAACCATGCGGTGGTCCGCGACGGCAAGCCTTATCCGCCATCAAGTCTTGCGGAACTGAAAATCACGGCCGGGACCGAATCCGCGCTGAAAGAACTGAAGGACCGCGGCTTCAAGTTGATCGTGGTCACCAACCAGCCCGATGTAGCTCGTGGTCTTCAGACTCAGGCAGCAGTAGAAACCATCCATCGGGCCTTGTTGTCCATCCTGCCGCTGGACGATATCTTTGTCTGTTATCACAGCGACGAAGATCACTGTGACTGCCGCAAACCGAAACCCGGCATGCTGCTGGACGCCGCCAAAAAGCACAATATTGACCTTACCCACAGTTACTTAGTGGGTGACCGGTGGCGTGATGTTGAGGCCGGCTACAACGCGGGATGCAAGACCATTCTGGTGGATTCCGGCTACAATGAAAAGATGCCTGCGCATCCGCCGGATGCGCGTGTGGGGTCGTTGCGGGAAGCAGCGGACTGGATTCTGCGATCCAGTCTCGAGGAGCCTAGAGATGAAGTTCGTGTCTGACTTGAAGGTCAAAATATTCGGCGACGGCGCGGACAAGGCCAGCATGCTGGAGTTGTATCAGCGGCCCTACATCAAGGGATTTACCACCAATCCAACGCTCATGCGCAAGGCCGGCGTCACCGACTATGAAGCCTTCGCCACCGAGATTTTGCAGTACATCGCCGACCGTCCCGTCTCCTTTGAAGTTCTCGCCGATGACGAGGCGGAAATGGAGCGGCAGGCGCGGCAAATCGCAAGCTGGGCGGACAATGTTTACGTCAAGATCCCAGTCACCAACACCCGCCGCGAGCCCATGTACGACCTGGTGCGGCGGCTGAGCGCGGAGGGAATCCGCATCAATATCACCGCGCTCTGCACCCTCGATCAGGTGGGCAAGGCCTGTGCAGCTTTGCGCGGTGGGGCGCCGTCGTATATTTCCATTTTTGCCGGGCGCGTCGCCGACACCGGGCGCGACCCGTTGCCGATGATGCGGTCCGCCTTGGAACTGATGCGTCCTCAACCGCAGATTGAACTGGTGTGGGCCAGCCCGCGGGAGTTGCTGAATATTTTTCAGGCGGATGAAATCGGCTGCCATATCATCACCGTCACCACCGACATCCTCAAGAAACTTTCGCTCATCGGAAAAGATCTGGACGATTATTCCCTCGAAACCGTGCTGATGTTCTACAACGACGCGGTAAAGTCGGGATACACTCTGGAGCGTCCGGTCGGGGTCGCGCAATCGGCCGGCGGCCGCCGAAGTTCGCGCTCCCGGTAATCGATCTTGTTGATTGCATACATGCTGGTGGGGATGGCCGCGGTTGGGTTGGCCGCCTCCACCGTCTTCCTTGTTCTGACGATTTTCGCTGCGGCACGCTTTCACGCTGATGCCCGCCGGGCGCGGCAGAACGCGCCAAAACGCGCTGCCCTTCCGCGAGTGTCGCTGCTCAAACCGGTCCATGGCCTCGATGCGCGGCTGCAAGAAAACCTCGAGAGCTTTTTCCGCCAGGACTATCCGGCTTACGAAATTCTCTTTGCCGCAGATGAAGCGGATGATCCGGCGCTGGCGATGGTGCGGGAAGTCTCTGCGCAGTATCCGAAAATCCCCAGCCGGATTATCGTGAACGGCCGCCCGCCGTGGCCCAATCCTCCAGCATGGTCTTTTCACTGCATGACCGAAATTGCCGCCTGTGACATTCTGGTCACCAGCGACAGCGACGTTGAAGTACAGCCTGATTATCTGCGCCATGTCGTCGCGCCTCTGCTTGATCCTAAGGTCGGCATGGTCACCTGTGTTTACCGGGGAAAGAATGCGGGCGGTTTCTGGTCCGGAATGGACGCCATCGGCATGTCGGTGGAGATGACAGCAGGCGTGCTGGTAGCCAACATGCTGGAAGGGATGAAGTTCGGGTTGGGACCGACCATCGCGGTGCGAAAAGATTCTCTGGCAAGGATCGGCGGCTACCAGGCGCTGGGCGAATACTTTGCGAACGATTTCGTCATTGGCAACTTTATCGAGAAGGCCGGATACAAAGTGGTGCTCTCAGAACATGTGATCGACCACGTGGTCCCGCCGATGGCGTTCAAGAAGATGTGGGAACGGCAAGTCCGCTGGGCCAAGAGCACTCGCTACTCCCGGCCCAAGGGTCATTTCGGTACCGGGCTGATTTTTGCCGTGCCCTATGGGATTTTTGCATGGTTGGGAGCAGCCTGGCTTGGGCATCCGGGAATCGGCGCCAGTCTATTCGGCGTGGCCATTCTGAACCGGCTGGTCGAGTGCCTGGTCATCGGATGGGGAGTGGTTCGAGATCCGCGAGCGCTGCGCTCACCCTGGCTCTATCCCATCCGGGATCTTCTGGGATTTGTCGTCTGGTGCGCGAGCTATCTGAGCAGAGGCTCGGTGTGGCGTGATAGTACTTACAAATTGCTCGAAGGCGGCAGAATCGTCCGCCAGACACCGCGCGGAGAACAACCCAGTTAGCCGGATGGATTATTCAGCCACTACTTTGGCCAGTTTGCCGTCTTTCAAAGTGAAAGAGGTTCCACGCCAGCGCACGGTGCGCCCCGCAAAGCTGGCAACCCACACCGCGACTGCAACCAGGTCACGGATGGGAACCAGGGCCAGCAGCGGCAACACATAGCGGTCTTTCAGCACCAAGCGCCCGACCACTACCGCGACCGACATCCGCATGACCGCAGCCAAAGTAGCCAAGCCCCAGGCCCATGGCGTGCCGCGAATGGACGCCAGCAGCAACAGGACCCAGGGAACGCCGAAAGTGAGAATCACTCCCACATATCCCCAGGGGCGGGAATCGCGCACGCTGCGCGCCCATCGCAATTGATGATCAAAATAGTGGTGGGGCGAGGTAGTCGACCACTGCCTCGAAACCGCCAATGGCCTGAAGGTCGCGTTGCCGGAAAGCCAGAGTTGAACCTAACCCGAAATGAATACCCTTTTCGATTTCCCGCGCGGAGAGCACGCCGCCGGAAAAATCTGTGCTGATACCGACCGACTCAAGCCGCGATCCCAGAGTTCGGCTCGGAACCCCCCGATATAAACATGTGACCATGCCGACCTCAGGATCGGAAAGTGGCGCGACCACTCGCCGCAAATAATCCGGCTCCACGCGAATGTCGCTGTCATTGACGATGAGATGGTCATAACGCGCAGAGAAGAGCATTTGCGCCAGATTGCTCACTTTACGGTTCGTGCCCAGATTCGCGCTACACACAACCAGTTGGATCGCCCGCTGCGGGAACTCCGCTTGAAGTTTGCGCACCAGCTCAGCCGCTGGGTCATCGGCCTCGCTTACGCCAAAAACAAGTTCGTATTCTGGATAATCCAGCAGGCAATGACTGCGAAAGCTCTCGTACATCTCAGGGTCGGGTCCCTTGAGCGGCTTAAGAATGGAAACCGGGGGCAGAGGCGGAGAGCTAGAGTGGACACTTCTGTCCGTTCTACCCCGGTCCCGCAAAAATCGTGCAGCGCCGGCTAAACAAATGGAGTAGTAGCCAACGCTGGAAAACCCTGCCAACGTCGCGAACAGCTCAATCAGCTGAATACCATGGTGAATCATTCGTAACGCAGAGCTTCAATTGGGTCCAGGTTGGCGGCCTTCCAGGCGGGATAGATTCCAAACACCAGCCCAACACTGGCCGACGCGCAGAACGCCAGGACAATCCAGAAGGTGGAAAGGCGGGCTGGCAGATCGGTCCAGATCGTCGGCAGCAGCCAGACAATAAAGGAGCCCAACAAGATGCCGATCACTCCCCCAATCGCGGTGAGGATTACGGCTTCAATGGTGAACTGGAGCAGCACATCCCCCTTGCGCGCGCCGATGGCTTTGCGAACGCCGATTTCCCGTGTGCGTTCGGTAACCGAAACCAGCATGATGTTCATCACGCCAACTCCGCCCACCATCAGGGCCACGCTCGAAACCGCGAACATGAAGACAAACAGCATTCCCGTCAGTTGGTTCCATAGGTCCGACATCGCATCCTGGGTAAAGATGGCAAAGTTGTCCTGGTCCTGCGGTGCGACTTTGCGGCGGCGGCGCATGACCTCGCGGATCTCGTCCTGGGCCTTGGCCATATCTTCATGGGAGGTAGCTTTCAGGCTGATCCAATAGCCGGTGCGCTCCAATTCAGGGTGCAGCTTCTTGAAAGTGCTCAGCGGAAAAAAGATCAAGTTGTCTTCCGGATTTTTCCCGCCGCCAAAGGCGCTCTTGCGTTTTTCCGCTATGCCGACGACGGTGAAAAGCTGCCCGTCAATATTGATCTCCTTACCTAGCGCATTGCCGTTGGGAAACAGCTCATCGGTTACGTCCGCTCCCAGGATTATGACTGGCGCCCGGTGTTCTTCGTCAATCTGGCTGAACCACCTCCCCTGGGAAGGTTGCAGGTCGAAGACGTCTTTCCAGGAATAAACATCGCCTTCGAGGATCGTATTCTTGGTCTTGTGCCCTTCGTACTTGACCGAGTAAGTGCCGGTACCGAATTCAGGCCGCTGATAGCGCAGGCCGCAGGTTGCGGATTTCACATGAGGCAGGTGGGCAATCGCTTCGTAGTCATCAAAGGTAAGGACTTTGCGCGTGCGCATCTCTTCGGTCGGTCGGCTAAAGCTGAAGGGCTGGATGTGGAACACAAAAATAAGATCTGATCCCATGCTCCCGATGGACTCCATCACGCTGGTATTGAGGCCACTGACGAACGACGAGATCCCAATGACGACGACCACTCCAATTACGATGCCCAGGATGGTCAGCCCGGAACGCAGTTTGTTGCCGCGGATGGTGGCAACCGCCATGTGGAGGATTTCGCTGTAATCGCGCCGCTTCATAGCTCAAACCTCAGGGCGGCAATCGGATCAAGCCGGGCCGCGCGCTTGGCTGGGTAAACACCGAAAAACAGGCCCACGCTGGAGGAAACGATCAGCGCCGCGAATACTGCCCAGATGGGAACAGAGGATGGCATGCCTATGATTAATGTGACTGTTTTGGCTACAAACACGCCGCCTGCCACGCCAAGAAAGCCGCCCACCAGCGCCACCGTGCTGGACTCAATCAGGAATTGCATCAGCACATCGTGCCCACGCGCGCCCATCGCCTTACGGATGCCGATTTCGCGGGTCCGCTCGGTGACCGCAACCAGCATGATATTCATGATCACAATTCCGCCCACCACCAGCGAGGTGGCGGCGATGGCAATCATGGCAATAAAGAAAGTCTGCGTCAGGTTCTGCCACAAAGCGAGAAAGTTCTCATTGGTCTCGATGGCAAAGCTATCCGGAGCGCCTGGCGCATCGTGGCGGCGGGCGCGCAGGATGACTCGCGCCTCGTCCATGGCTGCATCCAATTGGCTTCCCACTCCGTCGGCTTTGCCGCAGATGATAATGCTGTTGTGCCGGCCGTACTGTTTAAGATAGGCCGTGATAGGAATCATCACATAGTTATCGCGGCTCTGGCCGAGGGTTGTGCCTTGTTTCTTGCCGACTCCGACCACTCGATAGGCCTGTCCCTTGACCCGAATCTCCTTGTCCAACGGGTCTTCCCCAGGAAACAGATTGTCCACGACATCGGTCCCAATCACCGCCACCTCAGAGTGGTTATCCACATCGGCGTCATTGATGGGGCGGCCGATGTTCAGGTCCATGTTCAGGATGGCAGGCATGGAAGGAGTCAGGCCGCGAACAAATGTGTTTTGAATCGACTGCTGCCCGTATTTCACCTCTCCCGCAAGGTTGGTCACCATCGCCCCGAGATCGGTGCAGCGATTGCATCCTTCCGCGACTGCGGTGTAGTCCTCAAGCGCGAGGTCTTTGCGCCGCTCGCCTTCGATCAACTGATCAATGTTGGTGATGACCGAAGAGTGCTTGTTGATGATGAAAACGTCCGCCCCGAGATTGAAGACCTTTTCCGCGATATATCGGTTGATCCCGCTGACAAAAGTGAGCACAGCAATGACCGCGCCCACACCGATGACCACTCCAAGCAGGGTCAGTATGGAGCGCAGCTTATTAGCCCAAAGGGATTGCAGGGCCACGCGAATGGCTTCGGAAAGGTTCATGGGTTAGCTGCTGGTCGCTGGCCGTTGGTCGCTGGCCAAAACCTAAGTCTAACAAAGCTCGACGCTGATGCTGTATCTATATACGCAAATCCCGGGTCCAGGGTTCAGGCAATGACCAACGACTAGACGCGGGCGAACAGAATCAGGCGGGGAATCCCGCCACTCCACTATAATGAATGAGTGGCAGCTGGACCGGACGGTCGCCCGCTTAGGCGGGAGGAAAGTCCGAACTCCACAGAGCAGTGTGCCGGATAACGTCCGGGAGAGGGTGACCCATTCTAAATTTCGTGTTCCTTGCGAAATTTAGCGTGGGGTATTTCTCGACGGAAAGTGCCACAGAAAACAAACCGCCTTGGCGGCAACGCCGGGGTAAGGGTGAAAAGGTGCGGTAAGAGCGCACCGCCGCCGCAGTAATGCGACGGGCATGGCAAACCCCACACGGAGCAAGACCAAATAGGGAGGAAGTTGCGGCTTCGGCTGCGGCACGTGCCGGCTCGGTGCGTCAAACCTCCGGGTAGGTCGCTTGAGGCGCGCAGCAATGCGCGCCCCAGAGGAATGATCGTCCCGCGGCATTCGTGCAGCGGACAGAATTCGGCTTACAGGTCCGGCTGCCACCCTTGTTTTCTCTCAGGTATCGCGCCTGTGCTCAGGGGTTTCCCCTAGCCTTAAGCCGTAATTTCCGCCAGCACCCGGTCCCAAACTGTCCGATTGTTCCAATATTCCACATGGGCGGAAAGAGGGATTAATGCATCGGGGTCTTTCACGTTCTCAACCCGGCGAACGCCTTGTACCGGGGGATTTGCAGAGTCCGGCGGCTGGTCGTAAAAATCCAGTGATCCGCAAATCACATCGCTGCGCGAATAAACATTCACCCAAGGAATTCTCTCCCGTACCGGGGAACGCTGGATTAGAGGCTGCACCACCGCCGCTAACTGTTCTCGCACATGCCTGGTGGTTTCACCCATGATGGTAAAAAAGAAAGCGATCTTGTCCAGCGGACTGCCAAAGGTCATGAGCAGACAAGTTCTTTGGGTAATTTGCAGCCAGCAATTTGATAGCTCGTCGTCATTCAAAAGACGGTTCAGAGTGTCGTAGGCAATCACAGAACCGAGCGAGTGCCCGACGATGGCGATCTTCTCGTATTCAAGCTGGTGGAGTTCATCGGTTTTTACCCTATAAACGGCGGTGGCCGTTTCCAGGGCACAGTCCTTGATCTTCTGCCTCACCTCTTCAAAACGATCGATCTTGTTGGAGGAAATATAGGCGGCGACGTCGCCCACGTATTGCACCAAGAGTTCCCTTATATAACGGCTAATGACCGCAAGAAATGGCCATATCCACAGATAAGAAAAGACCAGGTTTCGAAGTGTGAGTTTCCAACCCGTCCAAGGGGCCGCGGACCACGCGAAGGCGCCTCCGTGAGCGATAAGCCAGATCATTCCCGCGATCCCGGCGACAAATATTAGCACTGCCAAATAAAACAAAAAACGCGGTTGCATGGATTCTTCCGAGTCATTGTCGGAGCCATGAATCCAACGTTTGAGCAGAGCTAAAGGCACCAAGGCCAACGAAGTAAACACCAACATGTTGGTAAGCCCATGGATATTCTCCTGGAACGGGGAGGTCAACCAGCACGGAACATAGTGCAGCCAAACGATAATGGCCATATGCGCCGCGCTCAGCACCATCACCAACGCCGCGAGAATGAGTGCGCCCCAACAGAACCATTGAACTCCTCGCGGGCGGCTCAATGAGGCAAGGTAAAGCATGATTCCAAAAGTGAGAGCCGTCAGGCAAACCATGCTCGCCAGCGCCGTGAGGGCTGGACGTATGGCTGGGGTGATCAGGGCCTCGGCGTTAGCAATGTGAGCGGAACTGGCGCCGGCAGCAATGATTACCGTATTGATGACCATGAGCGCGGCCAAAATGGCCAGCGTAAATAGAAGGTAAGTCGGCGTTCTCCAGGTAATTGTGAACGATTCCATCTGTCCGAAAAGGGCGCGGCCAAAAGGCTTGAACGAATTCAAAAGGCCTCGAATTCCACAACTCCACAAAAAGCTGATTACGTCTTTCAGACCCACCACTCCCTCGGTCTTGGGAGCCCAATAGCATTCGTAGAGATGTACCTCGACCGGTTCTGCATTGGCACGCGGGAACTTCAGTTCTACGCGCTGAAGAATGGTTTTGTCGACCTTCACGTTGCGGTACTGAACCTCGGGCGATCCAACCGGTGAATTCGCTCTCTCCGCGGCAGCAATCAGGCCCTCTGCCACCTGGTCCAGCGTAGCGAAGCGAATCTGCTGCCCCATGCCGTGCGAAATCCAGATTGCGCGTTTCTTCCCCAAGCGCGGTAGTTCTTTGGAAACGCCGGCGAATTTCCGGATATCGGTGACGAGTTGCTCCACTTTGCCTTCCGCGGGTGGCGAGATTGGGAAAGCGTCGTACGACGTGGAGGGCTCGACCCGATAGTTGTGCCTGAACTCCTGGCTCGCCATATGCACATCCTTTCGCCTGCGTTGTACGCGGTTGAATCAGATATTTAGTACAGGGGATTCACACAAGTTAAAACGACCTGAAAGGGGAAAGTGACGGGATTGTCCTCTCCATCCATCAAAGAGTCAAGGGCAAAGTTAGGTGGAGTAGTCTGCGTTGATGTGGACGTATTCGGAGGTGAGATCTGTGGTGTAGAAGAGCACAGCGCTTTTCCCGCGTCCGAGTTTCACCCGCACCTCACAACTGGGCTGTGCCAGCGCGCGATGCGCTTCCATTTCGTTGAATCGCTGGACCACCCCCTGAGCAAATACTCGCTGGCGCGCGATCCAGATTTCGATTCTTTCGGTTTTCACGGGGGCGCCACTGTAGCCGACGGCGGCCAAGATACGTCCCCAGTTCGGATCGGCTCCGGCCCATGCAGTTTTGACCAGTGGAGAGTGGGCGATCGACTTGGCCACCCGCATGCCTTCCTCGCGGTTCTTTGCCTGTTCGATGGAGAGCCTGATGACGTGTTTTACCCCTTCGCCGTCACTGACAACCTGAAAAGCCAGAGACCGGCAAACTTCCAACAAGGCAGCGTTGAATTTCTTGGCGACTGGCGCATCCTGCAAACGCGCGCCACTCTGACCGCTCGCCAATAACAAGAGCGTGTCATTGGTTGAAGTATCGCCATCCACCGAAATGCAATTAAAAGTCTCGTCACAAGTGGATTTCAACATGCGTTGAAGATCCTTCGTGCCGGCAGCGATGTCGGTAAACAGATACACCAGCATCGTCGCCATCTGGGGGTGGATCATTCCCGAACCTTTGGCGATTCCCAGCAACGAAAATTCTGCCTTGCCGGCTTTCGCTTTGATCGAAGCGACTTTAGGCCGAAGGTCGGTCGTCATGATGGCGCCGGCGAATTGCTTGACGCCTTCCACGCCGGCCTCGCTGTTGGCAACCAATCCCGGGAGATTGGCGATGATCTTGTCCTGCGGCAGGGGGACACCGATGATCCCAGTAGACGACGGAAAAACTTCTTCTGGCTTAATGCCGAGGGCCTTGGCAGTCTCGTGACAAACTTCTTGACATGCCTCAACTCCGGCCTTGCCAGTTGCGCAATTGGCGTTACCGGCGTTGACGATCACGGCTCGCACGCGGCCCTTGGTTTTTGCCAACGACGAACGCCCTACCACCAGCGGCGCTGCCACTACCCGGTTCTGGGTAAACAATGCCGCCGCCGAAGCGCCGCACGACACTGTGGCCAGGGCAACGTCAGGACGTCCGCTGACTTTTATGCCCGCCCTGACCGCAGAAAAGGAGAAACCCTTGGGCACATGAATATTGTCGGGAAAACCGGGCTTATCTTCCATCGTCTAGACGAGCGCCCCGATCTTGATGATCATGGTTTCAGGTTCGGGCAGGATGGCGAACTTCGGCAAATCGCCTTTCACCATGGCGACTTCATCGCAGCAGTGCAGGCGCGGGCAGACGTGGCAATCTTTGTACATCTTGTCGGGAAGATCTTCTCGCTTGGCTTCAATGAAACCCAGCTGGGCAAAAAACTGCGGTTTGCGAGTGAAAAGCGAGATGCAGGTAACCTGGTGCTTTTCGGCTTCTTCCATCAGTGCCTGGACCAGGCGCTTGCCCCCACCTTGTCGCTGATACTTGGGATCGACCGTAATGGAGCGGATTTCCGCGAGGTGCTGTCCATAAAGATGGAGGGCTCCGCAGCCAACGATTTTACCGCGATGCTCCAACACCACGAAGTCACGCACGTTTTCGCAGATCTCGGGAAAGTTGCGTGGCAAGAGTGTGCCGTCGCCCGAGTAGGCATTGATCAACTCGTTAATCTTTTCTGCGTCGGGAAGGATGGCGTCACGCGTGCGCATGGATTTCCTCCCGCAAGGCGTTGATCTTCTTTTTCACTTCGCCGATGGCCTGACGCACTCGCGCCGGGGCAGTGCCGCCTGGGACATCGTGGATCGCCAGTACCGATTGCACGCTCAGGCAGGAATAGAAGTCTCCATCGAACGCAGAGTTCAACTTGCGCAATTCCTCCAGAGACAAATCTTGCAGCTCGCAATTCTTTTCCAGGCACAGCGAAACCGCTTTGCCGATTTGTTCGTGCGCCAGGCGGAACGGCACACCACGATTTACGAGGTAGGTGGCAGCGGCGAAGGCGTTCATGAATCCAGTTTCCGACGCGACCTGCATACGGGCTTGGTTGAACTCTACGGCCTTCATCCACCCGGTTACCAGTGGCAAAAGTGATACCAAGGTCTCGGTTGCTTCGAACAGCGGCTGCTGCGTATCCTGCAAGTCTTTGTTGTAGGCGAGCGGCAGGCCTTTCAGCGTGACCATGAGCGCGGTTGCGTTTCCGAGGACCCGTCCGGCTTTGGCGCGGGTGAGCTCCAGCAGGTCAGCATTTTTCTTTTGCGGCATCGCGCTGCTGCCAGTCGAGTAGGCTTCCGGCAACTGCACGAACCCGTACTCCTGCGTGGAGAACAGAATCATCTCCTCGGCCCAACGGCTCAAATGGATTGCAAGCAAGGTCAGCGCATTAACGAACTCCATGACGAAGTCGCGATCGCTGGTAGCGTCCATACTATTCGACGTGGGACTGTCGAAGCCGAGTTCAGATGACATCATTCGGCGATCCAGAGGCAGCGTGGTTCCAGCGATTGCCCCTGAACCTAGCGGACTGACGTTCAGCCGTTTGCGGCAATCCGCGAGACGATCCGCATCCCGCAAAAACATTTCCACGTACGCGAGCAGCCAATGTCCGACCAAAACCGGCTCTGCGCGCTGTAAATGCGTGTAGGCCGGCATGGCGGCATCGCCAGCCTGTTCGGCCCGTTCCACGAATGTTTCCGAGCACTCCGCCAGCTGTTCACGCAACTGATCGATGGCCGCGCGAACATACAGCCGCAGGTCCGTCGCAATCTGCTCATTGCGACTGCGACCGCTGTGCAGCTTGTATCCGGCATCTCCGCCGATTAGAGCGACAAGCTGTTTCTCGACGAAGTGGTGGATGTCCTCCGCTTCTTCGTCCTGAAGAAATTCTGGCGACGTGGCAGCCTTCTCGCCGATCTGATCCAATCCTTGCAGAATGGAAATCAGCTCGCCCGACAAAAGAACTCCCGCCGTCTTCAGAGCCTGCGCGTACGCCCGGCTTGCCGCCAGTTCCTGTTTCAGCAACCGGCGGTCGAAGTCGAAGGAACGCTGCCAATGTTCGAAGCCGGGATCCAGCGGCTGGCGGAACCGGCCCGACCACATCTTCATTTCAACGCCTCTTTCACCTTCTCGGCATGCACCTGCGCATACGAACGCGAAGGCAATCCGAGAATGCGGATGAAGCCTTCAGCGTCTTTCTGGTCATAGCTGTCGCCCATAGTGAAGGAGGACAGGTCGGTTCGGTACAGCGAGAACTCCGACTTGCGGCTCACCACCGACGTATTGCCTTTGTACAGCGACAACGAGACCGTTCCGGTAACGTGCTCCTGCGTTTTGTCGACAAAAGCATCGAGCGCTTCGCGCAACGGCGTGAACCACAGGCCGAAGTAGACGATCTCGGCATACTTTAAGCCGATGTGCTGTTTGAAGTGGGACACTTCGCGATCCAGGCACAAGGCTTCCAGCTCCCGATGCGCCGTGACCAGTAGATGCCCACCGGGAGTTTCATAGCATCCGCGGGACTTGATTCCCACGAAGCGGTTCTCCACAATGTCCACACGGCCGATGGCGTTGCGTCCGCCGATTTCGTTCAGCAGTTCGACCAGCTGCACCGGATCCATCTTCATGCCGTTGACTGAAACCGGAATTCCCTTCTCAAAGCCGACCTCGACCTGCTCTTCACGGTCGGGAGCCTCCTTGGGCGAACGGGAAATTTGCCAGGTGGTGTCAAAAGGCGCGTTGCCCGCGTCTTCCAGTTCCCCGCCCTCATGGCTGATGTGCCAGAGATTGCGGTCGCGGCTGTGAATCTTGGTACGGCTCGCAGTCACTGAAACGCCATGCTTTTCCGCATAGTCGAGGCAGTCTTCGCGAGACTTCAGGTCCCACTCGCGCCACGGTGCAATCACTTTGAGCTCTGGAGCGAGCGCCTGATATGCAAGTTCGAAGCGGACCTGATCATTGCCTTTGCCGGTGCATCCGTGAGCCACCGCAGGCGCACCTTCGGCCAAAGCGACCTCGACCTGGTGCTTGGCCAGCACCGGACGCGCCATCGAAGTTCCCAGCAGATATTTGTGCTCGTACACGGCTCCCGCCTTCAGCGACGGAAATACGTATCCGGTCAGAAATTCTTCGCGCAGGTCTTTGACCACCACTTTGCTGGCGCCGGTTTTGTAGGCCTTCTCGATGACGGCTTCGATGTCGTCTCCCTGGCCCACGTCGCCGACCATGGCGATGACGTCATAGGAATAGTGTTCCTTCAACCATGGAATAATGATCGAAGTATCCAACCCTCCGGAATAAGCGAGTACGACTTTCTCAGGCATTTGCGCTCCTAATCTTTAGATGACCCATTTCGCCGCCCAGCAAAAGTAGCAAAATTGCTTTCTGTACGTGCATGCGATTTTCAGCCTGGTCGAAGACGACCGATTGCGGAGAATCCATGACCTCATCCGTGATCTCCTGGCCGCGGTGCGCCGGCAGGCAATGCATGTAGACCGCGTGTTCGGCAGCTCCGGACACCAGTTTTTCGTTGACCTGGTAACGGCCAAACACTTTGGCGCGCTGCGCAGCTTCGTGCTCCCAGCCCATACTGTGCCAGGCGTCGGTGTAAACCGCATCAGCTCCAGCGACCGCGGCTTTGGAATCGTTCATCACTTCGATGCTAGCGCCGGTTTGCGTGGCAATCGCGCGAGCGGTGGTGACGATTTCCTCCTCCGGTTCATATCCTTTGGGGCTTGCCACGCGAATTTTCGAGCCGAGTGTCGCCGCAGTCAGCATCAGCGAGTGAGAAACGTTGTTGCCGTCGCCGACGTAAGCCAGCGTGACCCTCTTCAGATCGCCAAAGCGCTCCTGTAAGGTGAAGTAGTCAGCCAACGCCTGGCAGGGATGCTCCAGGTTGCTGAGCGCATTGATCACAGGGATGGAAGAGTGTTGCGCCATGTCTTCGACCGTCTCATGCGCGTAGGTGCGCAGCACGATGGCATGCACCCAGCGCTCAAGGTTGTGCGCAACGTCGCTGAGAGTTTCGCGTTCGCCAAGGCGTTCCTTCGTTTGATCGACAAACGTACACGTGCCGCCCAGGCTTGCCATCCCGGCTTCAAACGTAAGGCGTGTGCGCAGCGATGCTTTTTCAAAGAACATCACCATGTGCTTGCCCGCGAGTGCGGAGCGGAAGTCGGCCGGACGCGCCTTGACCACTGAGGTGAGGTTCAGGATCGCTTCGGCCTGCGCCGGGCTAAGATCGCGGCTGGAAACCAGGTCGCGCGACCAGAGTTCTGCGGCCTCCGGGGGCAGCAGGATTTTGTCCGTTGATTTGTAAGGCTGGACTCTCAATTACTTTTCCTCTTTCTGGTGCTGGCGCTGTTCGCCGCAGCTGGCGGATGGGCCGACAGCGCGGCATCAAGCGCGCTTACCACTTGGTCTACGTGCTTCTTCTTAATGATGTATGGCGGAAGAAAACGCAGCACAGTTTCGTGCGTGCGGTTTATGAGAATTCCGCGGTCGAGCAGGTGCTGCACCGTGGCTTTGGCGATGCCGGGCTCAGTCATATCGATCCCCAACATCAAACCCAGGCCACGGATTTCACGGATCGAACTATGCTTGGCGGCAAGGCTTTCCAATTGTCCACGGAAGTAACGGCCGGTTTCGTTGACGTGCTTGAGCAAGCCCGCAACCTGATTCAGGAACTCGATGGCGACTGCCGACGCCAGCGGGCCGCCGCCGAACGTGGTCCCGTGAAGGCCCGGGTGCATGCCGCTGGCTACGCGGTTGGTCGTCAGGATCGCGCCTAACGGGAGCCCCGCTGCGAGCGGCTTTGCGACCGTAACGATGTCGGGTTTCACTCCGTAGTGCTGGTAGGCGAACCAGCGGCCAGTGCGACCGAGCCCGCATTGAATTTCGTCAAGGATCAAGAGTGCGCCGGTTTTTTCCGTTAGCTGGCGAGCAGCCTGGAGAAATTCGGGCGAAACGGGGTTGATTCCGCCTTCACCCTGGATCGTTTCCATGCAAACCGCGCAAACGCTGCCATCGAACTGGCGCTTGAGATCTTCAACATCGTTGAAGCCGACGAAGCTGACTCCGGGAAGCAGCGGTGCAAAAGGATGGCGGTACTTTGCCTGCCCAGTGGTCGCAAGCGATCCAAAGGTCCGCCCGTGAAAAGAATTTTCCAGAGCGAGAATCCTCCACTTGGCTTTGTGGCCATTCGAATTGCTCACCCGGGCGAAGGCGCGGGCCAGCTTCAACGCTCCTTCCCACGCTTCGGTGCCGCTATTGCAGAAGAAGGCTTTGTCCAGCCCGGAAACTTTGGTCAGCTTCTTCGCCAACTCGGATTGATATTGATGGAAAAACAGGTTTGAAACATGAATCAGCTTTCCTGCCTGCTTCTTAAGCACAGATTGGATCGCAGGATGTCCATGGCCCAGCGCGTTTACACCGAGGCCGCTGAGGAAATCGAGATACTTTTTGCCCTTTGAATCCCACAGGTAGCCATCCTTGCCGCGGGTGAACAACACCTTTTGGCGGTCGTAAGTAGGCAACAACAGTTCGGATTCGGACTTGATCACGGAAGCTAGATTCATGCGCCCAGTACCTCGGTCCCGCATTCGAGTTTGGTGAAGTAAAACTGCGGCAAGATTTCCGCCTGCGCCGCGGGAAGAATACGCACGCGAGCCACACCTTTCTTCAGCGCGCTCCCGCAGGCTTCAAGCTTGGGCAGCATGCCCCCGCCGATGACGGAGCCCTTCACCATGGTTGCGACATCCTTGATCTTCAGCCACGGAATCACTGAACCGCTAGCGTCTTTGACTCCGGGCACATCCGTCAGAAAAATCAGAGTGTCGGCATGGCAAGCCACGGCGCAGGCCGAGGCCATCTGATCGGCATTCACGTTGTAGTACTCGCCATCGGATCCGAGAGCTAGCGAAGAAAGCACCGGAATTCCGCCTTCATTCCAGATGGCTTCCATCCAGCGGGGCTCAACCGAGCAAATTTCTCCGACAAAACCGAGATCGTAGCCTTCGGTCTGTTTTTTGCGCGCGCGGAATGACATGCCGTCTCCGCCGCACAAGCCGATGGCGGGATTTCCCGCGGCGACTAAGGCTGCGACTACTCCTTTATTCACCATGCCCGCGAGCACCATCAGGGCGACATCGCGGGTTTCGGCGTCGGTGATGCGCAGGCCATTTACAAAATCACTTTTCTTGCCGAGCAGAGCGAGAGTCCGCGTGAGCGTACTGCCGCCGCCATGGACGACCGCAACTTTGTGTCCATCGCGCGCCAGATCCACTACAGCATGAGCACATTTGTGTAGCGTCGATTTATCTTCGAGCGCGACCCCGCCGATTTTCACGATGACCTTCATTGCAGGCCCTCCGCTTCGTCCCATCCGTACATCAGGTTCATGTTCTGCACCGCTTGTCCTGCCGCGCCTTTCAGCAGATTGTCTTCGCAAGAGACCACGATCAGGCGGCGTCCGTCTTTGGCCAGGTTGAAACCAAGGTCGCAATAATTTGTGTTCACCGAGAACTGTATCTCCGGCAGCTTTGGGGTTGGGAATACCCGCACCCAGCGTTCGCTTTTATAAAATTCGCGCAAAGTAGATTCGATTTCCGCGGGCGTCATTGGGTTCTTTAAATGCACGTAAATCGTGGAAAGAATCCCTCGCGGAATCGGGAGCAGGTGCGGAGTGAAGATTAATTCATCGGCAGTGAGCCCCAACTGCTCGACAATCTCCCCCAAGTGGCGATGATTGAAAACTCCATAGGCGGACAGGTTGTCGGCAACGGAAACGAAATGCGTTTTCGGAGTCGGCTCTTTGCCCGCGCCCGAGACACCGGACTTGGAATCAGAAATAATCCCGCGATCGCGGTCTACGATTCCGGCTTTCATCAGTGGAGCTAAAGCCAAAATCACAGAAGTCGCATAACAGCCGGGATTCGCGACGACGGTGGCTTTGCGAATCTTCTCACGATTCAACTCGGGCAAACCGTAGACAGCTTTGTCCGTGAACTCCCGGGCAGCCGGCGTGTCTTCGTCGGAGAATTTGTAAACCGCGCGGTTTTCCGCCTGCTTGATCCGCCAAGCTCCGCTCAGATCAATTACGCGCAGACCATTCGCGACCGCTTCCGGGACCAGCGAACGCGACGCTTCATGCGGCGTGCACAAAAACAGCAGGTCGACTCCCTGCTCCTTCAACGCAGGCCAGGACAACGGCTTCAGCGGATAGTTCCCATTCCCGGAGATCGCGGGAAACAGGTCCGCCAGATTGTGCGTGCCGTTGTTTTCACTATTGCGGCTGAGCAGGACAGGGGTCTCCACCTGCGGATGACGCAGCAGAATGCGCGTCAATTCAAAGCCCGAATATCCGGTCGCTCCCACGACCGCTGTCTTTAATTTGGCGGCCACTAGGCAAGCATCCCCTGGGTTCGGGCCGCGAGGCGGGTGGCGGCCTTGTTGTCAGCGCAGACAATCAAGATGGTATCGTCGCCGGCAACGCTGCCCACCGCTTCCGGCCATTCTTCGCTATCGAGCGCCGCGCACACCGGCTGGGCGCTTCCCACGGTGGTTTTAATCACCAGGAGATTCTGAGCAGGACGCACGTTGAGCACAAATTCGCGCACCAAGCGGGACACGGGAGGAAGGGGTGACTCGATGACCAGTTCACCGCCGGGCTGAGCATAGCCACCGGCGGCCTTGATTAGACCCAATTCATGAATATCGCGGGAAAGCGTCGCCTGTCCCACATCGCAACCACGCTTGTGCAGGGCACGCTGAAGCTCCTCCTGACTGGGCACGGGGCCCTGGTCGAGGATGGCCAAAATCGTCTTTTGCCGCAGCGCTTTGCTCATGAATACCTATTCACCACAGTGAATAATTATTCATCTATTATCAGGACTGCCGCCGCGCTCGTCAAGAAAAAAGTTGAGGTTCTGCTAACAACCGCCGCCATGAGAAATGCTGGTAGCGACTGGGCCGAACTTGGTATATCGGAAGAGATGGATATCGTAGCCTTCATATCCGGGGCTGTAGATCAACAACTCTCCGCCGCCATCGTTGTGAAGATCGAAAACATTCAAGACCGTCCCGAGAGCCGGATAGTCCAAGGAATCGCCCTGGAATTCGGCCGCGCGCATCTGTCCGGATGCGCCTACATCCGCCGAATCAACTGCAAGTTCCGGTTGCACGCTAAGCCATGCGTTCATCAGGAAGGCAGCTTTGCCGCCGAGCGATGACTTGGCCCGAACCAGCAGCCTGGGAGCGCCGTCTGGCGTAAGTTGGAACGCCTGCACTTCAAAATCGAGCTTGCCTTCGCCGCGCATCAGCCGCTCATCGGCCTGTTTCCAGTGTTGCGCCCAGGCGAACTCACTCTTGCCGATTTTTGCGACGTGCTCGTATTCAGGTAGGGACGAGTCATGCACTTTCGCGGCTTCGTCTTTGATTCTCGGCTGCAATAATTTTTCAATTTGTGCACGGAGTTCGGGGGTGAGTTTCCAATCCGGGAGCTCGCTAACGGAAGTGCGTTTTTGCACCGACGCAGGAGCGGCCGCAGGCTTGTGCACGAGGAAATACTGCTTTTCGGACACCGCGAACACGGGGTCTCGAGCTTCGGCTATGACTCCAGCATAAGAAAAACAGCCAGCCGAGGCGAGCACAGGCTTTTGTACGATGACCGGCACGCTCACCCCCGCAGTGATCTCCAATTGCCAGGACTCCCCGATCGGAGCGCGATCATACAACGCCCTAGAGTCGGCCAGAAGCTGAGCATCGGGCTCCCAGAGTGCACCTCCACCGAACTTAGCGATTGGCTCGGGCAGAGTGTGGAGGTCTTTGGCACGGTCCTCGCCGAATTCGAAATCCGATCGTTGGTCTGCTACGCGAAAAAGAACGTGCGTTTTGTCGTAGCGAATCGCCACGAAGGTGCCCTCATCGGCAGCTGCGTCGTCTGTCCCAGTCGCACTCAGGGATGCCTTTGGATCACCAGTGTCGGGCTTGGCTTCACTAACTGGGGAAGTCGCGACAGCCGGAGTTAGTGAGGCCGCAGCCACTGGAACGGCCGCTTGAGTGGGTGACGGAGACGGAATCGCGCGCCGCTGAAACAATCCTGCACGATAGGCCAAAAGGAGACCCGTTCCCGCCAGCAGGATTAGTCCAACAGTTAGTGGTAGCCTTCGTCCCATCAAAGAGACTCCCTTGCGCATTAAACTTGACGAAAACGATCACGTGCAAGGTACAAAGGTCACCGTATGTTCCGGGAATGAAAGCACACTAGTTTTTGAGCGTGCATGGGCTTGAACTAGCAGGTAAGAAGAGCCTGATAATTTCAGCGGGCGACGAACCTAAAACCGATGCGATTAGTGTTCCTGCTGAATCGTTTTGGTTTCCGTTTGGCGCTGCTCTTCTTCGAAGAATTCTTTCAGGCGGTCGATCAGGCGCTGCTTGCCACCGATCATGTGCAGGCCACTCTCTTGCTGATGTTCTTGGAGAATTTTGTTCAAACCGCGTTCCAGGTCACTCATGGCTAAACCTCCTAAATCCTGTGAGTATTAGATTAGCAATGATGGCAGGAGAGTCGCATCGGAAAATCGAATATGGGAAATCGACAATTGTGATTGCCTCTGTGGAAATTGACCTGTGAGACTCTGTGTTCTCCGTGGTTCAAGGTTTTGGCCGGAGTGACACAAAGCCATAAGCGAAGGTCAAAGCGGAACCACAGGGGACGCAGGTTCTCACAGAGGTTATTTCGAGGCCGATCCCAACTGCCGCACGGTGCTGATAAAAGTGCCGGTCGCCCGAGTCATCGTGCGATCTCTCCGGTACGCCACTCCCAACTCCCGCCATAGCTCTTTGTCCTGAATCGGAATCAGCTTTACGCGCCCCGCCAACACTTGGTCCCGAGCGAAACTCGCGCTGATCAGCGACACGCCCATTCCCGCCGCCACAAAACTCTTAATCATCCCCACGCTCGGCAGTTCCATACGCACCTGCAAGTGCGCGCTATACGGACGGAACAGCTTGTCCATGATACGGCGGCTGAATCCCGTCTTCGGCAGCAGGAGCGGCTGCTTGGCAATTTCGCTCACTGGAACCACATCCAGTTTCGCCAGCGGGCTTTGTGGGTTCACCATCAGCATCAGCTGGTCGCGGAAGATGGCGTGAGTTTTCAGGCTGCTGGATTTCACTGGAAGCGTCACGATGCCGACGTCGATCGCTCCCATTTCCAGCTTTTCGACGATTTTGTAGCTGAAATTGCGGTAGATGCTGATTTGCACTCCGGGATAGAGGCTGGTGAATTTCGCAAACACTTCCGGGAGCACGTACAAACAGGTCGCTTCGTTGGCGCCGACGGAGATCGTCCCGCGCGGGACGTTGCCCTGGTCGGCCACCGCCAGTATGGACTCGTCTTTCATTTGCAGCAGGCGCTCGGCGTAGGCGAAGAGCACGCGGCCTGCGGGCGTGAGAGTTACGTCTTTGCCGGAACGGTCGAGCAGGCGGTCTCCGTATTCCTGTTCGAGCTGGCGGATTTGCGCGCTCACCGCGGATTGCGAACGGAAGACCTTTTGCCCGGCGCGCGAGAAGCTGCCGAGCTTGGCCACTTCTAAAAAAGTGACTAATTGATCAAAGTCCATGAGTGCGGAATTATAACGTAGCGCCGCCCTCTGGGCGGCACATTGCATTACCCATGGGCGAGACGCTAATCGGCTGCGCTCGGAACAGGCTCGCCGGCGCAACTTTCAATCGGCTCCTATCCGAACCAGTTGAGATGATGCGATGGGTGACGCGGGAACGTGCAATCCGCACTCCGTCTTCTGGAAGCCGGCCCAGCGACCGGCACGGGCATCTTCGCCCGGCTGGACGGCGCGCGTGCAGTGCGTGCACCCGATGCTCGGGAAATTCTGGTCGTGCAGCGGATTGTAGAGGACGTTATGTTTATAAACGTAGTCCCAGACCATCTTGGTGTTCCAGTCAGCCAATGGATTTACCTTCACCAGCTGGAATTTTTCGTCCCATTCGACTTTGCCAGCATGGGCGCGGTTCTTCGTCTGGTCGCGGCGGACCGCTGTCGCCCAGCCTTTCAATTCGGACAGCTTGCGGCGCAAGGGTTCGACTTTTCGCAGGTTGCAGCACTGATCAGGATTGCGGGCCCAGAGTTCTGGGCCGTGAGCGAGTTGTTGCTCTTCCGGGGTAAGGGTCGAATAGACTCGCTCAATTTTGATTCCGTAACGCTTTTCTACGCGGTCAAACAATTCATAGGTTTCGGGGAAAAGGAATTCGGTGTCGAGAGTAAAGACTCTGGGCTTTGGATTCACTTTGGTGGCGATATCCAGCAGTACCATGCCTTCGACGCCGCCGCCCGAGGCGATGGCCAGGTCCTGGCGGAAGGTGGTAAAGGCCCAGCGCAGAACCTCTTCGGCGCGCCAGTGTTCGGATTGCGCTTTCACCTGCTCGATATGCTCTCTCACTCAGCTTGCTCCTGTTCTTCGGAAACGAAATCTTGTGCCGCCACGGGCGGCTGGAATTTTTCAGAGTGCCCGGCGAACTGCCGCCGCAGAGTTGCGTGATCGGCGAAGCGCACGACGTCTCCCACCACCAGCAAGGTGGGGGCGGGCAACTTCGGGGCACGATGCAAATCGGCAATCGTGGTGCGGAAAACTTGTTCCTGCCCGGAGGTAGCCTGGGAAATCACGGCGCACGGAGTGCGATGATTCAGACCGGCCTTCAGCAGTTTGGCTTTGGTGATCTCATACGCATATCCCGGCATATAGATGACCAGGGTTACATTGGTGGGAATGTGTTCGGGCCATGGGTCGGAGGCGGACGGCTTGGCGTGATGGCTGGTCAATACCATCAGTGCGGAGGAAACCTCGCGATGGGTCAGAGGAATCTTCGCGCCGGCGGCTGCGGCCAGAGCCGCCGTCACCCCGGGGACAATCTCGAATTCGATGTCGGCCTTGCGGAGAGCCTCGATCTCTTCTCCGACGCGGCCAAACAGAAGCGGGTCTCCCCCCTTCAATCGGACGACCCGCGAACCCCGTGAAGCGTGCTCGATCAGTAACTCATTGATGTGTTCCTGGCGAGCGCTCTTTTGACCGCATCGTTTACCCACGTTGACGATTTCGGCCGTAGGCGGAATCAGGTCCAGCACCTCGCGTCCGACCAGTTCATCGTGCAGGACCACCCCCGCACTTTGTAGGACGTTCAGAGCCTTCAGGGTCAACAGCTCGACATCGCCGGGGCCTGCGCCAACCAGAAAGACTTTGCCGGGTGACCCCGGAGCACGGTCGGAGACGTTTCGGCGCGGAAATTTGCGGCTGACTAATTCGTGCAGCAGATGCCTGCGCTGTTCCGGTTGCATCGACTGAGTGAACAGCTTCTCGCGCTTCTGGCCCAGTTCATCAACCCAGTCAGCGTATTCAGGACCGATCTCGGCTTCCAGATCCTGCCGTAGCCGCTGCGCCAGGGCTGGGCTCTTCCCTGCCGTCGAGATCGCGATCTGCAAATCGCCGCGGCGGACGACCGACCCGTAATAGAAATCGCAATTCTCGGGATCATCCACCGAGTTGCACAAAACATTTCGTTGCCCGGATTCCTGATGAATCTTGGCGTTGGTTGCCGGCGAATTCGTCGCCGCGACGACAAGAAATGCCTCTTCCAAATCCGAGGGCTGAAACTCCCGGACCTCCCACGAAATCTCTCCACGTTGTGACCACTCCGCCACCATGGGAGTACCACGCGGCGCAACCACACATACTTCGGCGCCGGCATCCAGCAGACTCTGGATTTTGGCCTGGCCTACGGTGCCTGCTCCAACGACCAGGCACCGCCGGCCAGCCAGTTTGACGAAGATAGGAAACAGATTCATGCTCTCGTTTGACCCGGAACCAAAAAACGCGCACAAAAAAAGCCACCGCCAGACTTGTTATCTGGCGGTGGCTTAAACTTGTGCTGGTTCTAGAGGATTCTTAGGTCAGCAGTTGCCTTTCCGCGCCAGAAGACACGCGCATACGACAACATGGACAACAACACGCGCACACCGTCTGGCGAGAAGCCTGCATAATTGCTACCGATACTAGAGATGCACGAAACCCCTGTCAAGATAACCTTATTTTTGGGGGATCAGAAATTTGGATGGCTTGGATCGAAAAAGAACCGCGTGGAGGCGGCCTTGCCACGTGTGTCCGAGATTTTGCCTTGGAGGATCTGATCTAAAACCCGGCACCCGCCTCCGCATGGTTCGGGTTGGCAATAACCTCCACTGCATCTATAATTTACCGAACCTACTACCAACCTTAAGGAGTTTACTGTTCATGTCAGCCCCTAGCCGTCGTCCTGAAATTCGCCGTCGCCGCGCCCGCGCGGAAAAAATCACCAAACTCCGCAAGCGCCTGGCTCATGCTGCCAATGCGCAGGACATGTCCCGCCTCGAGGGAAAGTTACGCAAGCTGAGTCTGGTTTCGCCCGGACAGCCGCTATTGAAAGCTTAGGCGGTTCGCTTCCTCTGTGAGACTCTGCGTTCCCAGTGGTTCAAGTTTTTGATTGGGTTTTGCCGCCGGCGAAACCATGATTTGCAGAACCCACGGAGTTTCACAGAGGGAAGACGCGGAAAAATCAGCGGCCCCAACTTGCTCCTATTTGCGTGGTCTGCTCATCCTGGACCAGCGGCTTAAAACGCATCCCGCCCGCCACCTCTTTATAGGTGTTGATTAGTTCTCGCGCCGCGATGTCCCAAGAAAACTTCAGCACCTGCTCGTAGCCGCGCTTTTTGAGTTTCTCTCGCAACGGCTGATCGGTCAGCACGCAGTGCAAGGCGTGCATGATCTCAAAAACATTCTCCGGATTCACCAGGACGGCGGCATTGCCGACCACTTCGGGCAATGACGAGGTGTTAGAGGCCAGCACTGGTGTGCCATGGGCCATGGCTTCGAGCGGGGGGAGGCCGAAGCCTTCGTAGAGGGATGGGAACACGAAAACCTTGGCCGCATCGTAAAAAACACGCAGCACATCGATGGGCACAAAACCCAGAAATCTGACATCATTCTGCACCCCGCCGCGGATTACTGTGCGGCGCAGGTCGGGATTCTTGGAAAGTTCATCTCCAATGATGATCAGCTTCAAGTTGGGGAACTTATCTTCTTTGGCTAGTTCGGCCTTTAGCGCAGAAAAGGCCTCAATAATGCGCACCACATTCTTATGCGGGCTGATTCTGCCGGCGTATAACAAAAATGGGTAAGACACCTGGTAGCGCTCGGCCAGAAATTTCTGGTCCGCCTCGGTCGCGTGGCCATGCAGGAAACGCTCATCAATGGCGTTGTAAATGACCTCGATGTGCCGCGCGGGAATCCCGAACAGGTTGACGATCTCGTTCTTGGTGAACGAGGAAACCGAGAAGATACGCGATGCCCCCTGCAACACCCTCTGCGTGAGTTTGAAGTGCATGGCGCGGCGCATCCCGGAAAGGCCGCGGGCGCGGGACAGGTGCTCCAGCACATCGTGCACGGTCATTACATAAGGGCAGCGCAGATGACGCGGCATCCAGAACAGATGCGGGATGTGGACCAAATCGCACTGGAGGCGTTTGACTGCGGCCCGATATTCGAAGTAGTTGGAAACGCGCGTTTCCGCGCAGCGCAGAGGTATGACGCGGAAGTTTGCGGGGAGAAAACCTATTTCCGCGGCCCGCTCGTTCGATCCCAGCAGGAAGTACTGGTTCTCGTGGTCCTGCCGTCCTAGCGCACGGACAACGTTCCGCGTGTAGGTACCCACGCCAAACTCGTTCATCCGCCGGATGTCGATGGCGACCTTCACAAATGGAATTTAATCACAAGGGTTGCCGGCGGTATAGACCACATTCAATTTTGGGGACGTACTTGACACCATTTCGGCAGAGAATCGGTCTTGGACAAGCCTTGAGCGATCGTTTTGGCTTCGCAGATCAAATCGGTGAGGGGAGGGTTTTCTGCCCACGAAAATGCAGGCTGGAAACCTATGACACCGATTTTTTGCTGCCCTTCTGGGCGAGCCACCACAACCTGGAAGTCTCCGACCGGAAAAGGGCTGGCATTGGCATAACCTTTCAGATTCTTGATATCGTCTCGGTTCAGTAACTTTTCTAGCTTTTTCAAACCTGAACGGTCAAGCTTGCCCTGAAACGTTTGCTCTGCGGAATTCGGCCAGCGGAAACCCCAGCGAGGGTCGGGTACAGTCTGGACAGAACCGGTCGCGCATGATTTTCCTTCCGTAGTGTGATAGTGCGCGTCGCCGTTGTCAAAGATGATTAATTCAGTATCCTTGAGGCGCATACCGCTGTGCTGGAAGATGCTAGGCACCTTGCAAGCCTCGTCGACCACGCCAGCTTTTTCACGCGAATCAAGCTCCAGTATTTGCCTGGTCGGGGAATGCTGGCAGGATAGAAGCGCCACACTGACCAAGATGCCGCCGATAAGTACGGCAAGCCGTAATGTGCGAATCACCCTACCCCCTGACTTCAACTTGCGCACGGGCACGACGTTCTGCATACAGGGGAAATGCCTCAGCCAGTTCCAGGACTTGCTTGCGAACTTTTGACAGGATCGCAGTGTCGGTGCGATGGTTCAGAGCCTCCGCAATCCAGCGTCCCACTTGTCGCATCTCGGCTTCTTTCATTCCCCGAGTCGTCAGTGCCGGGCTGCCAATGCGAATGCCGCTCGGTTTCAAGGGCGGATTGGTGTCGAAAGGGATGGCATTTTTATTAACGGTGATAGCAGCTTCGCCCAAGGCTTTCTCGGCATCGCTGCCCAACATGCCTTTGGAGAACACATCCACCAGCATGAGGTGCGTGTCGGTGCCGCCGGAGATGATGCGGAACCCTTCGGCAACCAAAGTTTCAGCCAGCACTTTGGCGTTGGCGATCACCTGCCTGGCATAATCGCGGAATGACGGTTGCGAAGCCTCCAGGAAACAGACTGCTTTAGCGGCGATGATGTGCATCAGCGGGCCGCCTTGAATCCCGGGGAACACAACCTTATCGATGGCTGGGCCATATTCCGCTTTCGCCAGAATCATTCCGGCGCGGGGTCCGCGCAGAGTCTTATGCGTGGTTGAGGTAACAATTTGCGCATGCGGCACCGGCGATGGATGCGCTCCTCCGGCAACCAGTCCGGCAAAATGTGCCATATCCACCATATAGAGAGCGCCAACCTTGTCGGCAATCTGGCGCATGCGAGCGAAGTCAATAATTCGCGGATAAGCGCTGCCGCCTCCGACAATCAGCTTGGGGTGTTCTTTCTCGGCCAGCTTTTCCAGATCGTCGTAGTCGATGGTTTCTGTTTCCCTGGTCACCCCGTAGGGGACAATCTTGTAAGTCTTACCCGAAAAATTCAGGTGATGGCCATGGGTAAGATGTCCGCCGTGGGCCAGGTTCAGGCCCAGAATGGTGTCTCCTGGCTGAAGAACCGAGAAGTAAGCGGCCATGTTGGCCTGCGACCCGGCATGCGGTTGCACATTGGCATATTCCGCGCCAAACAATTTTTTGGCGCGATCACGGGCCAGGTTCTCGACCACATCGGCGAACTCGCAGCCTCCGTAGTAACGCTTGCCGGGATAGCCTTCCGCGTATTTGTTGGTGAATACCGAACCGGCAGCCTCCAGCACCGCCTCACTCACGAAATTCTCGGAGGCAATCAGTTCCAACCCTTGGTGCTGGCGGACGGCTTCATGATCGATGGCAGCAGCCACATCGGGATCTGCTTCAAATAGGGGGCGCGACATGGTTTTCATAATTTTGGCTCTCTCATTCTGATTCTGGTTAGCACTTTCCGCGCTCGATTGCCACGATCTTGTCTACTCGCTGGGCATGGCGGCCACCCGCAAACGGCGTGCTTAGCCACTTATCGATGATCCTATTCGCAACGCTTTCGTCCAAAAATCTTCCGGCTAGGGCAAGCACGTTCGCGTTATTGTGCTCGCGCGCCAGGTGAGCCTCGGTTTCATCATGCGCGTTGACCGCGCGAATGCCCGGAATCTTGTTGGCGGCGATCGACATGCCGATTCCGCTCCCGCACACCAGAATGCCGAAATCGGCGCGATGGTGGATCACGTCATTGCCCACCAGCCGGGCATAGTCGGGGTAGTCCACGGCGTCGGCCGACGTCGTGCCCCGGTCATTCACAGTAAGTCCCTTGCGCTGCAAATATCCTTTTATCTTTTCTTTGAGTTCAAAGCCGGCGTGGTCCGCGCCAAGGGCAATCTTCATAGGTACATTGTAAACAAGCATTTGGCACTTAGCACTTAGCAGATGGCGGATGAGCACCGGCAGTGGGGGACCGGGCTAAAATGCTAGGCGCCAAATGCCAAGTGCGTCTTGCTAAATACTCTCAAATGCCGACCGCAGGAACGAGATCAATTGCCAGCCGTCCATATATTTGAACGGAGTCTCGCCGGTGGTGTAGTGACCGCAGGGCAACACTGCCACTTTGTGGTCCAGCCCATGACGCTCGAATTCTTCTACCGTCTGTCGCGAAAACTCCGGCAGGAAAGTCATGTCGTATTTGGCGTATACGATCAGGGATTTCCGCGGCCACCGCGCGAACTGCTGGAAGTACGTCATGGGGCTGATCGCGCTCCAGAGTCCGCGTAGCCTCTCCAGATCAAGGTGCGGTTCCAGGCCTTGGCGGATATGGCGCGTGGATTGTCCATGCCAGACCACGTCGGCCACATAGGTTGAGGCGTGGTTGAACGCGGCGACACGTATCCGGGGGTCATGCGCTGCCGCCAGAAACGCGAAGCAAGACCCGAGGCTGGTGCCGACGACTCCCAGTTTTTTATATCCCTGCTGCTCCAGCCAATCCAGGCAGCAGCGGATATCGATCACGCCCTGCCGGGTCGCGTCCAGGGTCCGCCCGATGTTGGCTGAGACTGCGTAATCGGCGCGCCGGGTTTCGGCGGGCATACGGATATCGTGATACGGCTTGGTAAGCCGAAGCACGGCGATGCCCATCCAGTTGAGGACCTGGCATAGCGACGTGTAGGCCAGCGCATCCGAGTTCCAGTGCGGCAGCAACACGACGGCGCGGCGGCCGGGTTTCGGGAACCAGCGCGCGTTCACCAGATTGTTCTCCGGATACGGAGTGTGGACTGGCGAGGTAAAGCGCAGAAACTCGGCGGAAGTGCCACGCACTTTGCGTTCTAGTTTTTCGTCGGGAACTTCGCGGGTGCTGTGGACTTTGACTTCGCGCCGTTCCAGGCGAAAATCCACCGGCACGCGGTAGGAATAGAACTCATCGCTATTCGCGATGATGCGCTGGTTGTATTCTCGCAGATACTTTTCCGCATCCGCAGGAACTTGCCCGGGAGCATAGCCGTTACGGCAAGGCCAGCTGTTTGCCCACTCCAGCCCCCATTCGAGCGGACGCACGACGCGATTGTTGTCCACCGACGTCAGCCGGGTTTCCCAGTCGTACATCCATTGGGCGTAGCGTGATGGCATCTTCTCCCCAAAAATATAGCAATTTGTCGAACCCGCCGTCAGGCAACTCGCAGTGAAGCGTTGTTTACCGCATTCGCGAGCTAGTTTTGCCGGTTAGACAAACAACTCGTGTGGAGACGGGGCCGGGCCGTCCGTCGGAATTCCTAAACGCGGGGAAAGGCCCGCCTCCACCCCGACAACTAGGCATGCCTTCTGGGCACGCGCTTCGAGATACCGCACAAAATTTCGTAGACGACTGTATTCGCCAGCGTCGCATGCACACGCGCATCTACATTCAGTCCTTCGAGCGCGCCTAACAACACTACCTCGTCCCCGACCGCGACTCCTGGCAGCCCCGTGACATCTACCAGCGTGAGATCCATCGAGATACGGCCCACAATCGGCGCAAAATTTTCCCGTACGATGACTCGTCCATGAGAAGAGAGATGACGGTTGAGCCCATCCGCGTAACCCACCGGTAGCACCGCAATCCGGGCCGGGGCTTTGGTCACATAGATGCCGCCATAGCCCAGCGCCTGATTGGCGTGTACATCTCGCAGCGCGAGGATGCGGGTCTTCCAGGTCAGAACTGGTTTTACGGGAAGCCGCAGCTTCTTGCCGCTGACCTCCCTTCCCGCGCGCTCGAATGGCAGGTGGTATCCGTACAAAGCGATTCCCGGACGGACCATGTTGTTCCAGGTTTCGGGCCTTGAGATCACGGCGCTTGTATTGGCAACATGGATAAACTTCGGCTTGAGCCCGGCCTCACCCACGATTCGACGCGCGCTCTCAAAGTTGGCAATCTGCTCTTCCACGGAGGGGGTATCCAGAATCTCGGACGATGCCAAATGGGTGGATAAACCCTCACACACGACGTGCGGGGATGATGTGAGTCTGGAGCACAAAGCGGGCAGGCCGTCGAGACCGACTCCCAGCCTGCCCATGCCAGTATCTACTTTCAAATGAACTTTGGCTTCGGTGTTAAGCCGCGCTGCCGCTTTCTCGATGAGTTCTACCTGCGATGGCTCCCAAACGGTTGAAGTAAGTTTCAGGCGGACGAGTTCTTCCTCTTCGCCTCGCCAGAAACCGGTCATCAACAAAATCTGGCCGCGAATGCCGGCGTCACGCAGAGGTATGGCTTCATCCAGCGAAGTAACACCGAACCAGGCCGAGCCTGCGCTTTCCAATGCCCTGGCGCATTCCACCGCGCCATGTCCGTAGGCATCGGCTTTCACTACCGCGCACACGGTCACGCCCGGACCCAAGTGGGTTTCCACCACGCGGAAGTTGTGCCGCAGGTTATCCAGGGAAACTTCGGCCCAGGTAGGACGGGTTGCCGCACGGCGCTGAATTTCGACAGTAGCCACTACAGGCGATTATAGCGGGGATGCTCGTGGAGACAGGTTACCGGGGTGCTACCTCTATTTTCGGTAAGCGCAAGCTATGAGGCAAAATCGGTAGTGGGCAAGTTTAAAATTTGAACTGACCCACTACCCGCAAATCGCAAAGGCTACCTGGCCAAGATAAAGTTCACCGTAATTTGCGTGTCTACTTCGATGGGTGAGCCATTCAGGATGTAGGGGCGATATCGCCACTGGACGACGGCATCACGGGCAGCCCGAACCAGGAGCGGATGCCCGCTCAGAACTTGCAACCGCTGGACGCTGCCGTCGGTTCCAATCACTGCGGCAATTACTACACTCCCTTGGACCCCAACGGTCCGGGCTAGCGCCGGGTATGGCGGATCGACCCGATGGATAAGGTGGCCCTCCATGATGACCGAGATGTGAGGCTTCGGCTGTGGTGGTGCTACATCAGGGTGCCGGGGCATAATCACGCGTGCAACTGGATCACCTGTCCCATGCCACACTCCGTCCGGCGACCCGCCGCCTCCCGGTCCTACAAACGGGATTTCGGGCGGCCTGACATCACCATCCACATCAAATCTATGCAACATTTGAGAGGGAGGCGTCAGGGCATCAGCCCGGGGTACGGTGAAGACGGAAGAGTCTCCGCCCGCCGGATCGGCCGAGGGTTCTTGCTGAATCGTGGGGTCCCCCAATGGGGGCAACGCTACTGGAGCCGACGCTTTCCAGTGCGGCAAGACTTGGGTATAGTACAGCGGCACAATCAGCAGACACGCAACCGCGATCACTTGAATGCCGAACGAAGTGAGCGTGGCCCATCCGCGGCGTGATTGACCCAATTGTTGGGAATCCAGCAGTGCATCAGCAAACATGGCGTCCTCCTGACATTGGTGTCGCTGATCTCTAATGACACCGCAGCCAGGCACGCAGACAAAACTTTCGTTCTCCGCGCGAAGAAAAAAGGCCGCGGGATCGCGGCCTTCTCAGGAACTTTGCTCCAAGCGCTGGTGTCAGCGCCTCGGTTATTTAGGTGTAGTGGCGGGCGGTGTCGCCGGTTTCGGAGCGGTCGCCGCTGGCCTCGCCGCAGGAGCAGGCGGGGCAGGAACACCAGACTCCTTGTTGTACGCGTCAATCACCGCCCGGGTGATATCCACATTCTGTGGAGAAGACCAGATCACCTGGCCATCTGGCCACTGCTTGGTAGTGTCGATTAACACGCCGAAGCCGTTGTCCGCGGCATACTTCACCATGATGGGAGCCATTTTGGAAAGGATGCGGGAGGCAATCTCGTTTTGCTGGGCCTGGTACTCATCGGTGGCATCCTGCCGGGTCCGGTCAAAACTTTTTTGTTTGGATTCGATTTGCTTCACCACGGTATCCCGGGCTGTCGGAGTAGCCGCCGAGTTGGCCTGGCCTTTCAGGGTATCCAGCTCCTTGCTCAAATTGGTGAGCTCGGTCTGCCGCGGCTCGAACTTTTTATCCAAAGCGGCAAAGTCACGCTGACCCTCATTGCAGCCGGCAAGGGCGCCGGTTATGTTGATGGTAGCCACTTTGTTGCCCGTGCTGACGACAGGTCCGTTGGGAGCAGCGGCGGCGGAGCTCGGTGCTGAGGGCAAGGCTGCACTGCCGGTCTGGGCCACAGCCATGAAGGACGAAAGTAACGCGCCAATCACTGAAATTCGCATAAATATGCTAGTCATATGGTCTAGTTGAACTCCTTGAGAACTTTTTCGGGACTTGTTTTTCAGATGTCTCACGCGGATGCTGCTGGGCCGCGTCCTCGCCTTGCAACCTTGCTCGGTATCACGGGGACGGCGGGCCGGATCCGCCAGCGCCAAGATCGACGGCGCAGGTGCCCAGCCCCGTAAGATTCTTCCTTGCGGACGCCGGGATGCCCGCCATTATAGGAGCAACGATATTCGCCGTCAAACCCTGTCGCACCCCGAATAGTGAAGGACGGGCCATCCCAGGAAAGTCTTAACTAGAACGTCGTTCCCACGGTGAAGCGGAAGGTTCGGGTCGGCTCTTTCAAATTGAACTTAGGCGCGAAGCTGGCAACCGCCAGGGCATGGGTGAAGTCACCTGCCGCGCCTGCCGGAAACATGTCACGCGTAATCGGCACAGGCGACTGGGCTGTTGTGTTCAGGCGGAGCGGATTGGCCGCATAATAAATGCGAAAGGGTGCATTCAGGACCGGCAAGAACAACTGCAATTCGATGCCGGTGGACATTCTCGGGGTCCAATTGGTGGAACCGACGGGATCCAGAATCTGGGTAAAGGTGGCGCTCTGCTGGCCAATACAATTCAAGGCGACATCCAGGGCCGGACAACCGAATAAAGTGTTATTCAGCACTTCGAGCTGGCCCGAGTTGATGCGTAATTGCGACTTGCGCAGGATGGGATCGAGTCCGAAATCAACAAAAGGAGCCAGGGTGACGGCTGAGGCAATGGTGATGCGATACTCAACGTTGCTGATCAAACTGGTGTCGCCGCCGGGAAAAACAATCCGTTCCGCCGGGATCGGAACGTTATAGGTCCCCCGACGGGGGTTGGCAGGATCCAGGGGAACCGGCGATCCGTCCGGGTTCTGCAAGGCGATACTCGCTCGATCCGGCAGGAACGCGACCGGTGAAACCGTGCGCACATCGAAACCGCGCAGATCGTATTCTCCGCCCTCGTAGAAGCGCTCAAAGGGAGGGGCAACCACACCGCCATAACCGGTAATGAACGATCCCTGAACATTCAATAGAATTGCGTTCTTCCTCTTCTGCAAGGGGAAGGCCCGCTTGTACTGCACGATCGGCCTCACCGAGCGGACGGTGCCGCCCAGGCCAGCCAGCTCCACACCCATAAAAAGGCTCCGCCCGTTTCGCGGCTGCAAAGTAGAGTCCAGGGTGTTGTAGGTATAGCTGGGGAAAATCTTGCTGGTGACGATGCCCTCCAATGAGTTCGGGCCGCTGAATCCACTGAACGCCAGGTTGGTAAACAACTGCTTGGAGGCATTGCTCAGGGCGGAAATAGAAGAGCGATCAAAGGAGTAGGTGACGCCCACCCGTTTAAGCGAACGGCGCAACGGGTAGCTGAAGGAAAGGGAAAAACCGTCGCTATTCTGGGTGTAGTTCTGGAGGTTGTCCTGAATCGCCTGCGACAAGTTGAGCTGTTGTCCGGTCAGGATCTGGGTCTCACGCACCTGGTTGTAGTTGAACTTTCGCGTATACACCTGGAAGCCGAACTGAAGCGGCCGGTCAAACATGTAGGGTTCAGTAAAACCAAACAGCAGGTCGCGCTGACGGGTACCGAGGTCGACCTGCACGGTAAGGGTTTCACCCAAGCCTAAGAAATTGTTGGTGCTGTAATTCAGGCCGATGAATGAACCGGAGAGTCCGCTGACCCCGCCGCTCAGGCCGATGCTGTTTTTTCCTTTTTCCTTCAGCTTTAGAGTGAGGTCAACCGTACCCTCTTTTTCATTGATATGGCGCTCGGTCGTGTTGGGGTCGTCGGCCTTGATCTGATCGAAGTAGCCAAGCTGGTTCAGGCGCAGGATGCTGAATTCCCACAGCTGCTGGTTATATTGCTGGCCTTCTTCCAGGGCGATTTCCCGGCGGATGACCTTGTCGCGAGTGGTGGTATTGCCGGAGAACTCGATGCGGCGCACAAAGAACTGCTTGCCCTCGTCCACGTCAATGTCGAGAGTGATCGTCTTTTTGTCTTCGTCGAAGGTAGGGGTTGGAATGGAGGTGAAATTGATATACCCCTGGGTTCCGTAGGCCTTACGCAAATTCTCCAGGCCTTTGGCAATCTTCTCGCGGCTGAAAATATCGCCGTCCTTGATGGGGAACTGGGCCCGCAGAGCTTGAGTGTTCGGGACCGCTTTGTTGTTCTTGAAGGTGATCGAGGCCAGACGATACTGCTCGCCTTCTTCAATGGGAATATTAATGTCCGCGCTTTTTCCGGGACCGTGTTGCAGCAAGGGAAGATGAAACCCTGTGTGGCCAGTGTCGTGGATTTTGACGTCGGGGTCCTGCACGATCACCTTGTAGTACCCGCGGTTCTGAAATTCGTTGCGCACATGCTCCGTGTCTTCCTCGAGCTTGGAACCGTCATAGGTCTTGGTAAACAGGCTTTCCAGGAAAATGGAATGTGGAACTCCGATGGGCCGCAGGTTCTTCATCGCGTGCTTCAACGTCCGGCTGCTGATGTGCTTATTGCCTTCAAAGTGGATCTTGCCGACTTTTACCTTGGGCCCTTCCTTGACCACGAAGGTAACCCCGACCGCAGAAGGGGGAATCGAACGCACTTCGCTGCGAACGGTAGCGTATTGCCGGCCACGCGAAGCCAGCAACTCACGAATGACAACTTCCGCTTTCTTCAGCTTGGTAGGGTCGTATTGACTTTCGGGGGTCAGGGCTACCTTGGTGTGCTTAAACGCCTCCAGGACATCGCTGGTAGTGACAGAACTCAGTCCGGTATAGGTAATCTCGCGAATGGTGGGGCGTTCTTTTACGATGATGTGAAGAATCCAGCCCTTGGTGGTCTGCTCACGCTCGAACCGGATGTCCTCAAAGTAGCCGGTATTCCATAAGGCGTTAAAGTCGCGTTCCAGCCCGGCGGGGTCGTAAACATCGCCGGGTTTGGTAAAGATGCGAGCTTTTACAGTTTCTGCCGGGATTCGCCGGTTTCCCTCAACCGCAACCTGGGTGACCAGGTCCTGTTGACCCATTCCAGCAGTGCATAACAGGAGCAGGCAAACCAAAGCCCAGATCGAGACACGAACCCAACCACTTCGCCATGAAGAAGATGGATGCGGCTGCGACTGAGCTCGAGGCCATGTGCGCCTGCGCCGATGCGGCACAGGGCTATCCTGTTGAGAACGAAGAATCGGCACTACCTCAGCCAAAGGGATTTTGCAAAACGGCAATTATACGGTAGAGAACTGTAGACCGTCCAAAGTCCGGCAGATCTCACTGTTACTAGGATGCTGGTTTGGCGCGCTCTACTTCCACCAAGACGGAATAAAACGTCGCCGAGTTGCCCATGTCGGTAAGTTTTTCTGAGGTGAGAACGTTAATATTTCGCTTCCCCGCTTCCAGCTTGGCCCAGTGCAGACGTGCCGCCACGACTCCGGGTTGGACGGCGCCATCGACGCGGGCCTTGAGCAGAATCTCGCCACGACGGTTGTAGGCTCGCACCGTGTCACCATCGGAGATTCCACGCGGAGTTGCATCCGCCGCATTCAGCTCGAGAAGTCCGACCTCCTCCATTTCCTGGATGGACGGAAGATTGGAGAACGTAGAATTCAGGAAATTGTCGGCTTTGCGCGCGAGAAGTTCCAGCGGAAATTTTTGGGCTTGGGCGCTGTGACGGGATTCATCCGGTGGAATGAACTGCACAACCGGGTCCAATCCCTCGGCCCTGAGGGACTCATTGTAAAGTTCAGCTTTGCCGCTCGGCGTGGCAAAATTTCCCTTCGCGAATGGCAGGAAAGGTGAGGACTGAGAACTTCCATCGGAGATCTGATTTCCAAACCTCAACCGCACGTGCCCTTCCTTCTCCAGCCGGTTTCGATCAATTTCCTTGAGCCAAGGATTTTCCGATTCCAGGGCGGTATCGATCATTTCATCGACTGAGTCATCGAAGCACTTATCTTCGAAACCCATGCGATGAGCGAGGGCCTGAAAAACCTCAACATTGGGGCGGCACTCGCCCAAGGGATCGATCGCCTGGTGAGACATTTGAACGTAGTAATGTCCGTAGGACTTTTGCAGCTCTTTGTGCTCGAAGAACGTAGTCGCGGGCAAGACAAGATCTGCGTAATCGGTGGTGTCGGTCAAAAACTGTTCGTGAACTACCGTGAACAAATCCGGACGGAGTAGACCACGGATGACATCGTTATGATTCGGGCACACCGCAGCGGGATTGGAATTGTAGACAAAGAGCGCTTTGACGGGGGGATTGCTGGCCGTATTCAACGCACTCCCTAACTCCACCATGTTGATGGTGCGCGCGTCGCGGCCCAGCGATTTCTGCATCAGGTCTTTGCGTTCGAGCGCATCGCTGTTGAAACCGAAAGAACCGCTGAGGGACATCTGCAAGCCGCCGCCAACTTCTTTCCACGAGCCGGTAATGCATGGCAGCATGGCGATAGCGCGCGTCGCCATGCCACCGTTTTCCGAGCGTTGCACGCCGTAATTCAGGCGGATGACCGCAGGATGCGTGGTCGCATATTCGCGGGCGAGCCGGGTGATGTCAGGCGCGCTGATGCCCGTCCATTTCGCGACTCTTTCTGGAGTGTAATCCTGAACTTTTTCGCGAAGCTGCTCGAACCCCAGGGTATAGCGGGCAACGTAGTCGGCATCGTGAAGATCCTCTTTTATGATGACATGCATCATTCCCAGGGCCAGGGCTGCGTCGGTGCCCGGGTTAATGGGCAAGTACCAGTCCGCGACGGCCGCAGTGCGAGTGCGATAAGGATCGATGACCACCAGTTTGGCTCCTGTGCGCCGGGCCTCGCTGATGAACGGCCAAAGGTGAACATTGTTGCCATGGATATTGGCAGCCCAGCAGATGATGTAACGCGAATGGCTGAATTGCTCCGGCTCGGTCCCGAGTTTGGCTCCGAGTACCGACTTCAGGCCGGCTTCTCCCGCCTCTGAACAGATATTGCGGGCAAGTTGTGATGCGCCCATGCGATGGAAAAACCGGCGGTCCATCGATGCCCCGTTCAGTGTGCCCAGGGTTCCGCCATAAGAATATGGAAGGATCGCCTCAGTGCCGAAGTCAGCCCCAATCTGCTTGAAGCGGGAGGCAATTTCGTCCAGAGCTTCATCCCAGGAGATACGCTGGAAGTTTGCGGAAATTGGGGAGACGTGGCGTGCCCCGTCTGGCCCTTTCGGGCCAACCCGCCGCATGGGAAACAACACTCTTTGGGGTGAGTAGACCCGGTCCAGGTACTTGGCTACCTTGGCACAAAGAAATCCTCGCGTGACCGGATGCGCAGGGTCCCCCTGAATTTTGGTAGCCCGGCCATCCTCCACGGTGATCAGAACACCACAGGCGTCGGGGCAATCATGAGGGCAGGCGGCGTGGATTACGCTCTTCATGGTTTGTAGATTATACGGTGACCGATCGCGGCTCAAAAATAGAGGTAGTGGGTGCGTTTGCCTTTCTCCGCGGCCTTTGCGGAAGATGGCTGCGCTTTTTGTCCTGATTTTTAGGCGAACATTTGACGAATACCGAGTGCTAGAATAACCAGATGTCTGCCGTACCCTCTTCCCTCTCCTGGGCCCACCCTCTGGTAGCGGAGTGGTTTGTTCGCAAGTTTGGCACGCCGACCGAACCGCAGGAGCAAGGCTGGCCGCACATCCTGGCGGGCCGCACGACCCTCATCTCTGCGCCTACCGGTTCGGGAAAAACACTGGCGGCGTTTCTTGCCTGTATCGATCGCCTGGTGCGTAAAGCGCTGGCCGGCGAGTTGCAGGATCGCACTGAAGTCGTCTACGTCTCTCCTCTCAAGGCCCTGGGCAACGACATCCAGAAGAACCTCGAAGGCCCGCTCGGCGAAATCCTGCAAATGGCGGGCGAACGCGGCCTACTGATGCCGGAGATTCGCACCGCGGTCCGCACCGGCGACACGCTGATGAAAGAGCGGCGGGCGATGCTGAAACGGCCTCCGCATATTCTGGTAACGACTCCGGAGTCGCTCTACATCCTGCTAACCGCTGAGAGCAGCCGGAAGATTCTCCGCCAGGTTGAGACCGTGATTGTGGATGAAATCCATGCGGTCGCGGATGACAAGCGTGGGGCGCATCTGGCGCTTTCGCTGGAACGGCTGGAGATACTGGTCAGGGAAAGGAAAGCAGATTCCTCGGCGCATTCGCTCCTCGGAATGACAAAAGATGGAGAACCTTTCCTGACCCGCATCGGGCTTTCTGCTACTCAGAAACCGATTGAGGAAGTCGCCCATTTTCTCACCGGCAATGACCGGCCCGATCCTGTCATCGTCAACATCGGCCACCAGCGCAAACTAGATCTGGCGGTCGAGATTCCCGCTACCCAGATTGGCCCCATCGCCACCAACGAAATGTGGGATGAAATTTACGACCGTCTTCGCGACCTGGCTGAGCAGCATCGTTCGACGCTTGTGTTTGTGAATACCCGGCGCCTGGTCGAGCGGGTAGCTCACCATCTTGCCGAACGATTGGGAGAAGACAACGTTGCCGCCCACCATGGAAGTTTGTCGCGCAGACTGCGGTTGGCGGCTGAGACCAAATTGAAGGAAGGCAAAATCAAGATTCTGGTTGCGACTGCCTCGCTGGAGTTGGGAATCGATATCGGCACAGTGGACCTGGTGGTGCAGATCAGCTCTCCACGGGCCATCGCCACGGCGCTCCAGCGAGTTGGCCGCTCCGGCCACTGGCGCGGCGCGGTTCCCAAGGGGAGATTTTTCGCTACTACTCGAGACGAGTTGCTGGAATGCGCAGCCCTGGTAAGAGCAATCCGGAACGGCGACCTGGATCGTTTGATGATCCCCGAAGCCCCGCTGGACATTTTGGCGCAGCAGATCGTAGCGGCATGTGCATCGAGTAGTGCCGGCCTCTCGCCGGCGTCCAGCGACGGTATCTCGCCCGCAGGAACGGCAGCGGGTCACCATCACGACAGCCGCGGGGACGGCGGCGTTACCGACAACGGGTGGAATGAGGATGAGCTATTCGCATTGGTCCGGCGGGCCTATCCATACCGAAATCTTACGCGGGAAATGTATGACGGCGTCCTGGAAATGCTTTCTGAGGGAATCGCCGCCAGCCGGGGGCGGTACGGCGCCTACATTCATCATGACCGTGTGAATAAGAAGCTTCGGCCTCGGCGCGGTGCGCGTCTGGCCGCCATCACCAGCGGCGGAGCAATTCCGGAGACCGCGCTTTACACCGTCGTGGCTCAACCTGAAGGCACCGTCGTCGGCACCCTGGATGAAGATTTCGCCATCGAGAGCAATCGCGATGACATTGTGCTGCTGGGAAATATGTCGTGGCGGGTTCGGCGCATCGAAAGCAAATCGGGGCGGGTCATCGTTGAGGATGCCCATGGCGCAGCGCCTACTGTTCCCTTCTGGCTGGGAGAAGCCCCGGCGCGCACGCAGGAGCTTTCCGCGCATGTGGCGGAATTGCGCCAGGAAATCAGCGACCGCTTGCCCAATGTTTCACCGGTCGCAGTCTCGCAAAATCAGCCTGAGGTCGCTGCTACTGTCAGTTGGTTGAAACAGGAGTGCGGGCTCGATGACTCCGCGGCGGAACAGGCCATCGAATACATTTTGCAGGGACGCGCCGTGCTGGGCGCCGTGCCCACGCAGAACACCATCATCGCCGAACGCTTCTTCGACGAAGGCGGCGGGATGCAACTGGTGATCCATGCGCCGTTCGGCGGACGCATCAACAAGGCCTGGGGCCTGGCGCTGCGCAAACGGTTTTGTCGCGGATTCAATTTTGAGTTGCAGGCCGCAGCCACCGACAATGGGCTGAATATCTCTCTCGCCGAGCAGCACAGCTTTCCATTGGCCGACGTTTTTCATTTTCTGAGCGTCGAAACCGTGCAGGAACTGCTGGAGCAAGCCGCCCTGGCTTCGCCCATCTTCGGCACCCGCTGGCGCTGGGACGCGAATCGCGCATTGGCGCTGCTCCGCTTTCAGGGCGGCAAGAAGGTGCCTCCTCAAATTCAGCGCATGAGGTCGGATGACTTGCTGGCCGCGGTTTTCCCGGATGTGGCCGCCTGCCAGGAAAATATCGAAGGGGACATCAAAATCCCCGACCATCCTTTAGTGAAGGAAGTGATGAAGGATGTGCTTACGGAAGCGATGGACATCGATGGCTTGAAGGAATTATTGCGTAAGCTGGAAAATGGCAGCATTCGTAGCGTGGCCGTGGATACGCCGGTTCCATCGCAGTTCTCCCACGAAATTTTGAATGCGAATCCTTATGCCTTTCTCGACGACGCTCCCCTAGAAGAACGCCGCGCCCGCGCCGTGGAGATGCGGCGGATTTTGCCGGAATCGGTTCTGGAAGAAGTGGGAAGGCTCAATCCGGTGGCGATTGCGCAAGTGCGCGAAGAGGCGTGGCCGGATGTGCGCGACGCCGATGAATTGCACGATGTCCTGCATACGTTGGTCATCGTACCGATCGATATCCGGGACCATGTGGTGGCGGGCGACGCGTCCGCCGGGCAGTCATGGCAATGGTACGCAGAGCGTCTCATCGATCAATCTCGCGCCTGCAAGGCGGTGAACAACAGCCGAAGCTACTGGGTGGCGGCAGAACGTGTCCAAATATTCTCCACCCTATTTCCGCAGGCGGCATTGGAAGCATGCGCCAGACCAGCAACGGACGGTGTCCCTCCGGCAGACGATTCTGTTCTGCTCGCAGTCACCGGCTGGATGGCTCACCTCGGCCCCGTGACTGCTGCCGACCTTGGCGAAATGTTGGGTCTGCCGGAATCTGAAATGGAGAAGGCCCTGCTGCGCATGGAAGCGAGTGGCGCAGTGCTGCGGGGAAAGTTCACTTCGGATGCTGAAAGTCAGGCAGGAGTGCCAGCACTCGCCGCTTCCACCCACGAGTGGTGCGAGCGCCGGCTCCTGGCGAGAATACACCGGCTCACCGTGGCCACGCTTCGTAAGCAGGTTGAGCCAGTCACCGCGGCACAGTTCATGCGTTGGCTCTTGCGTTGGCAGCACGTCGCTCCGGGCACGCAAGTACAGGGAGAGCGCGCCACGCTTGATTTGGTTCGACAACTCCAGGGATTCGAAATACCCGCCAATGCCTGGGAGAGGCACATACTGGCACGGCGCATCTCCAACTATGATCCAGCCTGGCTGGACCAACTTTGTCTCACCGGTGCCGTGGGTTGGGGGAGGTTGTCTCCCCATCCCGCGACCCTCGAAGACTCTGCCGCAGGAAAGCGGCGAGTGATTCCCACCAGCGTGGCTCCGATCACTTTCTTCATTCGCGAAGAAGCTGACTGGATGACTCCGCACCATCCCGCGGCCGATCCTACAGAAACGCGCGGGCTCAGTGAAGGCGCGAGTCGCGTGCTCGAGTTTCTGCGGCATCGCGGCGCCTCCTTTTTCACCGATATCGTGCGCGGAACCAGCTTGCTCAAATCGGAAGTTGAGACTGCTCTTTGGGAACTGGTGGCGGCGGGAATCATTACTGCGGACGGATTCGATAATCTGCGCTCCTTGATCGATCCCAAGCGGCGTTCCGGCCAGGGCAGCGCGCGCAGCGCCCGCCCGCGCCACAGTGCTGGACGATGGGCCGTGCTCTACACCGAGGAGAGTGTGGATCGAAATAAGTTGGTCGAGGCCACCTGCTGGATGCTGCTCAAGCGCTACGGAATCGTGTTTCGTGATTTGCTGGCAAGAGAAACCAACCTGCCCAAGTGGCGCGAGTTGCAAGTTGCTTTCCGCAGGCTCGAAGACCGGGGAGAGATTCGCGGCGGACGTTTTGTGGATGGATTCCTGGGTGAACAATTTGCCTTGCCAGTAGCGGTTGAGTCGGTGCGGGCCACCCGTAAGCAACCAGCCAGTGGCGAGATCCTTACTATCTCGGCTGCAGACCCTCTGAACCTGGTGGGAATTGTAGTTCCTGGGCCGCGCGTCCCGGCGATCTCGGGAAAGACCGTTACGTTTCGTGACGGTGTGGCGGTGGAGGCAGCCGACTCAGCAAGCGGTATGCAGCAACCTGAAGAAAGTTCTGCCCCAGCTGACCCATTCTTGCCGCTCTCGATCAGCCACAAAATTAGGTCGGGAACCTGATGAGGGGGGCCCCCAGATTCCCGACTCAACGTTGCCCAGCTGGACTGCTGAAGCGCTTCCCCCATCGCTTTTGCTAGGCCAAGCGTCATCCCCTTCAGTGCACATTTCTAGCCTTATCTTATCGGGCGAAGTGCATCTGAGGAAAACGATACCGGCACTCCTATTTTCAATCACTTACAGAACAATCGTATCCCCTCGAGACGAAGCAAGACTGGTTAGGATACTATCCGATCAGCTACACCCCTATCCGTTCGGATAGTGTAAAACTCTGAGGTTGTGCGTGAATCCACACATTTTTTTGTGATAAATAGGCCCTCGTGAACCCCCAGGTAAATCCACGGTTGTTAGGTCTAGCCGGTCCGTTGCGCGATTCCATTTTCGCGTTACCGACCAGCGAAGTTCCGGTTGGTCGAGATCCGGGAAATCTGCTCGCCATTCCAGATCCATCTTTGTCTCGCCGGCACTGCGTAATTCTGCCCGCGGAAAACGGCTATCTCGTGCGCGATTTGGACAGCCGTAACGGTACCTATGTGAACGGTGTTGCGGTCAAAGAAGGCGCGCTGCAACATGGGGACCAGATATCCATCGGCGATTCGGTTTTTATCGTGTTGATACGCGAGGACGGCAAGCAGCCCGTCGGAACCAGCGGTGGAGTTTGAAGATGGGCCGGCGCAGGCAACTGCACAGGTCCGCCCGCAGGACGCTCTTTACCTTCAACCCGACCGAATCCTAGGCGAGATCCCTGCGAACTCACGCATCACCCACAACCTGAATGCGCTGCTGAAAATCAGTCGAATCGTTCACCAGATCGATGACCTGGATAAACTCCAGGCGCAGATTCTGGACTTGATGTTTGAGGTCGCGCCGGCCGAACGTGGGGCTATTCTTCTCGACGGTTCTGGAGAGAAGTTTGCTTCAGTCTTTGCCAGACACAAAGCGGCCGCGAGCAGACATCCCGTGCGAGTAAGTCGAACCATTGCCAGTAAAGTAGTGCGGGAAGGCATCTCAATTTTGGCGACGGACCTTCTACGGAATGCCGGACTCAATCATGTTGAGAGCTTGCGGGCTTCCAACGTCCGCTCCTTGCTGTGCGTCCCGCTCCTAGTATTTCAAACGGTGACGGGCTGTATTTATCTGGACACCACCGATGCTTCGGCAAGTTTCGATGAGGACCACTTACAACTGGCGACCGCCGTCGCCGGCATCTGTGCGGTGGCCCTGGAAAATGCCCGCCGCCTGAAATCGCTGGAACAGGAAAACCTCCGGCTGGCCAGGGAAATCCGCCTGGAGCACAACATGGTGGGCGAGAGCTCTCGCCTGAAACAGACTTGTAGCCTTCTCGCACGCGTTGCTCCCACCGATTCAACTGTGCTCATTGAGGGCGAGAGCGGAACCGGAAAAGAGCTGGCGGCCCGCGCCATCCACCGCATCAGCCCGCGGCACAACCGGCCGTTTGTAGCCATTAATTGCGCCGCCATTCCCGAGGAACTGCTGGAGAGCGAATTGTTCGGACATGAGCGAGGCTCTTTTACCAACGCGGTGACCCAGAAAAAGGGCCGGATTGAAACGGCTGACCGGGGAACCTTGTTTCTCGATGAGGTCGGCGAAATGTCAGCCAAGCTGCAAGTAAAACTTTTGCGCGTGCTCCAGGAACGCGAATTTGAACGGGTGGGAGGCACCCGCAGCATCCAGGTCGATGTACGCATCATTGCTGCCACCAATAAGGACCTAGCCGATTGCGTCAAAGCCGGAACATTTCGCCGCGATCTTTACTACAGGTTAAATGTGGTTCCGGTAGTAATGCCTCCGCTTCGCGATCGGCGACCCGACATTCCCCTGCTGGCTGGACATTTTGTCGAGAAGTACAGCCAGAAATTTGCCATCCGGCCCAAGCGGATTTCCCCCGAGGCCATGGCCTGCCTGATGAACTACGACTGGCCGGGCAATGTTCGCGAATTGGAAAACGCCATCGAGCGGGCGCTGGTGTTAGGTTCTTCCGACTTGGTCCACGCGGAAGACTTACCCGAAGCGGTGCTATCCAGAGAGATGACTGCTGGTGCAAATGGAACGAAATATCATCTCGCGATCAAAGAGCTTAAGAAGCAACTGATCCTCAAATCTCTGGAAGAAGCCAACGGCAACTTCACCGACGCTGCCAGGCTGCTGGGGCTCCACGTGAACTATCTTCATCGCTTGATTAGCAACCTTGAGTTGCGGGAGCAGATTACGAATCGCATCTCAGGGCAGTTTCATCCTCAGTAATGTAGCGGGATCCACGTAGACTCCCTGCCATCGGACCGCGAGGTGCAAGTGCGGGCCGCTGGCTCTGCCCGTGCCGCCCACCAGGCCGACCTCCTGGCCCCTCTCAACGCTGTCTCCTTCTTTCACTTTGAGCTCTGATAAATGGAGGTAGAGCGTAAGCAATCCTTGCCCGTGGTCCAGAACTACGCAGTTACCTTCAAAGTAAAGCGGACGCGCCAGCAGCACCGTTCCCGCGTTGATAGCTTTGACCGGCACCCCCGTTCTAGCCGCGAAATCCAGCCCTTCATGCACGCTCCGCACTTCTCCGTTGAAGGTGCGCTGGGTACCGAAGATATCGGAGAAGGGCGCATCCAAGGGAGGCTCAAATGAGCCCGCCCATTCGCGCTCCGGGCTTATCTTGCTGAAGGTTTCCTGCTTGATTTGCTTGTCGCGCGCGATCGTTTCCAATTGTTCCGGGCTGGGGGCAGTGTATTTGGACTCTACGGTGATGACGGTCGAACGGTATTTTCCCGAGCGGACCTTAACCCGGCGCTCAAAGGTCACATCGCCCTTGGCCGTCGCTCCGGTCAGCGAAAGAGTGTAAACCCCGGGCTTCACACTGAACGCAATTCCGGCGAGAGCATTCCAGACCCTGGTTTTCGGGTCGAGCGCAAAAGAGATCTGGTGTTCCAGCCATTTACCTGAGAGCGTCTTCAAGCGCACAGCTGGCCTCACTCGAAACAACACCGGAGACCCGTTTACCAGTTGAGCCGGTTGCCATTGGACGGACCAGGCCGCATTAGGTTTGGCCTCCGCTCCCCAAAGGCTGCATGACACGATCGCCAAACACATGCCGGCTAGCATCCCGATTGTTCTGCGGCCCATGGAATTAGCCTAGCACCGCGAGCACCCGAGCGAGCGCTATAATCCCGGCGTGCGAACCTTCAACTGCACGGCGGCCGTGCTGACGCTCATGCTTTGCAGTTTTGCAGAGGATTCGGCGCATGGCATGAAAGCGGATCACGTGGTCGTTCTAAAGCAGGAACGAAAGCTTCAACTGTTGAATCATGGCAAGGTTTTCAAAACCTATAAGGTTGCGCTGGGCGGGAATCCAATCGGACCCAAGGTACACCAGGGCGATCATCGCACTCCCGAAGGCAGTTACGTTCTCGACCGCCGGAACCTGAACAGCCAGTTCTATAAGTCCATCCACATTTCCTACCCGAACCCAGCCGACCGGGCGAATGCAGCCAGGCTGCACATTTCTCCGGGTGGAGATATTTTCCTTCACGGTTTGCCCAACGGCTATGGATGGGTTGGCAGCGAGCACCGGCTGAAAGATTGGACCGATGGATGTATCGCGGTCACGAACCAAGAAATCGATGAGCTCTGGCAACTTGTTCCGGATGGAACGTCGATCGAGATCAAGCCTTGATGGTTCGCGTCTATTTCCTTCCTTTTGGCAGGATAATGCGGAAATTTCCGCTGCAATGGAGCATGCTCATCAGGTAAAGCATTCCGTCGTAATAACGTTGCTCTCCGGACGGAACCGGAGTGTTCCACAGCTCCTCGATGAATGCCTTTGCAGTTGGCCCAGGCGTGGCGGCAAAGCTGCCCACGGCTGTAGTGGCCACCATCCCGACCGAGTGCCGCGTCGAGAGCGGTTTGCCGTCGAGGGTGTAGCGGTCGGCAAACTTGCCGATGCCTTCGTTGAACAGAAATTTCTGTATGCGGTCGCTCAGCACGGTTTCCCGCGCGTCCTTTTTCCACCACGAATAATCCACCGACCAATTGCTCACACTGCGCCAGGAGTCGTAGCCGAATGGGGTCGCGGTTCCGTTTCGCCGAACGATTTGCGTTCCGTCGAAATTGTTGCTGTCAGGGGTTAGTCCGGTCTCCGGGCCAGTTACTTTGCTGAGCATGTCCCGACTCACGTCGGCCGCTTTGGCCCAGAAGGCGCGGTCTTCTGCTGGCCCCCATCGTGCCCAGAGTTCATAAAAGGCCGGAAGATGGTAAGAGGCGTCCGTGAAGGCCACATCCGCGTTCGCGATAAAGCGGATCATGAAGTGGTCTTCATCCACCATAGGGCCGATGGATTCAGTGCGCGGACGATCCCAGGGAGGACGAAATATGGGAACCGTAGTGCCGTTGGCGGCCGCTTGTCTGGCGCGCTCCTTGTTGTTGGGGCTGGGCCAGGGATGGTCCGGCGGCACGAACGGCGAATCGCCGGAATGAACGCGGAATGGACTGGTTCCGGTCAGCACGGGGTGATGACGCATACCGCGAAGAATCTTGTCGGCTTCCGCTTTGTAGTCATAGATTCCCTTCCCGTTGCCCCAGCGATTGGCCGCAAAATAAAGCGCCATGACGTAATATTCTTCGCCGTCCGGCGCCGCGCCCGTCGATCTCGGAGTCCCGTCGGTATTCATGGACCAGGCGAAGTATCCCACTGACGGATTCTTGGCATCAGTGATCAGCATGTAGGTCCTGGACCAGTTCCACAGCGCATCGAACTCGCGCTTCTTGTCCATCTGAACCGCGATCATCATGCCGTATGACATTCCCTCGCTACGCGCGTCATTGTTGGCCCAATCAGTGACGTAAGCCAGGGTGCCGTTTTCGTTGGCTCCGGTCTCGAAATAGATCCGTTCTTCCTGGCCGTCACCGTGGAACAGCTTCTGGAAGGCCAGGTCGATTTTCGCGCGGCTTTCCGCAGAATTGTGCCCCTGTTCGGCGAAAAGATCACGATATTGCCCGGTTTTGTAGGCGCCTTCTCCGTCGCCGGGAAAGGCGGGAATATCGCCCAACGGAGCGTTGGTATGAGGCTCCGGCGGAGAGAATGCAGGCGGAACCTGAGCCGGCGCGGCTTGAGTTGGAGCCTGGGCTAGCGCTGCGGGAATCTGTGAAAACCAAAGCGAACACGCGAGCAATAGAAGCCTAAGACGACGGATAGACAAAGAAGTCCCTCACCCGAAAATAAATGGCCAAGACCATGCGCACCAAACGTTTACTTTGCAGGATCAACCAAAGCCCCATACACCGCAGAATGGCCGCGGTATTGGAGAGGATGATTGTCAGGACTGGTCCTGCGTTGAATCATGGACACAAAAACAATGTCATTGGCAGGATCAACCCAGAACCAGGTTCCGGCTGCGCCATCCCAAAAGAAGGTGCCCTTGCCGTCGGGCAAGTTAGCTTCTGCCGGATCGAAAACGACCGCGCAGTTCACTCCGTATCCGAAACCAGGCCGCATGACGTGCTGGCCGATGCCGAATTCTCCGGTCAGCAGGTTCGCCGGCAGATGGTTCGATCCCATCAGCTTGACGCTGGCCGGAGCCAGGATGCGTTTGCCTTCGAACTCTCCGCCGTTCCCGAGCATTTGCGCGAAGCGATAGTAGTCTTCGGCGGTTGACACCAGGCCTCCTCCTCCTGAGGGCAGAGTGGGCTGGGTTGTGTAATCGGTCGGGGGTGCGCCCCCATTGGTGACAACCAGCTGGCCCTGCTCTTCGCGGTAGTTGGTAGCGAAGCGCGAGCGCTTCTCCTGTGGAACGAAGAACCCGGTGTCCTTCATGCCCAGAGGGACGAAGATGTGGTCACGCATGAAGTCCGGCAGAGTCTGGCCGGAAAACTTTTCGATGAGATAACCCTCAATGTCCATCGACAAGCTGTAGGTCCAACCTTTGCCGGGCTGATAGTTCAGCGGAATCTTGGCCAGCTTGTCGATCATCTCCTGAAGGTTGGCGGATTCCATCGGCTTCAGGTCTTTGTACATAGCATCAACCATGGTTTTTCCATTGCCGTAGGAAAAACCCGCCGAGTGCGACAGCAACTCGCGCATGGTGGGAGCATGATCAGGATCGACTAAGATGGGCTTGCCGTCTTTATCGACGCCGGTGAACACCTTGAGGTTCTTAAACTCGGGAATGTATTTGGAAATCGGATCATTCGGCAGCCATTTGCCTTTTTCGAAAAGGATCATCATGGCCACGCCAGTAACAGGTTTGCTCATCGAGTAGTCGCGAAAGATGGTGTCTTTCGTCATCGGCGCCTTGGAGTCCAGGTCACGCTGGCCGTAGAGGTGATAGTCCACGATCTTGCCGTGCCGCGCGAGAATGGTGATGGCGCCGGCCAGCTGTTTGTGATCGATTTCCTCTTGAATAATATTGTGAAGATTTTCCAGACGCTCGCTGGAGAAACCGACGGCTTCTGGTTTTACCAGCGCGGCCTCGGCAGCCATCTTACGATTTGCGGTTTGTGCCGCGCAGAACAGAACTGTCACGGTACTGAGGCCCGCCACTATCAACGTGCGCACCCATCGACCAATGCTCATGGTTATTGGTCTTCCTTTCGCCTCGCCCTGGAGTTGACGGCATTTGTTATATCAGAGAACCAGAGCCGAATTGCCTGCCCGCAATGTAAAGAAATGCAATCCATAGGGAGAAATGCTTATCGAACCTGGCTGGGGACGCTAAAGTCCAGTCAGTAGGGGGTCCTTCAGGCGCGTTCCAGAGCGGTGGCGAAGGCATCCAGCGAAAGCGAACGCAGCAAGTTCCGGCGCATGCCGCGTTCGACTTCGGCCAGGCGGTTGGAAGCATTCACTATCCACTCAAAGTCGGCGGATTCCTCTAATTTCTTCAACTCGCCCAGGATATCGGTATTTCGCACCAGTTCGGGAGTTCCGGAATTGAGAAACATCAGGTCTTGCAGCAACCCATAGACAGTCCGCAACAGTTTATCGGTTTTCTCGCGTCCGTCGGCCCCGGCACGATAGGTTTCGGTGGTGCGGAATAACTCGCTGTGATCACTGGATCGCAGAGCAGAATTCAGCAGGATCAAAGCATGGGAGCGCGCCGCAGTGTAGGCGGCAAGATCGAAATCGCGGGCTCTTCCAACCGCGCCCTCGGCAAGGCGGGCCACCAGAGCCCGCTGCGGCGCTTTCCATTCGGAGCGGTGCTGGCTCAGATACTGTTCAATTTCTTCCACGGCAAGGGCCGCCAGGGTGACAACCATCGACCGGGATCGGATCGTCGGCAGCAGCTCGCCCGGATTCTCCGCGAGCAGTAAAATCGTGGCAAACTCCGGCGGCTCCTCCAAAACCTTAAGCAGAGAATTCGCCGCCTCCTTCATGAACGCGGAGTCAGTGAAGATGTACACCCGCTCCTTGGCTTCGGCGGGCCGGAAGTAAATCGTCTCAATCACGCGGCGCACTTGGTCCACTTTGATCATCAACTGCGGAGGATCGGGCGGAATGATCAGCACATCGGGATGAGTCTGAATAAACAGCCGGGTTTCTTTTTTATCGGTCTCGCGAAGATTTTCCCGCGCTTCCACCGCTTCCTGGCAACATGCGTCGAGATCTTTGGCCTGCTCAATGCGCGTGCAGTTGGCGCATGCTCCGCAAAAATCCGGCAGGCCGTCGGTAACAGTGGGCGAAAGGCAATTCATTGCCCGCGCCAGCATCAGCGCCAGGGTGTACTTCCCGGAACCCGCTGGCCCACTCAGGATTACCGCTTGCGGAAAACGTTTGTGCGCCAGCATCTCGCGCAGGCGGCGGACCATGTCGTGATTGCCATGGAAATCAGAGAACGGCATAAGGACCTATTTCACCACGGAGGCGCGGAGACACGGGAAAGATCTCCGTGGTGATCAAGCAATCTTCGTGCTCACCTTCAACATTTGCCGGACAGTCTCCACGATCTTCGCGTGAGTTTGTTCCGCAGGGCCGCGCGCGTCGATCACGACCACCCGTTTCGGCTCGCGCTTGGCAATGGTTAGATACGCATTCCGGACTCGCTCAAAAAATGCCCGGTTTTCCTGCTCAAAACGGTTTTCGTCGCCGCCTGAGCTTCCATTTTCAGCAACCTTCGCCTGGTTGCGTCGCCGAGCCCGCTCCACACTGGCGGTTACGTCTGACTCCATCAGGATGGTCAGATCAGGTTGCAGATCCCCGCATAGCACGCGGTGCAGATCCAGGACTGGCTCGCTCCCCAGCTTGCGTCCGCCGCCTTGATACGCCTCCGAGGAATCCGTAAAACGGTCGCAAAGCACAACGCTCCCGCTTGCCAACGCCGGTTGAATGACCTCCTTGATGTGTTGCGCGCGTGAGGCGAACATCAACGCCAATTCGGCGAACGGAGACAATCCCGCAGTAGCGCTATCCAGCAAGACCCCCCGAATCTTCTCTCCCGCGGCGGTACCCCCGGGCTCTCGCGTCGCTACCACGGCGTGGCCTTGCTTACGGAGCACGGTTGCCAGCTTTTCCATCTGGGTACTTTTGCCGCAGCCGTCCAAACCCTCAAAGGTGATGAATCGTCCGTGATCGGGGCAAACGGGCATGGCAAGAATCATAACAAAGGCTTGCCCTGGCACCCGCATCGCTTTCTCCCTCAACTATTTCTGCGAGGCATGACGCTCCTTGCGTGTTTTGTTGTAGACTTTGGGGTTTCTGCCAACCACTTCGGAAGGTGTGATGAAACCAAATTCGATTCAGTCGGCTGTCTCCTATCTGTTCGTCCTGGCTTTTGTAGTTGTTCCCGCCGTAGGCCAAAAAAAAACGAAATCATCTGCCAAACCTGCGCCGCCGACGGTGGTGCTTTCGCTGGATGCGACCGAAGCGCCGCGCAAAATTTTCCATGCCAAGCTGACCATTCCCGCAAGCCCGGGTTCGCTCACGCTGTACTATCCCAAATGGATCCCAGGAGAGCATGGACCTACAGGCCCCATACAGGATTTGGCAGGCTTGAAGTTCGCCGCTAATGGCCAAGCACTCACGTGGCGGCGTGATCTCCAGGACGGCTGGACCTTTCACGTCGATGTTCCCGCTTCCACAACCAGCGTTGAAGCAACTCTCGATTTCATTTCTCCCGCCGGGGAAGAAGGGGTTTATACCGCTGGCGCATCGGCGACGGACAAGCTGACGATCCTTGCCTGGAATACCGTTTTGCTCTACCCCGAAGGATGGACATCAGACGAGCTGCAATTTGCAGCCAGCTTGAAGATTCCTGAAGGCTGGAAATTCGCGACGCCGCTGCCGGTCGCGTCCAAATCAGGAAACCAGATTCAGTTCAAGCCGGTCTCTTTAACTACGCTGGTGGATTCGCCACTCGCTACCGGCGAATTCATGCGAGTGTTTGACCTGGCGCCGAATCCTCCACAGGAACTGGACATCGTTGCCGACAGCGCTGCGGCTCTGAATGTTCCGGTGGATATTCTCAATCCCTACAGATCTCTGGCCGATCAGGGCCAAAAGCTTTTCGGCACCCGGCACTTCCGCAGGTACAACTTCCTCTACACACTCAGCGATCACGTCGCCCATTTCGGGCTGGAGCATCACGAGTCCAACGATAGCCGTCTGGGCGAGCGCTATCTGGTGGATCCGGAGCGGCGCATGCTGGGAGCAGGCCTGCTGCCGCATGAGTACGTTCACTCCTGGAACGGTAAATTCCGCCGTCCAGCCGATCTCGCCACGCCCGACTATCAGAAGCCGATGCAGGACGACCTGCTCTGGGTCTACGAGGGGCTCACATCGTATCTCGGCGATGTGCTCAGCGGGCGCAGCGGCATCCGCACGCCCGAACAGTTCCGCGACAATCTCGCCCGAATCGCGGCGGTCCTCGATCATCGTTCCGGCCGCACCTGGCGCAATCTTCAAGACACGGCGGACGCCGTCCCCAGTATGCAGGATGCGCCGCACGCGTGGGAATCCTGGCGACGCCCTCTCGACTATTACGACGAAGATGTTTTGAACTGGCTGTGGGCAGACACCATCATCCGCCAGCAAACCCAGGGCGCAAAATCCATGGATGATTTCTGTCGCATTTTTCACGGTGGGCAGAACCGTGGCCCTGAGGTGAAAACCTACACCTTCGACGATATCGTGAATACTCTCAACCAGGTCGTGGCCTACGACTGGCGCGGATTCTGGACCGAACGCCTGACCAACCACGGTCCGGGCGCGCCGCTGACGGGAATCGAGAACAGCGGCTGGAAGCTGCTCTATGACGAAAACCGGTCTCCACTGATCGACAACTGGGAAGAGGAACGCAAAGAGATCGATGCGCGTTTTTCGATTGGTCTATGGCTTTCCTGGGACGGCACAGTCATTGATGCCGCCGAAGGTACGCCCGCAGCCATCACCGGCATTGGGCCGGGAATGAAAATCGTAGCCGTGAATGGACGAAAGATGTCGAAGTACGTCTTCCATGACGCCCTACAGGCCACGAAGAACAATGCTGGGCCGCTGGAACTGATCGTGGAGAACACCGACTATCTTAAGGTGTACAAACTCGACTATCACGAAGGCGAAAAGTATCCGCATCTGATACGCGACAATTCCAGGCCGGATGTCTTGAGCGAAATTATTAAAGCCAAATAAGCGGGGGCGCGGACACTCTGTCCGCACTCTAACTAGGAAAACAAGAGTGTCCCAAGAAAACGAGAGTGGCGATCCAGGCAGGCTCGAACGGCAGCAAATCTTACGCAGAGCGCACAAGTTTGCCTTGAGTAGAGTCGAGGGTTGTGTCCACTCTACCCGCCTCCTGAATTCCTGCGAATAAATCCATTTCCTGCTGGCCTACAGCAACCGTAGAAGCCGCCAGGTGAAACAGCTCCTGCCGCTGTTCTCCAACATATTTCTCAAACATCGGCAGCAATGGAGCTTGAGTCAGGTGAGCCTTAAAAGCGGCCAGCTTGACGCGATAAAGATCGCCGATTTCAATCGAGGCCGTGACCGGCGAGAGACTTACGGCCGGATATCCCGGAAGAGAATGCCGTGCCGTGCAATAGTAGAGTTTTTGTGGCTGGTGAACTTCGAGCGCATCTGTCAGTTGCTCCGGAAAGCGGTTCGCTCGCCCCGCCCAGTGGAAGGCCAGTGTGCCCAGCACCGACGCCATCGTGTGGTCCGTATGCCCGGTCAATCCGCCTTCGGGTCCGAAGGTGAGAATTACTTGCGGACGAAATTCGCGGATACGCCGGACCAATTCACAGGCCACATGATAGCTTTCCTGGCGATGCAGCCTTCCATCCGGGTAGTCAAGCACAACCGCCCGTTTCACTCTAAGAATTTCGCAGGCTGTGGCGAATTCCTGGCGCCGCATGGCGGCGAGCGCCTGATCGCTGCTGGCGCCACCACGATGTCTCCCGGCCTGGCCCGGAGTCAGGCAGATGACAAACGTTTCCACGCCACGATCCGCATAGAGTCGCAACGTGCCGCCAAAATTCGAGGCTTCATCGTCAGGATGCGCGGTGATGGCCATGAGCCGGAGCATGGAGAGATTGTAACTCTTGCGCTAGATTGCTTGAGCCTGGGATTCCGCAAACACCGGGACTTCTTCGTCCGCCATAAAAGCCAATACTTCCTGCGGACTCGGCGCATTCCACACCGGGGCAAACGATTGCCGGTGCAGCGGAGACGGCCCGTACTGGCGCAGAGCGGCAAGGTGGCGAGGAGTGCTGTATCCCTTATTCGACGCCAATCCATATAAAGGAAAGACCGGGTCCCATGCGGCAACGATTCGGTCGCGCTCTACCTTTGCCAGGATGGATGCCGCCGCAATCGAAGCCGAGAGAGCATCTCCATGGATGATCGCCTGTTGCGGCTGGCAGCAATCCAGCTTGAGCGCGTCCACTAGAAGATGATCGGCAGCCGGGCTCAGGGCCGCAACCGCCTCCCGCATGGCAACTCGAGAAGCCTGATAAATATTGATTTGATCAATCCGCGCTGCGTCCACCGCCGCTATAGACCAGGCCAACGCATGCTCCCGTATACGCCCAGCCAGGACCTCCCGCCGCTCCCGCTCCAGAAGCTTGGAGTCGCGCAAGCCGCGAATACGAACTCTGGGATCCAGAATCACCGCCGCCGCCACCACGCAGCCAAACAATGACCCGCGCCCCACTTCATCGACTCCCGCCACCATGCGCGCGCCGGATTCCCAGGCTTTCTTCTCGAATTTTAAAGTACACTTCAGCCGCTTCAGCAGGCGTAGCTTCGCCGCGGAAGCGGAAATTTGGTCATCAGCGAGCTTTGCCCTGGGAGACACGAGGAGAAGATAGAGGCATCATCGCCGAGATGTTCGGAAAGCGCAAGCCGGAAGATTCGAAGCATAAATTTCCCAAAACTGGCGCGGTGCAAAGTGTAACCAGACCCGATGATTACTAAGGTAAATTGTCGCCCACGGCACCTCTTGTTACCATCGGTGCGAGACAAACTGTAAGCGGGCCCCTGTGTGAAACCGAAGCGAAAACGCGAGACAGCTGACAAACCAGCCGAACGCAACGACAAGCGCGTTCACGTTGCTCTGCCCATCCGCATCACCTATTGGGATGAAGAAAAGAAACCAGGCCTGGAACTGGCCTGCACCTACGATATTTCCGCACATGGGGCGCGAATTTCCAGCCTGCGCTTTTTGAACCAGGCCGGAGAAATTGTTGCGGTTGAGCGGGGACGCAACAAAGCTTTTTGCCGGGTGGTTTGGGTCGGCGATCAGGAATCTAAACTGCGCGGGCAAGTTGGCCTGGAATGCGTCGAACCCGACCGTAACCTCTGGGAAACAGAGCTTCGTGATATGGAAAATGTCTACGAAAAGGTAGCGAAGGCTTCCGGCCCGGCAAAATCTGCATTGAGCGGCAATCGCCGTCGCCGGGAACGCATGCCCGTTGAAGGGAAAGCGGAAATTACTAAGTCCGACAGCATCGCCTTGGATGGCGGCCAGCAAGCAGAGCTCAAGGATTTGTCGGAGATCGGTTGCCTGGTGAAAACCAAGGAACTGCTGCTGCCAGGGACCGATATCAAACTGGTTTTGAAAGTCGCCAACTACGACCTGGCCTTGAAGGGCAAGGTTAAACACTCCGCGCTGGACCTGGGAGTGGGAATCGAATTTGCCCAAATCCGCAAGTCCGATCGTCAGACCCTCAAATTCCTGATTGAGAAACTGAAAGAGCAGAAGTTCGAAGAAATCCTGGAAGTGGAAATCTAAACAATCCAAGCCAGGCGTTCACGGCTTTGGATAGAGCAGATCTTTCGCCCTGTAAGCGGCGATTTCCAAAAACAGGAGTCGGCGGTCCCTTGTCCGGCGGTCATGCGCCGACCCAGATGAAGGATTGTCACAGGCTTCATCCTGTGCTACGGTAAGGGTAATTCACGCCTATTCCAGCAGCCCACAATCACAGCAATTCCAGTGAGTGTGGCAGCACAACAGGTGGCGCCATGAAAGACACAACCCTCGTTTCGGTCCCGGTCCAAAATCCAACGGAGCAGGAAAGTTTTGGCAACCGGAAGCTGATTCGTCCCTCCTTGAGCCGCAATGACCACAACCATAGCTCCAGCGGCGAGCGTCGTGAGCGTCCGGCGCACGGAGGCGGGGGAGACCGGGGTGCCGACCGCAATCGCGGCGGAAGCGGCGGAGAGCGCAAGGTCGCCCCTCCCGAACAGACCAATGCCGAAAATTTCTACTATCAGAAGCAGATGCAGTCGAAGACCCCAATGGTGATCGTGCTCTGTGACGATGAGGAAATCCATGGCGTCATTGAGTGGTACGACAAGAACTGCATCAAGGTAAACCGCGAGGGCGCGCCCAACCTGATGATCTACAAGCCTTCGATTAAGTATTTGTATAAAGAGGGCGAGAACAGCTAGCTGACTTTTGTCATCCTCTCTCGCTGACAGGTTCCACTGGTCAGCCCGTCATCCTTTCCGCACAATAGGCCACAGTAATGCAGGTCCGCCACGGGGTGCAGGCGATTCTATGGCTGGCTTCGCATTTGGAGTATTTCGTGGTGGTGTTTTTACTAGCGTTCGCATGGCTGGTAAGGGTGACTGTGCAGTGGAGGAGAACAAGAAAGCGGAGATTCAGACGGCTACGGCGTGAGCTGGGAAGCCGCGAGGCGGCGGAAGATTGCAGCCCAGGGCGCAAGCCCTGGGTGGGTGGTAAGGAAAGAAAAAGCCCTGGAAGGGCGAAAGATATCTCCAATTTTCTTTCGCCCTTTCAGGGCTTCCTTGTTCTCGCAGCTCACCCAGGGCTCGCGCTCTAGGCTGCAATCTTGTGCCGCGTCGCGGCTGATCCTGGAAGCCCCAGATTAATCCGACCGCAGGTTGATGCAGATGGAAGGAACTGCCCATCTGCAAAGTGAGTTTTCGCGATTCGCAAACAAGTTCTTCGTGCGCAGACAGCGAACTCACGATCTCCGCATCAGTCTTGCCAAGCATAAGAGGTTCGTCACAGCTTCGGCAGCACGATTCCCTTCTGTGACTGGTACTTCCCTTTACGGTCCGCGTAGCTGGTTTCGCACACCTCATCCGACTGGAAGAACAGAATCTGGCACAGGCCTTCGTTGGCGTACACCCGCGCAGGCAGCGGCGTGGTGTTGGAGATTTCCAGCGTCACGAAACCTTCCCACTCTGGCTCGAACGGCGTGACGTTCACGATAATGCCGCAGCGGGCGTAGGTGCTCTTCCCCACGCAAATGGTCAGGATGTCGCGCGGGATCTTGAAGTACTCCACCGACCGCGCCAGGGCAAACGAGTTGGGCGGAACCACGCAGCACGCGGCTTGCACCGTCACGAACGACCGCTCATCGAAATTCTTCGGGTCAACCACCGTGGAATTGACGTTGGTGAAAATCTTGAACTCATCGGCCACGCGCAAGTCATAGCCATAAGACGACAAGCCGTAGGAGATCACGCCCTCTCGTACCTGCTTCTCCGAGAAGGGGTTAATCATGTCATGTTCTTTGGCCATCTTGCGGATCCAGCGATCGCTTTTCAGCATGCAGCTCCCTTAAACAGAAGAAATTGAGTAATTGGGAAATTAAGTAATTGAGTAATTCTAAAAGACTTCGGGAAAACTGGGGGTTTATTCCCCAATTTCTCACTTTCCCAATTACTCAATGTTTATAGGCTGGGTGCGGACATCTTACGGGACAAAGGCTACCGTTGACAATCTCTGTTATGTCCCTTAGCATCAATCACTTGGTGGGTGATTTGCGATTCCGCTGTTGGGGAGCCTCCTGTGATTAAGCTCGACATCATCAACGAAGTGGTCAATAAAACGGGAATCACCAAAACCAAGGCTGAAGCAGCCGTCGAGACCGTGTTCGAGAGCATGAAGCGGTCGCTCGCCAAAGGCGATCGTATTGAATTGCGGGGATTTGGCGTATTCAACGTCCGTCCACGCAAGACTGGCATTGGCCGTAACCCGCGCACCGGGGCAGAGGTTTCCATTCCTCCTGGAAAAGCGGTCAGGTTCAAGCCGGGCAAAGAGTTGCAGTCCATCGATTAGGAATTACCCTTCCCCGTCACCGCTGAATTCGATCAGTCGGTATGATGGTATTTGTCATCTAAACGGCCCTCCGATGTCCGATCTCCATTCCCCAATTCCCACCGCGACCGAGTTTGATCGCCCAATCGAAGTATTCGTGGTGCGGCCCTATCGACCCCGCTACTGGCTACATGTTGTATTGCTGATTGTTACGTTTTTCACCATGCTGGTGGTGGGATCGCGAATGCAGTTCAATTTCACAAACGGCGTTCCGATTTTTACCGCCGGGGATGAGACTCTCCCCTTTTTTCCTATCGGCTGGGCCCTGGATGCTCCTTCCCGACTTTTGCTGGGAATACCTTTTGCCGTTTCGCTGATCTTCATCCTGCTCGCGCATGAGATGGGACATTACGTTTACTGCCGGCGGAACGCGGTGACCGCAACGCTTCCCTTTTTTCTTCCTGCGCCCACGTTGATTGGGACATTAGGGGCGGTCATACGCATCAAGTCGCCGATTCGCACCCGCGCTGCGTTGTTTGATATCGGAATCGCCGGACCGATTGCCGGCTTTATCGCCGCGGGTGGCACTTTGCTGATCGCGCTGTCGCTGTCAAGGCCACTTGCCGCCGATGCTCCTGCCGGGGATTTGAACCTCGGATACCCGTTGGTCTTTCAGCTTATGCACAAATTTGTCGGCGGATTCGTGTCTGGCGGCGTTCCGCTGAGTCGAATGAACTTACATCCCATAGCGGTCGCCGCCTGGGTAGGGATGTTTGCCACTGCGCTGAATTTGCTACCCAGCGGGCAGTTGGATGGTGGACACATTGTGTATGCCGTCTGGCCGCGCGCGCATCGCTACGTCTCCTGGGTGGTGGTGGGAATTCTGATTTATTTCGGATGGCACTACATCGGATGGCGGCTTTGGGCGTTCCTGGTGACGTCCATGAATATCCTGACCTGGCGGCAACGACAGGCGCCGGATTTTCCTGAGCTTCCGCCGTCGCGTCTCGGACTTGCCGTGATCGGGCTTGCCTTGCTGATACTCACCTTCACGGTAGTTCCTTTTTCCGGATCCGATTTGAATTGGCATTAGCGCTTTGGCTACCCGGGTGGACGCTTTGGCTACCCGGGTGGAGAAGATATTAGTTCCCGGTTGCCGGTTCTCTGTTCTTAGTCGTCGTCCACCACTCGGGCGGACATTTCGGCGGCAGGTTCTCCTGCGACCATACCCTGCGCAACGATGAGTCGGCGAGCCTCCACTCGCACTTGAGGCAGCCTCACCCCGAACCAGGCGGCTCCTCCGAGGCAGGCAATCGATCCCAGGCCCACGGCCATGGGGGCCCCCAGCCGATCTGCTACGGCCCCGCCAAAGAATGCGCCAATCGGCGCCATGCCCATGAACATCATGGAATAGATCGCCATGACCCGGCCACGCAGGTGGTCTGGAACCATGGCCTGAATCAGCGTATTCGACGAAGACATCTGCAACATCATGAAGAAACCAACCGGCAACAGGATGGCAACCGAGAGCCAAAAATGGCGTGAGAACGAGAATAGCAACAGGCTTAAGCCAAATCCCGCGCAGGAAAGTGCAACCCACCGTCCCAGTCCCCGGACTCCGGTACGCGTAGCCAGAGTCAACGCTCCGGTTAGGGCGCCTACGCCGGTTGCTCCCATGAGAATCCCCATCCCGCTCGGACCGCGATGCAGCACTCTGTCCGCAAAGATAGGCATGAGCACGGTGTAAGGCATGGCCACCAGACTCACCAACCCCAGCAACATCAAAATTGCCCGTATGGGCGTGGTGCGGCGCGCGAAGTTGAATCCCTCGGTGAGGTGAGTCAGCGGGGATGCAGATTTCGCCAGAGCCATCGGCCGGGTCACGCGCATCATGAACAAACCTGCCAGGACGGCGACGTAACTTACGCCGTTGATGGCAAAGCACCATCCTTCCCCAATTCGTGCAATCAGGATCGCCGCGATCGAGGGCCCAATAATTCGAGCGCCATTAAACATGGAAGAGTTGAGGGCAATGGCATTCATCAAATCTTCCTTGCCTACCATGTCCACCAGAAATGATTGGCGCGCCGGAATGTCGAAGGCGCTCACCATTCCCATCATGATCGCCAGGATAAGCACGTGCCATTTGGTGACAACGTTGGCCAGGGTAAGCACCGCTAGCGCAGAATCGAAGATCATGGAAAAGATCTGCGTCCAGATCACGACTCTATGGCGATTCTTTCGATCGGCAACGATCCCGCCGATGGGAGCAACCAAGAACACCGGAAACTGGCTGGCGAATCCAATGACACCAAGCCACAGGGCGGAGTGAGTCAAGCGGTAAACCAGCCAGGCTTCGGCAGCCGTTTGCATCCAGGTGCCGGTCAGGGAGATGAGTTGTCCGCTGAAAAATAACTGGAAGTTGCGGTGGCGAAGAGCCGGGAAAGCCAGTGAAAATCGGCCTGAACTTGCACTCTTCATCAGTCGCTATATGGATGTTAATTCATAGTTTAGCGATGCGCATTGCACCAAAACCGTTGCAGTCACCAACTTATAACTTCCCGTCGGCATCGATTTGGGGTAGAGTCAGGGGAGTTATTGCCAGGTTCGTCTTTGCTGTTGCGCCCCGTCTGCGCATGTTGAAATTCGGGTTCACCGCGCTCTCGCGCAAATATCCCCCAACGCAGTGGGCCGCTGCGTATTCAGATTTCGGCCGTGGGAGGATCCCATGAGCACCACCCAAGTCGGAGTAGAACGCCGAGCCTCGCAACGCTTCGAGTTTCAGTTGCCGGTACGCATTCAGGCGGCCGGCTGCGCGGGAAATGGGTTTAGCCAGGGTTTGAGCGGACGAGGTGTGTCCTTCATCACCGACTTAACCTTAGTGCAAGGCGAAGCGGTGGAGCTTACCCTGATGATGCCCTCGGAGATTACGCTGGGGGAAAGCATGAAGGTTCGCTGTCGCGGGCAAGTGAAACGCGTTCAGGCTCTTGATGTAGCCGGGAAAAGCCTGGTCGCCGTACACTTCGCCGAGTATGCATATCTGCCGGAGGAAACTGCCCCCAAGGTGACTTACGCTCCGCCGGTCGGCTCGGAAGGGGACCAAGCCGGCGCTTCGGTCCACACCTTTGACTGGAGGGGTCTAGGTAGCCCCATCCATCGCTAGCGCGACCAGGTTTCCTCCCTTAACCCTGTGCAACCAATCGGCTTGACTACACACGATTGTGCTATAGCATGTGCTCGTTTTTAGCATAGAATAGGGTCACCCCGAGCAGCACTACGTTCCTCCTGAAAGAAAGTTAGAATTTTGCGGGCGGGCTTTATCCGCTGTGCTTGGCGGGTTACCCGTGAAGAGCATTCTGTACGCTGGTTTGCAAAAGTTACCAAAGTCACTTGGCGCGCGAATCTTTCGAACCATACCATTGCCCAAGACTAGAACAACAATGATGAGGAATAGGCCATGCAGGGCGTAGCCGTCGCGGTCCTGACCGAAGATAAAGAACGGCTTCCGGTGCTGCGGCATCGGCTGGATAACACCCAGGTCGGACGTTCGGTATTCAGTTACGCCGGCTTCCCGGTTGGGCCTGCGGACCCTATCCTGCGGCAAATTCAGGATGTCCACGCTGAAGTGGTGTTGGTTGATATTGATCCGCGCAATGAGCAGCGTGCGCTGAGCGCCATCGAACTCATCAAATCGGCTACCAACGATCTCGCAATTTTTGCGGCCGGTCCCATGACCAGCCCGAATACGATCGTGGCGGCGATGCGGGCCGGGGCCGGCGAATACTTGGAGCGAGACTCGGCCGCGGAAGCTATCGCCGAGGCGCTGAATCGCTTCTCGATGAAACGCAGCAAAGCGCGGTCCGCTTCCGGTAGGGCGCGCATTTTCACCGTGACCAACGCCAAAGGCGGCGCGGGCGCGACGACAGTCGCAGTCAATGCGGCGACGGCCTTGCAGGAGTTGCATGGTGGCGTTTTGCTGGTGGATTTTGCTCCGCTCGGGCATGCGGCGCTTCATCTCAATTTGCGCCCCGCGTTTGGCGTTTTTGATGCGCTCCAGAATCTCCATCGGCTCGACCCCTCTTTGCTCAAGGGATTACTGACGCAGTGCAACGGCGGGTTGCAGCTGTTGGCCGCCCCGCAGCAACCATTCTCCCTGGCGCCGACGGCCGCTGAACTGGCTCGCCTGTTTGATTTCCTGGTGGTGCACTTTCGCTTTATCGTGGTGGACTGCTCGAACCGTGTTGACGCGACTGCGCGTTTATTGTGCGAGTTGTCGAATGCCGTGCTGCTGGTCGCCCAAACCGATGTGGTCTCGTTGTGGAGCGCCGGGCGCATGCGTCCCTATCTGGAAGAAGGCGCGTCCCGCGACCGCGTCCGCCTGGTATTGAACCGCTACAAAAAGATCCCCGGCTTCGGCGATGATGATGTCGAAAAGGCCACCGACTGCAAATTGCTTTGGAAGTTGCCCAACAACTACCAGGCCACTGCCCCTTCGATTGACAAGGGCGTTCCTGTGACCTTCCAGGAGAACAGCGATATCGCGCGGTCATTCCGCGGGCTGGCGTCCGCTCTGGCGGATGCTTCGGTAACTTCGGAAGGCTCGTTGGACTTGGTCTATCAGACCGACAAATCTGATCGCAAGAAAAAGGCGACGGGTGGATTGCTGATCTCTCCCTTGCGCGCAGGCCAGTAGTTCTACCTTCCCGTCGTTGCTTTCCCTTCCACCGGTGCGTAAACCGCAGGGTTGGTACAGACCTCGTAGTATTCCCGCTCCGTCCACTCTTGTAGGGAGAATGTCGGCAGATCGATTCTGGACATACGGCTGGCGCGAACCACAATCTTCCGGAAGATGTCGTTGCCCAGAGGCACCAAAGCGGTGTGCAGCTGGAAGCCTTCGGTTCCCCAAAGTTGAGGAAGCTTGAGCTGGAAGTTCTCCACCGCTACCTCCTGGCACAGTTTCCGGAATGCTCCTTCGTTCATTCTTATGCCACCCAGGTTGTAATTCAGAATGAATTCGTCGGGGGTCTCAGCCGCCTCGACACTTCCCGTGGTCTGGAACACATAAACATGAAACGGGCTTCCCATTTGCTCCACGCTTTTGCGAACCCGCTTGTTGCAGGATGACAAGCGATCGCTCTCGTTGAGCGCATCGGAAATCATGATGCGGTCGTCGCCATCCAGCAGGTACATGGGAGCCGCATCCTGATAGGAAATCCCTATGCCTAGCTCGAGCGCCGGCAGACCGGCTCGCTCCAGTAGCTGGTTATATCCGCGGACAATTTCAATCATTTCGCGGGCCAGAACGCAAGCCCGGGCAACGATCAAGCCGGGTTCCCCTTCACGCTCCAGGATGGCGAGAATAATGGCATCGCCTTCAAGGAACACTTTGGTGGCCCCGTATTTGGTCAGCAGCTTGTTAACCGGATCGTAGAAATTGAGGCTGAAGTAGGACGCCGGATTCAGCCCGCGCGCCATGAGCGACTTGGTAAGTCGGGAGGAATCCCGCACATCGGCCTTTATCACGACGTGGCCCAAAACCTTCTCTTCGACCGGTTTTTGTTCGTCCGGCAGCAGGAACTCATGAAGCGTGCCGTTCATGGCGGAAAGTTCCCGCATCTTCGGATTGCCGATCAGGTTGACGCTGTCAAGGGCGGCATTGAGCGCTTCCAGCCGGCGAAGGTCACGATGGTAGCGCAAAAAATCACGCAGGAAACGGGCTGCCATTTTTTGCCGTTCGGGCCCGCGGCATCCTTCGACCCGGGCCACGGCCGCGGTCAGACTACGGGTCGAAAACTTCCCGTGATCTGCGATGAGCTTCTCCACACGATCGCGCTCCTCTGGCGACACCAGTGCGTTCTTTAGTTGTTGCGCGTTGATCTGCGGCGAGTACTCGGCCAATAGAGGCACAACCTCATAGGACGCGATCACATAGCTCATCAGCTTTTCGCGTTCCAGCACATCCACCCAAATTTCCAGACGGGCTTTCTGCGAATAGGTATCCGTGCCAGATGATAGAACGGACAGCCGCAAAGCGGTCGGGATCACGATCAAAATTGCCCAGCAAGACATAGTGTTCGGCATTGAGATAGTTGTCGCGCCCATCTTCTGTGAAAATCAACGGGTTCTGAAACAGCCGGTACTCAGCGTCGGAGCCTGACCCGAACAGGGATCGCCGCATGCGGGCCAGGGTTTCCTTTTCAATTTCCCGAAGGGTAGTGAATAACTCCTGCGCTGTCTTGCGCTGAATGATCTTTTTCGACACCTGAAAACCCGCGACCCGTTCGCGGTACTCCATGGCTTTTTGCTGCCGCACGCCTTCATAACTCTTGAGCATCATCCGGCAACGTTCCAGGACTTGTGCAAATTGCGCGTTGAGTTCCGTGCGCAGAAACTTAATGACTGCCAGGCGGGCAACCATATCCATGGAGGGATTGCTTGCGGTCTTGGCGCGATTCAGCGCGCTCACGTGAAGTTCGGCCAGCAGCGGCTTGAGGTCCGGGAGTTGTGATTTGGCCGCCACTTTTGCCACTGGCGATCCGCCAACAAAATAGTTTCCCGCAGCGCGCGCCGGGGCTTCCGCTGCCACCAGTCCCTCGACTGTCCCATGACGCGTAATCAGCCGGGCGATGTGCAGCCTTGCCTGCTCGACAAACTTCGGACTTAGGTGAACATCGTGACGCAGGTTGTCGATGCCTAGCTGTAAACCGGTGAGCGAGAGCGATGGGGCATAGGAAGTCAGCGAAGGCGGTTGAATTTCCTCCCTTGATTGCCCGAGCCGGAAGATAGGTAAAAGTGCCATGAGGATGGTTTTCGCTACACTCTGATCACGGACGGCTCTGGCGAAGCAACCAAGGCCGTATATTCGGTAAATCCCCCCCTCATTCCTGGACTTTAACCCTTGGTAGAAGCCTAGCATCGGGGTATCGGTGGTCCAACGTTACCCAAGTTACGTCGAAAAATAGACCCAGCGAATGCGTTCCATGGCCTGAAAACGGCGCCGCATTCTCGCCCTTGTTCAGGCATTTGCCCTCCCTCTCTCACACTCTTGGAGATCTCGCGCCTTGAAACGGATTGGTATGCCTATAACCAAGGTGGGCGCCGAGTACCTTAGTCACGATGCGGTACCAAATCCGGAAGCGTATGATTTCGGAATATTGGAAGGCTGCGGAAGACTTTCAGGGGAGTCGCGCCCTGTCGCGCGACGTACGTCCTCTGCAACCACGAAGGCGTGAGCAGGCGTATGCAACGGCCTTCCGCTGGCAACGGGAAACCACATGAAACGGCTGCGCTTTGTTGTTTCACTTACCACAACCGAGAATGACTACCAGATGGAGCAGAGCAGAGCGGCGGACGATGCCGGCCGCAAACTCGGGGTCGATCTTCAAATCATTTACGCAGACAATGACACCATCACCCAGAGCCAACAACTCCTGAACATCATCCAATCGCGGTCCGACTCTCACCCGGATGGAATTCTTTTCGAGCCGGTGGGTGGTACCGCCCTGCCCCAGGTTGGCAAAGCCGCGGTTGCCGCGGGAATCGCGTGGGTCGTTTTGAACCGCGAAATTGAGTATGTTTCCGACCTGCGCAAGGCGTATCGTGTGCCGATTTTTACGGTGGCGGCAGACCATGAAGAAGTTGGCCACATTCAGGCTCGGCAAGTTGCCGCTCTTCTGCCGAAAGGAGGATCAATCCTCTACATCGAAGGACCATCGGAAAACTATGCGGCGAAGCATCGTACCGTCGGCTTTTACGAGGCGAAGCCTCAGAATATTCAGGTCAAAAGCATTCGTGGACAGTGGACCGAAGCCAGCGCGCATAAAGCGATCAGTTCATGGCTGCGGTTGTCAACCTCGCGCCAGACGCGCATCGACGCAATTATCGCGCAGAATGATGCCATGGCAGTGGGCGCAAGAAAGGCCTTCCAGGAGATCAGCGAGATTCGGGACCGCGACCGGTGGCTTCATTTGCCTTATACCGGAGTCGACGGTGTACCCAAGACGGGTCAGGCATGGGTAAAAAGCGGTCTGCTGGCGGCAACGGTTGTGGTTCCTACCAACACCGATATGGGGTTGGAAATGCTGGTACGTGCCGTGCAAACTGGGGTTCAGCCGCCGGAACGAAGCCTGTCCACGCCGCGGTCTTTCCCCTCGGTTGAAGACCTGGCTCGAGCCCATGCAGAGAAATCGCGAGCTTCGTCGGTATAACTGGGCAACAAATTCCTGCCCCACCCGTCGCCTGTTACAGTAGTGGTTTCTTCCTCAGGACCACTATGCCGACTCTCATTGCCCAACCCACGCGCATGATTGCCGCGGGAAACAAACCCAAACTGATTGATGAGTACATTGGCCGGGTAAACTCCAGGACCACGGCCGCCAGCGTTGCTCATATGCGTAGCCCGCAAGGGTGGGAAGAACCCGGGCAGAATCCGGAGTTCGATGAGTTCACGGTCGTGTTGAAGGGCATGCTTCGGGTCGAGCACCAGCAGGGCGCGCTGGACGTGCATGCGGGACAAGCGGTGATCGCCCATCGCGGAGAGTGGGTCAGGTATTCAACTCCGCTGGATGGCGGAGCAGAATACATCGCAGTTTGTCTGCCCGCCTTTTCGATGGAGACCGTTCATCGCGATCAATAGGGCGATTATGCCTTGCGTTCGGTCTAGTGCGAGGCGTCCGCAGCCATGGTTTTCTCTGGCTTCGAATTTCCGCCGGTTACGTCCTGGACTAGTTCGAGTTCGCGGTCACTCAGGGGCTCGCAGCTTTCTTCTTCGAGGATTTGCACACGGCGCGCGGCCATGGCGATCGGCTCAAGGTAAACAATCTTTCCGTCTCTTACTTTGATTTGGAAGCGGAACCAATCCGTACGATACATTCTTCCAGAGGCAAAAAAGGTTACCGATGCGGCGATGGGTCCCTCAAATTCATCGCCGGTCGCGGTGATGAGACGGCGTTGAAAATTCTGGGTCCAGGTTCTGCCCCCGACCAAAGGCTCATTCAGGAAGACCCGTTCGAACGGCATGGCATGGGAAAGTCTCCTGAGCTGCACCATCTGAAGTAGTACAGAGATTTTTGCCAGGTTGGTCACGATGAGATCGGCGTCACTGGCGGAGACCTTGGACAGTTTGATGTGCAGTTCGGGGGCCCACTCCCGCTCGAATTCCTCTCGCGCCAGCGCCAGACTCTTGTCAGAAGCCGCGGCGTAGCGCAGGGTCGCCCGCGCCATCAATATGCTCAAAACGCTGGTGACAACCGTAGCAATCAGGGGAATAGAGTTCAGTAGATTCAACAGCCAGGCATCCCACTGCAAGTGCATAAGAGTTGCTCCCGACTCAAGGCTTCGGGGAAGACAAGGTGAGTCCTGTGCAGAATACCTGCGGTACCAAGGCGAGCACAGATGCGCATGGTATCAGGCCAGACCAGTGGGAGGTCTTAGGGCCTTCGTAATGTGCGTTAGTGGTTACTGGTGAGAACCGGTACGCGTGGACGGAGGCTAACAGTCCCGCAGAAGGATTCCAGCGGAAGAAACGGCGGCGGTGTAGTTTGCGGTCTACGGAGCTTCGATCAGTTCCATCTTTCCATCGCGGGTGCGGTGCAAGACCATGACTTTGCCCTTGGGATCGCGAAAGACAAAAACATCGCGGTCGCGGAAGTGAGCTTCCTTGATGGCTTCTTCCAGCGTCATGGGCCGGATAGCCACGGCATCGCTGGCGTGGCTCAAATGTACATCGGTGGTTTTGGCAATGGCGGGAAATTTGTGGACCACCACCGACACCACAGTCTTTTCCGATGAACCAGCCACGGTCCGCCCGCCTTCCTCCGCCTGCGGCTTGCCGCTCCACTTCTTCTGTTGATGACGGCTCTTACTGCGCCAGCGAGTCTTGTACTTAACCGCCTGCTTTTGCAGATGGTCGAGCGCTTCGCCGATGGCCGCGCTCATGTCGCTGGCCTGGGCCAGGCCGACCAGTGGGCCATTGGGAGGGTCAATGGTGATCTCAGCTTTGTGACGGTGCTTTTCTACCGTCAAAATGACTTTCGCTTCAAATTTGTCGCCCAGGATTTTGCGGATCTTCGCCAGTCCAACTTCGACTTCTTTGCGGTTGGCAGGAGTGACTTTGTGCTGCCTGCCGGTGTATTCCACGTTCATGATTTCGTCCTTTCATCACTGAGCAGAGCGTCCCGACGGCCTGGTTTCGCGTAGGGTCGCGGGCGGGACGCTTCCGCGACGGCCGGCGCTACTTCTTTATTCTGCGTTGATGAGTGCTGGGGATGTTCATGTCTTCCCGATACTTGGCTACAGTACGGCGAGTTACCTGGATGCCCTGTTGCTGCAAAATGCGGGTGATCTGTTCATCGGTGAGCGGACGGGATGGATCCTCGTCTTCGATCAGCTTTTTTACCCGGCGTTTGAGAATCAGAAGTGAAGTGCCCCCACCTTCCGGGCCTTGTACGCTTTCGCTGAAAAAGTAGCGCAGCTCAAAGACTCCTTGTGGAGTGTGGGCATACTTGCTGGCGACCGCACGACTGACGGTGGAAGGATGGACGCCAATTTCCTCCGCAACCTCCTTGATCATCATCGGTTTCAACTGATCAATGCCGTGTTCGAGAAAATCCTGCTGGCGGGCCACGATGGAGTAGCAGACCTTGGTGATGGTCTGCTTGCGTTGTTCGATGTTCTTGATGAGCTGGATCGCGCTCTTGTAGCGCTCTTTGACGTAGTTGCGGGTGTCCTTGTCGTTCGTGTCCCGGGTCATCAGCCGTTTGTAGGCGGGATTCAAGCGTAGCTGGGGAAGGTCTTCTTCGTTCATCACGACCAGCCATTCATCACCATGCTTTACGAACGCAACATCGGGTTCGATCAAGCGCGGCTGCACATTGTTGTAGCGCAGGCCGGGGCGCGGATCGAGGGTGCGGATGTAATCCAAAGCTGCCTGCACGGCTTCGATCGGCCGATTGATCGCCTTGCCGATCTCTTTATACTGGCGAAGCTGCAAGCCTCGGAGATGCTGATCCACTACCGCTACGGTATCAAGTAGAACTTGTGCGCTCGCGGTGCTATCGCCAGGTGCATTCCCGTTGCCGTTCTTTGAAACCTCATGCCTGCCGGATTCCAATTGTTGCTGATGATACCGCAGCTGAGCTAACAGGCATTCGCGGAGATCGCGGCAACCCACTCCGGGAGGATCCAGCTGGCGAACGATCTCCAGCGCTTCGTGCAGTTCTGGCAGACTAAAGTTTGGCCGGTAGACTTTTTGCGGGACGGGAGCAGGTTTTGCTGGTTCCGATGCGGGTGCGGGAGCGGCAGCCCCAGTCATGGCAATGCCGTTAGTGGGCGGCAAGACCGAATCCGTGGTGTTCCAGGCTGGCGCCGATATTTGGATTTCCTCGACTTCCGTACTCTCTTTAACCGCCGTTGAACCCAACCCCAGCGCAGCCGCCTCTTTTACCACCTTCTCGACGACTGTGGCGTCAGCTTCAGGCGATGCCGGCGGAGCCACTCCCATGAGCTCATCATCGCTGGCGATCAGATAGCCGTCTTCATTCAAGTTGCCGAGGATTAATTCAGCGGCTTCACGCACTCCGCTGCTCAACGACAGTGCTCCCAGTTGCCACGCCAGATGATCGGTAAGGTTGGTTGGCTTGGAGAGAAAATTCTCGAACGACGGGCGTTCGAAATCTTCCATTTCGCTGGGGCTGCGGTAGCCCGGGTCTAGATAATCCTTAAAAAACGAGCCGAAATCGATCTCTTCGAAGGGGTCTTTCTTTTCCTCAGCTGTGGCGGGCGCTTCTTCGGTCGTGCTCGCAGCCGCCTGCCGGTCCCGTTCCTCTTCCCTACGGCCCACCTCATCAATCATGGGAACGGAATCTTCGAGTTCTTCCAGAACCGGATTCTCCACCATCTCGGCGGTGATCATGTCCTTGAGCTCAAGCTTGTTCAGCGCCAGGACGCTGACCATCTGCACTAGTCCCGGCGTGAGGATTTGCCTCTGCGAGACTTTCAGATTGAGTCTTGGTTGTAAGAGCACCATGGTCCTTGGCAGTCCGTTATTGATGTTTGCTGGCGCCGATTCATTACGGCGTTACACCAGCGAGAAACTCTCGCCTAAATAAATTCTCCTCACCTCGGGATCGCTACCCAACTGCTCGGGCGTTCCCTGCCGGAAAATCCGGCCTTCGTTAATGATGTACGCACGGTCGGTGACCGATAGGGTTTCGCGTACGTTGTGATCGGTGATCAGAACCCCGATTCCGCCCGCCCGCAGGTCACTGATAATCTTCTGCAAATCCAGAACCGCAATCGGGTCAATCCCCGAAAACGGTTCGTCGAGCAAAATGAACGTCGGGTTGATGCACAAGGCCCGGGCAATTTCCACCCGGCGACGTTCCCCGCCTGACAATGCGTACCCCCGGTTCAGGCGAATGTGCTCCAGGCCGAGCTGGTCGATCAGCTTCTCCATCTTTTCCCGGCGTTCATGCCAGGAGATGGGCTGAGCTTCCAGCACCGCCAGAATGTTTTCCTCAACAGTTAGCTTTCGGAAGACCGATGCTTCCTGCGGGAGGTAACTAATGCCATACTGACGGGCCCGGAGATACATGGGCACATCAGTGATATCGTCCTCGTCCAGCAGAACCCGGCCTGTGTCGGGAGGTATCAGGCCAACAATCGCGTAAAAAGTTGTCGTCTTACCGGCACCGTTAGGCCCTAATAAACCAACAACTTCACCCTGATTAACGCGGAGGCTGACCCCATTTACAACTCGTCGGCCGCGGTACGATTTGCCGACTTCGTCGGTGGCCAGAGTACGCATTTATCGTGCCACTCGCGTCTGGGTAACCACGGGGGATGCAGCGCTACCTTCTACGAGCACCCTATCATCGTGTCTAAATAAAGTCAACGAAACCCCGGTAATCTTGCCCCGTTCGGCATCAAAAATGCTAGGCGAACCGCCGGTGAGGACGAACTTGTCGTCGGCGGCGGTGTAAATCAGCTCGTCGCCGGTGCCTTGGCGCTTGTCCTGGTTGATCACAACCTGGTCGTGGGCGACAACCCGGTCTAACTTTCCCAACCCATTGATGGACGACGATGTAGTTTCGCCTTGTGACCGGAGGAAAACCTCCAGCGTCCGAGCCGTGATGGCCAGGTCCGTCCACTTGGCAATCACGTTGCCCTCGAAGTGGGCTTTGCGCTCCTTGTCGGCATAGGAAAGGTGTGCGGCATTGACGGTTAGTGGCGTCACTCTATTCTTGGCGTCGGCCTGCATCAGCACCATCGAAACGGGCTTGCCATTGGCCGCATTCGCCATGACGGAACGATGGTCGCGATCAAATTGAATGGACGGGGCAGCGATCACGTTGGCATCCTGCCAAAGCCGGGCATCACCGCTGTAGACAGCGACTGAGGGGCTTTTGTGCGCCGTCATCGTTGTGGCCGTCACGTGAATCGGGGACGATGACGCGAGCAGTGCTCCGTCGGGTTGCGGCTTCAAGTCGCTATAGGTGCTCTTGACATCCCCATTTGCAATCGCATCGCCGGTAGCACGATTGAGCTTCATGGAACTGGCCGTCGTCGTCATTCCACCGTCGACAACTCGGGGGGAACCGCTGAGCGTAATCATGTGGTCTGCGGTGGTGTAACGCGCGCTCGCTGCCCATGCCTTACGCTCACCGTCCACGTAAGCGAAGGTTCCCTTCTGCGCGATGGATTCAAGACCCTTGCCGGGATGAAACGATACGTCGAGCGTGTCGCTGGTACTAACGCGGTCGGATTCACCCGGAGTCACGGTGATAATGCGCGCATTCGAGGCTCCGCGGACGGAACTCAACCCGGTTTTGTCAAAGCCAGCCACGAACTTTGCCGCCGTGACCAGGGTCTGTTGCGAAAGTGAATTAGCGTCGGAAGGACGCAATACGATTTGCGGTGGACCCGAGGTCTCGGCCCGTTCCATACGGCGAGACTTGGAAAAGAAGAAGTCGATGGCCGGCGCGCTAATCTCCAGGTCCTGCGCTTCGCCATGGACTGCCGCGGGTTTCTGATGCTGGAGGAGCTTGACGTTGCCTTCCGCGCGCGCGCGCGCCAGCTGATTCCTCCCGGTGAAATGAAGGACCACTCTTCCGGCGTTGCCCTGCGTCGGCTGATCGCCGGAGGCGTCGACTTGCACATTGCCAGAGAATGTTGCCGTACTGACGTTCTCGCCTTTTTCGGTGATGAGGACCTCGAGTTGGTCTGCACCTAGGTGTGACTCTGACTCTCCGCGCGAATCTGCGGTTACGTTTCCCCGGGCCAGGACCCGCTCGATGGTGCTGTCCTTGCGGAGAAACAGCGTGGCGTCATCAGCCTGCAACACCTGCGATTGCTGATGGATCTGAAGATGATCCAGTACGATGGCCTGGGGTGTCTTGGTCATGGTGGCCCGGTCTGCCGTGACTGTCGCCGGTTGCACCCCATGGAACTCAATCTGCACCTGCGACTGGAGAACCAGCACACTTTCTTTCGCCTTGTAACTCGCGCCATGCGCCGTCCCAGTGGCTTGGGGGATGCGAAATTCCACTGTCTCCGGAGTACGTGCATCGCCCGTCTTCTGGTTGAAAACCAAGCCGCTGGTTTTCAGGTGAATGGGATTCCTTAATTCCTTGGGGATAGCCTGATCCGCATGACCCAGACCTTCGGGGTTCGCCTCCAGGTCAATCTCTACTTCTCCTCTGGCAGTGACATCGCCTGATTGCGGGTCGTATTCAAACTCAGAGCCATAAATCTGATCAAAGCGGGTCGAGTCGTGGCCATAGAGGGTAATGGCCACATCGTGCAGGGTCGTCTTTCCGCCCTGCTTGTATTGAATGGCTTTGCTTGCCTGGACCTTGAAGAGCGTGCGTCCCTCTTCAGACTTGGAAATAGTAAAGCCCTGAGCACTCTGCTGGATCTCAAGGTTCATCTTCCCGGGAATGTGCTTTAAGGCATTTCCCAAGCGCCATTTGGCAAAGTAGAAGGCTCCACCAACCATGCCGATCACAAGGACCACGGCAATCGCCAACCAGCGACGGAGAAGAGGGACCGAGAATCGCATCCTGGAGATAGTGTAATGCAGTGGGTTGGGCCCGACGGATTCTTAGGCTCGCTACCAAAAGCCCCATCCTGTCGAGACCAGGGCGGGGCTGCCATTTTTCGATTAAGGAAGGCGGACCAATGTATTGGCGAGCATGTCATGTAGGGCCTGCTTCTTTTCCGTGAACCCCGCCATGATGAAGCCTATGCCTAGAATCAATCCGGAAAGGAGCTTGGCAAAGTGGCGTCCGGTGGCGCGGCCGAATGAGATTCGCTGGCCTTGCAAGTCTGTCACCTTCATGCCAAAAACCATTTTCCCTAAAGTAGCCTGCCGGGCCGAACTCTCCATCGCCGCGCTGTAGAGCCAGCCGCCGGCCAACCCGATGATCGCTCCAACCGCAGAACTCACGAGTTGGAGCTCAGCGCCGACCGAGTGTGCCGCCACGCCCGCCACTCCAATGAAAATTCCAACCATGAAGGACAGGGGAATCACGACCACTTGTACCAGGATGGCGTCGATAATCGTCGCCCCCACGCGAATCCAAAACCCACCAAAGCGCGCTGGCTCCATGGACGTCGCTTGCGGCGTGGGCGGAATGGCGGTCAAGGTTGCACCGCAGTGAATACAAAACTGCGAATCAGCCGTATTTTCGGTCCCACAACGGCTGCAATATGCGCTCATGGGCTGTGAATATACGGCTTGAGTTTCCGGTTGTAAAGAGTTGGAGATCCAGCTGTGCCAATTCGTCCAATCTCCACTTACACTCTTAGTGAATCATGACGAACTCATCTCCTGCTTTACTCGACTTACGCAACATACGCGTGATGCGCGGTGGCAACGTTGCCCTCGATAACTTAAGCCTGGTCATTCAGGCTGGTGAACACGTGGCCATTCTGGGAGGGAATGGTTGTGGCAAATCAACCCTGGTGAAGACCATTACCAGAGAATGCTATCCCGTGGTGCGAGACGGATCGTCGATGACTATCCTGGGGCAAGAGCGCTGGGACCTTTCCCGGCTGCGCTCCACGCTGGGTATTGTCTCCAATGACCTGATGGCAATGTGCACTGGAAATACCACTGGACGAGAACTTATTTTGTCCGGATTTTTCAACAGCACAAGGATCTTTCCTCACCAGAAAGTTGTTGCTGAACAGACGACGCTGGTCGAAGCGGCTCTCGCCAAGCTGCAAATATCACACCTGGCCGATCGCAAAGTTTGCGAGATGTCCTCCGGTGAGGCTCGGCGGATTCTGATCGCAAGAGCGCTGGCGCATCAGCCGGGAACATTGCTGATCGATGAACCCGGCAACTCGCTCGATTTCTTCGCGCGTCACGGCCTCAGCCAAACCATGAGGCTGCTGGCACAATCGGGCACGGGGATCGTGATGGTAACCCACGATCTTGCCGACATCATTCCGGAAATCGAGCGGGTCGTGCTGATGGCGAAAGGAAAAATCGTCGCGGATGGCAAGAAGGATGATGTCCTCCAGCCCGAACGCTTGTCATCGCTGTTCGCCACGCCGGTCGAGATCGCCCGCAAGGATGGGTTCTACTATTGGTGGTGAAAGAATCGGGCGGGACGGCACCCGCGTATTCGCTTACAGCGACTCATCCATCACGATCTGCTGTAGCATTTGGTCGAATTGGTCTTCGGCTTTGCTTTTTTTGTCTTGTAACTCAGAAATTTCTTTATTCAGCACGCCCAGGCGGTCTTCCTGCGAATCGAGTTGCTTAGTGTAGCGCAGGAGCAAGGCTCGCTCTTCTGAGCTTCCCTTGAGTGCCTTCATGTTCTCCCGCACCCGGGCCTGGTCTTTGCCGATTGAATCCAGTTCTCGCTGGCGCATACCAGTCTGGGTCTCAATGCCGCCGATCTGGTTTCTTTGATCCAAAATCTTCCGGAAGAGATCTCGAAACGCGGGAGTCAGCGGTTGCTCAGAAATGAGCTTGACCTGATTATCATCCAGATCGCTGAGTTCGTATTGTGTCTGCTCAGGATGGAATTCTTCAACCTTCAAGTTCTCCGTCTTTCCCGGCCCAACCGCAACCCGAAAACGCAGGTAGGATGCGGAAGTTTCTTCCGGCTTGGCACCTTCGGCCAGGTTCCAGCCTTCACGAGAAGGATGCTCAATGACGACCTGGCGTGGCTGACTATCCGAGTTACGCAGCGTGTAAGTGCGGCTGTCGCGCCGTTCGCGAGTCAGTATCATGACGCCCTTGGCGAGGCGCACATGAGTGGCCGGCTTCTCGTTCGATTCCTCATCCATGGTGATGTGCAGCGCAGGGTCAGCTGCGTAAGAGATGAGCCGACGCTCGGCGGGGTGGAGCGTGTCGATCAAGCCTTCCCCGGCAAATGTGTCCCCATCGAGAATATTGAAGGTGCCAGAGTCAAGAGTTTGGCCGCTGGAATTGTTCAACCATAATGCGCGACGAATCTCCTTGGATTCTTCGTTCCAGACAGAGACTTTCTCGGCATCAACACGGGCTTGAAGAATTGGAACCAATGCGGATTGGTTCTTGCCAATCGTGATCGGTTGTTTGATGTTGTATTCAAAGTAGTCACCGAGCTCTTTTCCTTCCGCTTCCACGTGTAGTTTGGCCAGGGAGCCCGAACTAACGCTTGAACTGGAAGTCTGCACTTGACCTGTCGCAGCCTCGACTGAAACTGAGCCTCCGGTGTCCCCCGCTTCGAGGTTGAGGTTCAGTTCGTTCACACGGCCTATTCCAAGGTAAACATTGCTCAAGTCAAATCTCTTGAAGCCGGGCGCAGTTGCGAACAGGGCTGAGTTTCCTCCCTGGATGTTATAAAACTGGTATCGTCCATTGGCATCGCTGATAGTAGCTTGCGACGCTCCATTCTCCTCATTACGCAGCGTAACCCGCGCGCCTGCAATGGCACCGCCTGATACGCTGGCGACCCTCCCATGCAACCCGGTTGACCCTGAGACCGCGGGAGGCTGTTGCAACTGAGCAAACTGCGCCAGGGACTGTCCGTTCGTTGACAATTCAGTGACGGTGCCTTCGTGGGACTGTGGAGTAAGGGTCACCGATTGGGGTAGATCAACCACCGGACGTCGCACATAAAACGGCTGTGAGATCTGCTCAATGAACGACTGCGGTGCGCCCGCAACCAGGGAAAGCTGTATATCTTTCCAGTCTTCCCCCACGGTGTTATCTACGATCGCCCAGCCCTGCAATAGTGGTTTCTCAGTGGGCTTGTTTGGGGAGGATGATGCGGTAGGTGCTTTTCCACACCGGAACTTCGCTGATGTAGCTGACGAAAACATTGCGGTCATCGGAACCCGTATCTGAGATGGTCATGCGCCGCAGATCGCGGGCGCGGGACGAGCCAACCAGGTTCAGGTAGCGTCCGACTTCGTCGCTGAGGTCGCGATCGGCGATACGCACGGCGACGTTCGGCCCGAGTTCAAAATTTCTCATCTCACCGCTGTCGGTCACGACCGAAAACAACGTGGCGAAATAGGCTGTCTTGTCATTGGTGCGTTGTTCCGTTTCCACACTGAGCAGCCTGCCGGTTACGGAAGTCGCCCCATTGCGCACTTCCACGCGGGTCCCGCGCAGGGCCGCCAGGTAGCCGATTCGGGTGATGTTTTCACCAAAGGGCAGGCGCAGCGCTTTCAGGCGCTCATCCAGCGGGGCAATTGAGTTGTATCGCACGCTAGAAATGTGCCCCTCTCCCAGGTCCACCACTGTTAAAGATTTCAGTACATCGTTCAACTGTGCGGTAGTGAAATCGATATTGAGTTCTTGCGTGCCGTGGATGCGGGCGGAATGCTCGAAGTACCCAACACCATTTTTGTAGAGCACGACCCGTTTCACCGGAAGTCGGGCGCTGACCTCGGAACTTGGCGTTTGCACAACGGGCATTTTCTCGGCAGTTCGGGGCTTCTGGGCGTTTAACGGAATGTACAGACCGAAGAAAATGTAGAGGGCGGCGATCAGACGAAGCATGGCAACTCCTTCTAGGAACAAACTTTCCCAATCGAAGCGGAGTTTATCACTGTGGGCTGGGCGCTCGTCGAGAGCGAAATGCTCGTTCCAGAATGGGGAATCTGCTTGACAACTGAGTTGTGCACGATCGGTTCTCATGGATCGTACCGTGCTCTACCGATTTCAGGGGAGTGTCCTCAGGGTATATCTTGTTTCAAGGTGCCATGAGAGGTGTCTATGCGCAAAATCTTATTCGCCATTGGAATCGTTATCGTTCTTCTTCTCGTCGCCGCCGGCATATTCGTGGGCACGTTTAATCCCAATGATTATCGCGCCACCATCCAGACCAAGCTCGAAGCACAATTGAACCGGAAGGTCCAGCTGGGCGATATGAGCTTGGGTGTGTTCCCGCCGCGGTTTCGAGTCGCTAATTTGGCGATCACAGATGACCCGGCATTCAACAGCGCGCAGCCATTCATACAGACTGGGGAGTTGAGCATCTCGGTCCAGCTGCTGCCTTTGCTGCACAAGTCCGTTGAAATAGACTCGCTCACCCTGCAACAGCCTCACGTGGAATTGATTAAAGATGCGAAGGGCGTATGGAATTTCGCCTCACTGGGGCAACAGACGTCTGCTCCCTCTGCTTCATCGGACCAGCAAGCGTTCTCTTTGGGAAAGTTGGCCATCGAGGACGGACAGATCGCCATCACCGATCTGCAAAGCCGTAAGGCGCGAACGGTGTATGACCACATCAACCTCCAGCTCACCGACTTTGCCCCCAACAAGCCATTTGACTTGGAAGCGTCGGTCCACCTGCCAGGATCGGGAAACCAGGAAGTTAGCCTGAAGGGCAGCGGCGGCCCGTTGTCCCATGAAAGCCCGGCCTCGACTCCGTTCAAGGGCGCATTGGATTTGAAGGACGTTGATATCGCCGGATTGCAAAAGTTTCTCCAGACTCCAGCCCTGGAGAATACGGCTGGAATTCTTTCCGGGCACACCAATATTGCAAACCAGAACGGGCAGGCTTCAGCGAATGGCCAGATCAACATGGACAAGCCGAAACTCCACGGGATCGAGGTGGGCTATCCCATCAACCTGGATTTTGATGTGAATGACGATCTCCAGAATGATCTGCTCACCATTAATAAAGGAGCGATAAAGCTTGGGCCTACTCCTCTATATGTAACGGGCACTGTAAACAGCAAATCGACGCCAGTGCAGTTGAATGTAAACCTGAAGGCAAGCGACGTTTCAATGGTTGAGATCGCACGTCTGGCAGCGGCTGCCGGCATGGCATTTTCTCCCGACACCAAGGTGGATGGGCGCATCAATGCCAACCTTCAGGCCCGCGGTCCTGCTGACAAGCCGATTTTGAATGGCACCCTGGGCGGCCGGGATATTCAAGTTTCCGGGAAAGAGATCGCGAAGCCGGTTGAGGTCAAAGCGATCAATGTTGCGCTGACCCCCACTGAGATTCGCTCCGACAATTTCAATGTCACTTCCGGGGGCACTACTGCTACCACGCAATTCACGCTCAAGCAATACGCATCCAAGTCTCCGCTGGTAGATGCCACGGTGCGGGCGCCGAAAGCGGCCTTGCCGGAATTGTTGTCCATGGCCAAGGCTTATGGCGTGACCGGGCTCGACAAGCTGACAGGGGCGGGCACGCTCAACCTGGATATGCACGCTACCGGGCCATTGCAAGCCATCAGCTCGGACCAGATTATGAAAGCGCTAAATGGCACCCTGAACGTCGATTTCAATAATGTGCGTTATTCCGGCGTAGATATTTCTCATAAGTTGGCCGCTCTGACGGGGAGCTTGCAGCAGGGCCAGGACGACAAGGGCTTCACCAATATTTTGAAAATGACTGGCAATATCCTGGTGAAGAACGGCATCGCCCAGACTAACAATCTGCAAGCCACCTTTGATATCGCCAATGTGAACGCAGCCGGTACTGCCGACCTGGCCAGCCAGGCCCTGAATATGCAGGTGGATGCGGTGTTCAGCAAGGCCTTCAGTCAACAGGTAGGCGGCGCCAACGTCGGTGGAAACAATGTTGGAAGCGTTCTGAACGCCGCGTTGTCCAACGGCGAGGGACAAATCGTAATCCCTGCGATCGTGACTGGCACTCTGCAAAATCCAAAGTTTGCGCCCGATGCGAAGAAAATCGCGCAGATGCGGGTAAAGGGCGGCGCGTCTTCCCTGATTCAGGGGTTGCTCGGACAAAAGAAACAACCGGCGGACGCGCAAGGCCAGCAAGAACAGCAACCACAGCAGAACCCAGTGGACCAGATTATCGGTCTGTTCGGAAAGAAGAAGCCGAAGAAATAGTTGTTGGGTTTCTCTGCGAACCTTGCGAGGGGTCCTCACCACGGAAGCAAGGAGAAGGTTTCGCAACAATTCTTAGAGATTTTCTTCGTGCCTCTGCGCCTCGTCCTAATGGCGTCCGGGAAAATTAAAGCGCATACCGATCCGTCCTAGAATCGGTGGCCCGATATTTCGGGTCGGAGTTTTAGCAATGTCGTAGCGTTGATTGGTGATATTTTCGCCCGCGGCAAACATTTCCACCCCATGGCCCAGGGACCGCCCCACAAACAGATCGATGGCGAAGTAGCGATCAAGCAGCAGTGAATTAATGTCGTCATCGAACTGGTCATCGACGAACCTTCCCTGCACACTCAACATGAGGCGAGATGGGTCCCAGTAACGCGCCTGCAAAGTAAATTGATGGCGCGGGACCTGCGGAATCTGCTTGCCTTCTAAACTCGCGTTGTTGGCAGGATTTGCCGGGAAACTGAGCACCGTCGCGTCTGCAAACTGGTAGCCACCCGAAATTTCAATCTTGCTACTGATGTGTAACGCGGCATCCAGTTCGATGCCGCGAGAGCGTGTCCGTCCCAGGTTTTGTCTTTGCCGCTGGATGGGATTGGAAGTCGCATTCAGGGTGACGTTGGCGATGGGGCTCACGATGTCGTTCCAGAAGAAATTACCTCTCAGGTCAAGCCTCCGCTCGAAGACGAAGACATGGGCTCCGCCTTCGGCGCCGGTCAGCCGTTCTGCCTGGAGATTTTCATTCGCTTGCGTCTGTACGTTGCCCACGCGGAATGCCCGGTACAACTCGTTCAGGGTCGGAGCTCGGAACCCGCGATACGCCGACGCGGTCAGCGACAAGTTGCGCGTGATCTGATGGAGCAGTGAAATGCGCGGGCTAAATGCGTTCTCCGAGCGTTCCGCAAACGGCATGGCCGTGGTCGCGCCCGGCGGAGTCACGGGCATGCGCACCGATTGCGCATCAAAATTGCGCCAGTGGTCGAAGCGCCCGCCGATGGTGACCATCCACCTGGGTGTAATGCTCAGAATGTCCTGACCATAAACGCCGCTGGTGCGCTGGCGGCCGCCGGCAATGGTATCGCGGAGATGTGTGCCGGCGTTAAAT
>WNFY01000125.1_pt1 | contig 84466 bp, 82 predicted proteins | sample 5400091 | NCBI WGS metagenome assembly WNFY01 (sample SAMN13153364, study PRJNA577476) | soil metagenome | isolation source: 60 cm soil or saprolite under grassland replicate 1 | place: USA:California | collected 2016-06-15
GGGCCGGGTCGGCTATATCTATCTCCCGGATATGGGAGAAAATGGCCTGAACCAATTCGTCAAACAGTATTTTCCGCAGATTCGTAAAGAGGGACTCATCATTGACGTTCGCTACAACGGCGGAGGTTTTGTTGACCAACTGATCTTCGCCCGTTTGCGCCGCATGCTGGCCGGTATGGGATCCAATCGCAATTGGGAAAGTAGCACCGATCCACCCAATGTTTTTTACGGAGCCATGGCATGCGTAACCAACCACTACGCAGCTTCAGACGGCGATCTTTTCAGCTATTACTTTAAGTATTACAAGCTGGGTCCGCTCATTGGAGAACGCACTTGGGGAGGGGTACGCGGCATTCGCGGCAACATCCCTTTAATGGATGGCGGCTACATCACCAGGCCCGAAGCCTCCCGCTACGATTTGAACAGTCAGTGGATTATCGAAAATCATGGCGTGCAGCCAGACATTGTGGTTGAGAACCGTCCTGACCTGGTGGTCCAAGGACAGGACCCACAACTGGAAAAGGCGATTGAAGTAGTGATGAAAGAGATTCAGGCGAATCCCAAGAAACTTCCGCCACGGCCCCCGGATTTGCCGGCTTATCCAGCGGGGCCGGGACTTTAGAGCGTCCGTCGTTTCGGAATCTGCCGGAACCACTCGATCGGATCGGTGGGGTTGCACGGTCGGGAACGCCCGTGCTTCCATGTCCATCGTAACGGTGGAAAAATCGCCTTGAATCCGTATAATACTAGTATCGTGCCAAAATATTCGATCGTGGTCCCCCTGCACAACGAGCAGGAGAACGTTACCGACCTCTACGACCGTCTCAAAGCAGTCATGGAAGCGAACGGAGAGACGTTCGAATTGGTGTTGGTCGATGACGGTTCTTCCGATCGCACTTTCCATTTACTCCGCGAAATCGCCGCAGTCGATAGCCGGGTAACCGTGGTGCGTCTCCGCCGAAATTTTGGTCAGACTGCCGGGCTGGCAGCCGGTTTTGACCACGCTCGCGGAGAATACGTCATCGCCATGGACGGCGATCTCCAGCACGATCCCGCGGACATCCCTTTGTTCCTGGAAAAGATTGCGGAAGGTTATGACATCGTCAGTGGTTGGCGTAAGAATCGCGTGGACAGTTTCTGGCTGCGCCGTATTCCCTCGCGTTGCGCCAACTGGTTAATGGCGAAATTCAGCGGTGTGGATATCCACGATTTTGGCACGACCTTCAAAGCCTACCGCCGCGAGATCCTCGAGCAAGTTCCGCTATACGGCGAGTTGCACCGCTTTATTCCCGCGCTGGCCTCCTGGCATGGCGCGACTATCTGTGAAATTCCCATCTCCAACATCAACCGGGCGCGCGGAGTTTCGCACTACGGAATTTCCAGAACATTCCGCGTATTCTTCGACCTGCTTACTATTCGCTTCCTGCTTCGCTACCTCTCTCGCCCGTTACACTTTTTCGGCACAGCGGGCATGATGAGCATTTTGTCGGGATCGGGCATCGTGGGTTGGCTGATGGTGGAAAAGTTCATCCGGCACTTCGACCTCATGCCCAAGCACGGCCCCTTGACGATCTTTGCGGCAGTCCTGCTGCTGGCCGGATTGAATTTGCTGGCGATTGGTCTGCTCGGTGAAATGCAGGTCCGTCACTATCACGAGCCGACGCGACGCGCTCCCTACTCCGTGGAACGCGTGCTGCGTGCCCAGAGCGAAGAGCACAGCGTCTCGGAATAATCCAAGCCAGTTCAACTCCCGAACGCTTTCTGTTGTAAAACGTATATCTTAAGTCTGGATGAGATCGTGCCAATATGACGTCCTGATTCTGGGAGCAGGCGCGGCCGGCCTGATGTGCGCGATCGAAGCCGGGAAGCGGGGACGCCGAGTCGCGGTCCTGGAACGTGCCGATCGTCCGGGCAAGAAAATCCTGATCTCCGGCGGCGGCCGCTGTAATTTCACCAACCTTCATTGCTCGCCAGACAATTTCATCTCCGGCAATCCCCATTTCGCCAAATCCGCGCTGGCCCGCTACACGCCCGGACATTTTATTGCCCTGGTGGAAAAGCACCGCATCCCCTACCACGAGAAAACCCTTGGACAGCTTTTCTGCGACCGCTCAGCGCAGGATATCCTGCACATGTTGGAAGCCGAGTGCGCCGCCGCGAAGGTTGAAATCTTTACCAACACTTCGGTGGAGGAAATCACTTGGAGCGACGAATTTATCGCCCAAACTCGAGACAAAGAATTGCGTGCGCCGGCGCTGGTGGTCGCTACCGGCGGACTCTCCATTCCCAAGATTGGCGCGACGGATTTCGGCTACGGGCTGGCGAGGAAATTCGGATTGTCCATTTGCGAGACCAGGCCGGGTCTGGTCCCGCTGACCTTCAACGGCGACGATAGCAAGAACTTTGCGGAACTGGCGGGCGTCTCTGCCGAAGTCGTCGCGTCCTGCGACGGCCAAAGCTTCCGCGAGAAGATGCTGATCACGCATCGCGGACTCAGCGGCCCCGCCATTCTGCAAATTTCCTCCTATTGGCAAAAGCCGCATCCCCTCTCGCTGGACCTGGCTCCCGAAAGGGAAGTGACAGGGCCGCTTCTCGAACCTGGTGGGCAACGTAATTCGACCGCTCTCAAAGCCGCTCTCCAGGCGGTCCTTCCCCATCGCTTGGCAAAACGATGGCTGGATCTGCACGCTCCCACGGAATGGAACAACTCAGTTCTGCGGGCATTCGAGAGCCAAATCCATAACTGGCCGATTGTCCCCAACGGCAGCGAAGGCTACGCCAAAGCCGAGGTCACTGTGGGAGGGGTGGACACCAATGAACTCTCTGCCAAAACCATGGAGAGCCGCAAAGTCCCGGGCCTATACTTCATAGGAGAAGTTGTGGACGTTACCGGGCACCTGGGCGGATTCAACTTCCAGTGGGCCTGGGCTTCGGGCGCGGCTGCGGGGCGAGCGCTGTAGGTTCCTTATCGCCAGCGGGCAAGGAATCCCACGGTCGAGGTAGACTATCTATTCGTTTGTCGTTGTGTTTTCCGCATTCCCTTACATCTCAAACCAGAGGTCATGATGGAACTTCGGTGGATCTGTGCATCCCTAGTCGCAGTTACGTTGACTCAGCCTGTCCAACCGCAGTCGAGCCCTGAGCAACCGTCATCTCTGTTGGGATACAGCTCACAAGCGGTGTCCCCGCAGAAAGAATGGGAGAAGAAGTTTCGCGACGGCGTCGTGCCCGGCCACATCCGGGAAAACATGCGCAGGTTGAGCGCCCGCCCGCACCATGTCGGGTCAGCATACGACAGAGACAACGCCGAGTGGATCCTCGCGAAATTCAAAGAGTGGGGATTCGACGCGCACATCGAAACTTTCAATGTTTTGTTCCCCACCCCGAAAGAGCGCATCGTCGAGATGACTGGCCCAACCAAGTTTCGGGCTAAGCTGCAAGAACCCGTGCTCGCTATGGACCCCACCTCCGGACAAAACGCCGAACAACTGCCTACCTACAACGCCTACTCAGTGGACGGCGATGTAACCGCTCCACTGATTTACGTGAACTATGGCGACCGCGAAGAATACGAAGAGTTGGATCGCCTGGGAATTTCGGTGAAAGGGGCCATCGTGATTGCCCGTTACGGCGAGGGCTGGCGCGGGATCAAGCCGAAAGTGGCGGCTGAGCATGGGGCCATCGGTTGCATCATCTACTCCGATCCCAAAGACGACGGATACTTCGGCGGAGATGACTACCCCAACGGAGGCTGGCGTCCCAAAGACGGCGTGCAGCGCGGCAGCGTCATGGACACGGACTACCCCGGGGACCCGCTGACCCCGGGAGTGGGCGCCACTGCAGACGCCAAAAGACTCGACATCAAAGACGCCAGGACCATCATCAGGATTCCCGTGCTGCCGATTTCCTACGCGGATGCATTGCCTTTGCTCTCCGCGCTCAAAGGGCCGGTAGCTTCTGAAAAGTGGCGCGGCTCCTTGCCCATTACCTACCACGTGGGTCCCGGTCCGGCGATGGTGCACCTAAAAGTTGCTTCCAACTGGGATATCAAACCCATCTATGACGTGATCGCAAAATTGCATGGTTCCGACGATGGTCAGTGGATCATTCGCGGCAACCACCATGACGCCTGGGTGAATGGCGCAGACGATCCCATCTCCGGCCAGTCGGTCATGCTGGAGGAGGCGCGCGTCCTGGGGGAGCTTCACAAGCAGGGATGGACTCCGAAGCGCACCATCATCTACTGCGCCTGGGATGGAGAAGAACCGGGCCTGCTGGGGTCGGTCGAATGGGTGGAAACTCATCGTGAAGAACTGCAAAAACACGCGGTCGCGTACCTTAACTCCGACAGCAACGAGCGGGGGTCCCTGTCCCCCGGCGGAACCCATGACTTGCAAACCTTCATCAGCGATGTGGCGCGCGAAGTTCAAGATCCGGAAACGAAGCTGACCGTATTTCAGCGCTCGTACCTGGCTAGCATCGCGAAAGCAAAAGACGCCGACGAACGCAAAGAGCTGCGCAAGCACAATGATCTGGAAGTTCATGCCCTGGGAGACGGCTCCGATTACACCGCATTCCAGGACTTCGCCGGAATTTCTTCTTTGAGTCTCGAATTCGGGGATGAAGATGACGGTACACAGTATCACTCCATTTACGATGACTTCTACTGGTACACGCGCTTCGTAGACCCGGACTTTATCTACGGCAAGACCCTGGCGCAGATTGCCGGGAGCGCCATCATGCGTCTGGCAGATGCCGATCTGATCCCACTCGACTTTTCTCCTCAGGCCGAGGCCATTGCCAAATACGAGACTGAATTGGAGAAGATGCTGAAGGACAAGCAGGAGGAGGTCACGGAGCGCAATCTGGAGTTGAAAGAAGGAGTGTTTGCGGCTACATCCGATCCAAAACGCCCAATGCTGCCTCCGCCAGCAGAACAAGTGCCACCCTTTATGAATTTCGCCCCCTTGAAAAATGCCATCGAAAGTCTCAAAAAGAGCGCGGACCGCTATTCGAAAGTGGTTTCGGAGTGGCGTTCGAAGGGAGCCCCGGCCCTATCTCCCCAGACCTTGGCCACGGTCAACGCCGACCTGTTAAAAGTGCCGCGCCTGTTCTTGAACGAAAAGGGACTACCCGAGCGGCCTTGGTTCAAAAATCAGATTTACGCGCCAGGCGCGTACACCGGGTACGGCGCCAAGCCAATCGCCGCCGTGCGCGAATACATGGACGCCAAAAAGTGGAAAGAAGCCGAAGCCCAGGTCCCGGGTGTAGCAGGGGTCATCGAAAACGTGGCGGCCGGAATAAACCAGGCTGCGGAGGATTTCGAAAAAGCAGTTGCACCTGTCCGCTAGGCTTCTGGGAACCTTTCTGCACCACGATGTCTACCCTGATGAATACACAAGAACAGCTGCACAAGCGTTCAGCGAACTGGAACAGGGGAAGTTCTTGAAGCAGTGTGCCAATCACCTCGCAAGAGCATTCCTGATTGCTCTGCCTGAGTCATTCCCAGGGCTCCTTCCGGGGCAATCAGCAACGAACCAAACGTCCGGTCATCCACGGAGTCTTCCAGAAAGATTCGATTGTTTTTCCGGTGCGCCGGAGTGAACACCAGTTCCACGTGGCCCTGGTCGTCCATGCGGAACATGGTGAGCCGGTCCCAATTCTGGCTGTGCATGATCTGCTCGTTGGCCGGCTGGATCGGTGTGCCCTTATCTTCTGAACGGGTGAAACGCAAGACTGCATAGTTGGCATCCGCGTCTCGCTTGGCGACATGAATCTTGACCGTCTTACCTTCGCTGGGTACGTGAGCGGTCTCTCTTTGGTCCGATTTATGTTCCACGGCGACCGTCTTCCGGGAAAGTGAGCGGGCCCTAGCCGGGTCGAGAGCCTCGCCACTGGGCCAGACCAGCAGGTCGCGCGTTTGCTCAACCACCGAGGCGCCTTGAGTTAGCATGGCAACAACAACTTCAGTGTCGTATTTCCAGGGCTCGAGCATTTCATCGGTTACCACGAACTTATCTTCCGAGATGCGAAAGCCAAGCCCACGCGCCACAAAATCGGCCCGCTCACCGGTGCGAAGGAGAAGCGAGTAATGAGACTCTGCCACCACCAGCGTCGGAATATAGCGGTTACACAATTCTTGTTCCCAGTTTTTTTGGGACTGGCGCAGGCGGTGGAGTGCAGAGCCTCCCAGGGTCAGCGCAAACTGGGCAGCGCGAAGACTGGCCAGTGTGGCAGTCTGTCCAAAGACTCCTCCGGAAACCTGCACCGGGGTGGTGATGGCAACCGGAAGATCCGCATGGACATTGCTCTGCCGCGACAGGACCTTCTCGATCAGGTTCAAATCCAGATCAATTCTTGCTCTTCCGGTGATGGTCGCGCGTTGTCCGCGTACGACGTCTTCGATCGGTTGTAAGGAGTCCAGATCACGGAAGTAGATGGTTACAGGGACAGGGGGCAACCCGATGGGAACGCCTTTTTCCAATTGGAGGCGGTCTTCGATGGGACTCAGATAGATCGGGAGAGTTCCCAGGTACATGTTCTCGAAACGTACTCGTTTGATCCTCAATTTTCTATCTGCGGTAACGTGGCTGCGGATTTCAAAGCGTATGCGGTCGGTGCTGACGTCCTTGAGGTAGATGCTATCCATGGTAATCGTCACCGGAACCGGCTGCACGGGTTGAGACTCAGGCGATTGCCGCGCTATGAGGGGTGTGACTGCGGCCGCCATGATTGCCAATGTCCGGAAAAGATTCATTGTCCGTGTCCTCACTTCTATTAAGCGCGGGAATCAGGCACAATTGCGCAGGAATGAAGAAATTTGGGTCGTGGTGCAGCCTTTTTGTCATTCCCATGGTCCGCGGAGCGAAGAGGAGGAATCTGCTGCGCGACTTGCCGGAATCACAAAGGGATCTTCTTTGCGCAGATTTACCGAGTTTTCCCGCTATTCTGAGTAAGAGGCCTTGTACCGTTTGACCACCGACCATCAACGCCGTGTGCGCGAGCTGTTTGATGCCGCGCTGGACCAGCCTGCCGATCTGCGCCAGCAGTTCCTGGCTGGGGCGTGTAATGGCGACCAGAAGCTGATGGAAACCGTAGGCAGACTGCTGGCAGCCCAGGAACGCAGTGCAGGCGTCCTGGATACTCCTGTCTGGCAAAGGCAAGCTTCGGCTGCCAACCCCGGCGAGCCCGGCTCATTCATTGGCCCCTATAAGATACTGCAAGAACTGGGCGGTGGCGGAATGGGGATTGTGTATCAGGCGGTCCGCGCCGACGAGGTTTTCCAGCGCATCTGCGCCATCAAGGTCATTCGTCCGGAAATATCGACCAATACTCTGGTGGAACGCTTCCGCCAGGAGCGGCAGATTCTGGGCCGCCTGGATCACGTCAATATTGCGCGAATTGTGGATGGCGGCTCGACTAGCAGCGGCTTGCCCTATTTTGTGATGGATTTTGTCGATGGCCCAGCCATTACCAAGTTCTGCGCTGAGCACGATCTGAGCACCCGGCCCCGGCTGTTGTTGTTTCAACAGGTCTGCGCGGCAGTGCAATATCTCCATCAGAAAAGCGTGATTCACGGCGACCTTAAGCCTCCCAACATCTTGGTCGGCGATGACGGTACGGTGAAGCTGGTGGACTTTGGAATCGCCAGCGCTCTGTCGGTGAGACCCGAAGATCGGGACAACGCACTGCCGCTGATGACGCCGGGCTACGCCAGTCCGGAGCAGATGCAGGGCAAGCCCCTGACTCCGGCCAGCGATGTCTATGCGTTGGGCGTGATTCTCTACGAATTGCTGACTGGATCGCAGCCATTCCCGGGTACGTGGCGTGGCAGACTTGAGCTGCTAAATGTAATCACCTCGCAAGACCCGACTCTGCCTAGTATTGCGGCGAGTTCAAGTCCGCTGCCCACTCTGCGCGATTTTGGCCATGAATTCAAAGGCGATCTTGATGCGGTGGTGATACGAGCCATGCAGCGCGATCCCGCGCGCCGCTATCCATCACCGGCGGAATTGAACGCCGACATCAGCCGGTATCTGGAAAATCGCCCGGTGCTTGCGCGAAAGACCGGTTGGATGGAAAGAACAAGAAAATTCATTGCCCGGAATCGCGCCAGCGCGGCGGCGGGATTTGTGATATGCGCACTGCTTGCAACCTGTGCCTGGGAAGGCGTGGAAATGCGGCGGCGGGAGATCCGCGCGCGGCATTTTGAAGAGTTGGCCCAGGAAGCCTTGTCCCAGGGGCAAAACGATCTCAAGGCGCATGAGGCCGAGTTGGCAAAGAAGGCGCAAGAGCTGAGGGCTGACTCGACTGGGGAACTGAAATCCCAGTTCATGCGCCAATTGCAGGACACCCAGATCAACGATGTGCGCCATCTGGCAGAGACCTATCGCACCACATTTTCCGAGGCGGTCCGTCTCTGGCCAGGCATGACCGGCACGCGCCGCGACATGCTGGACCAGACCGACCGCTACCTCCACGAGGCAGAGCCCTTGGTCGGGCAAGACCCCAAAGCGTCGGAGCAACTGGCCAGCGCATGGCTCTGGCTGGCGAACCTCCAGGGCAATCCTCAAACCATCAATCTGCATGACCGCGCCGCGGCGGCCGCGAGTATTAACGAGGCGGAACGCGTGTTGGAAGGGTCCCCAGGCGCGTCCCCTGGCTTGATCGCGAGAGTGAAGGAATCGGCGCGGCAGATTGAAGCTGGAAGGTAAGTGAGTGTTCTGGGAAGACGATGCCCATTCAAAGCTTGCCCTAAGCTTGTCGATGGGCCGGTGTTGGTTTGAGTCGGGATTCTCAAATCACCCCAAGGCTGTCATCCCGACCGGAACAGAGAATCGCAAAGCGATGCTCTGTGCAGTGGAGGGACCTGCTTCGTTGAGCGGGGAGCGACGACACTAACTGAGAACCGGTTCACCACTCACTGTCGCCCTGTCGATGGAAGACGAGAGCCCACAATAGAACGACTAACCCGCCTACTTAACTGCCATTTCATTCCTGGGTTCCAGGTTCGTATCCGCCACGCGCACTTGCACAGGAAGCCCACCAATGGCCGGGGCTGCCTCCCGCACCATGGCATTGTAGCTGGCCAGCTGCGCAGGCTGGTCCCATCCTCGGCTGGCCACAAAGGTCACCGTGGTGTCCCCGTTCTGCTTCGAAAGGAAAACATCGAAGCCTTTGTCGATGAAGTATCCGGAAGATTTGAGGGACTGGCCCAGGGCGCTGGCCTCCGCCTCAGTCGCCGAGCCGAGGTAATAGACATTGTCCTTCCCAAATGTCGCCTGCCCGATCACGAACTCTCTTTTGACTTCTTTCTTGTTGTTGATCAGGCGCACCTTGAGGGGAAGGCCGCCAATGGCTGGAGCTACGCCGCGCCCGATGTTTTCGAAACTCCAAACCACTCCCGGGCGGTCCCAGAACCCATCCTGCAGCACAAAGGAAAGCACGGTGCCGTCATTTTTGTTCTTGGAAAGAAATATGCTGGCTTTGGTCGCTGGGGTGAACCCGACCTGGGTCAGCGAGTCTCCCAACGCCTGCGCGTCCTGCCTGGTGGCAGACTGGGAATAATAAATCTCGAGGTTGGTAGCAACCGTCACTTTGGGATTGATGATGCCTGGCAGGAAGATGAGCGCGAGCACGAACAACATGAACGCCGTCCCCAAAATGCCGCCCACCCAGCCCGATCCCAAAGGGCCGCCGCGATTCACATGCTCACCGACGGCCGGCCCTTGCAGCTTCTCGGCCACGCGCCAGGTGGCCGCGCCTAAGGAAACCCCGAGCGCGATCGAAGTGGAGTGGGGAAACAGAGAGTGAAAAAGCACGCCGATTGTGATCGTGGATAGCCCTGCTAGCATCGCCAAGGCAGCATAGCGGGCCTGCCCGAGTCGGCGATAGTTGATCGCCATCAGAACTGTGCCGGGAATCGGGCCTCCAAGGAATGAGGCAATCGCGACTGCGTTGGAGTCATACAGTGTGTAAGTAGGTGCGGGCGGTTCGCTGCCGCTGATGGCGAATGCTTGAGGGTTAGTGGCGTCGGAAAGCATGGTCTTTTCCCTTGGATCAGATTTTGACTTCGTACACTACTACAGCGGGGATGCTCAGGGAATTTGCTCAGAAACCAGACCTGCGAGTGTTATACTTTCGCGCCAAGGGGGGCGTCGGTGGGGGAACAAGCTTCGCAAGATATTACCAGGCTACTTTCATCCATCAGTAGCGGCGATTCCGCCGCGTCTTCCCAGCTCCTCGACCTGGTTTATGCCGAACTCCACCGCCTGGCGTCTCGATACATGAGCCGGGAGCGGGTGGATCATACCCTGCAAACCACGGGGTTGGTGCACGAAGCTTATCTCAAGCTATTCGGGACCGACAATCCACCAAGCCTCAACAACCGGGAACATTTTTTCGCGGTAGCGGCGAATCAGATGCGGCGAATCCTGGTGGACCACGCCCGTGAGCACTGCGCCCAGAAGCGTAAAGGCATCCATATTCCAATCGATGAGGCTTACCACGTTTCCAGCGGCAGGAATGAAGACCTGGTGGCCATTGACGATGCCCTCAAAGAACTGGCCGAAGTGGATCCTGATGGCGCGAAGATTGTCGAACTGCGCTTCTTTGGCGGCTACACCGACAAGGAAACCGCGCAAATCCTGGGAAAGAACCTGGCCAAGGTCCGCCGCGACTGGGAGTTTGCCCGCTCCTGGCTATACGACCGCTTAGACGGCACCAAAGTGTAGCGCCGCCGTCTCGAGGGCGTCTCGCCCGTCTGTTAGGACACACGCGCAGGCGGCGCCGGTCCGAAGACCACGCGCCGCCTGACAACCTCGGTTGTGAATCCGCTCAGCGAGAGAACAACTCGCAACTCAACAGGACCCCGTCTGTGATGGTCCAGCTTTCACCGTCACGGAAATCCACGTTGTTGACCACGCAGCTGTCGCCATCCTGGTCCACCAACTTGATGTCATACCAGCCGGGAGCTACGGACAGATCGAAGCGATAGTTGGGATAGAAGATGTCGCTGCCCAGCCGGTCACCGCCCCAGTAGGTATAGCTGGTGGGCGAAACATATAAATGGTTGATGCGATAGCTGGAACGGTTGAACACGGCGAAAGTGCGAGACTGAGCGGTGGCGGTGGTTGAGAACCCTACGGCGGTCGCGAGCACCAGAGCTCCAGCGGCCAAGAACTTCTTAAGATTGGAAAGCATTGTCGTTTCTCCTTTTGGATTTCCTTTTGTCAGGTGTCTTGCGGCTTACACTGACATAAGCGGGGGTTGAAGGAGAATTTGCGCAGAACCAGAAATAACCTCTGTGAGCGTTTGCTCTCTGAAACTCTGTGACCAATGTGGTGAAGCCTTGACTTCCGAATCAAGGAGGAGAACACAGAGTGTGTTTCAAGAACGCACCAACGTAACCCATGCCCTACTGGTAATGACCCCCATTCATGTTTTTAATTCGTCTTTTACAAGCTCGGGTTAGTCTAATCGTCATAGGAATGAAAAGCCTTCAGTCTGAGGTGGCGGCAGCGATTTAAGGCTTGAATAAACTCAGCTTTGGCCTGAAGACTGCGATCATCTTTCTACTCATGCTCCGCGACAAAAATCTCGTCCCGCTTTCCCGACAGCACCAGCACGCTCTTGCCCTCTGTGTGCGCCTGGATCGGGCATTACAGGCCAGGGAGATTGATGTTGAGGCATGGCAGGCCGAAATTGTGCAGATTGTCGAACAAGAAATCAAACTCCACTTTGCCGCTGAGGAGACGGAGATATTTCCCGCCGCCCAGGATGATGCCGAACTGGAAGCAGTGGTCAAGGACCTGGTCGAGGAGCACGCAGTTCTGCGTAACCTGTTTGCCCGTGCGGCAGATCGTACCCTGGACCCGGCCGGACTGCGCACGTTGGTTGAGGTTCTATCGGGCCACATCCGTAAAGAGGAGCGTCAGCTGTTCGAAGGTCTGCAGCAGAGATTGAGCCATGATCGGCTGGCGTCGATAGGTAAGGCGCTGGATCAGGCTTTGGCCGATACCTCAAACGCCTGCATGATGCCCAATGAGGTGACCCGCCTTAAGCCAAAATCCTAATCCAGCTTGAATCCGAAATACCCTCCGCTTCATCTAGCAGTCATGCAACAGGAATTGGGTGGCCCGGATCTTGCATCCCGAGCAATCGTTTCAACCGCTCCGACGAATCCAGACATTGATCTGCTCGATGCCTATTCGCAAGCGGTAGTCGGCGCCGCGGAGAAAATCAGCCCGTCGGTCGTCAAGATTGATGTCGCCCAGGCGGCGCGGACCCGTTCCGGCGAATCGCGCGAGCGGCAAGGCGGAGGCTCCGGCTTCGTCTTTGCTCCGGACGGCCTTGTTCTTACCAACAGCCACGTCGTGCACGGCGCATCGCGAATTCATGTGTCCTTGCCAGATGGACAACACCGTTACCCGGCCCACGTCATTGGCGATGATCCGGCCACCGACCTCGCCGTCATCCGCATTGATGCTCCAAACTTAATAGCCGCCCCGCTTGGCGACTCACAGAAGCTCCAGGTAGGGCAGTTGGCTCTTGCCGTCGGCAACCCCTACGGATTTCAATACACTGTGACCGCCGGGGTGGTGAGTGCATTGGGCCGCTCTCTGCGTTCATATTCCGGGCGTTTGATTGATGACGTCATCCAGACCGATGCTTCGTTGAACCCCGGCAACTCCGGCGGGCCGCTCGTGACTTCCGACGGTCGTGTAGTCGGCGTCAACACTGCAACCATCATGGGTGCGCAGGGACTCTGTTTCGCCATCGGCATCAACACGGCCAAGTTCGTTGTCTCCAAGTTATTACGCGATGGGCGAATACGCCGCGGCTACATCGGAGTTGAGGCCCAAACCGTGCCGCTTCACCGGCGCATCGTACGGTTCTACGATCTCTCGCAGGAAAGTGGCGTCGTGGTGGCTTCTGTGACAGAGGGAAGCCCCGCGCAACGCGCTGGCTTGCGGGAAGGCGACGTGATCATTTCTCTTGATCACCAACCGGTGGCGGGCGTGGACGATCTGCATCGTTTGCTGACCGAAGCCAAAGTCAGCGTGAGCAGCAAAGTCGTCATCATTCGGGGAACGGATAAGAGGGAATTCAGCGTAGTACCCGAAGAGAGAAACGGCGACTGAAACGATCCGTGTGCAGACGGGACTTGTCCTATCTCTATCCGAAGAATTCGGGTAGTAAAGACATCGTGAGTGACGGGGCAAACCCCATCTCCATACAGCCTGTAAAATCGTTGCGTGTCTGACAATCTCCGCCTGGAACGCGTCCTGTCACAGTTGCGCCTCTACGAGCATCCACTACTAGATTTCTCCGCACGAGCCAAAGGCGAGGCTGTCGAGGTCGTCATCCGCTTCAAGGATGCTTCGATTCCCGTCCACACCTATTATTTCGATCTGCATCCGCGCGACCTGGATCATCCCCAATTCGAATGGACTTTCCAGCGGCAGCTTTTCGATTGCCTGCATGACTACATGATCGAAATGTTCACACGTACACCACAAAACCGCGCGGAGAGGCAGCGGGAAGGCCTGTGACTCTCCGGCATGTCATAGAGCAGGAAATTGCGGACAATGGTCCCATCCCGTTTTCCCGCTATATGGAGGTATGCCTGTACCACCCTGAATTGGGCTACTACTCGCGCAATGCGGAGCAATTCGGCAAAGCGGGTGACTTCTTCACCTCCAGCGACGTGCATGCCGTTTTCGGACGCCTCCTGGCCCGTCAGTTTGAAGAAATTTGGCGGATGTTTGGGTCTCCCTCGGAGTTCGAGGTGCTGGAGCTCGGGCCAGGACGAGGCCTGTTTGCCCGCGACGTCCTCGATTGGTCTGAAAAGAAGTTCCCGGAGTTCTTCCGTCATTTGCGCTACTCCTTGGCCGAGCAATCGTCGTGCCTGAAGGAGCGAATCAAGCACAACCTGGACCGTCACCTTGCATCCGGTCGAGCGTCTCTGATTCAGGAGGGAGGAGTGCGGAAGGGCGCGGCATTCGCTTTGCCGCAAGACGCATTACTGCCCCGGTCTTTGGCCCCTGATGTCCCGATCATCGTCTTCGCGAACGAACTGTTCGACGCATTACCAGTGGAGATCCTGAGCACTCAAGGGAGGCTTCACATCTCCGTGGAAGGCGGACGTTTCACGGAAATTTGGGAGCCTCCATCGAAGGAGCAAGTCGAATTCCTCGACCGCTACAGCGTTCATCCCGAACCGCATGAAAGAGTCGAAGTCTCGTTGGCTGCCACAAAACTCATGTCCGTGATTTCCTCGACCATTCAAACCGGAATCTTCCTTACGCTGGACTACGGCTATACTCAGAAAGAACAATTGGCAGGTCGCCATCGCGGGACGCTCAAAGCCATCCGCCAACATTCAGTGAACGCCAATCCCTACCAGGCTCCGGGGGACCAGGACATCACTGCCGGCGTTAATTTCACGGTGCTGGCCGCCGTGGCCCAGGAAAAAGGCATGGCAGTGCAGCCGCTGCGCACGCAATCACAATTCCTGATGGGAATTGGAGAGTGCAATCAGTTCGCCGATGCCTTTGAAGAGTGCCGCCTGCCACAAGAGCGCGCGAAAGTGGCGCTACAGCTGAAGCACCTAGTGACTCCTGCTGGCATGGGGGAAAGTTTTCATGTCATGATGGCAAGCAGGGGAATTGATGGTTCCGCTGTGGCAAAATTAAGTGGACTGAGTTTTGGCTCCCAGCCATCGTAGCGAAATGAGCAAAATTGTTCGGCGGCATGGCCACTTTTCATGCAGGAAAAATGCGTCTCTGGGCCATCAAGCCCGGTCTATATTAGAGAGAGTAAGAGATATCAATTGATGGCCGCTTCATCAAAATCGGCAATCCGCCCGCCCTCCTGGCAAATTCTGCTGGCTTTCGGCATCATCTATTTGGTCTGGGGATCTACCTTCCTGGCCATTCGGGTGGGAGTGCATGAGGTACCTCCGCTGTTGCTGGCAGCGATGCGGTTCCTCGCGGCGGGAGTCATCCTGTACGTCTGGTTGCTCGCTAGAGGCGAATCCTCGCCCACACTGCGTCAATGGGGGGCAGCGTCATTTTTGGCGACACTCATATTCGTGCTCGACTACGGATGCCTGTTCTGGGCCGAACAGCGGGTACCGTCCGGAATTGCTGCCGTAGTCCTGGCGACGATTCCTGTGTTTATTGCCTTGCTGGAAATCCTGGTGCTGCGCACTCAAAAGCTCACCACCCGCCTTGGCACGGGCCTTTTGGTGGGCGTTGGGGGAGTGGCAATTTTGATGAATCACTCTCTGTCCATGGGAGAGGCTCCCATCCATCGGGCAGGCGCTGCGGCGCTGTTGCTTGCCGCTTTGACCTGGTCGCTGGCGACGATTCTGACCAAGAAGCTCTCGCTGCCGAAATCCAAGCCGATGAGTGCGGCCGCGCAAATGCTTAGTGGCGGCATTCAGCTCGTCGTGGTTTCTGCAATATTCGGTGAGTTTTCTGGCTTTCACGCCAGCTCGGTATCATGGCATGCGTGGGCAGCATTGCTATATCTGATTGTGGCGGGCTCGATTGTCGGCTTTACTGCCTACGTGTGGTTGCTCCATCACGAGTCTCCGACCAAGGTGGGGACTTACGCGTATGTGAATCCCGTGGTGGCGGTGCTGCTCGGTTATTTCGTCGGAGGAGAAAGCATCGGCGCCCGAACCATTGGCGGGACCCTGCTCATCCTGGTGAGTGTTATCACCATTACGACGGCCCCGAAAGTAGTGGCCAAAGAAGCCGCTTCCCTGGAAACAAAAGTCGCGCTCTCCGAAGCTAAGTAACCTGCTTCTTCGACTTCACATCCTCCCGTTTGGCCGCGGTTTTAAGGGGTTGTACAGGTTCCGTCATGCGCGCCGGATCAAGAATTTCGTTGATCTCCCTTTCGCTCAGCAATTCCTTTTCGCGGGCAATTTCGATGATGGAACGCCCGGTGGCCACTGCTTCCTTGGCGATCTCAGCTGCCTTTGCGTAGCCGATGTAGGGGTTGAGCGCGGTAGCCAGTGAAACCGTCGCCTGCACATAGAAGTCGCAGCGCTTCTGATTGGCGGTAATGCCCTTGACGCATTTGTTGGTCAACTGGCGCAGCATGTTGGTCGTGATGGTGATGGATTGCAGAACGCTGTATGCCATGGTGGGCATCATGACGTTCAGTTCGAGCTGGCCCGCTTGAACCGCCATGGCGACGGCCACATCATTTCCGACCACCTGGAACGAAACCATTGCCGCAAGTTCCGGTATGACTGGATTGATCTTTCCCGGCATGATAGAAGACCCGGGCTGCAACGCGGGGAGGTTGATTTCCGCGAATCCGGTATTCGGTCCGGAGGACAGCATGCGCAAATCGTTTGCGATACGGATTACTTCCAGGGCCAGATTTCTCAATGCTGAAGAGACACGCGCCATGGCGAAGTTCGACTGCATGGCGTAGCGCATGTCATCCACCGCGACCAACTTCTGTTCCGCGATGCGAGACAGATTGCGAATTGCCTTTGCCCGGTAATCGGGATGAGTGTTGATGCCCGTGCCCACCGCCGATCCGCCCAGTCCCAACTCACGCAGGGAATGCGCGGCAGTCTGAATCGCGTCTTTCGCGCGACGGATTGCGCCGGAATAGGCGCTGAACTCCTGCCCCAGACGCATCGGGACTGCATCCTGCATGTGCGTTCGGCCGGACTTCAGAATCTTGTGGAACTCCCGGCCCTTCTTCTCCAGTGCCGAGGCCAACGCATCCAGCGCCGGATATAGCTTTTCCAGTTCCAGGAGGGTTGCCAGCCGCATCCCGGTAGGGAACACGTCATTGGTGGACTGGCCGTAGTTCACATGATCGTTGGGATGCACAATCGAGTAGTCACCCAGCTCTCCGCCAAGAATTTTCACCGCGCGGTTGGCGATGACTTCATTGGAGTTCATGTGAAAACTTACCCCGGCCCCCGCCTGAAAAACATCCACCACGAATTCCTTGTCCCACTTGCCTTTCTGTACTTCCTCAGCAGCCTGAATGATGGCATCGGCGCGCTTCCTGTCCAGCAAATGGAGCGACTTGTTGGCTTCTGCCGCGGCTTGCTTGACCATGCCGAATGCGCGAATCAAGGTCGGATGCGCGCGCATGCCGGAGATGGGATAGTTCTCCACCGCGCGCGCGGTCTGGATTCCGTAATAAACGCCGGCAGGAATCTCTTTGGTGCCAAGGGAATCTTTTTCAGTACGCGTAGCCGTGGCCATGCACGCTCCTCATGTGCGATTCCTCAGAATCGCTCCGCATCGAAGGCAAAACAGAAGATTATAACAGTGTCGTTCGGGGTTATTTTCTCTCAACCATGAAGCTGGCGATGCAGGTTAAGGCTTTTGTTTTACGAAAGGTTCGTATCAGGGCGGCGCCTTCAGGCCTGCCGGAAGACCTCACGACCATTGGGGTTCGCGCCCATGGGCCACAACTATCCGAGCCGTCGATGCCAGCTGCGCACTCTGGCCGCAACACAGCGTCTTCCACGCAGAAAAACCGCAGGGGCTAAAGCCCGTCCAATTCTGTTTGCTGGATGATATGGCTGAAGCCATATCCTGATACGGACTCTTTGCGCTTCGCGCGCTTGCCACATCTCCGCGGTTCATTCCGACACGTCGCTGCGCGATGAGGAGGAATCTCTCTTCTGGACAGCGACACAAAGCTGGCGGCATAAAGCAGATTCCTCCCGCCGCTTCGCGACTTGCCGGAATGACAAATCCTTCATATTTGTGCGCCGTCACGCGCAGGCGGTTCTCATCGACATGCTAGAATTCGACAATCGCAGACGCGATTTCGACAGTGGCCACCAAACAAATACCCGAAATCTTGGCGCAAGCTCAACTGGTTTCTCGACGCAACCATAAGGTAGACGTTCTGGTCATCGGCGCCGGACCAACCGGCCTGGCGTGCGGAATCGAGGCCCAGCGCGCTGGATTCAACGTCATCGTGGTGGATAAGGGATGCCTGGTGAATTCACTGTACAACTATCCCGCGAACATGACGTTCTTTACTACTCCGGAATTGCTGGAGATCGGCGACATCCCCTTCAGCACGGCCCACCAGAAACCCACCCGCGAAGAGGCGCTGGAATACTACCGGAAAGTTGCCGAGCACTACCATCTGCCGGTGGCGCAATACCAGCGCGTGGAAATGGTTAGCGGCAAGGATGGAGATTTCCACCTCACTACCCTGGACCGGCTGGGCCGGATCTATGACTACCGCGCTCGCAAGCTGATTGTGTCGACTGGTTATTACGACCTGGCCAATCAACTGGGCATCCCCGGAGAAGATCTGCCTAAGGTGCACCACTACTACCGCGAGCCGCATCCCTTTTTCGACAGTGACGTGCTGGTGATCGGCGGCAAGAACTCCGCCGCCATCGCCGCCCTGGATCTATGGCGTCACGGCAGCCGGGTGACATTGGTCCATCGTGGTCCGGCGCTGCATCATCATGTGAAGTATTGGATCCTTCCCGACATCGAAAACCGCATCAAGAAGGGGGAAATTGCGGCCTATTTCAATAGCCGGGTGGAGGAAGTCGGCGCCGACCATGTTGCTCTGGAAACTCCACACGGCCCGGTCCGGCTGAAGAATGATTTCGTGTTTGCCTTGATCGGCTACCATCCCGATTACGATTTTCTGCGGGCCACGGGACTTGAGCTTTCGCCGGAGCAATGCCGGCCGGTATGCGATCCGCTGACGCTGGAAAGCAATGTGCCGGGAATCTATGTTGCCGGCGTGATCGTGGCTGGTTCGCGCACCAACGAAATTTTTATCGAGAACGGCCGCTTCCACGGAGTGCAAATCGCAAAGGACTTGAAAGCAAAGCTGGCTCCCTGATTCGCGCCACTAGCTCAGTGTGACCGATTCTTCTCCCAACTGCTGATTGATGAGACGGCTCATCAGGGCTTTCAATGCTTCTCCGGTTTTCGCCAGCACGAAATCCTGCCTGGCTTCATTCCAGTCCAGCTTGAAGCTGGTCGAAAGCGCGGAAATCCAAATCTGCCGCACCGGCGCGTTCGGAGAAATCACGAACCGGCTGCCATCGTCGAAGGAAATATGCAGGGCGCCGGACTGGTCCTCGACTTCCATATCAGCGGAATCCTCGGCGGCGATCAGGCTGTGCTTCAGGGATTCGAGCGAGCGATCGACTTGCTTGCGAAACGTGTTTTCGTCGAGCATGCGAGCATTATAGATTCTGTGCGCTTAAGCCGGGTACAAGTGGTCGATCTTGGCGGCCATGATCAGATCGCTCTCGGTCAATCCGTCGATCTTATGGGTCCAGAGCGTGACTTCGACTTTGCCCCAGCTCAACTGGATATCGGGATGATGTCCCTGCTCCTCCGCCACGGCCCCAACCCGGTTCACAAAATCCAAAGCTTTCTGGAAATCAGGAAAGGTGTAGGCCCGCGTGATGTGATGTTCGTTGACAGGCTTCCACTGCGGGATTTGCTGGAGTAGTTTACTCAGTTCCTCACCCTTCAAGGGAGGAATACCGCCTTTGCAGGGAACGCAACTTTTGTCAGCCAGGCCAAGCATAAACGCACCTCTACGGATAGTGTGCCGCATCACGGCAGAGATCGGCAACTACTATGGACTTTGCTACCGAAGAGGAAAACAGCGCATCACATCTGCGGATGGTTGACTTCCGGATATCACGGACGCGATCAAAGAATCATAAAATGGACGTATATTGCCTTTTAAGGCCGCAAGAGTGCGCAGTCTGCCAAGATCCTCGTCACCAGTGCGTTACTGGATGGAACTGGCTACGCTGGAGAATGCATTGTTCGCGTTTGACCCGATGAGACGAACCGTCCCGACGACGAGCACCAGGATGACCGCCAGCATCACAGCGTATTCCGCGATGTCTTGCCCTTGGTCTTCGAACCAAATTCGTTTGACGAAATTGAGCATTGTACGCCCCCCTGGAAGTTCATCCATCATGCCTACTCTGTCAAGAAATGTCAATGACCGAAACTGTTAATTTCCCAGCCCAGAGCGGGATTTGACGGGTGAGACTAAAATGGAGCGCGAATGCCGCCCGCGCTGGAATTCCGAGAAATATCAAAAGAATACCGTAATTTTCCCGGCCGCCGTCTGCGGGCGCTCGATCAGTTCTCGTTGCAGGTAGACACGGGAGAAATTTTCGGTTTTCTGGGTCCGAACGGCGCGGGAAAGAGCACCGCCATTCACCTGGCAATGGGTTTCATGTTGCCCAGCCAGGGAAGCGGGCGGCTGCTGGGGCAGCCGTTCGGCCATGCCCGCACACGCCGCCGCGTGGGTTTTCTTGCGGAAAATGTCGCCCTCTACCACCGTCGTGCGCAACGCCTGGTGCGTTTTTATGGAGCCCTCAATGGAATGGGCGGGGCACACCTGGAAAAGCGTTCCCGCGAAGTGCTGGAAGCCGTGGGCCTTGTGGAACACGCCAGCCGCAACGTGGGGAAATTTTCCCGGGGAATGCTCCAGCGCGTAGGTTTGGCCCAGGCCATCGTCAACGACCCTGAGTTGCTCATTCTGGATGAGCCAACTTCCGCCCTGGATCCGCTGGCCCGGGTCACTGTCCGGGAGCTTCTATTACGCGCGCGCGAGCAAGGCAAGACAATCTTTCTGAGCTCCCATTTGCTGTCCGAGGTCGAGCTGATTTGCGATCGTGTGGCCGTGCTGCATCACGGAAAATTGGCGCGCCTGGGCCGGACCGCGGATTTGCTTCAATCCTCGGAACAAACCGAAATCGTGGCCCGTGGCACACCCGCCTCGTTGTTCCCTGGCTCCATTTCCGGAAATGGAGTGGTCCGCTATTTCGTGCCCGCGGGTTCGCAACGCGCCGCGGTTGAGAAAGTGTGGGGGGCGGGCGGCGAAATCGTAAGTCTCAATCCCGTCCGGCGATCTTTGGAACAGATATTTCTCGAGCTTACATCCAGCACAGAAGCATCCGCTAGGGAGGATCAGGCATGAAGCCGGTATTCCTGATTGCGGTGAATTTTGTTCGTGAGCAAAGGTGGCCGATTTTGGTTTTGTTGCTCTGGGTCTTGCTCCTGGCATTTCAAGGACTGGTCACCGAGATTCCCCGCGAGCGCGAAGACTTGCTTTTCATCTTCAAGCAAGTCGCGGTATACGTGGTCATCTTCAGCATTTTTTTCGGTGGCTCGGCCATCTATAACGAACGTAGATCACGCCGAGTGCTGGCGGTGCTGGCGAAAGATGTTGCCCGCCACCAATACCTTTCCGGATTAGTGATGGGCGTCACCATTGCTTGCGGGATCTATTGTTTTACCCTGGGCCTGACGGGAAGCTGGACACTAGGACAATCCGGTTTCCGCGTACGCGATGTCTGGTTTCTGATGGTGTGCCTGGCGGCGGCATCGGCTCTGGCTGGGACCGTGGCCCTGATGTTCTCCACGTTTCTGAACCCATTTTTTGCTGCCGGCGCGACTGCGCTGGTGCTGTTGTTGCCCGTCGTGCTGGAGCGCACCGTGTCGCACGGCCTGGGAATGTTGGTTCCCGCCTGGGAACTGGCTTCGGTCGTAATGAAATCGTCGTTCGATTCCCCCGTGCCGATTTCCTGGGTCCCAATTCTTCTGGCTCTCGCCGAAACCGTATTTTTCTGGATGATCTCAGCCTGGATTTTTTCCCGGGTGGACATTGCCGTCGCCGTGGAGTGAGCTGGTTTTGAAGGCTATCGGATGAAGTCCGCTGCCGAACGGGCGTATTCGAGCACCCGTCCAGGCAAGATTCCCAGGTACAACGTGGCAATGACGCTGATCGCCAGGGCCGATCCCAGGGAGAAGGGAATCGGAGAGACGTCCGAATCCTGGTGCGGTTCGCGCATATACATAGCGACGATAATGCGAAGATAGTAATAAGCGCCGACGGCGCTATTCAGAACTCCAATGATCACCAGCCAGATCAGACCATTTTGCAGTGCGGCGCTGAATACATAAAACTTGGCGAAGAACCCGCCCGTCATGGGAATGCCGATTAACGACAAGAGAAAAACGGTCAAAGTCGCTGCCAGCACCGGAGAGCGGCGGCCTAAGCCAGCGTAGTCTTCCAGCGTGACATAGCGTTCTCCGGCATCCGCGAAGTGGCTGATGACCGCGAATGCGCCCACGTTCATGGCGGCGTAGCTGGCGGTATAGAACATCGCGGCCGAAATCCCCTCCTTGCCCTGCAGCGCGGCAAAGGCCATCAGCAGATATCCCGCATGGGCAATCGAGGAGTAGGCCAGAAGACGCTTGATGTTGGTTTGCACCAACGCCGCCAGGTTGCCGATCGTCATCGACAACGCGGCTGAAACCCAGATCAACCACAACGCTCCCGGCGCGTGCGCTTCAAAAACGATGCGCAGCAGGACCGCGAACACCGCGGCTTTGGGTGCGGTTGACATGAACCCGACCACGGGAGACGGCGCGCCTTCGTAAACATCGGGCGTCCAAACGTGGAATGGCGCAGCCGCCACCTTGAATCCCAGTCCAACGAACATCAACGCAAACGCAGTATAGGCCAGCACCGGAATGCTTCCCGAGCGAAGCATATTCTGAAGCGCGAGATTGATTTGCGGTATGCTGGTTGACCCCGTCGCCCCGAACATCAACGCCACACCGTAAAGAAAAAACGCGGTGGCAAACGATCCCAGCAAAAAGTATTTCACCGAGGATTCGCTGCTGATGGCGGAGCGCCGGCGGAAGCCAGCCAAAATGTAAGTGGAAATCGAGGAAATCTCCAGGGCGATGAAAATCAGCACCAGCTCTACGGCCGAAGACATCAGGCACATACCGACCGCGCCAAACAAAATCAGCCCATAATATTCCCCGGCGCGGATTTTCTGCACTTCCATGTACTCGTACGAGGCGAGGATGACAACCACTGTGATCGCCGTGATCAAAAAGTGGAAAAACACGCTGAACCCGTCCACCTGGACCATGTTCCAGAAGGCGGAGCCAGGCTGTTGCGCCATCCAGAAGTTTGCAACGAAGGCGATCAACGCCCCGGCTAGGCCCACGCCACCAAGGACCTTGGCGCGGCGATATTCCTCGATCAGAGGATCGAGCAGCATGATGATCATGCCGAAGATGGACAGGACAATTTCCGGAAGAATGCGGACGTAGTCGGCGCCGGCTGGAATGGTATTCATCGTCCCACCATCCGGCTGGCCATCTGGGTAATCGGCCCGAGTACCGACTGCACCGCAGGGTCAATGGTGTCGAGCCATAGGAAGGGAACCACTCCCATGACCAGCGCCATGACTGCTGCGGGCACCAGAGCTGTCTTTTCTCTAAGGTTGAGGTCGGGCAGGGTGTTGTTGACCGGATGCGTCAGCTGTCCAAAAAACACGCGCTGATACATCCAGAGCAGGTATCCAGCCGCCCAAATTACGCCGGTGGCGCCCAGGATCCCATAAACTGCCCGTGCCTGGAAGGCTCCGCTCAATACCAGGAACTCGCCCACGAATCCATTCAGCAGAGGCAGGCCCACCGAAGCTAGCACAATGAACAAGAAGAAAGCCGCATACTGCGGCATGGGAGTTGCAAGGCCGCCGAATTCAGCCATCTCGTAAGTATGACGGCGCTCATAAAGAATGCCGGCCAGCATGAAGAGTCCACCCGTAGAAATTCCATGCGCCAGCATTGCGTAGGTCGCGCCATTCAGGCCGGCAGAAGTGAAACTGAAAATCCCCAGCACCACGAAACCCAGATGGCTTACCGACGAATAAGCAATCAACTTTTTCAAGTTGGGCTGCACCATCGCCACCAGCGCCCCGTAGATAATTCCGATCAAAGCCAGCGCCATGATCCACCAGGCATTGGCGCGTGACTGTTCCGGAAATAATCCAAGGTTGAAGCGGAACATTCCGTACGTTCCCATCTTCAACAGAACGCCGGCCAGCAGGACGGAGCCGGCGGTCGGCGCTTCCACGTGCGCATCCGGCAGCCAGGTATGGAAAGGGAACAGCGGTACTTTGACCGCAAACGCGATAAAGAATCCCAGGAAAAGCCAGCCGGCCGCGGCCGTAAAACCTGGAATTTGTCCCTGGTGGACGGCCGTCTGGAGAGCGACAAAATCGAATGTGCCGGTCTTCGCGTATAACCAGAGGATCGCCGCCAGCATGAATACCGAGGCCACCATCGTATAAAGGAAGAACTTCACGGCGGCATAAATCTTGCGCCCGTGGCCATACATGCCGATGAGCAGGGCCATGGGGATCAGCGTGGCTTCCCAGAAGAAGTAAAACAGGAACAGATCCAGCGAAACGAACACGCCAATGAGCGCCGTCTCCATGACCAGCAGAAGAATGAAGAATTCTTTCACCCGCTCATGGATGGATGTCCAGGAAATCAGCACACAAAGCGGCGTGAGAAATGTGGTCAGGACTACCAGCCACATGGAGACGCCGTCCACTCCCAGGTGATAGTGAATGTTCGGTGTCAAAATCCAGGCGCGATCCAGTTCGAAATTAAACCCAGCCTTCGCGCGGTCCAAATGCACCGGCAAATGCAAAGACAAAACAAACGTAAGCAGCGAGATCACCAGGGCAAACACGCGAATGTCGCGGTCGCGGCGTGGAACCAGCAACAGTAGAAGCGCTCCCGCGAGCGGAGCGAAGGTCACCAGCGTGAGGATCCAGGTATGAAGTCCGGCGAGATTCATCGCGTGCCCATCCAGATCATGTAAACCACCACCGCCGCAGCGCCAGCCGCAATCCATCCGGCATACGAGCGCAGGTTGCCGGACTGCATGTGCCGCACCGAATCGGATACCGCACGCGCCCCGTCCGCGCTGCCGTCCAATGCGGCATCAATCACGTTCTGGTCGATGCCTTTCCACAGAAGATTGGTCGAACCCAGCAGCAGAGGTTTCACGAACAGTGTCGCGTAGATTTCATCCACGTAGTATTTGTTGAAGACCGCGCGATAGAGACTTCCCATGCCATCGGAAATGCGTTGCGGGAGTCCCGGCTTCTTGTGGTAGAGAAGCCACGCGCAAATGAACCCGAGCACGGCTACTGCCACGGAAACCAACATCAGGATTTCCTCGAGTCCCGAGTGCGCCTCGACTTCGCCCAGTCGTTCCGCACCGCTCTGGAATACGGGGCCCAGGAAGTGTTCAAAACGGCCCCCAATCCCGACCCATCCGCCAACGATCGAAAGCACCGCCAAGATCATCAAGGGAACCAGCATGACCATGGGACTCTCGTGAACTCCGCCGTGATCGTCATGTGGCGCGGGTGCCCCCACCCGCGTGCCGGCAGCGTCGTGACCGTGTCCATGATCTTCATCGCCTTTGTATTCACCGAAGAAAGTCATGAACCACATGCGGAACATGTAGAACGATGTGATGAATGCCGTGACTAATCCCACAAACCAGTAAACCCAGTTGTGCAGGTATGCCCTCCACAAAATTTCGTCCTTACTAAAGAAGCCGGCGAAGGGTGGTATCCCGGCGATCGCCACGGTTCCAGCAGTCACCGTCCAGAAAGTCCACGGGATTTTTGTTCGCAGACCGCCCATCTTGCGCATGTCCTGCTGGCCGCCAACCGCATGAATCACAGATCCAGCACCCAGGAACAACAAGCCTTTGAAGAAAGCGTGCGTCATCAGATGGAAGATACCAGCGGAAAATGCTCCCACTCCGCAGGCTATGAACATGTATCCCAACTGCGAGACCGTGGAGTACGCCAGCACCTTCTTGATGTCAGTCTGCGCGATTCCGATGGTCGCTGCGAACAATGCGGTGAGCGTGCCCACGATGGCAACCACAGTCAACGCTGCCGGCGCATGGTCGAAAATCACATGGGAACGAGCCACCATGTACACGCCAGCAGTCACCATCGTCGCCGCGTGGATCAGAGCCGAAACTGGGGTCGGACCTTCCATCGCATCCGGCAGCCAGACATAAAGCGGAATCTGCGCTGACTTGCCGGCCGCGCCGACCATCAGCAGAATGCCAACCGCGGTGAGCACGCCGACCCCGGCAGTTTCGACCGGCAGGCTGCCAGCCTTTTCGAACACATCCACGAAATTCAGCGAGCCAAAATGCTGGATGATCAGAAACAGCGCAATCAGAAATCCGAAGTCCCCGATCCGGTTAACGATGAACGCCTTCTTGCCCGCTGAGGCAGCCGAATCCTTGGTGAACCAGAATCCGATCAGCAGATACGACGCCAGCCCCACGCCCTCCCACCCGATGAACATCTGCAGGTAATTGCTGGCAAGCACCAGCGTCAGCATGAAAAACATGAACAGGTTCAGATAGGTGAAGAAGCGGTAGAAGCTGGGGTCATCCCACATGTAGCCGACGGAATAAATGTGAATGAGGAAGCCGACGCCGGTCACCACCAGGAGCATGACTAAGGAGAGTTGGTCGAGATAAAACGCGAAGTCAGCCTGAAAGCCGCCGATCTGGATCCATCGCGCCAGCGTTTCCGAGTAGGGAAGCGTCAAGGAGGAAAACTGTGCCGCCACGACCAAGGCTTTGGCAAATGCCGCCCCGCAAAAGCTAAGTGCAACTCCAGCCACAACCTGGCGGGAAAACTTCTTCCCGAAAAATCCGTTGATGGCCGCGCCGGTGAGCGCCAGTACCGGAATAATCCAAAGATGGAGATTCGCCGTCATAGTTTGAGCAGGTTTACCTTGTCCACATTCAGCGTCTCGCGAGTGCGGTAGACTGCGATGATGATCGCCAGTCCTACCGCGGCTTCTGCCGCGGCAACAACCATCACGAAGAACACAAATATCTGCCCGCTGAGCGCGTGCCAATGTGCCGCGAAGGCCACGAACGACAGATTTACCCCGTTGAGCATCAGCTCAATCGACATGAAAATCGTGATGATGTTGCGCTTGATCAAAAACCCGGTGACGCCGCAGGCGAACAGAATACCGCTCAGCAGCAGGTAATAAGACAGCGGTACCATCAGTTCTCCTCTCCCTGTGCGGGGTCGGGTTTGGCGGCTAGCACCACTGCTCCCAGAATCGCAATCAGCACCAGCACCGAAGTGACCTCAAACGGCAGCAGAAAATCGTGGAAGAGCAACTGCGCAATCTCCTTGGGATGCCCGGGCAGCGCGCCCACGGGGACCGATGCTGTGCCAGAGCGATTCAGCAGCACCCAGGCAATCAGCAAACTGCCAGTCAGCATTCCTGGGATCCCGATCAGCAAGGCGACGTGGCTGCCCGGCGAACGTTCTTCCTCCCCGGCGTTGAGCAACATGATGACAAAAACGAAGAGCACCATCACCGCGCCGGCATAGACGATGACCTGCACCGCCCCGACGAACTCCGCGCCCAGGAGCAAGTACTCCCCCGCCAAGGCTGCCATCACCGCCACCAGCGACAGCGCGCTGTTGATGGGATGGCGCTGCACCAGCAGGTTGATCGCTCCCGCGATGCAGACCGCGCCAAACGTCAGAAATAGAATTAAATGAAGCATGAACTTTCGAAAACCTTGGTCATTCCGAAGCGCAGTTTTATTGCGCAAGGAATCTGCTTTATCTCAACGTCACCACTAATGCTGTCACCACCAAATTCGCAATCGCCAGCGGCAATAAGAACTTCCACCCAAATGCCATCAACTGGTCATAGCGGAAGCGAGGCAGCGTGCCCCGCACCCAGATGTAGAGAAAGATGAATACGAAAACTTTGGCTACAAACCAGAACACCGGCAGCAGCGCTTGGACAAGCGGAGGCCCGCCAATAGGCCCATGCCATCCGCCAAAAAACAGCAGCGTTGCCAGACAGGCCACCGTGATCATGTTGGCGTACTCCGCCATGAAGAACATGGCAAACTTCATGGCGCTGTATTCGGTGTGATATCCGGCCACTAGCTCGGTCTCCGCTTCTGGCAAGTCAAAAGGAATGCGGTTGGTCTCCGCGTAGGCCGACATCAGATATATAAAAAATCCAATCAGCTGGGGAAAAACATTCCACTTGGGAATGATGTGCCAGTAACTTCCGGCCTGTGCATTCACGATGTCGCGCAAGCTGAAACTTCCAGACAGAATCAGTACGCCCACCAGAGAAAGTCCGAGCGCAATTTCGTAACTGATCATCTGCGCGCTGGCGCGCAATCCGCCCAGCAGCGAATACTTGCTGTTCGAAGCCCAGCCGGAAAGCGCAATCCCATACACGCCCAGCGAGGTCACCCCAAGTATCACCAGCAACCCGATATTTACATCCGCGATTTGCAGGGGAATGTCGTAGCCGAAAATCGGCACGTTATTGCCCACCGGAATCAGCGCAATCGAAGTCAGGGCAAAAATCACCGCAATCATCGGCGCCGCGATATACAGCGGCTTATACACATGCGGAGGCGTCAGGTCTTCCTTGAACAGAAACTTGATTCCATCCGCCGCCGGCTGCAACAGACCGAACGGACCCACGCGGGTAGGTCCCCACCGGTTTTGCATGTGACCGACCACTTTGCGTTCGAGCCAAACGCTGTACGCAACGGCCGTGAGCACGATAACCAGCGCCAGGAAAGTCTTAATCAGCGACGCGACGATGAATACGGTGATGCTCAAGGCTCCTCTGTGATCTTCCTCGGTGTAACCCTGTGTCCTCTGTGGTTAGTGTTTGGTTTGAATCAGTCGGCCGCGACTTCCGCCGGCCGGTTTTCCATCACAGAATTGAGGGCCCGCGAGTAGCGGCCCAGTGTACCTGAACTGAACAGACTGTCGATGGCCGGCGCAATTAAAGCGGGATCGTGCGCCCCGCCCGATAGACCTGCCGGCACTGACGTGTGCTGATCTTCTCCCGCCAGCAGGTTCAGTCGCGATACGCCGTATCCCGGCACCAGCCTCTGGATTTCATCCAGGATAGCCATCGGATCGAACGGAGACATCTTCAGCTCAAGCCTATTGGCTTCCAGCCAGACGCTATGCCGGTCCGCTTCACCGGACTGCGCGCCGCGCGACTGCCCCATGTCCGCGCGAGTTCCAGTGCTGCCGAAGGGCACCAGTTTGCGGACGTCGAAGCCCATAGCATCGGCGATGCGGACGATCATTTCGAAATCAGACTTCGTGCCCGTGATTTCCCCAGCCTTCTTTACGATCTGCAAGTCACCGCAAGTGTTGGTGAAGGTGCCAGACTTTTCGTATGCATTGGCCGCGGGCAGGACCACATCCGCGATGGCCGCCGTTTCGGTCAGGAACATGTCCTGAACCACCACGAAGCTTTGCGAGAATGCGAAGGGATCAATGCTGAAACGCGCGATCGGATTTGCCCCCACAACATAAAGCGCTTTGAGTTTGCCTGACTTGGCGCTCTCGACCATCTGTGGCACGGTCTGTCCAGGTGTCTGAGCAATGCCGCCCCATTCCTGCTGGAAGGCAGTCGTATTCGAAACTGGCAGATACCCGGGGAGCAGATCGGGATAAAGTCCCATGTCCGCAGCTCCACGTGAATTGGCGTAATCGCCCAGGCAGAGGAATTTTGCGCCTTCGATGGTTGAGCCAAATTTAACCAACGCAGCGATGTCGCTTCCTTTGATTTCCGATCCAAAAACAATGATTAGGTTCTTTTCCGCGAGCAATGTTTCGCGGAGCTGTTTTGCGGGCGCGTCGTCCGCCAGCACATTCACAAATCCTAATTCTTGGCCTTCTTCAACCGTCAGGTAGCTCGTGGCCTGGCGGCGCAACTTGATGTCATTGGAATTGACCACGTACAGCTTTGCCTGGTGCAGCCGGACATTGTTGCGAATTTGCCAGGCCAGCAGCGGATGCCGTTCGGTTGGATCGTTGCCAATCAGCAGGATGGCCGGAGCGTTGAACACATCGCGCATCGAAGTGGTGGCTTCTGGCTTGCCCGAAAGGGCCGCTGCAAACGCGGGGAAGTCCGCAGTGCGGTGGTGATCAATGTTATTGGTTTGCAGTACCACTCTCACGAACTTCTGGAGCAGATAATTCTCTTCGTTGGTAGTCCGATTCGATCCGATCACACCAATCGCTTGTCCGCCGTCATGGTCGCGAACTTCCTTGAACTTGCGGCCAACCAACTCGAACGCTTCTTCCCAAGTCGAGGGCGTCAGGCGGCCATTCTTGCGAATTAGCGGCTGCGTGATGCGGTCTTCGTGATTGGCAAAGTCAAACCCATACCGGCCCTTGATGCAGAGGAAATCTCCATTGATGCCACTCTTGTCGCGATTGTCCCCGCGCACAATTTCCATGCCGGTATCGGAGCGGCGTACGCCTAAAGTCGTCTTGCAACCGTCGGCGCAGTGTGTGCAGGTGGTGCCGACGTGCTTCATTTCCCATGGACGGGTCTTGTAGCGATAAGCGCCTGAGGTCAGCGCACCGACAGGGCAGATGTCGATGCACATGCCGCACAAGATGCACCGCGGCCGGTCAAAGAACACCACCGGAGACCACTGCTGTTCCTCGCGATGATGCTTGGCCTCTATGTATTTCGACTCGGCGGCGCCATAGGAGAATGTCATGTCCTGCAATTCGCACTCGCCGCCGGCATCGCAAACCGGGCAATCCAGCGGATGGTTCCCCAGCAGCAGTTCGACCATCCCTTTGCGCGCCTGATGGATCTCCGGAGTGTCGGTCGAAACGATCATGCCCTCTGCGACCACGGTGGTACAGGCGGTCTGGAGCTTCGGCATCTTCTCGACTTTGACCAGACACATGCGGCACGCGCCCTGCAATGACAAATTGGGGTAGTAGCAGAAGGAGGGCACTTCGATGCCGACGCTTTTGCATGCCTCGATCAGCAAAGTCCCAGCCGGAGCTTTGACCGCCTTGCCGTCTACCGTGATGTTGACTTCAGCCATTGGGTAATTGGGTAGTTTAGTAATTGCGTAATTGAAAATCCAAAGTTTTATGCTGCCTTTTTTGCTGTTTGCTGCGAGGCCGTAAATATTGCTGCTAGTTGACGCGCCTCTCGTAATAATTCTTCTGTTTGTTCCGGAGAAACTATGCCGGATTCAGTCAGAAGTTCGAGCTAGAGGATGGTTTCATCTGCTTCCTCGGCTACGATTCCCATTCGCGCAACAAATTCAGTTTTCGATCTTGCCCGGCAAACCGCACGATAGTTGGCCGCGACAGAAGTTCCACACCGCAAAAGCTGTTTACCTAAAACTTTGTATCGGTCCGGTATGGTAAGGAACGAAAGAGGCGAATGATCCGCAAAGCAAAGGCCTTTGTGGGATCACGCATTTCTTCCGGTCGCGAACTCATACAGGACCTCAAGCGATCCGAATTTTCAATTACTCAATTACTAAATTTCTCAACTACTCAATCAAGCAAGCGCCGGTTCAGCAGTGTGCTCAAACGGACACGGTTTCCCATCCAGATGCGCTTCAAATTCTTTCCTGAATTTCTTTACAAACGCAATCGTGGGCATCGCCGCGGCATCCCCCAGCGGACAGAACGTTCGGCCCAGCATGTTCTCCGACAGATACTGCATGTTGTCGATGTCTTTCATCACTCCGCCGCCGGAGTGGAAGCGCTTCAGCGTCTTCTTCAGCCAGTCCGTTCCTTCCCGGCAGGGAATGCACCATCCGCAGCTTTCATGCTGGTAAAAGGCCATCGTGCGCAAGGCAAACTTCACCATACACGCGGTCTCATCGAGAACCACCACGCCGCCTGACCCCAGCATTGAGCCCGCCTTCATCAGCGAGTCAAAATCCATGGGCACATCAATTTCTTCCGGAAGCAGACACGGCGTGCTCGACCCACCCGGTACGACTGCTTTCAACTTCTTCCCGCCGGGAAGTCCTCCGCCCACGTCATAAATCATCTTCTTCAGGTTATAGCCCATGGGCAGCTCATAGACGCCGGGCTTGTTGAGGTGTCCGCTGAGGCAGAATAGCCGCGTGCCGCCATTTTTCGGGGTGCCCAGGTTCGCGTACCACTCCGCGCCGCCGAGAAGAATGTGCGGCACACTGGCCAGAGTCTCGGCATTATTGATGACCGTCGGTCCGCCCCACAACCCAACCACCGCAGGGAAGGGAGGCCGGATGCGCGGAATGCCGCGTTTACCTTCGAGCGACTCCATCAGCGCCGACTCTTCGCCGACTTCATATGCGCCCGCGCCTCCGTGCCAGTAGACATCGAAATTCTTGCCGCTGCCGAAGATGTTCTTGCCCAGGAATCCGCGAGCGTAGGCATCCGCAATTGCCTTCTGCATGATGACCGAAAGGTAGCGATACTCGCCGCGGATGTAGATGTAGCCCTGAGTCGAGCCAACCGCCAGTCCCGCAATCACCACGCCTTCAATCACCGCATGCGGGTCATGTTCAAAAATCAGCCGGTCTTTGCAGGTTCCCGGTTCGCTCTCATCTCCGTTGCATAAAATGTATTTCGGCTTCGGCGCGGTCTTGGGAACAAACGACCACTTCAATCCAGTGCTGAATCCCGCACCGCCGCGCCCACGCAGCCCCGAGTTCTTCACTAGATTGATAATGTCGTCCGACGTCATCTCCAGAGCCTTGCGCACGGCCTTATAGCCGTCGAGTTCGAGATAACGGTCGAGGCTGGTCGCACCCTGGCCGAAGCGCCGGGTGACGACTTTTATCTCGTCGGGATGGGAAACTAAAGTCGCCATTTGTAATTTCGTAATTTTGTAATTTGAAACTCGCGCGGTTTTCCAATTACAAAATTACCCGATTACCAAATTCTAAAATCTTACTGTGTTGCCTTCTTCTTGTATTCGTCCAAAATCGTGTCCATCTTCTCCGGCGTCAGGTTCTCGTGGAAGTCGTAGTTGACCTGCACCGCTGGCGCCCAACTGCATGCACCGATGCACTCGACCTCTTCCAGAGAAAATGTGCCGTCCGGCGTTGTGCCCTTGTGCCCGATCCCCAGCTTCTTCGAGCAGTGCTCCAGCAGTTCTTCTCCGCCGCGCAGCATGCAGGCGATATTGGTGCAAACCTGAACGTCAAACTTGCCGCGCGGCTTGGTAATCAGCATGGAGTAGTAGCTGATCACGTTGCGCACGTCGAGTTCAGTGAGTTCGAGACGTCCGGCCAGTTCGGCGATGACCTCATCGCTCAAATAGCCAGCCTCATCCTGCGCGTAAAGTAGAGTCGGTACCAGACACGATCGCTTGGTTGGATAATGCGTCAGCATTTCCGTGAAGCGTTTCTCGAATTCGTCTGAAAATCTCATTTGGCAATTTTGTAATCGGGTAATTCTGCAATCTTCTTAGTTCTAGTTCGCAATTCCTCGGGGCGCATGGACATAAACTCCACCACGGTTCAAATTACAAAATTACCCGATTGCCAAATTACAAATGACTATCGATCTATCTCTCCCAACACAATATCAATCGAGCCAATGGCCGCCACAACATCCGCCAGCAATCGTCCCTCACACATGCTCGGCAGCAACTGCATATTCGCTAAACAAGCCGAGCGCATGTGGACTCTGTACGGTTTCGCAGTCCCATCGCTGACCACGTAATACCCCATCTCGCCGCGCGGGGATTCGACCGCCTGATAAACCTCCCCAGCCGAAACCGCAAAGCCTTCCGTAATAATCTTAAAGTGATAGATGAGGGCTTCCATTTGCGTCTTCATCTTCTCGCGGTCGGGTAGCACGACTTTGGGAGCGTCGGCTTTAATCGGCCCTGACGGCATGCCTTCCAGCGCTTGCTGGACAATGGCAATCGACTCTCGAAGTTCCGCCACACGGCACAGATAGCGAGCGTAGACATCGCCTTCCGTTCTGACCGGGACATTGAACTTGAATTTCTCGTAGCTCGAGTACGGCATATCACGACGCAAGTCAAAATCCACGCCGCTGCCGCGCAGCGTCGGCCCACTAGCCCCAAGAGCAATCGCATCGTCGGCCGTAATCGTAGCCACACCTTTGGTGCGCAGCTTCCAGATTGGATTATTGGTCAGCAGGTTCTCGTATTCATCCACGCAAGCAGGGAATCGCCTGGCAAAATCCCGCACCCGGTCAAAGAATCCCAGCGGCGGCTCCAGGGCCACACTTCCTACGCGGAAGTAGGAAGTCATCATCCGTTGTCCGCTGACCGCTTCGAACAAGCGCAACACATCTTCGCGCTCACGGAAGCAGTACAAAAACACCGTCATCGCGCCGATATCTAAAGCGTGAGTTCCCAGCCAAACCAGGTGCGAGTTGATCCGTGTCAACTCATTCATCATCACGCGCAACCACTGCGCCTTGGGAGGAATCTCCAGCCCCAGCAGCTTCTCCACCGCCAGCACGTAACAGAGATTGTTGGTCATGGGGCAGAGGTAGTCGATGCGGTCGGTGAGTGGCACGACTTGCTGATAAAACTTGGCCTCGCAAGTCTTTTCAATCCCGGTGTGCAGAAAGCCGATGTCCGGCATGATCCGCACAATGTTTTCACCATCAATCTCCAGAATCACCCGCAACACCCCGTGTGTAGAAGGGTGTTGCGGACCCATGTTCAGGATCATGGTTTTGTCCTGGCCGGGCTCAAGTACGGGAGTGGGACTTAAATGTGCCATTTATTAGATTTTGACATTGGGAAATCTTGTAATTGGGTAATTGAAAACCTTGACCTAATCACACAAATTACCCGATTTCTCAATTACCAAATTACCCAATTTCTTTCAGCGGTAGCCCTCGACCGGATAATCTTTGCGCAGGGGATGGCCTTCCCAATCCTCCGGCATCAGCAATCGGCGTAAATAGGGATGCCCGGTAAACCGTACGCCAAACAGATCGAAAACCTCGCGCTCAAAGTAATTGGCGGCAGGCCAAACCGAGGTGACAGAATCCACCACCGGGCTCTGTTCCGACAAGCGGACCTTCAGCCGTACCCGCTCCTTCTTGGAGATCGAAAGCAAGTGATAAACCACTTCGAACCTTGGATCCGACGGATACCAATCCACACAGGTCACGTCTGCAACGTAGTTGAAGGGGCAGTTGGCGTCATCCCGCAGCACTACGCAAGCCTCGCGCAACGCGGACTGCTCTATATAGATGGTGAGTTCTTCGCGGTCGAACCTGGCTTCCGGTACCGCATTGGCGTTCCAGCCCAACAGCCGGGCCACAGCCGGATGCCCTTTCAGTTGTTCCAAATCCGTAACCGGAGGAGTGAGGGCCATTACACGTTTCCCCGTTTAGCTGAAGGAGAGCCCCAGTCCAGCGCGCCCTTTTTCCAAATGTAGAAGAACCCCACCAGCACGATGCCGATGTAAACCAGCATTTCTGAGAAGCCAAACAGGCCCTGTCCAGCCTTTTTCAGATCCTTTAAAATGACTGCCCATGGATACAGGAAAACTGCCTCTACATCGAACAATATAAAGAGCATGGCCACCATGTAGAACTTGACCGAGAAACGTCCACGGGCATCCCCAATGGGTGTCATACCGCATTCATAAGGAGAAAGTTTCGCCCGATTGGGCTTGCGTTGGCCTATGATCCAGGAGAGCAGGACAATCACGCTCGCCAATGCCCCTGCCACAATGAAGTGCATGAGTAACGGCAGGTAGTTAGCGAAGTAATTGTCGGGCATAAGCGAGCTATATATAATTCGCGCGAAGTGCTTTCAAACACTCTAGATTAGAGTTCGCAGTCGCAGAGTGTCAAGGCAAGGGCGGCTTGTTTAAACTCTTTTAACTGATTTAGGAAATTCGGATTCTGCGCCAGGGTGATCGAACGGCATGATCTTCGGATTCAATACAGACATAAAGCACAGTGAAACCGTGTACCACGTGCAGAGCGAAGCCCGCGAGGGCGAGCTCCTGCTTCAAACCCAGGTGTTCGTACGCGGCCGCTGCATTGGCAAGCGTGCCACTTCCTACGCGGACAAGGCCTCAACCCCTGGTTTCACAGATCAACAGAAGGAACAGATTTTACGCGAACAACACCGCCTGGTCCTGGATGCTATCCGCGACGGCAAACTGGACAGCGTGTTCGATAAACGGGACACCCCGGAGACTCTGGCTGGAATCAAAGAGCTGGATGTCCAGTGGGTGAATTCGGACTCTCCCCACGCGGAGCGCAATCTCACCATGAAGCTGCGGGTCACCGAAAGCGGTTCTGCCGTCGGAGGCGCCAAATTGACGGTGCGTTTCGCCCGTCCGGATTCCGCGCCCTTTTATGCCCAGGTGATGACCGGCTCGACAGGTGACGCAGAAATGATGATTGAAGCCGATGAGTCGTCTCTGCCTGATTCCTCCCTCCTGGTGCAAGCCAGTTATGGCGGACACACGGCCACGCGCAAGTTCAATCTGCGAAAAGTAGGAGTATAGTTTTTTGTTCCAGAAGATCCGCCTTCCTGCCAAAATCAATCAGCATGAAATTGCAGATCAACGGCGATGATCGCGACTTCAACCCTCCCTTGACCCTGGCCGGCTTGGTCGAACTGCTCGGTATGAAGCAGGACCGAGTGGCGGTTGAGCTGAACCATGACATCGTACCCCGCGAACACTGGCCGCAAACCAACCTCGCCGAAGGCGATCGCCTGGAAATTGTCCACTTTGTAGGCGGCGGCCTGTACTGAGCACCGGGAGCAGTGGACTGAGAACTGCCATCCCCACCGAAGTGCCGGAATACTGCTAGTCACCCCCCAAGTCATTAAATCTTCATTGTTTATTCACAATCTGTGCCTAGAATGTTTGAAACATTTTACGAACGGAATGTTTTGAGACATTTTCAGGGTGAGGATGCAACAACCGTTCACATCCCGCGATGTAGTGGAATTGACCGGCATCACGCTCCGCCAGCTGCAATGGTGGGATGAGCGTGGCATCGTGGTTCCTGAGAGGCAAGGCCATCGCCGCTTGTATTCCTTTGAAGATCTCTCGGAATTGGCAGTAATTTGCCAGTTAAGGCGCCGGGGTTTTTCCCTACAGCGGGTCCGCAAGGTAGTTCGGTTCCTGCAAAAAGAGTTCGGCAAGCGTCTGGCTCAAACTGTCAGCGGCGCTTCTGAATACCACCTCCTGACCGACGGCAAGAGTCTGTACCTCGAGACCTCGCCGCAACAGATCGTGGACATTCTGAAAAATTCCCGCCAGCCTATGCTGGCCATTTGCCTGAGCGACACCGTTCGCCAGGTCCGAGCCGACATTCACAGCAGTAAGAAGGGCAATACGTCCGTTGGGGCGAGGCGTTCTCGCACAAGAAATAAGGCCTCGTAGCCGGAGTCAGACCGAACAAGGAGGAACAATGGTCGCAGCACTCGACGTCCTAAGCGAATGGATTCCCGAACAGATGATGCCGGGCACAATTTTCGTGCTCGAAAACGCCGGCAAGATCGGAGAACAGGAAGACCCGTACTGGGCGGTGCTCTCGTGCCCGAACTGCGGCACACTGGGATTGATTACACGCAAACAGATTGCGGGACTGCTGCCGGTGATCTGTGGCTCCGGCAATTGCTCCGCGCAGTTCTTTATCCATGATGAGCAGGTAGTAGAGCGCAAACCGTTTTAGCCCCCGAACGTGAAGTAAAGCTCACTGCGCCAACTACCTGTCATCCTGAGCGAAGTGAAGCTCGCGCGGACGCGCGAGCTCTACGCAGTCGAAGGACCCCTACCAAGCAATCACAATGGTAGGCCCAACAAGGCATTTGCACAGTGCACCGAAGTGGGAGATTTCCACAGCAAGATTTCCCTCAAAATCAATTGGCCCAGCCCGCATTCCCTGATAAAATCCTGAAAATCCACTCTCTGGAGCAGGAATGCAAGCTATCCTTGCCCTCGAAGATGGCCGCATCTTCCGAGGCAAAGGCTACGGCGCCAAAGGCGAATGCTACGGCGAAGTCGTTTTTAATACCTCTTTAACCGGCTACCAGGAAATTTTCACCGACCCGTCCTACTGCGGACAGATTGTCATCCTCACCAACCCGCAGATTGGCAATTACGGGACCAACCCGGAAGACAACGAAGCCACCCGGCCCTATATCGAAGGCCTGATCGTGCGCGAGTTCTCCAGGGTCAGCTCCAACTGGCGTTCGCAGCAGGTGGCCGAGGAATATCTGGAGCAGTTCAAGGTTCCGGTGATTGCGGATATAGACACTCGCGCCCTGGTCCGCCACCTGCGCGACCACGGCGTGATGCGCGGCGTGATCTCAACCATCGAGAGTGATGCCGACAAGCTGATTGCCAAGGCCCGCTCCATTCCCAAGATGGACGGCACTGACTTGGCGAAGGTCGTCAGCACCAAGCGCTCCTATGTCTGGGAAATAGGCGAGCGTTCCCACGAGCCGGTGGAAGTCGTCGGTGTAAAAGACGAACCGCCGCGCTTCTACGTAGTCGCCTACGACTTCGGCATCAAGCACAATATCCTGCGCAAGCTGCGCGGAGAAGGCTGCAAGGTCACGGTAGTGCCAGCGCAGACCCCCGCCGAAGATGTACTGGCCCTGAAGCCCGATGGAGTATTCCTCTCCAACGGCCCCGGTGATCCCGAGCCCTGCACCTATGCGGTGGACAATATCCGCCGCTTAATGGGCCGCCAACCGATCTTCGGAATCTGCCTGGGGCATCAACTGACCGGCATCGCAGTCGGCGGTAAAACCTACAAGCTGAAATTCGGCCACCACGGCGGAAATCACCCGGTGAAGCAGCTGAAGTCGGGCAAAGTGGAAATCACCGCCCACAACCACAACTTCGCCGTCGATCCCGATTCGCTGCCGCAAAGCGAAATTGAAATCACGCACATGGATCTGAACGATTCAACGCTGGAAGGCCTGCGTCATCGCAACCTTCCGCTGTTCAGCGTGCAATACCACCCAGAAGCCAGCCCCGGCCCGCATGACTCGCATTATCTGTTCAAAGATTTTGTGACCATGATGGAGGAGTTTAAGCAGTGACCCTCCCCAGTACTGTCATCCCGACCGGAGCATTTGATCCGCGAAGCGGATCAAATGCGGAGTGGAGGGACCTGCTGTTATGAGGGAGCACAACTACCGCGTCTGCATCATGGCGTCCAAGTCACGCGTGTTGTACATCGGCATGACGAGCAACTTGGAGCGCCGGGTATATGAGCACCACCACGACCTGATCGAAGGTTTCTCGAAGCAGTACCGCTGCCATCGGTTGGTGTACTTCGAATCGTACGATCGCGTGGAAAATGCCATCGCCCGCGAAAAGCAGCTAAAGCGCTGGAACCGTGCCAAGAAGATTTTTCTGATCGAACGCGTGAACCCGACGTGGGAGGACTTATCAGCAGAGTGGGGAAAGCCGATTGAGCCGCTGAAACAGCAGGTCCCTCCACTCGCCAGTTGATCGGCTCCGCCGCTCAACTGACTCGGTCGGGATGACAGAGTTAGTTAGGTTGAAACTTAAATGCATAAACGTATCGACAATTCCGAAGGGTTGATGATTCGGACCTCCCCAACGCTGTCATCCCGACCGGAGCAAACAATTCGCAAAGCGAATTGTTTGCGGAGTGGAGGGACCTGCTGTGGCCAGTCGGCGGAGTTCGATTACTCCGGCACGCAGGCCTGCGAGGCGCTCAGTCCGAGAGGTGCGATTTAGTTGCGATGGAAAAGGTATTAAGACAACAATGAGTTCAGCCGTAATTCACCGAGGTGGAGATGCGCAGATTGCCGGTCGCACGCAAGGGTCACTTTGCGTGAATATCGGCTGCGGCATTTCCGCGCCTGAGGGTTGGTACAACATCGATAATTCTCCCACCATCTGGATTTCACGTATTCCGTTCGCAAGACGCTTGCTGCGGACTCCGGCCTGGCCGCGAAACGTTCATCGCCACAATGTGCTTAAAGGTCTGCCGTTTGCTGATGAGAGTGTGGACTGCATTTATTCCTCGCATACTTTTGAGCACTTTACTTTCGCTCAGTCATTGTCACTGGCGAAGGAATGCCGACGCGTGCTGAAGCTGGGAGGGACGCTGCGACTGGTTGTCCCTGACCTGGAACGGTTGGTGCGCGACTACCTGGCCGACTCCGCGCCATTGGCCTCGCACCGATTGATAGAGAGGTTGTTGCTGGGGCATACCTGGCAGGACATGTTGCACCCTGGCGCTCATCACAGCCAGATGTTCGATGCGCGCTCGCTGGTTTCCATGCTGAGCGAAGCTGGCTTCATCGATCCTAAGGTAAGCCAATTTGGCGTCAGCCTGATTCCAAACGTTTTGGCCGTCGAATCAGAGCAGCGTCGGCGCGAGAGTCTATATGTGGAAGCGGAAAAGCAAGCGGCCGGTATGGAGTTGTCGAGAAGCGCATGAGTTTCGATTCGAGCCGCTAAAGCAGGTCCCTCCACACGCCAGTGGATCGGCTCTGCCGCTCAACTGACTCGGCCGAGATGACAGTTTGTTTGAGAGCTTTGAAGAACGTTGAAGAATTGATTATCAAATGCGCCAACGCACTAACATCGTCGAACGCTTGACCATGGAAGCCACCCTATCCCCTGTCATCCCGACCGGAGCAGATGATTCGCGAAGCGAATCGTCTGCGGAGTGGAGGGACCTGCTGTTTATGAGGGAGTGCTGTTACGGCGCCTACCTCTCTATTTTCTTCCTCGTGTTCCTGAATGCTAGTCACGCCATGGCGTGTACTCTGGTACCCGGAAATTTTCACCAAGTCACCGTGCTTCGGGGCCGAGTAGTAGGAAAGAGTCTGGGCTCGTTAGGATTTCGATGGCTTCGCCAATCCTTCAGTGTGAGTGACGCCACGTTGACACTGTATGAATACAGGTTCGCTGACAATAACGCTGATTTGACTAGGACTAATCCTGCGAAAGAGATTGCTGTCGTTACAGTGAGTTCTGATGGCAAATTCGACTTTGGCTCAGTACCCAAGGGGCATTACTCGATAGGGGTTAGTGTCAAGAATTCCAATCGAATGGGTGGTCTATTTTATGTAGAAGTAACCGACAAAGTTAAAGCTACTGACAAGATCACACTTGACGTCTCACCAATCAATCCCGATTGCACTGGTGGTAACGAATTCATCGAGAAAAAATTGTAAATGCCCAAACGCACTGACATCTCCAAAATCCTGATCATCGGCTCTGGCCCTATCATCATTGGCCAGTCGGCGGAGTTCGATTACTCCGGCACGCAGGCCTGCAAGGCGCTCAAGTCCGAGGGCTTTGAGGTCGTGCTGGCAAACTCGAACCCGGCCACCATCATGACCGACCCCGAGGTCGCCGACCGCACCTACATCGAGCCGCTCACCCGCGAGTATTTGGAAGAGATCATTCGCATCGAGCGCGATTTGTCGCCAGGTGTGGGTTTTGCCATTCTCCCCACCGTTGGCGGACAGACCGCGCTCAACCTCGCCATTGATCTGGCCGACGGCGGCGTGCTCGACAAGTACAACGTCAAGTTGATCGGCGCCAACGTTGACGCCATCAAGAAGGCCGAGGACCGTCTCTTTTTTAAAGACGCGATGCAGAAAATCGGCCTCGACGTGCCGAAGTCGCTGCTGGTCAATAATCTCAAGGATGGTCTTGAGTTCGCAGGAAAAATCGGTTTCCCGGTCATCATCCGTCCTAGCTTCACACTGGGCGGCTCCGGTGGCGGCATCGCCTACAACCGCGAAGAGTTACTCGAAGTTCTCGCCCGCGGTTTGGATTTCTCTCCTGTTCACGAAGCACTGATCGAAGAGTCCGTCCTAGGCTGGAAAGAATACGAGCTGGAGGTGATGCGCGACACCAAGGACAACGTCATCATCATCTGCTCGATCGAAAACTTCGATCCCATGGGCGTGCACACCGGCGATTCCATCACCGTCGCCCCAGCGCAGACGCTGACTGACCGCGAGTATCAGGCGATGCGCGATGCGTCGCTCGCGGTCATCCGCGAGATCGGAGTCGAAACCGGCGGCTCGAATATTCAGTACGGAGTCCATCCCACCACCGGCCGCATGGTCGTGATCGAGATGAACCCGCGGGTTTCGCGGTCGTCAGCGTTGGCATCGAAAGCGACTGGCTTCCCAATCGCGAAAATCGCCGCGAAGCTAGCCGTCGGTTACACGCTCGACGAAATCACCAATGACATCACCCGTAAGACTCCGGCCTGCTTCGAGCCCACGCTCGACTACGTGGTCGTCAAAATTCCCAAGTGGCAATTCGAGAAATTCCCCGGTGCCGATGAAAACCTCGGCCCGCAGATGAAATCAGTCGGCGAAGTCATGGCCATCGGACGCACCTTTAAAGAAGCCATGATGAAAGCCATCCGCGCGCTCGATACCGGCAAGCGTATCGGCGGCGCCAAACTCGAGCCAAAAATTCTCACGCAAAGATTAGTCACGCCGCATCCCGAGCGCCTTCAGTACATCTTCTACGCGCTGCGCCAGGGACACACTGTCAAGCAGGTCGCGAAAATGACCTCCATCGACCCGTGGTTCCTCTACCAGCTCAAAGAAATAAACGATATGCAGCTCGAGCTGGAAAAACATCCCATGGAATCAGTCCCCACGTCAGTCCTGCGTGACGCCAAGCGCATGGGTTTCTCCGACGGGCGCATCGCCGGCACCTGGCGCCTGAGCGGCAAAGGAGATCAGGAAAAAGTTCGCCACCAGCGCAAGAAGCACGGCCTGAAGCCGGTCTACAAGCGCGTGGACACTTGCGCCGCCGAATTCGAGAGCTTCACTCCGTATCTTTATTCGACCTACGAAGATGAAGACGAAGCCACGCCGACCACAAAAAAGAAAGTGATCATTCTGGGCAGCGGTCCCAACCGCATCGGGCAGGGAATTGAGTTCGACTATTGCTGCTGCCACGCCAGCTTCGCCCTGCGCGACGATGGTTACGAGACCATTATGATCAACTGCAATCCGGAGACGGTCTCTACCGACTACGACACCAGCGACCGCCTCTACTTCGAGCCGCTCACCATCGAAGACGTTCTGGCCATCTGCGAGCACGAAGCTTCAGGCGGAGCCGAAGTCGGGGTGATCGTGCAGTTCGGCGGACAGACTCCCCTGAACCTCGCTCTGCCGCTGAAGGCCGCAGGCGTGAAGATCATCGGTACCTCGCCTGAGTCGATCGACCTCGCTGAAGACCGCAAGCGCTTCAACAAATTATTAGAAGACTTGCAGATTCCCCAGGCCCCGGGCGTGATGGCTGCGAGCTTGGAAGAGGCCGTAGCCGGCGCAAACAAAATCGGCTACCCGGTACTGGTGCGCCCCTCCTACGTGCTGGGCGGACGCGCCATGGTCATCGCCTACGACGAAGAAACCGTCACGCGTTACATGAAGGAAGCGGTCGAGTACTCGCAGGACCGCCCGGTGCTGATCGATCACTTCCTCGAAGACGCCATCGAGGTCGACGTAGACGCGCTCTCCGACGGAGAAGATGTAGTCATCGGCGGCATCATGCAGCACATCGAAGAAGCTGGTATCCATTCGGGAGATTCGAGTTGCGTCCTGCCCGCGGTCGATATTCCGCAGCACCTGCTGGATCGCATGCGCGAATACACTTTCAAGCTGGCAAGAGCGCTAAAAGTAATCGGCCTGATGAACATCCAGTTCGCCATCCCGCGCAGCGGCATAGAGTCCGGAGGCTACCACAGCTCACGTGGGGACGGACGCCCCGTCCGTCCAGCCGGGGCAACGCCCCGGAGCGGTTCGGAAACTGCCGCCGACAGCGGCAAAGTTTATGTGATCGAAGTGAATCCCAGAGCCTCGCGCACCGTCCCCTACGTCTCCAAAGCCACCGGCGTGCCCATGGCGAAAATCGCGTCGCGGCTCATGACCGGACGCAAGCTCCGCGAATTCCTCCCCGAATTCATCGAGCAGAAAAAAGACCTCGACACCGGCGACCACTTTTACGTGAAGTCCCCGGTCTTCCCCTGGAACAAATTCCCCGGCGTGGACACCGTCCTCGGCCCGGAGATGAAGTCCACCGGAGAAGTCATGGGTATCGCCGACAACTTCGGCGAAGCCTTCGCCAAGGCCCAACTCGCCGCCGGCCAAAAGCTGCCCACGCAAGGCATGGTCTTCATCAGCGTCACCGACCACGACAAGCCGCACGTCGCTGATGTCGCCCGCAAATTTGTGGACATGGGCTTCAAAATCGTGGCTACCGCCGGCACCGCCGACATCATCGAAAACGCCGGCATGGCGGTCGATCGCGTCTACAAAGTAAAGGAAGGCCGCCCTAACGTAGTCGATCTGATCAAGGGCGACCGCATTCAACTGATCGTCAACACCCCGCAAGGCCCCGATCCGTTCTTCGATGAGAAGGCCATCCGCCGAGCGGCAGTGACGGCAAGGATTCCGACGATCACGACGCTGTCCGCAGCCCGCGCCGCCGCCGAAGGGATTGCGGCGTTGCAGCGTGGGGAAGTGAATGTGATGGCGCTACAGCAGCTGCATGCAGAGCGGATGACAAAACAGTAAGGAATTTCGATATAGGAAAGATCGTATCATGGCGGCGCAGCCCCGCCGGTGAGCCTGCGCTAGAACACCTCATTATTTTAAATCCCCTCCGGCCGAGCTTGAGAACCGGATTCGGCAGGATGTCGAGCCTGGTTCCTACCAGAACCCGCCTCTAACCAACGATGGACGAATTCGTCGCGCTGTGCGGTCTCTCCACGCTGCCCGAACCAGAGGTCTGGGTGGCGCAGAATCACCCCAACCCCAGAGTTTTTGGCATTCTCGTGAAATGGCTGAAAGGTCTGCCCTGAGCGAAGTCGAATGGGCCATATGCTGATACGAACCATGACCGCGTCGTGTGTTACAATAATGCATGATGAGTCATACACTAACATTACGTCTTACAGAAGAACTTCTGAATTGGCTTAAGGAGACCGCCCGCCGCACCGGGGTCCCGGTTGGCCGGATCATTCGCGAGCAACTGGAGTCGGCCAAGTCGCGAGGCGGGAAGCAGCGCTTTATGCAGCATGCCGGTGCGTTCAAGGATGGTCCACGCGACGTCTCTTCCCGCAAGGGATTCTCCCGCGGTTAATATGAAGGCCATCGCAGATACCGGCTTCATCGTTGCGTTCGCCCGGCAGAACGATCAACACCATGCGTGGGCGGTTGAACTTGCGCAACAGATCACCGCACCCTTACTCACCTGCGAAGCGGTGCTGGCCGAAGCGTCGTTTCATCTGCAATCAAGTTCCTATGTGCTTTCCTTGTTGCAGGACGGATTGCTGTGCTTGGCCTTCGATTGCGGCGGCCATCTGGAAAAGCTCGCCGAACTGGCCCTCCGCTACGAAGATCGGCATCCTGATCTCGCCGATCTGTGTCTGATCCGCATGAGTGAACTCCACCCCAGGCATCCGGTGATCACCGTGGATGAGGCTGACTTCCGTATCTTTCGCCGCAATAAACGCGAGGTCATACCCACGCTTTGCCCCCCGTCCGATCGATAACGCCAGCTCCAGGGCGCGCTAGAACACCTCGATGGAATCCACCTCCGGCCGAGCTTGAGAACCTAATTCGGCGGGATGTCGAGCGTGGCCGCTACCAAACCCCGCCTCTAACCAACGATGGACGAATTCGTCGCGCGCGCGGTCTCCACGCTCACCTTCCCAATCCTGTCATCCCGACCGGAGCGCGATCATACGTGGAGCGGATGATCCTGCGAAGTGGAGGGACCCGCTGTTCTGAGCCCCAAGGCCGCACGGGTAAGCCCTATGTTGGAATTGTGGAAGGGAAACAACGTGTCTCTCGACTCCGCGACACGGCCCGCTTCGCGAACCGTGTCGCTCCGCTCGAGATGACAGATGTGAATTGGAAACACGCAGTGCGCCGAAACCAGCCCAGGCGAAGCATGGGCGAGGCACCGTCGAGAGTAGATTTCAACTCAACCAACAGATCGGAGTCCTACGGATCACAATTTGGGACGGGGATCAAACGATATGGCTGAAGCCATATCCTGGCACAAATCTCCCCTCCGTAGCTGCGAGAACCCATCTACGCCGAATCGGACTCGTCTTCAACGCGAAACAGGGCCGCCTGCTCTTCCGCAAGCTGGCGTAATTCAGCCATCTCATCGACAGGCTCATCCGGCTTCTCTGACTTGCGTTGCACCCGGCGTTCGGCTTTGTCGCGTTGTTTTTGTTGTCTGGCTTGTTCTTTCTTTCGTTTGTTAAAAGTTGATCTGCCTGCTGGCATCTACGATTTCCCCTATTATTTTTGGTTTCTCAACATCGTATTTTCAGAGCATTCCTTCTTTTTGCAGTTCTGTGCGGATCTGAGACAACATCCGCCGGGAGTCGCGGGTTTCCATGTCGCGGGACGGAATCGGCCGGTCCCGCATCGCCTTAGTGCGGGCGGCTGCGACCGACCGGACCTCAGAAATCCGCCGTGAGGCCTCCATGATTCCCCAGCGTAACGGACTGTCTTGAGAGGCCTCTAAGCATGCGACCACATCTTCCTGGGGAGCAGCAGCACCATCCAGCGATGCCACTTCATCCACGTTGGGAGCGCCGGCCAGATACTCCGGTTTGCCGACCAGGAAGGCAAATTGTTGTGGTGGCACCGCGCTACCGATGTCCTGGCAGAACTTGTCGCGGTGACCGAGTGTATTTTCCACGCTGAGCAGCACCAGATGATAGAGATCCGCTTTCCACCAGAGACGTGCTTCGCCGATGTCCACGGCACAGTCTACTTCCATGCCAAGTTTGCGCATGGTGTCGGCACGCAAGTCGCGAGTCGCGGTTGACTCATCCACCAGAAGAACGCGCTTCCTTCTTGCCTCAGGTTCTGAGCCCGACAACAGCGAAGTCACCACCCGGGCGGTCATGCCGACACCGGTTTTTGGTTTCCACTCGGCGCGGAAGCTGATGATGTACCTGCAAGGTCTTTAAACAATTGCTTTTGCAGTAACCGGCGGGCAATCTTCTGTTTTCGTCTGCGGTGAAATCTAGCCTTATCGCCATTAATTCGAGACATCGGTTGGCTCCTATGAATTCGATCGCAAAACCGGCAATCCCTTCGCGCCCCCGTGATTCTCAATCACGAAGGCCCAACCTGGGGCTAAACGAGGTGGCTTCGGGCTTAAGATTTTAGCTCGGTACTGCCTTATCCATTCTACTCTCGATTTCGTTAGAGCCCTAATCGGAGAGATGGCTTTCGACCATTTTGTCGAGGCCCGCCAGCAAGTCCGTGTTGTACTTGAAGCGGAGCGCTATGACGCGCTCCACACGTCCGCTGACCGCATAATAGCTGGCGGGTTCAGAGTTACCTTGTGCCCTGTCGGCTGCTATTGTTTTGCCCCAGGAGCAGGCATTACTGTACTCAATACTATGCTGCAACGAGTCGTATTTGCCGCCTGCGTGGTTTTCAGTTGTCTGGTTTCCGCTCAAGTCACGCCTCACGTCTGGGAACTCCAGGAGATCGAATTTCAATCATCCCGGCACTACGCCAATCCTTATGTTGACGTGCAGTTGTGGGTTGAGCTGAAGGGCCCCGGCTTTTCCCACCGGGTTTACGGATTCTGGGATGGCGGAGATGTGTTTCGGGTCCGCGTGGTCGCGAGTGCGGCAGGGAAATGGAGTTGGACCAGCGGCTCCAATCAGCCTGGTGACAGAGGTTTGAACGGAAAGTCCGGCGCATTTACGGCTCGAGCATGGAGCGACGCGGAATTGCGCCAAAACCCCAATCGACGAGGATTCCTGCGGGCGACGGCCAATGGCCACGCGCTCCAATACGCTGACGGAACGCCCTTCTTTATGCTAGGCGACACCTGGCTTGGCGCAGCCACCTGGCGGCTGCCTCTGACCGGTGATGCGGTTCCGGCCAATTATGAGCCCGGCCCAAACCTCACTTTCGAGCAAGCAGTGCAATGGCGCAAGCGGCAGGGATACAACTCGGTCAGCATGATTGCCGCGTTTCCCACTTGGGCCTCCGACCAGTATCCGGCGACCTACGCGGACAGTAAGGGAGTCTTCTATCGCAACGCATGGGAAGAGTTCGGCGTGCTGGTCGGTGATAAGCCAACCGCAAAGTCCATGCATGATGAGCGCGGCTACCGGCCGTTTGAAATACTTCCCAATCACGAGGGGTTGCCGGATTTCGATCGCATTGTTCCGCAATATTTCCAGAGCCTGGATCGCAAGATGGCATACTTGGACCGGGAAGGATTCATTCCCATCCTTGAAACTACCCGGCGTGATATCGGCCCGCCATGGAAGGCATACTTCAACTTCAATGAATCGTATTCGCGCTACGTGCAATACATGGTCGCGCGTTACGGAGCTTACAACTTTATCTTCAGCAAAATTCATTTCGACATCTATTTGAAGGATCTAAGCCTCACCGCCGACCAGTTCAATCAAGCGCTTAATGATCACTTTCGGAAATTTGGTCCCATGCCGTTCGGACAGCCGGTGACTTCACTGATTGACCATTCGACCTACACAACCTTCGGCGATGCCGGCAAAGCGCCGTGGATTAACCTGCACAGCGTGGGAAATAAGCCCCGCGACCACGGGATCTATGAAGCCCTTGAGACTCTGTTCGGCTTGGCGCCGCCTTATCCAGCGCTCGACATGGAGCCTTACTACACCGGATGGATGCACCCCAATAATGTTGTGGCCGATGAGCGACCGTCGCCCAATTCAGACCGGGATAACTATTTCTCGCGGGCCCAGATGTATGGCTGTGTACTGTCAGGTGGACTGGCCGGCCATGTGCATGGAACCGCCGCCTATGATGTCACCAACTCTTCTGAACCAGCGGGTGGGCGGCCCTACTTCTGGCAGGCTCTGGGCTATAGATCGGGTAGCTACATGCAATGGCTGGGAAAGTTCATGCTCTCGGAAGGTACGCGATACCGCGACCTGCTGCTTGCTTCCGAGGATCTCATTCCGCGGAAAGCATCGGACAGCAAACCCAACGGCCTGGACGGTTGGGCATTTCTCATGCGCACGAAGGACAAGGATTTCGGATTACTTTACTTCGAGAACAAGGCGCGTCAGGCGCGAACCGCCGGATGGAATCCGGGAGCAGCGTACCGGTTTATCTGGTTCAATCCACAAACCGGGGAATGGCACGCATCCCAGATGCTTAACGCCGATGCCAGAGGAGAGGTACAGTTACCACCGTTTCCTGTTGGAGGAGAAGTTGCAACTGTTGATTGGGCGGCGAAGATTGTCGCGATTTCGCATTGAGAGCACTACACGACACTTGCCGCCCACAAGCAGTAACAAGCAACCGATGTCGTCCAAAAAACACGGCTGCGAATCGGCCACTTCCCGCGCCCAGCATGTACTTCCGGCTCATTGACTTCATTCCAAATTAAAACTAGAGTCCCTCTAATCTTTTTTCGCTTTCCGGTTCGCGTTCGACAAATGAAGAGAAAAAAGGCTTGAGATCCTGGGGACACCGCCACGTCCCCAGCTAAAGGGGCTGGTCTGACTCGCGGTAGTCGCACGGTCGTGGATCCAACGTGCGCCTACACCTGCCGTCGGTCCTTAGGCGCCACTACTACAACCAACAGAACGTGATCACGCAGAGCTGAGGCTCTGCATGCATACGGAGGTGTGTGCAATGAAGCAGCAAAGGTGTGCGCTCTTGGCGACAGTGTCGTTTTGTCTGGTGGCGTTTCCGTTGGGATTTGCCCAATCGGAAGCGCCTACCGGATATTCAACTCCCACTTATTCAGAGGGTCCCGGCACCCACAGTACGGGCAACGGACTCACTCTCCCGGGCGTGTTTAGCGAAGACCAGGCTGCGTTTGAAGAAATTGATGGCCTGGACAAAGGCTTAGGCCCAACCTACAACGCACGCTCCTGCGCCGATTGTCATCAGACTCCGGTGACCGGTGGGAGCAGCCAGGTGTCGGAATTTCGCCTGGGCCACAACGACTCACAGGGTCACTTTGTCAGTCCCACACTCAAAATCAATAACGGGCAGACTCAAATCGCCAGCCGGTCCTTGCTTAACGATCGTTCCGTGTGTGCCGAGGCGCAGGCCACCGCTCCAACCTCGGAAACTATTCGGACGTTCCGCATGTCGCTTCCAATACTGGGTGATGGATATATCGAGGCCATTCCCGACAGCACGCTGCTGGCAATTGCCCAACAGCAGCGTAGACAGACCCGCGGCGTCGTTTCAGGACAAGCTATCCAGGTGCCAATTATGGAGGCGCCCGCAGGTACCACTCGCGTTGGACGGTTTGGCTGGAAAGCTCAACAGGCCAGCCTGCTTTCTTTTTCTGCCGACGCTTACTTGAACGAGCAGGGAATCACCAGCCGTCTCCTGCCTACCGACGTAACCAGCTTGTGCGATACCGTGGCCGATCCCGAAGATGAAGAAAACGATATCGACCGCTTTGCTGCGTTCATGCGAGGCACACTTGCGCCTCCCGTGGATGCAACGGTCATGGCGAGTTCTGATGCGCAGGTCGGAAAACAGTTATTCACGCAAATCGGCTGTGCCATGTGCCACGTCTCCTCAATTACCACCGCTCCGGTTGGGACTGCTCTCGCGGGTGGGACCTTCACCGTGCCAGACGCTTTAGGAAACAAGATTATCCATCCCTATAGCGATTTCCTGTTGCATAACGTCGGTACCGGGGATGGCATCCAGCAAAACGGCCCGGTGGAAACCGCCAACAAACTGCGCACCCCGCCGCTCTGGGGACTGCGCACTCGTGACCGGCTGATGCACGACGGCTTATCCGCCACACGGGACAATGCCATTGCCCGTCACCGGGGGGAAGCATCCTTCGCAACCTCGAACTTCATGCGACTGAGTTCCACGCAGAAGGTGCAGCTGCTGAAATTCCTGAGTGGCCTGTGATGAACATTGAGAACTGAATTAAGACGGAGAGCGCGTCAGCGCTCTCCGTTTCTTCTGAGAACTGATATCTGGGAATTCCTACCGTTTCTCTCCCCGAAGCAAATCGGCTAAAGTCTCGCGTCGCCGAATTACCTGGATCTTCGCGCCATCCACCAATACTTCCGCCGGACGCGGCCGGGTGTTGTAGTTGGAGGCTAAGACCATTCCGTAGGCCCCGGAATCAAGCAGGGCGAGCAGGTCACCTTCCCGGACCACTGGCATTTCTCGGTCACGGGCAAAAAAGTCCCCCGTCTCGCAGATCGGACCCACGACATCTGTAGTTTCCACTTTGGCCGTCGCAGCATCGACCGGGACAATCTCATGGTGTGCTTGATAAAGGGATGGCCGGATCAGATCGTTCATCGCCGCGTCGACGATGAGAAACTTCTTTTCGTGATTGGTCTTCCGGTAAAGTACGCGCGTAACTAACGCCCCTGCCGGCGCGATGATAGAACGCCCAGGTTCAAGCAGAAGATGAAGGTTCAGTTTTCTCAGAGGCGTAGTCAGTGCGTTCGCATAAGCGCTTGCCTGGTCTGCGAGTTCGGGGAGATTCTCGTCGCGGTATGCAATACCGAGGCCACCGCCGGCATCGGCGTAACGAATCGGATGACCCTCCGAACGCAGTTCCCTAATCAAATCGGCGACTCGTCCCATGGCCGCGGCAAAAGGGGTAACATCGGTGATCTGCGATCCGATGTGAACGCTGACGCCAGCGGTTTGTAAATACTTTGCCTTCGCCGCAACCGCGTATAACCCCCGCGCCTGCTGGATGGGCACACCAAATTTATGCTTGTGCAGGCCAGTCGAGATATACGGGTGGGTCTCGGCCGAAACATCCGGATTCACTCGTAACGCCACTCGCGCTGGCCTCCTCAGTCGACCGGCTGTTTCCGCTAGCAACGCCAGCTCCGATTCGCTTTCCACGTTGAACAGCAGGATGTCAGCTTTAAGCGCAGCCCGCATTTCCTCGGCGGTCTTGCCTACTCCAGAGAACACAACGTTCTTGGCGGCGCGCCGGTCCGCGTGAAGGACGCGTTCCAGTTCCCCACCGGAGACGACATCAAAGCCGCATCCTGATTTCGCCAGCAGGCGAAGAATACTCAAATTGGAGTTGGCTTTGACGGAATAGCAAACGGTGTGCGGAATCTGGCGGAATGCCCGGTCAAAAGTCTTCAATCTCTGGCGGATGGTGTTCGCTGAGTAGACATAGAGCGGCGTACCCAGCTTGGTAGCCAGCGTAGTTAAAGGAACACTTTCACAATGCAATTCTGCATTACTTTGCCCCTTGCTTTTGCGATACACGAAAGCCGGCGGGCGGCCTTTGGCATGCGGTCTCACTTGCGTTTTCCGGCAGGGCCTTTCACCCGGATCGCCATGATCGTCTGATCGTCAAAAGTCTCGACCCCGGAGGCGTGTTCCTGTACCGCTATGAAAAGATTATCCACGACGGATTGAGCCGACAGCCTGCAAGACCCCTTTACCACTTGCTCCGCCCTGTGCCGGCCGAACAAATCCCCGGCGAGATTGGTGGCATCGAGAATGCCATCGCTGAAGAAAACAAACAGGTCTCCAGTATTGGCCTGATAGCTGAATTCTTCGTATTCCGCGTCGTCAAATAACCCCAGGGGGAGTCCGGTAGCCTCAACCACTTCAACGCCCCCATCGTGACAGTAGATCGGGCGCGGCAGCCCGGAATTTGCAATTTGTATGGTGCGATGCAGATCGTCCCAGACCGCGTAAATCAGCGACACGAACTGTCCATCGATCCGCCGCTCGCCCAGGGAAAAGTTGACCGCCGAAAGCATCTCCGCCGGAGACGGTTCGATGGGCGCGTGCGAACGCAGAATTCCGCTGACCAGCGCCGCATAAATCGCAGCCGGCGCGCCTTTACCGCTGACATCGCCAACCACGATCGCGGTTCGGTCGAGGGAATAGTTCACCACGTCGTACAGGTCGCCGCCAATCGCCCTGGCAGGAGCAAACTTGGTGGCGATTTCCAGGTTCCTCAATTGCGGCAAAGATTGGGGAAGCAACCGGAACTGTAGTTCCCGCGCGAGCGCGAGATCGCGTTCCAGTCTTTTCTCCTGGCGGGCAATTTCCTCATAAAGCCGCGCGTTTTCCAGTGCGATAGCAATCTGTGCCGCCAGGGTAGTGACGGTCTTCTTGTGATCTTCAGTAAAGAATCCCTTCTTGGTATGCTCCAGGTCCAACACTCCGATCACGTTGTCCTTGTAGATCAGGGGCACGGCCAACTCGGATCGCGTCTCCGGATTCAGGTTGATGTAACGCGTATCCTTGCCCACGTCCGCGACCAACACCGCCACCTTATGCTCCGCGGCGTAACCTACCAGCCCCTGCCCAACCGGAATCTCATGTTTCAGATGAATGTTTTCCTGGAAACGCAGGGAAAAATGGTGTTGCAGCTTCTGCCGGCTGGCGTCGAGCATGAGGATACTGAACATCTGAAAATCGATCAGGCGGCTCAACAGTTCTCCGATGTGCTTGAGCAACTCGTCCACATTCAGGATGGAGGTCAATTCCCGGGAAATCTCATTCAGCAGTTGCAACGTCCGCGCCTGCCGGGTGGTCCGAGTGTGCAGGCGGGCATTTTCGATTCCCACCGCCATGCGCGAAGCAATCAGCGTAAGCAGGCGCTTATGCTCTTCGTGAAAAAAGTTACGCTCTTCGGCATCAATGGCAATTACGCCGATGACTTTGTTCTTTACGATCAGCGGGACCGCCAACTCGGAACATACATTCGGCACTTTCGCGATATAACGCGGATCGAGGGAGACATCGTTGACCAGCTGCGCTTCCCGGGTTTCCGCGGCGATTCCGGTGATTCCCTCGCCCACTTTGAGGCGCACACGGTCCGCCACTTCCTTGGGATAGCCAACCTGAAAGCGAATACTCAATTCCTGCGTTCTTTCGTTCAACAGGAGAATGGCAAAGATCTTATAATCAATGACTTTGCGCACCAACTCCGCCACCCGCCGCAAGGTGGTATGAAGGTCGAGGGTGGAGTTGACCACATCCGCCACCTCCAGAAGCAGCGGTTCGACCTTTAGGTTGATATCGTTGTGCGTCGCTGTGCTCATGCCAATCCTCTATGATAGCAGTCGCCTGGGAAAGCTTACCCGCGGGGAATCACACAGATATCGGGAAGGTTACGGTGCATTTCGGCGTAGTCAAGGCCATAGCCGACCACAAATTCGTCGGGGATGGAGAACCCGACGTAGTCTCCACGAATCTCAAGCTTTCTGCGCGAAGGCTTGTCCAGTAAGGCAGCGATACGAAACGTTTTCGGCTCACGGTCCACCAACAATTTCTTAAGGAAAGCAAGGGTCAGGCCAGTATCGAGAATATCTTCCACCAGAATGACATTCTTGCCGGCAATGGATTGATCCAGATCCTTGGTAAGCCGCACCTCACCCGTGGAATCCCATCCGAGTTTCAATTCCTCATCGGGACTTGGGCGTGCCCCGTAACTGGAGACGCCGATGAAATCGAAGGTAGCGTCCAGTTGCACCTGCCGCGCCAGATCAGCCAAAAAGATCGCGGCACCCTTCAGGACAGCGACAAGTATGATCGGCTCATCGCGGAAGTCGCGGGTGATGGCAGCGCCCAACTCGACGATCCGTTGCCCAATCTGCTGCCGCGTAATCAGGACTCTCAACTCAGTCACGGCGGTTCATATTAAACTAGCAACTGGTATTTAGCACTGGCTTCTATGAATCTCAACGGCATAAAACTCACGTGGCTGGGCCACGCCACGTTCCGCATGGAAACTCCCGGCGGAAAAATCCTTCTGGTCGATCCCTGGGTCATGGGTAATCCCATGTGCCCGGAGAAGGACAGGAAGCTGAATAAGATCGACGTAATGCTTTGCACCCATGGCCACTTCGACCACATCGGAGACGCGGTTGAGCTGGCCAAGAACCATCATCCTACCGTGGTGTGCATCGCCGACATGGCTCACTGGTTGGAAAAGAAGGGCGTTGAGAACGTCTCTAGCATGAACAAAGGCGGAACTCAGGCCGTCGCAGATATCACTGTCACCATGGTCCATGCCGATCATTCCTGCGGAATCAAAGATGGCGACGAAATCATTTATGGCGGAGAAGCCGCCGGCTATGTGATCCAGTTTGCCAACGGGATAAAGATTTACCACGCGGGAGACACCAACGTGTTCGGCGATATGGCCATTATCCGCGACCTATACATGCCGGAGATTGTCATGCTCCCCATCGGTGATCACTACACGATGTCGCCGCGTGAGGCGGCATATGCCGTAAATCTGCTAAAGCCGAAAACGGTGATCCCCATGCATTTCGGAACCTTCCCCATCCTGGCAGGCAAGCCCAGCGAGTTGCAGAAACTAGTGCCCAGTGTGGAAGTGATAGAAATGAAGCCAGGCGTTACCGTCTCATAAACTCACGTGGTGACAGCCGCCCCGGCTGTCCCAGCAAAGCGAGGCAAGACAAATGTCCACCCAACCTTTACCCGAATGGCGCCAGGAGGGCATCACCTATCCGGCCGTAGATGCATATCTCTACGCCATGCTTCCATCCCGGGATCCAGTTCTTGCCGAGATGGAAGACCAGGCCACCCAACGCAAGATCCCAATCGTCGGTCCCGCCGTGGGCAGCATTCTTTATCAGCTCGCGCTGATGATCGGCGCGAAAAATGTCTTTGAGTTGGGCTCCGCCATTGGCTATTCCACCATCTGGTGGGCCCGCGCGGTGGGAGAGGCAGGCCGTGTGATTTACACCGACGGCGATCGCAAGAAGGCTGATGAGGCGCGCCGCTATTTCGACCGTGCCGCCGTGAACAAGCAAATCACAATAAAAACGGGAGACGCGCTGGAGCTGCTTTCTGAAGAAAAGCAGCAGTTCGACATCATCTTTAATGACGTAGATAAAGAATCCTATCCGCGCGTGTTTAAATTGGCCGTCCCGCGACTGCGGAAAGGCGGATTGTTTATCACGGACAACGTCCTGTGGGGCGGCAAGGTCGCCGGGAATAATTCTCCAGATTCAAACACCCAGGCCATCCTGGAATTTAATCAGTTGTTGTATAGCTCAAAAGACCTGTTCACAACCATCCTCCCCATTCGCGATGGCGTCGCGGTTGCGATGAAGAAGTAACTGAGAACCGCGAACCGGGAACTGATATTCCTCCAGCGGGAGAGAGGACAGTCTCAGTTCTCGGCGCAGTCCTTTAGATTGATTTGACCGGGAGCGCGGTCAAGTCCTCGACCAGCCCAACTTCTTTTTGGAGAAATGGCTCGGCGTAGGTCACGCCGCCCAGCATCCCATAGAACCGTGCCATAGCCTCAATGCGCGAACGGATTTCAGCCTGGGCGGGAAAGATGTCGCGTCCAGCTTCCTGATCGCTAAACTGCGATTTGTAGGCCATCAACGACTGGAAGCGCGCTTCGAACTGCTCGCTGATATCTACGACGAATGACGGCCGGACGTCGTAGTACAGCGTGGCGTAAACGATCTTGAAGGGACGATGCGGCGCCGGCTCTTCAGCTTCAATCGCCGCTTGCAAGTGGGTGGGCCGATCAATTCGGCTGACACCAGGCGCGCCGATATCCAGTTTGGCCAACCCAGCTAAAAAGCAGGCCTCATAGCCGAGAGTAGAGGCGGTGTAGTGGTCGGGATGTCGTCCCAGCGAGTAGGGAAGTATCACCACCCGCGGACGCTGCTCGCGGATCACGCGCGCCACTTTCAGCCGGTTTTCCCAGGTGTTCTCCACCCGGCCATCGGGGATGTCGAGCGCTTCTCGCCACGATACCTGAAGAATTTGCGCCGCCTTGGCGGCTTCGTCTTCACGCTCTTCGGCAGTTCCGCGTGTGCCCATCTCGCCGCGGGTCAGATCGAGAATACCGGTCCGGTAGCCCTGCTGTGCCATCTTAAGAATGGTTCCACCGCATGTTTGTTCGACGTCGTCGCGGTGCGCGGCTATGGCCAGAATGTCGAGCGGCATGGGTGGAAATAGTGTACAGGCTTCGACTGCTAGTGTTTTTCTACTATTGGCCTCGGGCCTTTCGATCCGGTAGAGTCCAGCATCTTTTGCTGCGGCTAAGTTCATCACCACGTTTCCCGGGAGACCCTATGGCTGTCCAAGCTGCTTCGCTGAACATCAGCTGTGCCACAACCCCTGCGACCTGGCGTACGCGCTCGCTCATTTTGATTCTCATGACGGCGATTGCCATGTATTTCTGGGTGGAGTCGCGCTACCCCGCGCTGATGAAGCGCTACCATGCGGGCACGAAAATTAAGGCTTCGGGCCCGCTGACCTTTGGCGCAGTGTATCCGGTTGATCCCTCCATGCCATACATGCAGCGGGTGTGGCGCACCACGGTGAATTGGCTGGATGCCAATAAACAAGGCATGACTTTTTCTTTCTTATTTGGCCCCGCGGCGCTGGCGTTTCTTTCTACTCTCCGCACGCGGCGGACCAAGTCGCGCTACCTGAACACATTGCTGGGGACTGTGGCTGGCGTACCCATGGGAGTTTGCAGCAACTGCATCGCTCCGATTGCCCGCGGATTGTACGCCTCCGGAATGAGTACGGAATCGGTGTTGGCGGCCATGTTTTCTTCTCCGGCGCTGAATCTCGTCGTGCTGGGCATGACATTTGCTTTGTTTCCCATGTCCATTGCGCTCATGAAGCTGGCCAGCGTGTTGTTTCTGATCTTTGTATTTGTGCCGTTTATCACCGCCCGCGAGAATTCACCTGAGCTGGTGGTGAATTTCGCCATTGATATTCCAGGTTCGGAGACCTGGGGCGAAGCTTTCAAAACCACGCTGATTTCTTACCTGAAGAGTTTTTGGAATGTCTTCCGCGTAGCGTTTCCGCTGATGCTTCTAGCCGCGGTGCTGGGAGCATTCGTGGTCGAACTGATTCCGCAGCAGGCTCTCACCGGGCAAGTTACTGTGCTGGGGATCGTTGCAGTGGCGTTTGTTTCCACCTTCCTGCCCATCCCCATGGCCTTCGATGTGGCCATCGCCTACATCCTCATGACCAAAGGCGTGCCGCTCCCCTACGTCGCGGCCATTCTGTGCACCTCCGGAATCCTGAGCGTGTTCTCGATGTCGGTGATTGGGAGAACCATTTCTTGGCGGGTTGCAGCGGCAACCTATGCGGTTGTTGTTGGCTTGGGAATTGCAGTCGGGTTGGCGGCACGTAGCTTGGGGTAGCGCCTATTCTAAATTTCCCTGCTCCAGCACCACATTCTCCCGGACAATCATCCGGTGCGCCGCCATCTCCTTGAGCCTGGGCATGACTCGGCCTACATGTTCGTCCGTGTCTACGAAGGTCAACACAACGGGCAGTTTGCCTCCCGCGTCTACCAGGTGCGATGTCTTCACCCGTTGCCGGCCAAAGAATCCTGCGACTGCATGAAATACCGTCGCAGAAAACACATTCTCCTCCCGCAGGTAGTTGAGAATCTCCAGATGAAGCGGCCGGTTATGCCACTTGTCGGATTCGTTGAGATACATCGTGACCTGAACCGCCATCGCGCCCGCCATTCTACAGGATACGGGCCAGCGCCATCCCAGCCAACGCCCCCAGTAAGCACAGCACATTGTTAGCAAAAATATTGGCCAGCACCAGCGCCCATTGTCCTTGCTCAAGGTATGCCATGGTTTCAAAGGCGTAGCTGGAGAAGGTTGTAAACGCGCCGCAGAAGCCGATCACCACCAGCAGCCGCCAGCGGGGATCGAGCAGCACGCGCTCAGAAGCCCATACCATGAAAAAGCCAACGATCAGGCTGCCCGTGATATTGATGAAAAGCGTGCCGTAAGGAAACACCGGCCCCAGCATTTTTGCGGCGAATCGGCTGAGGATGTAACGCGCGTTGGCGCCAAGAATTGCCCCGACGGATACGACCGCGAAGTCGCGCACGATGGAGTTCTCCCGCAAAGAGTTTCGTAGGAGTTATCAGCCCGCGAACGGGCGGTTATGGCGAACCCCATCGCCGTGGGTCATTCTTATCACAGGTCTCCGCCAAAGACAAAAACCTGGCCGTAGATTTACCCGGGTTAAACGAAACCACGATCTGCGTAGATCCGCGAAAATCCGTGGCTACCAGGTTCCGTATCGCCTGCGTTGCGCGCGCTCGGGAAAGATTTTGATCAGGACGATGCCCGCGACGAACCCTCCAACATGGGCCCAGAAGGCGACTCCCGGGCCACGTTGGCTGGCGGGGGCAATGGACGTTGCGGTCCCGCTCAGGAATTGCAGCACGAACCAGTAGCCCAGCATCACCCAGGCTGGCACGTAGAAAACCAGCACAAACAGCCAGGTCAGCACTTTGGCACGGGGATACAGAATCAGGTAGGCTCCCATGACGCCGGCAATCGCCCCGCTGGCGCCAACCGTGGGCGCTCGCAGGTGTGGCGTGAGAATAAACTGTGCAATCGATGCGGCCAGCCCGCACAGGATGTAAAACACGATGTATTTGAAATGTCCAAGATAGTCTTCGATATTGTCGCCAAAAATCCACAGGAACCACATATTTCCGATCACGTGAGACCACGACCCGTGCAGGAACATGGAAGTAAAAAAAGGCAGAGCAACCGCAACCGGGTTGATGCCATGCCCGCTGGTCAACAGCCGGGTCACGTATTCCGGCACCATTCCAAAGCGAAAAAACAGCGAGTCGAGGCTCGCTGGATCCAGGGCAAATTCAAAGAGGAAAATCAGCAGATTGAACGCAATCAGAAAATAAGTAAGATAAGGCGTGCTATAGCGCGGCTGATCGTCTCGAATCGGGAACATGCGGGATTTAGCGACTTTGGAGGTCGCCTATTAAATATCTCATGAATGGCGTTCTGGTAATCGACAAACCGGCAGGCCTGACTTCGCACGACGTGGTGAATCGTCTGCGCCGCATTCTGCACGAGCCGTCGATTGGACATTTGGGGACGCTGGATCCATCGGCAACCGGCGTGTTGCCCATGGTTGTCGGCAATCTGACCCGGTTGGCCCAGTTCTATCTCAAAGTCGATAAGGTTTATGAGGGCGTCATTCGCTTCGGTTTTGCAACCGATACTTATGACGCTGACGGTCAGCCCACGAGTGTGCCGCAGACTGTGGCCTTGTCCCTTGCCCAGGCAAGGGAACTTGCCGGTAAGTTTACCGGTGTGATTGAACAAGTGCCGCCGCCATTTTCGGCGAAGAAAATTCAAGGTGTCCCGGCTTACAAGTTGGCGCGCAACCATCAGCAGGTCGCGCTAAAACCGGTTCAGGTTGAGGTCAAAGCCTTCGATATCTTAAAAGTGGATGGCGACCGGGCGGCATTTCGCGTTCATGTTGCTTCGGGAACCTACGTGCGTTCCTTGGCCCATGACATGGGTGTGCAACTTGGTTGCGGCGCCCACTTGGAAACCCTCCGTCGCATCTCGGTCGGCGAATTTGTCCTGGAGGATGCACACACGCTTGAGCAAGTGCAGGCAGATTGCGCGGATGGGAATTTGGACCGCCTGTTCATCCATCCGCGAAAGCTCTTGCCACAACTGCCGGCAGTTACGGCGAACGAAGACGCTGCCGCCCTCATCTCGTGCGGGCGGTCCGTCAATTTACCCGAGTTTTCCCATGCTCCCAGGGTGAGGGTCTTTCTCGGACAGTTCGAGCTGATCGCCATCGCGACCCGCGTCGCGGGCACTCTGTTCCATCCCAAGATTGTGTTGTCCTCCACCTCCAGCCTGCACGCCAGCCATCGTTCTTAAGCTTGCCCCGCTGGTGTACGATATGCAGCCGAGGTGTAACCATGCTTCGCCGCGGATGTCTCTGTGGGATCGCGCTCCTTGGCTTAGTGGTTTCAGCGGTTGCCGGGGAAGCCCAGTGGGTGGAAGTTCGCTCTCCTCACTTTTCCGTGATTACGGATGCGGGAGAGAGACAGGGGCGGCAAGCCGCGTTGCGGTTTGAGCAAATGCGCACGGCTTTCGGATTGTTCCTCAATAAGAGCAAAGTCAGCACACCCGTTCCGCTTCAAATCATAGCGTTCCGCAACACCAAGGAAATGCGCCAGTTTGTGCCGCTGTGGAAGGGCAAGCCGATTCAACTTGCCGGCTTATTTCAAGGCGCGGACGACCGCTGCTTCATCTTGCTGGACATGTCGGTGGAGGATCCCTGGAAAGTTGTGTTCCACGAATATGGGCATCAATTGCTGAATGGCAACATAAGTTTTCGCGCTCAGCCTTGGTTTGACGAGGGATTTGCCGAGTTTTTCTCCACCATCAAGGTCAATGGCAATAAAGCGAACGTGGGCAATCCCTCGGACACCAACTACATATTGTTGACCCAAAACCAGTTGATGAAGACCACGGACCTGTTTCAAGTCCAGCAGCAGTCGGCCACCTACAACGAAAGCGGCGAGCGGCGCAGTATTTTTTACGCTCAATCATGGCTGCTGGTGCACTACCTTTACGACAAACGCCTGGTCCTTCAACTCAGTGGCTATTTTGACGCCATTGGCAAAGGAAAATCTGTCGAACAGGCGATCCAGCAAGCTTTCGGTATGTCGGCAGCCGACTTCGATAAAGCCATCCAAAAATACTTCACGGCCAACAGTTTTGTTGCCTACACGATTCCCCTGCCCGAAGGATTCGACGGTTCGGGCTATACCGTAAAGCCCACCCAGCCGCTGGATGTGCGGGCTGTGTTCGCCGATCTGCATCTTCATTCATCCGACTATATGGACAAGGGGATGCAGGAGTTCCAGGATATTCTCAAGGAGCAGCCGGACCATCAGTCTGCCCTGCGGGGCTTGGGCTACGCCTATTTGCGGCAGCGTGATTTCAAGCAGGCTGGCGAATATTTCAATAAGGCGGCACAAGCAGATAGCAATGATGCGCGTGTGCTTTACTACTCAGCCCTCCTGGCTCAACAAGAGATTGGCGCCAGCCCGACTCCCGAGCTGCTGGCAAAGGCGCAAAAACAATTGGAGAAGGCAATTTCGCTCGACCCTGATTTTGCGGATTCTTACAGCGTGTTGTCTTTTATTCTTATGTCCCAAGGGAAGCCGGATGAGGCAGTTCCGGTCATTACCAAGGCGATTTCACTGAACCCGCGCAACGAACAATACTCCCTGAATCTCGCGCAGCTTTACCTGATGCAACAAAAGTACGACGAGGGGATCGCCCTTTGCCAGCAGCTTTCCCGGAGTTCAACCCAGCCGATTGCCATGATGGCCGGGAGACTTCTGGAGAATGCCCGATCCATGAAAGAAATGGCGGCGTCAGGACATGAAGTTCAATTTCGCGTGGCTCCCGGTTCATCTCAACCGATGCGCGAGGAGGCACAGGTCGCAACTACACCCACACCGCCGACTGGGCCCGCGCCTGTGATGTTCATGAAAGGAAAACTGGTTTCGGTGGATTGCTCGGACGCGAAAGCTGCGGAATTGGCGTTGTTGGTGGGGACTACGAGTTGGAAATTGCACATCCGTGACCGTAGCCACACCTTACTGATGGGCGCGGATACTTTTTCCTGTACATGGGCGAACCAGAAAGTCGCCGTAAACTATCGCAAGACCGGAGAAGCCAGTGGCGACGTCGTCTCCATTGAATTGCAGTGAGAATAGGATGACGGTTTGGGAGCCTGCTCGCCCTGGAGTTTTTTCGGCTGGTTGAGGCCTCATGAAAGCAGTCCGCATTCACGAATTCGGTGGGCCAGAGGTTCTCCGCTACCAGGATGTCCCTGACCCAATTCTCCGCAAAGATCAGGTCCTCGTGCGAGTGCGAGCCTGCGCGCTGAACCACTTGGATCTTTGGATTCGCCAAGGTCTGGCGGGAGTGACTCTGCCGCGGATCCTGGGCAGCGACATTTCTGGAGAGATCGTCGAATCTGGCGAGTACGTCACCGGACTTTTCCCTGGACAGCGGGTACTGCTGGCGCCGATGGTGTTCTGCAATCACTGTGCGAAATGCGCTGCCGGGTTGCAGAACCAGTGCCCCGAATTCTCCGTGCTGGGCAATCGGGTAGACGGCGGATACTGCGAATGGATCGCGGTGCCCGCGGTGAATGTGATTCCCATCCCGGATTCGCTGGATTTCGATCAAGCGGCCAGCGTGCCGCTTGTTTTTACTACGGCCTGGCACATGTTAGTGGGTCGCGCCAATATCAAATTGGGTCAAACCGTGCTGGTTCTGGGAGCCAATTCCGGCGTGGGCATCGCAGCCATTCAACTCGCGAAATTGTTCGGTGCAACCGTTATTGCCACCGCCGGCGATGAACAGAAGATGGAAAAAGCATGCCGCCTGGGCGCCGACTACGTGGTGAATCATTACCAGCAGAAAATCTCTACCGAGGTCCGCAGGATCACCAACAAGGAAGGGGTAGACATCGTCGTCGAGCACGTAGGTGCGGCCACCTGGGATGAAAGTGTGAAGTGCCTGAAACCCACAGGAACGCTGGTGACTTGCGGCGCCACAACTGGATACGACGCCAAAATTGACCTTCGCTTCCTGTTTTCACGGCAGCTTTCGCTTCTCGGCTCCTACATGGGGACCATGGGTGAGCTTCATGAGGTCATGAAGCTGGTGTTTAGCGGAAAGCTGAAGCCGGTGGTGGACAGAGTTTTTCCTATGCAAGAGGCGCAAGCTGCCCACGCCTATCTACAGAATAGCCAAATGTTCGGGAAGGTTGTCCTGAATCCCTAGCAGGCTGCGGAAAAACCCGCAAAAGCCTGCTGTACCGTGGAGGGGGCGCTTCAGCGTCCCGTAAGTTGCTCCTAATGAATGACGCGCTTCAGCGCCGGTGGCAAGACGTTGTCGCACATTTCGTTTTCCGTAGCCTGTTATTGGCCTGTCGCAGTAATTCTTTGACACAACGGGGCTGTCAACCTGAGGGAAGCGAAGGATGCACCTTGGTTGCGGTGCCAAGGCTCTCATTTTTCGCGTGTATTCCCCTGACAAGCCGCTAATTTTGAGGCCGCCCTATTGCGCTACCTCTGCCTTGTTCAGCAAATAGCAATTGGCCACGCACTTGTAGGTCTGTACTTCAAGCTCTGCTTTCTTGTGGTTCTTCAACGGCGGATCCGGTAAGACCAACAACGATTGTGGCCCATCCGCGATGTTGAATGTGCAGTCAAATTCCAGTGACTGCACTCCCCGCTGCTTACACCCGGTTTGCGACAGGACTGAGTTCAGCGAACCGGGCTGCTCATAAATCTGATCGGCCAGGTTCGACGGCACTACGGCCAGTGTCATGGGAACTTTCGCTTTGATCTTCACCCACAGTTTCTGCCCATCATTCTCGATCGCGGAAAGTCCATAGAGCTTCGGATTTGAAGTGACTTCGTACTTTTCTTTGGAGAGAAGCACCCATTTGAATTCCGGCTCCAGGCAGTTAGCCACGCAAGACCAGCTATGGTAAGTCACCTGCACCAGGTTGGGAGAAACGAATTTGCGGACCACGCCCTTGTCGATGACAGCGCCAATTCCGTTGAAGATGGCATGGCCGGCACGCCTTTCGTCGTACAGAACCAGCACCATGTGCTGATTGGGCGGCAGATGGCATTCATAGGTCGTGTTGGTAATGTGTTCACGCATGCAGTGGTAGTCAAGCTGGGTTTCGGAAGTGGGATGTTGGCGGGCGAAATTCCATTGCTCGGCTGGCACCATCGCGACAGTAATGGGAAGACGGCTCTGAAGGATGATGTGCATGTTGCCGCCATCCGGGCCAGGGCGATAGACGCGTCCGGACAAATAGTCTCCGGGGTCAAGCTGCACCATTTCATCACTGGCGTGTACCCAGTCAAATCTCTTCGCGGAATCCTGCGCGCTTGAGTAGGCGCCCATCGCGGATATCCACAGGATGACAGCGGCTAATGTTTTCATCGTCTTGGCTCGAAGCTGACACAGCGATTGTCCCAACTCTGGGAATGGTTCCCAAGCTGATTCGGGCCGCAGGAGTTACGCGGGTAATGCAGTGAAATATGCACAGCGCGCAGAGAAGCGCATTGCAGAGAGCGCGGAGAAAGTCGAAATCATTCTCGGGGATGCTTAGGCGCCGGCCGACAGCTTGTGGTGGCCGCCGCCTGTCTGGGCCAGGCCATGCTGCTTGATTTTGTAGAGCAGAGCTTTGTAGCTGATCTGGAGCAGTGCCGCCGCCTGTTTCCGGTTCCAGTTGGTCTCGTCGAGTGCCTTGCGAATGGCTTCCGCTTCGGCTTCGTCCTTGGCGCTCCGCCCCAGCGACTTGAGGCCGCCGGTTGCATCGGCATGACTCTGCGGAACCGCCGGATCAAACTGGGCTCCGTTGCCGTCACTTTTGGGATGGAGTTCGCTGATGGCCAGGCTTTCATCACCCAGCACTAGGTAACGTTTTACAAAGTTGTTCAACTCGCGGATATTGCCCGGCCAGGAGTATTTGGCGCAGGCCTGCAATAAATTCGGAGTAAGCGGCAACGGCGGGCGGGCGTAGTGCTCCGCCATATGGGTCATGAAATGTTTCAGCAGAATCGGAATCTCTTCCTTGCGTTCGCGCAAGGGCGGAACCTGCACCATGAAAGCATTCAGACGGTAATAGAGATCTTCGCGTAGCCGCTTGCTGGCCAGAGCTTCGGGGATGTTGATATTAGTTGCCGCGAGAATACGGACGTCCACCTTGATCACGGAACGGCTGCCCAGGCGGGAGAACTGCTGGTCCTGGAGAACATGCAGCAGCTTCGCCTGCAACAACGGCGGCATTTCCCCGATTTCGTCGAGAAGAATTGTGCCCTTATTGCACAGCTCAAATTTCCCCGGCTTGGCATGGTTGGCGCCGGTAAACGCTCCGGCTTCGTATCCGAACAATTCACTTTCCAGCAAGTCGGCGGGAACCGCGGCACAATTGACTTTGAGGAAAGTCCGGTGCGCGCGCGGCGAGAGCTTATGGATGAGCCGCGCGATCACTTCTTTTCCCGTGCCGCTTTCCCCCAACATGAGCACGGGAATATCCACATTCGCAACCAAAGCTGCCTGCGAACGGATCTTGCGCATGTTGGCGCTGGCGGCGACAAAGAAGGTGTCGTCGTTCAGTTCTTCGACCTCTCCCGCATAATTCTGCTGATTCGTTCCCAGGCATTGGTCGATGACCGCATCCAGCTCCGCTTTTTGGAAGGGCTTGGTGATGTAATCGTGCGCGCCCAGCCGCATGGCCTGAACGACCTTTTTTGTGTCGCCCACGCAGGAGAGCATGACCACTTTTACGCCGGGCTGAAGCTGGCGCATTTGCTCCAGCGTCTGTAAACCATCAATACCCGGCATCAACAGGTCCATCAGCACCAGATCGGGGCGCAAACCTTTCTGTACCAGCGCCAGCGCTTCTTCGCCCGTGGCCGCGGTTTGCACTTTGTGGTCCTCGACCTCGAGCAGGGTCTTGATGTAACGCAGCATTCCCGGTTCGTCATCCACCAGAAGTATGTTGGAAGTCTCAGTCTCAGGCATTCGGTTTTTCCTGTCCCGTGCTCGTGGTTGGCGGTTTCAGGGGAATAATGAAAGAAAACTTCGAGCCCGCTCCTTGGTCGCTCTCGACCCAGATCTTTCCCCCCATGGCCGTGACCAGCCGGCGCACGATGGAGAGTCCCAGTCCCATGCCGTCCGCTTGCTCATCCGCATCGGGCAGGCGGAAAAAATCATCAAAAACTTCCAGATGATACTCGGCGGGAATTCCCGGGCCGGTGTCGGCCACGCTGACTTTTACCGCGTTGGGCGCCGTCAAGCTGCGTTTACGGCGCTCGGAGGAAACGCTCTGCGCGTCGCCACCCCGGCGTTCCCACATGTATTGTTCCGCATGCAGCCAAACTGTGCCGCCCGAGGGCGTGTACTTGGAGGCGTTCTCCAGCAAGTTGGAAATCACGCGTTGCACCTTTGCTGAATCAAAAGTGAACGGCGTCAGCTTTTCGTTTCCTAGAAAATAAAGAGCCAGGCCTTTTTCCTGAAAGCGGTTCGACCACAGCTGGCACACTTCCGAAAGACAAGCATTCATGTCGTTCTCGGCGAACCGCATTTTCATCTCACCGGTTTCCAGAACGCTAAAGGTGAGGAAGTCCTGGATAAAGTGTTCGAGCCGGCTGCCGCTGGTGTGCATATCGCGCAAGATTTCCCGCTGCCGTGGGTTCAGGCCGCCCAGTTTCTCGCTGCGCAATAGCTCGATATATCCGTTAAGAATGGCGAGCGGGGTTTTCAAGTCGTGGGCCGCGGAGCTTAGCGCGGTCGTGGTTCGCTGGTAACGATCGCGCAAACGTGTGTACTGTTCTGTTACTTCCAGGGCATTGGGAACAACATCCTCGGCACTGGGCGAATCCGGCGTCGATTGCGCTTCTGTAGCCTTGGACATGTGCACGCCTTCTGGATTGGATGCCATATTGAAGGAAAAACCCGCTTTCGGGGTTCGAACCAGGGGAGGGAAAACGAATGCAAACGGCAAGCAGCGCTCAAATCGCGCTAACGAATCGTATGCCATTGGTTTCCCGGCTGTCAACGAAAAAGGCCATCCCTTTGTCAAAGATAGGAAAAAGATTGCACTTGTAACCCTTTGATACAGATGGAAATATTCTGGCTTAGTGCGGAAGCAGATCGCCGGCAGTTATAGGGCTAATGCCTGATTTTTACTTGCCTTTGCCGTGTTTCTAATGGGTTTCTGAGGGTCGTTACCCGGTGATTTGGAGTTACTGGCCGGTGTTTGGCCACTCAGGTGCGACGGATACCCTGTTATTACTCCCCTGGTGAGGATGACATCCTTGACCGATCAGAACGCGCATGAACGTCGTCAGTGGCCGAGGTTACCCCTGGCCATCCCAATTTTCGTTCGCAGCAAAGATGAAAAAGGCAAAGATTTTCTTGAGTTCGCCACTGCCGTGAATGTTTCCGCCGGAGGCGCGCTTGTCGCCGTGAGACGCTCTTTGCCACATTCTACGCAGGTTTTGCTCGAGATCCCAACCGCCCCATTTCTTGCGGCCAAGGGACAGGCGCAGACTGCGAAGAACATGCGCGCGCGCGCCGTGCGCGTCGAGCATGCCGACGGTTACCAACTAGTGGGTTTACGATTTACCCGTCCGTTATCCAAACAAGCCGCCCGTGGATCGTTTCAACGACGGAAAGCCCCTGCCACAATGTGAAAAGTTTTTCCCACAAGGAATGTCACTCCGGTGGTTCCACCCTATCCCCCGTAAGTGCCATTGCCGGTGGGCTGGTATCGGTCTAACATTCTGTAGCTAAAACATTTACCCGCGATTTGAGCGTCCTCAAAACCTACCTTCCCCCTTTGGATTGCCGGGTGCAGATAAGACCCGTGCACGACAGGAGAGTTAGTTTACTTTCATGCCAACTTTAACCGCCAATCCGGTCAGCGCCTTAGTCCAGTCGTTGGGGGACATTCCGCCTGAGAACGTCGTGTTCGGACGTTCCGAGGCAATGCGTTCGGTGCGTGACCGTTTGACCAAAGTAGCCGGCGCCAACGTCCCGGTATTGATTCAGGGAGAGAGTGGGACGGGGAAGGACATTATCGCCCGCATGGTTCACGGTTTGTCTCCATGGAAGACGGGGCCCTACGTGAAGGTAAATTGCCCGGCGATTCCAGGGACCCTCCTGGAAAGTGAACTGTTCGGATATGAGAAAGGCGCTTTCACCGGCGCCTATGGAGCGAAACCTGGGCGCGTCGAGATGGCGCATCGCGGCACACTGTTTCTGGATGAGATCTCCGAACTGGATGGCGCGCTGCAATCCAAACTGTTGCAGCTTCTACAGGACGGACAATTCTGCCGCATCGGCGCGCAAGAAGATAAAAAAGTGGAAGTGCGCGTCGTGTGCGCCACCAATCGCCGGCTGGACGAAGAAATCGTGAACGGAACTTTTCGTGAAGACTTGTTCTATCGGATCAACGTGGTGAACATTTCCTTGCCTCCCTTGCGGGAACGGCGGACCGATATTCCTGACCTGGCCCATTACTTCCTCGATTTCTACAACCGCAAATACAACTGCCGGGCGAAGGCGCTCTCACCTGAATTGATGAATGTGCTAGAGAAATATCATTGGCCGGGAAATATCCGCGAACTGGAAAACCTGATCAAACGTTACGTGATCCTGGGGAGCGAAGACGCGATCACCAATGACCTGGTCGCGCGCGAGCCGCAGTATCTGGATCCGGAAATCAATTTCGACGGTCCGATTTCGCTCAAGAAGATTACGCGGCAGGCAGTTCACGATTTGGAGAAGAAAGTGATTTTGAGAGTCCTGCAAAATCACCATTGGAACCGCAAACAAGCCGCACGCACGCTGGGAATCAGTTATCGCGCATTGCTCTACAAGATTCGCGAAGCTGGATTACCTCCCAATCGCTCGCGCAAACCGCCACAACCCGCGCTGGTGGCCGAAAGCCGCCCGGCCGTCTACTAGCAGACTAAGCTTGCATCTTTTTCGAGTCGCCGCAACTTCGCAGACGTCCGTCCGTATCGGAGTTTGCTGCAAGTTACTGCTTTCATGTGCATTATATTGCAGTCGTGATTCTCCCCCATCCGTGCTATGGCAACGCTACATATGACTGATTTATAAGAACTATTACTGGCGGTTACCTTTGGCAAGCCGCATGCTTACTTACCGGTGTGGTAAGTAATGCCCTCCCCAGGACATTGCTGAAATCACAATTGTTTCAACGCAGGAGGCAGTAAGCATATGGGTAAGAAAATCCTGCTGATGTTGGCTCTCGCGCTGGTTTTGCCTATGGCAGCCTACGCGGACGACATCAGCTTTACGGCCACCGGAGGGACTTTGACGGGCAGCAGTTACGGCATGTCGTACTCCGGGGATCAATTGGTTAACGTCGTGGGCCTTGGAGGAGATTTTGCCGGCACAAACCTTGGCTCTTTATCTTTCACAACGCTCACAATGAGGCCCCTCGGCAATGTAGTTGCCGGCGCAACCTTCTTTTCGCCGGGCGGCGAGATCACCATCACCGGGAACGGCAGCAATGGCATTGCCAATGGTGTGCTGTTCTCTGGAATGTTCACTTCGGACCCAAGCTGGGTCCATAACCCGAACTTGCCCAACGGCGACGGCTCCTACACCTTCACCGGACTGGCCACGGGGAATCTCGCAGGGGGGGCCACGGCGGTGGTATTGGTTCAAATCCTGCTGGACAGGCCCTACGACCCCAGATTGCCCTTAGACAGCGTTTTGTTTGAGGGTTCTGCCCCAGTTCAAACCGCGACCGTGCAGGTCCTGAGTGTTCCTGAACCTAATTCATTGGCGTTCATGGGGGCAGGTTTGGTGGGATTGTTGGGAGCAATCGGAAGGAAGTATCGTAAGCAGCCAGCCGCTTAGTTCGGAAAATGGCTGAGGCCCTGTTTCCTGCAAATCATCCTGCCGCCCTGCACGGGCGGCAGGAGATTCACACTATCCAATCTGACCTAGCAATTTCTTTACCTCGCTGGCGTCGCGGTACTCTGGTTGGATCTTTAGCACGCGCTGTAAATGCTGCTTAGCCAGCGCAAACTCCCCGGTCTTGTTGTAGGCCAATCCGAGATGATAGTGCATCGTCGCATTATCCGGCTGTCCTGCCTTTTGTGCGAGCCGGAGTGATTCCTCAAACAGGTCAGCCGCCGAGCGGTAAATGCCCTTCTGGTAATACACCCAGCCAAGCGTGTCCGCCGCATTGGGAGATTCAGACATTCCCCGGCGCGCAGTCTGCGCCAATGAGAGGGCAGTATCGAGATTGTCGCCGGTCTGCACCATCAGATACGCCAGATTATTAGCCGCAAGCGCGCTATTGGGTCGGATCTCCAGCGCCTTCTGGTACATCTGCTTCGCTTTGGCCAAATCCTGCTTGGATTCGCAGAGTTGTCCCATCAGAATATAGAAACCCGCCTGCTTGGGATTCTGCTGCGCCGCCTGCTGATATCGCGCCATGGCTTCATCCACAGACCCTTTGCTGACGAGAATCTGTCCCAGCTTGACGAGTGCGTCGGTGTTGTTCGGGTCCAGATCCAGCGACTTCCTGAAGGCCGTTTCCGCCGCCACCGGGTCCTTCTTGTTGTTGAACAAGGCAGTACCCAACAGATCATAGAACGCGCTGCTGTCGGGGACTTTTTCGATCTGCTGGGTTGCGGCTGCAATCGCCTGGTCAGTCTGTTTCTGAGCGAGATAGGCATTCATCAGGCCGTTGAGCGAATCGACCGAATGCGGATCATGATCCAGACCCTGCTGAAACCACTTGACCGCTTCCGTAAAGTTTTTCTGGATCAGATTCAGGTTGCCCATTTGCGCCACCGGGGCCGGGTTCTGCGGGGCCAGGGTCATGGCTTGGCGAATGTCAGCCTCCGCCTTGGCGAATTGGCGGCGATTCATGGAGGCCGCGGCGCGAAGCAGATAACCATCTGCTGAAGCCGGACGCAGATTGATCACCTGGTTCGCGCTTTGCTCCAGGGCGGCCATATCCCCGCGGCGCAAGGAAGCCTGGGCTAGCGCAAGGTGGGCTTCGAGCAGATCAGGTCGCAGGCGAACCGCTTCCCGCCATTCGTTTTCCCCTTGCAGTAAGTTGCCCTGCTGATTCAAGGCGATTCCCAGATGGTAATGGGCGACGCCATTCGTTGGGTCATTTTTTATGGCAGTCTGGAGCACGGTGACTGCATCGTTAGGTTTTTCCTGGCGCAACAGAATCTGCCCGCGATACACCAGTGCCTCAGGATCGTTCCCATTTAACTTCAAAATCTCGTCATTCAGTTTTGCAGCTTCATCCAGCTGGTTCTTCAGGATGAGCAATTGAATGAAGTTTTTCTTTACTTGTGGGTCTTGAGGGTGGTCGTGGAAGAGGGATGCATATTCGGTGGTTGCGCGATCAATGTCGCCAGTTGCAAAGTAATAGTCTCCGGGCATGCGATACCCAGCCGAGATGTCCGCCAACTCGCGCTTAGCTTCCTGGGTCGCCTGCTCGGCTTCGGCACTTTTGCCCTGGCCCGCATAGAGTTTGACCAAAGCCCCCCGCAGGTCGGGATTTTTCGGGCTGGCGGCGATGGCTTGTTTGAGTTGCCGCTCGGACTCGGCAAACTTTCCCTGAGACTGATAGAAACTAACCAGCGCCAGCTGCGCCTGGGGAGATTGGGGAGCGAGGTCGGCGGCCTTTTTCAAATTCTGTTCTGCCGCTTCCGGCTGCCCCACCCGGAGTTGTAGCAACGCCAACGTAAGATATGGTTGGTACTCCTGCGGCGCGAGCTCCACCGCTTTTTCCGCTTCCGGAATCCCGGCCTTCAAATCACCTTCTGCGGCCAGCAGTGTGGCCGCAGCATTGTGGACTTTGAAGTCGTTGGGTTGCTTGTCTAAAAGCAGATCGACATGCTCGCGTGCCTGTTTAAGCTGGTTGGCCGCCATCTGCATGTTGGCGACTTCCAAGTGTGCCGCAAAGTTGTCCGGTTCGATGTCGATGGTGCGGTTCAGCTCGGTGTAAGCGCCCTGCCATTGCTGGAGTTTGAGGTACGATTGCGCCAGTTCATAGTGGGCAGCGGCAAAGTGAGGGTCGATCTGAATGGCGTTCTGGAACTCGATGGCGGCTTCACGGAACTTACCCTGTTGGAAATAATGCTGGCCACTTTGCAGGTATTTCTGCTTCCTTACGTTGGGATCACGGTGGCAGGCAGAGAACAGGAGGGAAATGGTTCCGATTAGAATGACTAGACGCACGACAGAAAAGCGCCGCATTGTTTTCAATCTCCTCGATCCTGGCGGCTGGGATGACTTCACAACCAAGTTACGGCAAATCTTTGCGGCAGAGAAGTTACCCACGTGCTACAAAGAGTTGGAAAATCGTCTATCGCAGTGTAACGGAAGGAGGATGTTTTTGTGAGCGGCGAATTAAACCAGTCAGATCGTCCCGCAAAAATGGGCCGCATGCAATCAGGCCAGAGATTTTGGGAAACGCTTGGTTGCAGCGCAAGCCAGCGCCTTGCAGTGTCGAGACGAATCCTCCAGCGCTTTCAACCAGCGCCGCGCCGCCGGCAACGTCCCACTCGTGCTTTGGGGTTAGAGTGAAGGTAGCGTCGGCCAGTCCGGCGGAGACCAGCGCTAACTTATAGGCGACAGAACCCATCGGGCGCACCTTGAATCCGCCATTTTGAAATTGAGTCCACTCTCCACGTTTACTTTCACTTCGGCTGGCCAGCACGACAGCATCTTTCAAGTCCCTGAGTTGACTCACTTGAACGCGCCGCCCGTTGTAAGTTACTCCCGACTCCAAGGAGCCAACGAATACTTCGTGGGTAGCCGGGTTCAATATGCCTCCCGCGACAGCCTGTCCGCGTTCCACATAAGCAATGGAGATACAGAACTCGGGTATTCCGGCGATAAATTCCCGCGTGCCGTCGAGCGGATCGACGACCCACAACTGTTCTCTATCGAGACGTGAGAGGTCATCTACGCTCTCCTCGGAAAGCCAGCCTTCTCCCGGCCGCAGCAATTGTTCGCGCAGCACGAGATCCAGAGCGGTATCCGCTTCGGTCACCGGGTCATGGCCCGCTTTGTATTCGGCTTCGATCTCTCCCGGCGTGAAGCGGGAAAAAACCGCGCGGGCTGCATCCAGGGCAGAAGAGATTCGATCTAATATTCCAGCGTAGGACCTATGATTCATGAATAGCAGTACCGTCGGCGGCTTGCCCGCGTGTGTATCCAGAAACAAGACTCGTAGGCCGTGGGCCCGTTGGACCGGTAGCAAGAAAATGGCGATCCGATGATCATCAAGCCGCCCACAACATCCGCGCTCCGGTCGCCAGCAGCAGAGTGCAAAGCATACGCCGCAACCATGGTAGGGGAACGCGGGTGCTGAGGTGCGATCCCAACAGCCCGCCGGGAATCGATCCGACCAGCAGCGCGCCCACTAATGAGAGATCTACGTTGCCAAATCGAAAGTGGAGCAGACTCGTAACGCCTGTGAGGGCAACCGCATGAACAATGTCGGTGCCCACCATGACTCGCGGCGAGTAGCTGTAAAACATCAGCAGAAGCATCATGATGATGCTTCCGGATCCAACCGAAGTCATGCCCACCAGGAACCCCGCCAGCAAGCCAATGGCGGACATCCCGGCGAATGATTTCATAGTTGGCGGACGGGTGGTCACATGTTCTTCAATCTGCTTTTGAAAAAACAGAAGGACAGGGACGACAATCAGAAGAATTCCCACGGCGGTGGTAATGAAGTGATTGACTCCACTGCCGTAGAGATTGCGCAGGTGTACCAGCAGGCTAACGCCCAGGATCGAACCGGGGATACTGCCCACCGCCAAAGCCAGCACCACTCGCCGGCGCACGGTTCCGTGGCTCAAATGCATCCAGCCCGAACCGATTTTGGTGAAGAAATTGAACAAGGCGTCGGAACCGACGGCAAGAATCGGCGGCACCCTGAGTCCAAAGATCAGCACAGGCAGCAACAACACTCCGCCGCCCAGGCCGGTCATTCCGATCAGGGTGCCGACCACGAAACCAATCAAGACTTTTAACGCCACATCCATAGTTCCTGCTTAAACCGGATCTCCATTGACTCCGATGAAACCTTCGCGCTCCAGGTGCAAAATAATCTCCTGGGCCGCTTCTTCCTGGGTAAGCTCCGCGGTGTTGATGGTGACTTCCGCATCGCCGGGCGCCTCGTAGGGATCGGAGACTCCCGTGAACTCTTTCACGATGCCGGCCCGAGCCTTGGCATACAGCCCCTTGCGGTCCCGTTGCTCGCAAACCTCAATCGGGGTGGCGATGTGGACCAGAATAAATCCGCCGTGGGGTTCAACCATCTGCCGCACTTGCTTGCGGACCGAGTCGTAGGGCGCGATGGGAGCGCAAATCGCGATTCCACCGTTCTTGGTGATCTCCGAAGCGACATAGCCAATGCGGCGAATATTGATGTCGCGATGTTCTTTCGAGAATCCGAGCTCCGAGGAGAGATGTTTACGCACCAGGTCCCCGTCGAGGATGGTGACCGGGCGTCCACCGGTTTCCAGGAACTTGGTCATCAGGATATTGGCGATCGTGGATTTTCCTGATCCCGAGAGACCAGTGAAAAAGATCGTCACTCCCTGCTTGTGCCGTGGTGGATAACTCTTGCGCAGTTCCTTCACCACTTCCGGATAGGTGAACCATCCTGGGATGTCCCGGCCATTATTCAGCCGGTCACGAAGTTCAGTGCCAGAGATGTTGAGCACCTTGGCATTTTTCGGTACCTCGGTGTCGGGAACATATCTGTCCTGGTCTTCGAGATAAACCATCATGCTGAAGGGCACCATGGTGACGCCGATCTCGGCCTGGTGTTTCCTGAAAATCTCCTGCGCGTCGTAGGGGCCATAGAAGGGTTTCCCGCTTTCGTCTTTACCTGGGCCGGCATGGTCGCGGCCCACAATCAGGTGACTGCATCCATGGTTCTTACGGATGATGGCGTGCCAGATGGCTTCCCGCGGCCCCCCCATACGCATGGCGAGTGGCAGCAGTGAAAGCTTGGCTGTCCCGGCAGGGAACTTGGGAAGCAGTAGCTGGTAGCAGCGCACGCGGGTGAAGTAGTCCACATCGCCGGGCTTGGTCATGCCGACCACGGGGTGAATCAATAGATTTGCTTCCACCGTTTTTCCCGCCCGCAACGCCAGTTCAGCATGAGCGCGGTGCATGGGATTGCGGGTCTGGAAAGCAACGACTTTCCGCCAACCCAGCCGGGCAAATTCGTTGCGTAGTTCCGCCGGAGTCAGGCGAATCGCGCGGAAATCGTAGTGTGAGGGAAGTTGAATCCCTTCCAATCTCCCGCCCACATACCAGGGGTTGGCTCTATTCTGAGCGTAGTCCGCGCCGGGATGCAGTTTGCTGGTGGTGCCAAACACTGTGTTGGCTTCCGCGGCACGGTCCGGTTGCCAGATATCCTCCACGTGCAGAACGGCGAGCATCACGCCTTCAGCGTCGCGCAGCGCGACCTTACTCGAACCCGTCGTCAGTTTTTTGGCGAAGTCCTCGGTCACATCCAGCGTAATCGGCATCGGCCATATCAGACCGCTGGCCAGCTTCATGTGACAACAGACACTTTCATAATCGGCTTTGTTCATAAAGCCGGCGAGAGGCGAGAATCCGCCGCTCAGCATGAGTTCAAGATCGCAAAGCTGGCGCGAGGTCAGGTCCCAGGAGGGCCATTCGCGGGAATGCGCCTTCAATTCCTCGGCGCGTGCGGGTGGGACAACCATGTTTACCAGTTCTCCGCCGTGGGGCGGGACCAAATGGCTTGTAGACGCAGTCAATTCCGTATTCCTCCATAGATTTTAAGACTTGATGGCGCTTCTGGCCGGGGTTTGGATAGGCTGAGAACGTTCTTGAAACTACAAAAGACTGGAAACCCGCCACGGTCGTGGCCAGAACACTACTCTAGAGACAACAACAGCATTGGGGGCAACAACAGTGACATCGCTGATGGGCAGCTGACATGACTCCGTCATTGTACCAAACTTTCCGCCAAGCCCACTTTTTTACCAAGCGCGGATGGCAGAGTTGTGAATCAGGGGTAAATTTTGTCCCGGTGACCAAGTCTCCAAGGATTTCCTGTAAATACGGTGCCCTTGTCCTCGGCGCAGCACTGCGCGATCAAGGTGCGGAAGATTACCTCCTACTTTCGATGCGAGAATTACGACTGTTCTACGGAGGGCTCACAACGCCACAGGTGAAGCAGCTACGAGGGTTAGGTACCTTCGCGATGTTGAGTAGGGGAGGGGAGTGCACTCTCAGAATCTTTCGATTTGGCAGCCGTGACGGGTTCCTGGATCGAGTACTTCAGCAGGCACCACAGAGCCCACACGCCATCTTTCCAGCTGATCTTTTTGCCCTCTTCATAGGTGCGGCCGGAGTAGCTGATGCCCACTTCATAAATCCTCAGCTTGCGCTTGGCGATTTTTACCGTGACTTCCGGCTCGAATCCAAAGCGGTCTTCCTCGATGGCGATGGCTTGAATGATCTCCCGCCGAAAAACTTTATAGCAGGTTTCCATGTCGGTCAGGTTGATATTGGTCAGGCAATTGGAAATCAGAGTCAGCATCCAATTGGCCACCGAATGCCAGAAATACAGTACGCGATGCGGCCCACTACCCAGGAAACGTGATCCATAAACCACATCGGCCCTCCCTTCGATTAAGGGTTCCAGCAGGGCAGGATAGTCGGCAGGGTCATATTCGAGGTCCGCATCTTGAATGATGACAAAGTCGCCGCTTGCTTCCTGAATTCCGCGGCGCAAGGCTGCGCCCTTACCCTGATTCACCGGTTGAAGGAAAACTCGAAGCTGCGGGTGCTTGGCTTCGAGTTCGCGCAGGAATTCCCGTGAGCCGTCGTTTGAACCGTCGTCCACACATAGGATTTCCGTTTCAAAGGGTACGTCAGCCACTCGTTGGACTACCTGCCCCAGGGTGCGGCGCTCGTTGTAGACCGGAATGACGACCGACAGCCTCATTTGCGGTTTGTCCATTCTAATCGAAAAGGACGCCAAGACTGCCTCGCTTTTCGGCTCTAAAGGAAATAAGAGATGGATCGATCAGCGGCCGTTTTTTTCCTGTCAAGTCATCAAAACCGGCGATTTCCCACCAAACCTCTGAAGTGATTGGAAATAAATTGTGGCTCGGCATGTCCCAATTGTTCATCGGAATTGATATAATATCTGTAGGGGTTTTCGGGGATTTCGAGTAGGTTATTGCACGACCCTCGGTCATTCGTTCTCACCTGTAAGTGTAATTCTTCCAAGCCAATCTCAAATTGAATGAATTTTATTCTAAGGTTTTTACCCTAGCTAAATTCATGCAGGTTGGCGAAACAGATAAATTTTCGCATATCCGGGATTTTTATCCGGCTCCAGGGGTCGGTCGGATCGTGACCTGGTGCCGCCGCGGTTGGCAACTCGCCGCGATTTTGCGTCCCTCCGATGGAATCGGCTGGAACCCAAGTCTGACGCGGCTTTCATGTTTTTGCCTAGGTTCCGGCGTGCAGTAAATCTGGACCAACGGGAGCTTAAAACCCTGCATTTCCTCAGATCGAGCGACGCCGCGCTGTGGAAATTCCGGCCCGTCATGCTTCCTGAGAGGCGTGACATGGCAGGGCATGTGCTACATATTTTCGTATATATCCACCTAGCAGGATATAAGGCGAAGTACCGGGGGCAGGCTTGTTCCTGCTTGGGTTCGCTGTCGGCTAGGCGGCGACTGATCCAAAGGGAGAAGGAGCAATGACAGAAAAGTTGGTTCGTCTGGCCCCTCGAGAGCAACAGATCGTCGAATTGCTCTTACAGGGCTGCGACAACTCAGATATCGCAAAGCAGTTAAAGATGGCCCGGAGGACGGTCAAAGCGCATTTCAACCGTCTGTTCTTGCGGTTTGGCATTCATGGCGGAATCAAACGAGTGAAATTGGCAACTCTTATATATCGGAGGCAACTATGTTCGGAAGCGAACGCTACGGTAAACGAACCCCCAGTGAACGAGAGCAGCTTGTCATCGAACTTGTCGCCCAAGGGCTCAAGAACAAGGAAGTCGCAGATGCCATCGGAACCACTGAGCACGTTATCAAGAACTACCTACGCAGCATCTACGACAAACTCGGACTTTGGAACCGGGTTGAACTTGCCTTATGGTACGAAGCCCGAAAATTTGAAGGTGCAGCCCACGCCTGATGAGCCGGTCGAATGGAATGATGGCCCTCCCCTAACAAAAACACGGCCGCGTAGTCTCCAGCGGGCAGCTGCCAACTGGGATTAAGCGGCCGGTTCGACGGGCTGGATCAGGCATCAAAGGCCTCCGCCATGCGGAGGCCTTTTTTGGTGTGCCGAGAGCCCTCGTCTCCGCATGAGCAATCAGCTCAATCGCATGCCTTGAGAGTAGAGGGCTGGAAGTTGTCGCGTTGCGCATCCAGCTGGGTGGCGTACTTCCCGCCCGGAGTCTTGCCGTAGAGTTCAGCGCCGGGGCAGTAGTAGAGCGCTGTGTGCACATCCACCCAGACTTTAGTCTGGGGGTTGCCCGGCACGCTTGCGGCTGCGGGCTGGGGAGGTTCAGCCAGACCCACACTGACCAGCACCCGCTCAAAGGCTGTCAGATCACGGGGTTGACCTGGTTGTGCGGAAGGCATCGCGGTCCACTGGAAAATTACCGCCAAAAGGACTGCCGAGGACAACGCGATGGAGATGATTCCGCGGTGTTCAATCCATTCTTCCTGAAACCAGTCCTTGCCCGTCTGCCGAACCTTGAGTGAATCGAGCCAGGCGCGCGTCTTAGCCGCCGACGTCCAGACTGAGCGGTCAGGCGCGGGAACGTCCGGGGACGATCCGGGCGCCGTGGGAACCAGAGTCAGCACATGGCTGGCCGAGTTCGATTCACCAATTACTGCCTCGGGGACGTTCGCTTCCGGCTCGGAGAATTTACCCACAATCTCCTCAAGTTCAGCGGGAAACAGATCAATTTCATCTTCCGCGGTGTCTTCGGGATCTGCCCCGTTGCCAGCCGACTCTTTCTGGCTTATCGCCGCTGCGGATTCGGACGGGTGATGCATTTCCCAAAAAGACTTCCAGTTCCTTTGCGTCGCTAGGCCGGCGCGCTCTACCGGCGCGCCACATTTTCCGCAGAAGGATTCGTGGGGTGTGAGACTCGATCCACACTCCTGGCAAGCAGGGAATCCACTAGTGGATTCCGGAACCACGGGAACGGCGACCGGCTGGACCGGCGTCCCGGAGGTCGGGACGGAAAACACGGGCTCGGGAGAGGCGGCTTGAGCTACAGGCATAGGTGCATTCTTCAACCGATGGTTGTGTTCCTGCATGACGAACGCGGCTGAGAGCAGCTGTTGAAAAGCCGCTTCGTCAACGACTGGACCGGATTCGCGCCCCGACCGTGGTTTCACGCTGGCTAGTGCCCCTGGCTCCCGGATATTCCCCTTAGCAACTGCAATTATTTGTCCAATTGGCTCAATCGAGAGTATTCAACGCGCTCATTCTAAGCATGTTAAATGAAAATTGCCTGACGCGATTGGGCTCGCAGCCCGAACTGTGCAAAAGTCTGCACTATTCGTTCGGCAGATGCAAGCCATTTCACGGTTCCGTTGTGGAACGGGAAATCCCACTTTTGCGCCCGGAGAATGCATGGAAAATCAGGAGGTCTATCCCTCCTGTCAGCAAGCTCCTGTATTCAAAGGGTCACGCCCTTCCTTTTGTTAAGGAGAAGATTTGGCGAAAGAGTTGCTTTTGACAAAGTGCCTCGCGCCGGGCAACACGAACTGGCGCGAATCCGAGGTTCCAGTGAGAGACATTCGAGAGATCAAAATCACCATTCGCGATGCCGAAGTTCTCAAGCTTCTGGTACAGGGGTGCAGCAACAAGGAAATTGCCAGCCAATTGAAAATCAGTCCCCGCACCGTAAAGCAACACTTACGCACCATGTTCTTGAGGGCCGGCATTCGGGACGGCCGCAAGCGGGTCAAACTCGCCACCGCCATATTCCAGAAGGAGCAGATGGAAGCATGCAACCACGTCAGCAATTAACTCTAAAAGAAGTGCAGGTGGCCATGTTGGTGTGGGAAGGTCTCACCAATCGTGACATCGCCAGCCGCTTGGAAACCACTGAACAAGTAGTGAAAAACTATTTGCGGAACACCTTTGACAAGCTGGGTGTCTGGAGCCGGCTGGAACTCGCGCTTTATGTTGCCGGCCATGGGGGAGCGCGTTGGAAAAATGATTTGGGTTCCGGCGAAGATTCTCCTCTTGCTGCCACCGGTTAGAACGCGATTTGCGTGATGCTTTTGAGGAACTCTTTTAGCCGGGCCGCGTCCGGTTCCGACATCTCCGTGAACTGCACGCCAATGCCAAATCCGGGACGGCTGTTGACGACCCGGCCCATGGCCTGGATCTTGCTCTCTTTAATCCAAATCCCGATGCTCAATTTGGTGCCCTTCTGCAAAGGGATGGGCATTTCGATGAAACAACCGCCGACACTGATATCTACGGCTTTCCCCCAGATGGGGGCGGACTGTCCGGACGGTTGAATTTGCACCGAAATCATGCATTTGAGCCGTCCCATTCCACGGCGATCACTGGCCAGGCGGCGGTCGGGTATTTTGCGTCGCTGATTGGCGGGCGCGGGCTCAACGTAGGGATCAGGCCCTACCGATGCCAACGGCGCGTCCCAGATGCTTTTGTCATTGGTTACATTGACCAGCCCGACCTGGCCGGCGGTCGATGTGCCGGGCTGGCCCACCCATTGAATGCAGAAACGGCTCTTCTTTTGTCCCTGGCTGAGCCCGATGATGTCACCAGGTTTAAGGCGAGTATTGACCTTGTCCAGGCGCGCGCCCTGATGGCTGATATCAAAGCTGAAGACGTTTTCGGAAAACATTTGTCCCTCGGCATCAGTGCCGAAAATCCGAACTGGAATCCGGATGGGGTGCCGGGACTCGCGCCGATTGCCCATAATTGCAGAGGGGAAACATTAATGCTAATTGATACCTCTTGCACTGCCAAGTATCGAGCATGACTCGAAAGGGGGGATGCTGGCGCCCCGCTTTGGAGGAAAAATCCGCAAGAGATTGCAGAGAGCGCCGGGTAAGGACTTTGTACCTCAAATAAACCTTTGTTTTACAGATACTTAGGAAGATCCTCCTAGGCAGGCCGATTGCTCGAACCCTGTCGGACGGATTAAGCGACGGAGAGAATGGACCACAAAGAGATTTTCTGGATGGCTTGTGATTCTACCGAGCAACTTCGGGCCGAATACGGTCCTTTTCATACCCGCGCCGAAGCCGAGCGTGAAGCCCGCAGGTTAGGGTTTGGTTACCTATTACGCTACGAACACATTCTCGGGGAGGACGACGATGTCAGGGAAGTCCGCTGCGTGTTCGTAGAGCTTTCCGGGCTCGCCGATCCGTCCTATACTGCCCGCCGGCTTCACACCCGCTGTGCCAGCTGCGGCGAATCTGCCATTCATGACGAGCCTTGGCAAGCTGAGGTCTGGGCTGACATCCACGAATTTGAGCATACCCGCCACCGCGTACGCCTATTCGAGCACACCCGCGCGGATGGTCTAAGGGAAATCGGCAACTGGCGCGAATGCGCCTAAGCCACCCGGTGTAGCCTTCTGATTTTCTGGTTCTCTGCGTCGCGCAGAGGCCGCTGGCGGGATTCAGGCACTCCCAATTCCGCAATTCCCAATGATTTGCGCCGGCGCGATTTTTGAGGTAATTTTTCAGGCGGACACTCTATGAGCTTGATTACCACGTTCCTGTTCGCTCTGATTCCTCTTTTGGGTATCGCCTGGGTCGTCATCAACGGGCTGATTTTTACCGTCGACGGCCTGTTCATGAGCCTCATTCTGTTGACCATTTCCGGAATCTGCGGCACGATGGGCCTGTTCGAAATATTCAGAGGGCGCAGCGGCGCGAGTGCAAAACCCGGATCGCGCGGCTCCGGCGGGTCTAGCTCATCCGGACTGGTGCAACGCGGCAAAGTGCAGAGCGTGGAGTTCTTTGAATCCAGCGTCGGCCAGCCCAATAAGTCCATCGTGACTCTGACAGGACCCAACGCCACATTGGTTTTTGAAGGCGATTTACGCAACGCGTTGCCTCTCGGCCAAAAGGTTGAAGTCACCATGCGCAAGGAGATTGGTTACAACGTGCTGCTGAATGTGAATTGAGCTTCAGTAGTTCTGGATGCGCCGCGGTTTTTCCCCAAACCGCCGATTTCGAAAATTACCAACGTAATCGCAAGTTACGCTTTGCAGGCAGGTCTTCGCTCCAACTAGGCGAAAATCTAGGTGACACTATTTTGGTCCACGCCGGTGTGCGGACTGAAGGGGAGCTGCATGTCGCAAGTCGCGGAGAACGCCGACAAACCCTCGATGTTGGAACGCGCGGAAGAAATCCAGCAGCAGATCCAGCATATTTCAGGACGCGATTGGCAACTCTGGTCCATCGGCATTCTGATTATGCTGGTGGTGACGGCGGGCATGTTGGCCCTGGTCCTGCCCAACCTCATGTGGTCGCAGCGCGTCCTGCATATTGAGACCTCGTACCTGCCGCAGTGCTTCTTCGGCCTGATTTCCCTGGTTCTGCTGGGGAATATCTATTTGATAGGTCAGAAATTCAACCTGAATACCACGCGCCGCGCGCTCATTCGCGAACTGGTGCTCAATGAGCGGCTGGAGAGCCTTTCGCTGATCGATCCTCTGACTCAGTTGCTGAATCGCCGGGCGATGAATGAATTCGTTCCCCGCGAGGTGGCGCGGGCCAATCGTGTGGGGGCGGGGCTCACGTTCCTGACCATTGATCTCGATAAGTTTCGCGCCATCAATACAAAATTCGGTTCCATCGAAGGCGATCTGCTGCTGACCGACTTTGGCAAAATGCTGAAACTGATTTTCCGCGGCGGAGATATGGTGTTTCGCCAGGGCGGGGACGAGTTTCTTATCCTCATGCCCGACACCACCGAGGATGAGGCCGACAATCCTTTGCAGCGTTTGTTGCGCATGGTGGCCGAATGGAACCAGAACAACAAGAAAGAGTTCGAGCTGTCGTTCAGTTGGGGCGTGGCAGCATATGTCACCGGAACCAGCGTAGAAGATGTTCTGCGGGCTGTGGACCGCAAGATGTATCAGAAGAAGCACAACCTGGTGCCGATGTTCTAGCGCAGGGGACGCAACGCTAAGTGGCTTTCAAACTGCCCGCTGCCGCCCGATCAACAAACCATAACAATTCTCCGCGGGTCGGCTTGATCCGCTGGGCCGGCAACTGAGCGCCGGGGTTCTCAAATACTTCCCGAAGGATCGCGGTCTTCTCTTTTCCGAGGGCCAGAAACAACACGCAGGCCGCATGATCAAAAACCGGCAGCGTCAGGGTGATGCGAAACATGTTGAATTTTTCGATCCAGGCAGCGACCACGAGCCGGGCCTTTTCTTCCAATACCGGAGAATCCGGAAACAGGGAAGCGGTGTGGCCCTCAGGGCCCACTCCGTTTAAAGTCAAATCAAAACGGGGTACTTCTGCTGCTTTCAAAGAAAAAAAAGTTCTCAACGCTTGTTCGTAGTCTGCGGCAGCCCGGTCCGCGGGGCTGATCTCCGTCTTGATACGAAACACATTCTTGCTCGGGACGGGGACCTTGGAAAGCAAAGCCTCATTGGTCATACGGAAATTGCTTTCTGGAGAATCTATGGGAACGTAGCGCTCATCTCCCCAGAACAGAAACGTTTTGTCCCAGGGGAAAGATGGAAATTGTCCGCTGGCCAGCAAGGAGAACAGGCTTTTGGGCGTCGATCCGCCGGAGAGTGCCACGCAAAATCTACCGCGCTCCTGGATGGCTGCCGCTGCCCGGCGGGAAAATTCATCCGCCGCAGCCTGGAACAGGTCAGCCGGTGCCGGGAAAATCCTGGGCTTCATTTCTCGATGTTTCTCCACTCGCGCCCCTCGCGCTCCAGCAGTTCATCCGCCTCCTTGGGGCCCCAGGTACCCGCAGCGTAGTTGGGAAAATTGCGCGGAGGCAGCGCCTTCCAAACGTCGAGGACCGGACTTACCACGCACCATCCAGCCTCGACCATATCGGCGCGCTGGAAAAGCGTTTGATCTCCGATCATGCAGTCATGCAGCAGGCGTTCATAGCCGGTGCTGGGCTGTGTGCCGAAGTAGTCCTTGTATTCAAAATCCATGTCGACCGCGCCCAGGCGCATGGATGGGCCCGGTTTTTTGGCGGCAAAACGCAGCGAAATCCCTTCTTCCGGCTGGATGTGCAGCACTAACTGGTTCGGCATCAGGTTGGCGACCGGAGTATCGCGGAACAACATGAACG
>WNFY01000703.1_pt1 | contig 84249 bp, 78 predicted proteins | sample 5400091 | NCBI WGS metagenome assembly WNFY01 (sample SAMN13153364, study PRJNA577476) | soil metagenome | isolation source: 60 cm soil or saprolite under grassland replicate 1 | place: USA:California | collected 2016-06-15
TATTCCACCACCGCCAGCACATCGCCGCCATTCACGGTCGCACCTACCTGAGCATTTATCGCGACTACCGTTCCTGCTTTCGGCGATTTCAATTCATTCTGCATTTTCATCGCTTCGATCACGGCGATTCCGGCTCCGGCTTCGATCTGATCGCCAACTTCGACGAGCAGACACACAACTTTGCCCGGCATGGGTGCCGTGATATAGGCCGCTTTGCCCGTATGTCCACTCGCGCTGCTCGCGCCCCGCAAGCGTTTGGGATCTGTCAGCGCTACGTCATATTGCGCGGCGCCCACGATCACGTTGATGGTCTTTCCCGACTCGGGCATCCCGGCAACGCGACAATCGAATACCTGACCATTGGAAACCAGGAGATAGCTGTCACTGCCTGTTTGATGAACGTCGAATTCGTAGCTTCGACCATCAATCTCAGCGAGGACACGGGTGCCTTCGTCTCGAAGTTCGACGTCTTTTTCGGCTCCGGCGATGGTCGCGTGCAGCTTCATGACTTTATCGCATCCGGTCGCTCTTGCGGGGCAAAGAATTAAGGGCCAGGGCGCGACCAGCGATCTTCCATTTGCTTTGCTCTTGCTGGTGATTCGTTAGTGGTTTGGGTTGTGCCCTTGAGTAAGCAAGAGCGGCGGCAACCACGGCGACCTCTTGAAGCAGGCCCGAAGTCCCGGCAGTGTCCGCGGGATGCAAAGACTTCCGCCGGCGCTCATGGAAACGTGGAATGAATCCGGTATCCAGGTGACCGGCGATGAACTCTGCATCCCGCACGATCTCGCGAAAGAAGGGTAGCGTCGTCTTGATGCCGCTCACCGCGTATTCATCCAGCGCACGACGCAGGCGATCGATCGCCTCGCGGCGAGTGCTGCCCCAAACGGCGAGTTTGGAAATCATTGGATCATAATGAATTGAAACTTCGTCGCCTGCGACCACGCCGCTGTCATCGCGAATGCCCGGGCCCGCAGGCGCCCGCAAAGACATAATCCTGCCAGGTGATGGAAAGAAATTATTATCCGGATCTTCAGCGTACACGCGACATTCGATCGCGTGACCGTGCCAGCGCACATCTTCCTGTTTGAAGGACAACAGCCCGCCTGAGGCAACGTTGATCTGCTCGCGTACCAGATCGAATCCTGTCACGAGTTCTGTAACCGGATGTTCAACCTGCAAGCGGGTGTTCATCTCGAGAAAATAGAACTCGCGTGTCCGTTCAGAAAACAGAAACTCAACCGTGCCGGCGCCCACATAATTAACAGCTTTCGCTATTTTGATCGCGGCCGCGCCCATTCGTTCACGCAGTGCGGCATCGTTGACCGGTGACGGACATTCTTCAATCACCTTCTGGTGGCGGCGCTGGATCGAACATTCGCGCTCGCCCAGATGAACATAGTTGCCATGCGTATCCGCGAAAACCTGAATTTCAATATGGCGCGGCTTTTCGACAACCTTCTCAAGATAGACTTCCGAATTTCCAAATGCCGAGAGACTTTCCGACTGCGCCCCCTTGAACGCGGACCGGAGCTCACTTGCTTCGCTGACCTGACGCATTCCCTTACCGCCACCACCGGCAGCCGCCTTGAGCATCACCGGGTAACCAAACTCCTCGGCGGCTGCGCGTGCCGCTTCAAAACTCTTCAGGGGATTGGTGGTGCCGGGTACAATCGGCGCGCCGGCTTTGACAGCCGCACGCCGCGCGCTCGTTTTCGAGCCCATCACTTCCATCGCTGCGGCTGTTGGGCCGATAAAGATCAGGCCCGCTTCTGTCACGGCGCGCGCGAACTCGGGATTCTCGGCAAGAAAGCCGTAACCTGGATGGATTGCTTTGGCCTTCGACGTTTTGGCTGCCGAAATAATCGCTTCAATATTCAGGTAGCTTTGATTCGAAGGCGGCGGGCCAACGCAATAAGCTTCGTCCGCCAGACGCACGTGAAGCGACGAATGGTCAGCTTCCGAGAAAACTGCCACCGGTGTAATGCCGAGGTCGCGGCACGCACGAATGACGCGCACAGCGATCTCGGCCCGGTTGGCAATCAGAATTTTGCGGAACACTAAAGTGTCAGTGGTCAGTCGTTAGTCGTCAGTAGTTAGTTGTCAGGTCAGTCAATTAAGTTCAACGGAATCGATAACAACGTGTCAGTAAACAACAAACCACTTACGACTGACAACTAACTACTAACAACTGACGAATTCAGACCACGACTGAGTTTGACGGTCTGTGCGGATCGTAGCGGATAGCTATGCGAGTTCCGGGCAGGCAGTCCTGTTCGCGCTGACTTTGGTTGGCATCGATCGATTGGGAGGATTCGTATTCCGCTCCGCCGAGGTTGTAAATGTAACTGATAATTGTGGCGCCCGATTCGTCTTTCATGGAATCTTGTACGGTCGCCTCGCTCAGTCGGCCCGAGCGCCGAAGCGCCGCCCGGCGAGCAAGTTCAGGATCTTCTTTAGGACGACGAAAACGGGACAGCAGGGACATGGCGCTTAGGGCGCGTTTGAGCGGACGGACGTGGATGACGGCTGCGTGAGTTCGGAAGCCTTATTGATTACGCCGTCGTGCAAAACCAGATCATCGTCGTTACCCAGTATCTTGTCTTCGCCGGGCAAGCGGAGTTCATAAGTAGTAAAAGCCACACCGTGATCCATCTGGGCGGCACTTGTGCTCGCGGAAGAGTTGCGAAAAGCAGTACCGCGCAGGTTCCGGGCCCTGACGGTCGTCGCTGCCTCAGCCAAAACCGCGCCCGGCTTATAACCGTTTGGATCCAGGCTGAGCAATGCCTCGGCCATCGATCCGTCTGGATCAGGCAAAGTGCTCAACTCCTTGACCACGTCATCCTGACCCGGCAGGTTGCCGTGCAATTCCCGGTAGTCAGACAAAGCGCGTAGAATTCGATAAAACCGGGCCTTGGCCGCGGCCTCATGCTGTTGTTGTCGCGCCACTAAACGCTCAGGAATCGTCACGCCGATTAGGGTTGCCATGATCACCGTCGCCAGCGCCGCCGCGACAAGACCGGCGCGAGCAATCCACAATCCCGCGAACCGTTCCGGCATTTCCCGAACCGCGCGTAACATTCGCACGCCGATCCATAGGGCAGCAATCGCGATCGGCAGCTCGACCCACTTCAAGTTCCAGGCTGCGGATTCGCCCGCGTATTCAATCGCTCCAAGACGCAGAGATATAGGTTTCGTCTGGACCAACACCATAACCGTTGCCAGCGACAATCCCGCAGACATCAGAAATCCACAGGCCACCGCAATTAAAGCCCGTCCGTAAGACGGAAGTTCATGCTCTGGTTTGGCCAGTGGGGGTCCCACCGCGCGCGCTCCGCACAACGGACAGCCCACGCAAAGATCGCCTTCGAACTCGGCACCGCAGGAGGGACAGACGTTTAGAATCATCGACGTATTAAATTAGAAGACAGTTCGTAAGACGGTAGAGCGGAAACGCCTTTTAGTCAATAGCGCGCCCCCGAAAACTAATCATATTTTTGTTGCTTCAGCCGGCTTTGTGAGCGAGGGTGGCTTCGCGGATAACCTCCGGCGTTTTGTTGGCTGATTTTTGTTCAGACTCATCGAGGAGCGCGTTCCGTTGCTCGCCGACCTTATTGACCTCGCGCCAGGTGTGATACATGCGGTGCGCAAATGTCCAGTAAGAGCCTACCGCCAACACCCACAGCACGGCAGGCATGCGGTTGGCGAAAAAATTATGAGAACCGGGTCGCGTCGAAAGCGCGCCAATAATGAAAAGCACAACGCGCTCAGGGCGCCGCAAGAATCCGACGTCGCACTTTGGAATCAGGCTCTCGGCACGCGCGCTCGCGTAACTGACCATCACCGAGCCCATCATTCCGGCGCCGGCGAGAAAGACATTCAGGGTCGAATGATATTCCGTCGCCCGTGCATAGAAGACCATTAACCCGACAAAGACCATCATGTCGGACAAGCGATCGAGTGATGAATCGAGGAAGCCACCAAAGCTGGTTACGCGACCGGACAATCTCGCGACCTGCCCATCGAGCATGTCGAAGACGTTGGCAATAATCAAAACGACGCCGGCCCAGAAGAACCTGCCAAAGCCGAATAACAGCCCTGACCCTACATTAATCGCGACGCCGACAACAGTCAGAACATTCGGATTTATGTGTCCGTACGCAAGCCAACGCACCATCGCATCAATGATGCGCTGCGCTGCCCGTCCAATGCTGGCTCCAAACATTATCCGAGGGTTCTTCCTACTGAGTGGAAATGTTTACTCTCGCGCAAGTAAACCAACTACAAACGTGATCATAGGGAGGGCCTAAATGCATGTCAAGGCTTGTTATCTGACGCCAATGAGCTTTCATTGGGTGAAATCGTAAGTTAGGAACCCCCTAACCTTCGCCGGCTGACCATCGAGAAAGCCGGGTGAAAACTTTGCCTCACGAGCTGCGACGACAGCGCTAGCTTGAAGAAGCGGATGACCGCTCACCGCGCGGGCCCGAATTACCGTTCCTGACTCGTCAATTACGACTTCCACTATGACGGTTCCGGCTGCGTGAGCTGACTTTGCGATTGCCGGATATGACGGCAGTGGTTTATCCAGGGCCGCGTCATCTAATGCACCGCCAGATATGATCGTCCCCGACAAGGAGTCAGTGATATCGGTAGTCTTCTCTGGAGGCGAAAGAGCTTCTACATTAACCACCGGTTGCCCGCTTTCCTGTGACTCCGGCGATTCCTGTCTGCGTTTGTCGACTGCCTTCGATGACTGTGCCCTCGCTTCTTCTGCAGCTTTCAGAAAGGACGCTTTAGCTTCGGCTTGGCCATCCATTTCAGCCAGCTTTGCCTGTTCCATGAATAAGACGCTTTTGTAAGTCCAGGCACTTTCCAGATTCGAATCGAAAGCGAGCGCACTGTCCGCCATCTGAAGGCCACTTGAAACGCATCGCTTGGCTTTCTCAAAGTCAAGTTCGCTTTTCGGCTTCACGAAAACAATGGTCGTGCTGCCACCGTTCTTCTGTGCGCGCTTATTAAGGTCGGTTATCTTGTATGAGCAATCCCAATATTTGCCTGCAAGAATAGTGTAAGCCTCGGCACGTTTGTGCGCAGTTATGCTTGGATTCAAAGCACGTTGCAGTATCCAATTGCTTAACGCTTTCTCTTCATGAATCTGAGAGTAGAGAACTGCGGCCGCCTTGAAAGCCTCTTCGTTGTCTGACTCGAATACTAAGATTCTTTGATAAGCACCGATTGCCGCGCGGGCTGTCTCGATGTTTTCAGGAGTATTTATCCCTGGTTTGTATTGCTGGTGGATTATTCGAGCCAGGAAGACAAGAGCTGTCCTGTTTGAAGGATCGAGAGACAAGGCTCTCTCTGCGTGTTGCTGTGCGTCAGCAAAGTGGCCGCGTTTGTACTCGGCCGCAGTCAGGTTCAATTCCTCGCGGGCTTCGCGTTGAGCCGGTGTAAATTCCGGTGGCGTTGCGGATGGCTGCTGGCCGCCCTGGCCAAACACGGCCGTCGCGATCATAATCAGTCCCGCGATCGCAAGGACTCTCATAATCTCTGCTTGAAATGATCGAGAAAAGGTCATGCCTTCGCTCCCTCATCGTGCAACGTAACCAGACGACGAATTTCAAACCGGCGCGAACCGGCCGGTGTCGTTACCAGGACTTCATCGCCTTCTTCCTTGCCCATCAAGCTGCGGCCCACTGGCGAAGTTGTTGAGATCTGGCCACTCATTGGATCGCTCTCCTCCGGAGTCACCAAACGATACGTGATCTCTTCATTACTTTCAGCGTCGAACAGGATCAGCGTCGAACCATACGCAGCCTTATCATGTGGCAGTTTTGAAAGATCGATCGATGAAATCTCGCTCATCCTCTGCCGCAACTCGCGGATACGGGCCTTAACCATCGTCTGCCGCTGCAGGGCCGTTTGATATTCCGAGTTCTCGCGCAAATCGCCAAACTCGCGCGCCCGCTTGATCTCCTTAGGCAGGTGAATGCGTAACTCAGTTTCGAGTTCGTCGAGCTCACCCTGCAATTTCTTTTTGACGTCTTCAGTCATCAGATTTGCTCTATTTGACCGCCCGGACATGCGGTGGTTCATATTGTTCGCCGTATTCCGGATAGAGAATTGTTTCAGTCGAGCCCGGCCTGGTATTTTGCGCGAGTAACCTGAGCCCATCGCGCAGCACCTTTTTTTGCAGCTCGCGCATATTCGGGCGACCGAGGCTGTTGCCAATCTTAAACCCTTTTGGATAAAGCGCGCGCGGCGGGCGCATCTGTGCGGAGACTTCGGGACTAACTGTGATCAAAACTGTCGGGATGCCTTTCATTTCAATTTCCCGTTGGACCGCCACGACCGTGCGGTGACAAACGCTGGGTCAGCCTCCGGTCAGAACCACTGCGTCAGCGCGTGACCCCTTGTCTATTTCATTTGCAATCTCCGGCGCGGTGCCTTCGTACATCGCCTTCAACTGCATCGTATAACCCATATAGCCGATATGTTTTTTCGCAATCCCACCAATGAACCCTTCGCCTTCGAGATCGCGCAATACATCGATCGGGAACACGACGTTGATGTCCTGGTCGGCGTCTGAATGATCGTAATGATGATGCGTGACCATCAGTTGCGAAGACTTAACATCTGCGGCAATTTCCCGGTAGGTCAAATCGCCCAGTTCATCGGCGATATTGAACGCCTCCTGATCTTTCAGGTGAACGCCACCGGCGGTGACCAGCGCAATCGTGCTCTTTGACAGTTCTCGATCGAATGGGGTAAACGGCACACATTTTCTCGAGATAGCCATGTCAGATGTTCCGAAAACTGGTTCTCAGATGTTAGCTTAGTGACTAATAAAACGAAACCGTCATGCCGGATTGCTCTCGGCATCTGACGTCCGACATCTGATCTTTGACCTCTTCCTTTTTACAGTTTCCTCAAAACTTCGAAGAGATCTTCGTTATCAGGCTGATCCGAAATGTTGTGAATGTCCTTGTAGGCTACTTTGCCTTCCTTATCCACAATAAAGAGCGCGCGCTCCGAGATTCCGTCATTTTCGCGGTACGCGCCGTAGGCTTTGGCTACTTCGCCTTTGGGATGAAAGTCACTGAGAAGATCGTAGGTGAGACCACCGAGGCTCCTGGCCCATGCCGTGTTACACGGTACGCTGTCAACTGAAATGCCCAGTACCTGAGCATCATAGCCCTTGAAACGTTCGAGGTCAGCCTCGTACGCGGGCATCTGCGCCGTTCAGACCGGTGTCCAGGCCAGCGGGTAAAATGCGATGACTACGCTGTTTTTGCCGCGAAAATCCGAAAGCCGAACTTTCTTATCTTTCACGAGATGGCTTTTCAATTCAAAATCCGGGGCCATATCTCCAACTTCAGGCATAGCTCGATTTCCTCCTTTGAAAAGATCGGTGATTCAGTTTGGGTAGTTCGGATCTAGGCTAACTCGTTTGATTCAGTCGTTCAAGAGCAGACCGGCAGGACCTGACTCGGACGGTTGTCTGATTTGCCTTTGTGTCTGCGGATTGTCTGCGGATTGTCTTCGCGGCTTTTGCGTGAAACTCTCTTTAGCCTGGGCCGGCGGCTTGACTGGCGATCGATTTAGAATTATTCTAATTCCAGCCCAAATGGCAGGAACAGTGAAATCGAGCCGCACAGATCAGCCTGAGCCGGTACTGACTCGCCAGCGCAAGGTGGTGCTGGATGTGATTCAAGCCGGCGATGCGCATCCGACCGCGGCCGAAGTGTTCCAGCTCGCGCGCAAAAAAATGTCGACCATCAGTTTTGCTACCGTCTACAACTCTTTGCGCTACTTAAGAGAAGCGGGACTTGTCCGAGAGGTGACGTTTGGTAATGGCGCCAGCCGCTATGATCGGGAAACCGATCGTCATGATCATGCGATCTGCGCGGAGTGTGGGAAGCTGGTCGATTTTGATTTGCCGGGAACTTTGGAATTAATGCGTTCGGCGGCGCGCGCTGCCCGATTTAAGCCGCAGTCAGTGCATTTGACGTTGGTTGGGCTGTGCCCGGACTGTCGTGATTGAAAATGATTTTTGAATTTGAAGTGCCGCGAATCGATCCTAAATCGCGGCGAGGCAATTAACTTTTCAGGAGGAAAAATGTCAGCAGCAATCGCAACCGCATATGAGGGTGCTCAGGTAGGAAAGCCGGCGCCCGATTTTGAAATTCCATCAACCAAGAACATTCAAAAACTGGACCAGCCGGTTAAGCTTTCAGATTATCGAGGCAAATGGGTCGTTCTACTTTTTTATCCGTTGGACTTTACGTTTGTTTGTCCAACTGAGCTTACTACTTTCAGTGATCGTTACGACGATTTCGAAGGCGTCGGCGCCGAAGTGATCGGCATCTCGACCGATTCGGCGTTTTCGCATCGGGCCTGGCTGCAAACGCCCCGCGACAAGGGCGGCGTCGAAGGCCTGCGCTTTCCGCTGGGCGCCGACATCACCAAAAAGATGTCGCGCGATTATGGGGTGTTGATCGAAGATCGCGGAATTGCCCTGCGCGGGTTGTTCGTGATCGATCCCGAAGGCGTGCTGCGTTACAAGGTGGTGCACGATCTGAACATTGGACGTTCAGCCGAAGAAACGCTGCGCGTGATCCAGGCGCTGCAGACCGGCGGTCTCTGCCAGGCCGAATGGCGGCCGGGTCAGGAAACGATCAAGGCTTAAACTTGTTGTCCCTCTCCCTCCTGGGAGAGGGAACTGAATCCGACTACTCAGATTCTTTGGAGATGACAAGATGCCCATGAGAATTGGAACAGCAATGCCGGCGCTCGAAGGCGCGACGGAATGGCTGAACGGATCTATTGAAGAAGCTTCGAGAGCGACTGAGGGTCACCCCGTGCTGATCCACTTTTGGTCTTTGAGCTGCGGGATGTGCAAAGACAATCTGCCGCGGGTCGCCGAATGGCGCGAAACATTTCGGGAAGCCGGACTACGCCTGATCGCGATTCATATGCCGCGCTACCCGGCCGACACCGACGTTAACGCCGTCCGTGAAGCATTAGTGGATTACGGAATCATTGAACCGGCGGCGATCGACAACGAGCATAAGTTACGTGACGCTTTTCAGAATGAAAATGGATACGTGCCGGCCTATTACCTGTTCGACGCCGGGCACAGGTTGAAAGCTTTCGCGGCGGGTGAATACGGTGTAAAAGTAATCGAACTCGCGCTGGAAAGAATGCTGGGAGTGGCACAGCCGGCAACTGTTGGTTAGGCTCAAGCAGCTTTGCCGCCGCAAATCGCGGAAAGCGTCCGGCTTTCCGCCTAACCTGCCGGAATAGTATCGACTGCGCCTCAGTTTCTCCGCCAAATCTATCCTCCAATCTGCTCTCGCTTTTCGCAAGTGCAGGGATCGTTCGTCTCTGTGTTAATTTCAAGACCTTTAAATGGCTCAAGTCAGAATCTCAAATCGCGGGGCGAAGCGAATTCGTCAGGGCCACCTGTGGGTATATCGAAGCGACGTCCGCGAGGCAACTGATGTCGAAGGCGGCGCGATTGTGCGCGCTGTCGATGAAGCCGGAAATCTTGTTGGTCAGGCTTTTTACAGCGACGCTTCGGAGATCGCTTTACGTTTTCTCGCCACGCGCGACGAGAAGATTGATCGCGAATGGTGGATATCACGCCTGCGGCGCTGCCGCGAAAGACGCGCCGCCATTTCGCACGAAACTAATGCCTATCGGCTGGTCTATTCAGAAGGTGACTTGCTGTCATCGCTGATCGTCGACGTCTACGATAACGTGTTCGTGATTCAGACTCTTTCACAGGGCGCGGAGCAGATTAAGGCACTGCTGGTTGAATTGATCGTTCAGGAATTCAAGCCGGTGGCCGTTGTCGAACGCAACGATGCGCGCGTACGGCAGCTGGAAGGATTGGATTTGCGATCGAGCGTTCTGTTCGGGGAGGCTCCGGAAGAGATTGAAATTAAGCAGCACGGCGCGCGTTTTATTGTCACCCCCCTCAGCGGGCAGAAGACCGGGGCCTTCCTCGATCAACGGGAGAACTATCTGGCGGCGAAACGCTTCGCACATGGGAAGGCGTTGGATTGCTTCACCTTCAACGGCGGATTCGCCCTGCATATTGCGCCCGAGTGCGACTCGATCACGGGCATTGATATCTCAGCTGATGCGATCAGTGCGGCGGCGCAAAATGCCAAACTAAACAACGAGAGCAACGTTCAGTTTCGAGTCGCAAACGTGTTTGATGCGCTGCGAGAATTCGAGAGCACCGGTGAACGCTTTGACACAATCATTCTCGATCCGCCCGCCTTTGCTAAGAATCGCGCCACGGTAAAATCGGGAGCGCGTGGTTATAAAGAGATAAATCTGCGCGCCTTAAAGCTTTTGAATCCTGGCGGAGTATTGGTGACCTGCTCGTGCTCGTATCACATTAGCGAGCAGTTGTTCCTTGAGATCATTGCCGACGCCACTCTCGATGCCCGGCGGCGCGTCCAGCTCATCGAAAAGCGTGGACAATCGAGCGATCATCCGGTGCTGCTGGGCGTGCCTGAGACGCACTATTTGAAGTGTGTGATTGCGAGAGTGATCGAATAGCTTTCGGAGTTCCGCCTTTAGGCGGCGTACGTGTCGACAATTCCGCCTGAAGGCGGGACTCCAAACGATGGCTTTACGGCTGTATTCCCTGATCGGCTTCCACGACGACTTTCGTCGTGTAGTCTTTGCCGTTTACCGATAACTTCACGGCATAGGTTCCGGGGTCGATTACGGGACCGAGATTGAAGAAGGCCGCGAAGCCACCGCCTCCTCCGCCGCCACCGCCGCCACCACCGAATCCGGGCGGCAGATTAGCGGGGCGCGGCGGCGGATCGCCGCGCAGGTTCCACTGCATGCGGTTGATGCCTGCATCTTTAGTACCCGCGATCGTGCGAATCACTTTTCCTGAATAGTCGGAAATTGTGATCTTCACATCCCCGCTGGGCGACGTCTTAAGGTAATAGCTAATCGCCGTTCCAGGCGCCGGATTATTGCCGCGGAAAAGTTTTGCTCCTCCGGTGTAACGGCTCAGCCTGATATCATTCAGCCATTGGGTTCCCGGACGAACATCAAACAAAAACGCGTCCGTTTCCAGAACTTTTCCAGACGCAAGCTGCTGCAACGGAGTTACATCATCGAGAACATAAATTCCGCGGCCGTGCGTGCCGACAATCAAATCGTTGTCGCGCGCGTGAACCAGAATGTCATCCACACGAACCCGAGGCATGCCCGACATGAATTGTCGCCATTGCTTACCGCCGTTAAACGAAACAAACAGTCCAAACTCGGTCCCCGCGTACAAAAGATCTTTGTTCTTCGGATCTTCGCGAATAACATTGACGTTTCCAATTGCCGGCAAGTCGCCGACAATCGAAATCCACGTTTGACCGTAATCGCGAGTGACAAAGAGATACGGCTTCAGATCGTCAAAGCGATGACCGTCGACGGAGAGATAGCAAGTGCCGGCGTCAAAGTGCGAAGGTTCGACGCGGGTGATGTGGTAAAGCTCTCCCGTTTTATCGGCGAGTATCGAAACGTTCTTCGCGACATTGGTCCAGGTCGCGCCGCCATCGCGGCTTAGCTGAACATTGCCGTCATCGGTTCCCGCCCAAAGAATGCCTGGCACCAGAGATGACTCTGCCACGGTGACGACATAACCGTAGCTCGTATAGCCGTCGTTCTTCGAAGCCATCGGCTCGCTGCCCTTCACGCCCATGATTGACAGCGTGTTGCGATCGATGTGCTTTGTCAGATCAGTCGTCGCCGTCCATGTATCACCGCGATCCAGTGACTTGAACAAACGATTGCCGCCCGCATAAAGCAGGCGGGGATTATGCGGTGACATCACGAGCGGCGTGTTCCAGTAAAAGCGATACTGTTCGTTTTCCGCCGGCGCCGGAACGACATTCGAAGTGGCCAGGTTGGCGCCGCCAAAGCCGCCGAAACCGCCGCCGCCCCCCGCCGCGATCACCGCCGCCAGCACGGCCTGCGGATCTTGCGCCCCAGCACTAGCGGTCGGGGCGTCACCGCCACCGCCGGCGCGGCCGCCGCCTCCACCGCCACCTCCGCGGTTGCCCCCGCCTCCGCGACGAACAGCCGTTCGCGGACGAATGCTTTGCGAGCGACCTGTGCGCAGATCAATTCGACTCATCGCGCCATTCTGCGATTCGGAATAAAGGATAAACGGATCAGACGGATCAGCTTGAGCATAAAAGCCGTCGCCGCCGCCGATGCGGAACCAGTCGGCGTTCGTGATCCCTGCCGGGTTACGCGTCTGGCTGGGGCCGCCCCATGAGCCGTTGTCCTGTAAACCGCCATAAACATAGTAGGGTTTACGCATGTCTGCGGCGACCGCATAGAACTGAGCCGCAGGAATCGTGTTGACGAATTCCCAGGTCGCGCCCTGATCATAAGTAACGTCGAGACCGCCATCGTTACCGATCATTATGTGATTGCCATTCTTAGGATCGACCCAAATTGCATGGTGATCGCTGTGCGCGATCCCAGGCTGCAGCGAAATAAATTTCTTGCCGCCGTCGATCGATTTGCTGAAGTTCAACCCTCCGACAAAAACATTTTCCGCGTTGCTCGGATCAACGCGAATCTGGCTGTAATACATCGGGCGATTATTCTCGGTGCAGTTACCGGCATTGAAACAGCTGGCCACTACGCGCCACGTTCTTCCTTTATCGTCTGATCGCCAGACCCCGGATTTCTTCGGATCCGGTTGGGCCGGAGTCGGCGAAGCGGATGGCGTCGTAGCCGCTGCGGGGGCTGGGGTTGGCGTGGGTGTCGGACTGGCAGTAGCGCCCCCGCCGCCGGCGCCTTGTCCGCCGCCGACTAACACCTCTTCGCCGCCGGTGCCTGTGCTCGCGCCCACTTCTATCTGCGCATACAGCACATTCGGATTTGACCTCGATACGTCGATACCAATGCGGCCGAGCAAGCCTTCCGGCAATCCATTCCCGTCCAGCCTTTTCCAGTTCTTGCCGGCATCGATCGTCTTCCAGATGCCGCTGCCCGGCCCGCCGCCATTGAAGCCCCATGATGTTCGTCGGCGTTGGTAGGAAGCAGCGTACAGAGTCTTGTTGTCGGAAGGATCCATCACGAGATCGGTGAATCCTGTATCAGCATTGATGAAGTTAACGTTGTTCCAGGTCTTGCCGCCATCTGTGGTTTTTAAGATCCCTCGCTCCAGGTTGGGACCAAACAGGTGACCGAGCACCGCAACATAAACAACGTTTGGATCTTTCGGATCGATGACAATGCGGGCGATCGTCTGCGTATTCTCGAGGCCCATTCTGGTAAATGTCTTTCCACCGTCGGTTGACTTGTAGATGCCATCCCCAAAACTGGCACTCTGACGGTTATTTGCCTCGCCTGTGCCAACCCAGACGATGTCCGGATTTGACGGCGCAATCGCGATGTCTCCGATTGAAGCCGTAGAATAGCTGTCAAAAACCGGGGTGAAAGTCGTCCCATTATTGGTGGTTTTCCAAACGCCTCCGGTCGCGAGTCCGACATAAAAGATGTAAGGATTACCTTCAACCGCCGCAATGTCATCGACGCGCCCGCCCATGCTGGCGGGTCCGATGCCGCGAAAAACAAACCGCTTCAACATTGGATCTTCCGACCAATTAACCGGGGTCGGCGTTGGGCTGGGAGCCGGCGTTGCACTCCGCACCGGCGCCGGGCTCTGGGTGGCGGGAGTTTGCGACGGCGGTGGATTCTGAGCATGCGTCGCGAAGGCGCCGATCGCCATCGTACTCACTGTCAACAGAGCAATTAAAAGCAGAAGCCAGCCCAAGTCACGGTTGAAGCGAAACGTGTCTTTCATGGGGATAATTCCTTTCAGGTTGTTTTGTTGTTGCTGGAAACCTCAGGCGAACCCGCCTTTGGAAAAGAGAAACGCTAAGACCACTAATACGCGCAAACTCAATATCCGGTTACAAGTTCGCGTAAAAATGGTGATGGTCGCGACTACATTTATCCGATCAGTTCAGGTTAGTCAACTTTGGGGTGCGCTCAGGTTAATTGTGGCGCACATACCTTGTGTGTGAGTTCACGGGCGGTCGCCCTGCCGCTTTACGACCCCAGCTGTGCCGGCGCGACTACCAGTGTCAGTTCGGTATCAGCCGGTTACCTGCTCGCGAAAAAGGTTCGCGACATCAAAACCGCACGACCGGAAGCTCGTTCCTGAACTGATCTGCTGTGACGATTCGTCAGCTCATGACCTCTAGTTTCGAATACGCACGCCAGGGGACGCGACGAAAACTCACCGAGCGCGTCGCAAAATGCTTGACGAGTTTTGCGATGCGTGCTTAGAATCACTTGCGAGTCCCGATCGATTGAGAATCCAGATGCTGCCGCGAACCCAACGCCAGAAAGAGGTCCTCGACTACATCACCCGCTTTCTCGCGAAGCACGGTCACGAACCTTCGTACGCACAGATCGCTCGCAACTTCGGCGTCAAGTCAAAAGCCACGATCGCCAAACACATTTCGGCACTCGAGAAGCGCGGCCTGATCAGACGCGAACATGAAGAAGGACGATTCACTCTCGCTGTCAGAGTCGAAGAGGCGCCGGCTGACGCCGTGTGCGAAGTTGCTCTCCTGGGACAAATTGCTGCGGGCGTACCGAACGACGCGGTTGAAGATATCGAGATGATCGCGGTGCCGCGCTTCATGCTCGGTCGCGTGCGACCTGAACGGGTTTACGCACTCCGGGTTAAAGGCGATTCAATGATAGATGAGCACATTTGCGATGGCGATATCGCGCTGATCGAGAATCGCACCGATGCGCGCGACGGAGAAATCGTGGTCGCCCTGGTCGATGAAGCGCGGGCCACGCTTAAGCGCCTATTCCGCTTTGGATCTGAGGTGGAGTTACGGCCGGCAAATTCGGAACTCGAACCCATCCGTTTACATGCCTCTCGCGTGCAGATTCAAGGCATTTTCCGGGGCCTCTTACGGGCCAATGTCTGACCGGGAACCTTCAAAAAACCGCACAATTCTTAATGTTTTCCTCGATTTGGGCCTTTCTCAAATGTTTAGAGGGGGGCTATCGGCCGCCCTCTTTATTTTCAACTGAATCAGGCCGGCAGTAGCCGGCCTCCAAACGGTTAGAAATCAGGACTGAATATGGCGCGCTGTTCTCCGCTTCTAACAATAAAATCTCGCTGGTGAAGGATCAGCCTTCGACCAGAGCGTCAGTGTCGACTTCGAAATCAAATTTACAATCAACCGGCTTTTTGTCTTCGCGCAATCCCAGAAAAATCGGATGCCGCATATGCATGTCGGCGGTCCATTCGCTGAATTTCACTTCGGCAACCAGCTTTGGTTTCACCCACTGCACCGGTTCGTTTGTTTTCGGTTTGACTACAAAAGGACACTGCTCTGTTTTCAGCGGTTGCATCAACTTGTAAACCTGCGCCAGGGTCCGTTGATTGAATCCGCCGCCGGTGTGCGCGACATAATATAACTTAGCGTCGCGATACAGTCCGACCACCAGCGCGCCAAAGTACGAACGTGACGCGCGCGGCTGAGTGTAACCGCCGATCACCACCTCTGAACGTTTCACAGTTTTTACCTTTAGCCAATCGGAACTTCTTCTCGGAACGTAAGGACTAGCGGCGCGCTTGGCAATCATTCCTTCGAGACGAAATTTTTCGATGTGTTTGAAAAAGTGCTCGCCTTCCGCCTCGATGTGTTCAGAAACTTTCACAAAGGTTGCCGATCGAACAATTCGTTCCAGGGCAGCCTTGCGTTCGACCAGCGCGCATGACGTCAGATCGTAACCATCGCAGTAGAGCAGATCGAACACGTAATAGACGATGTGCCCTTTGCCTCTGAGAGCATCAATGCCGCTCTTGCGACCGACACGGGGCTGTAGCAACTGAAAGCGCGGCATGCCTCGCTCATCAAGTGCGACGATCTCGCCATCAAGAATCGCTTCTTTCGCGTCAACATGCTTCGCGATTGTCGCCAATTCGGGATACTGCTGAGTCATTTCCAACTGATTTCGGGAAACGAGACGTGCCTTCCCTTTCCTGATAAAACAGACCGAGCGAAACCCGTCCCACTTCGTCTCAAAAATCCATTCCGGATTTGAGAAGGGCTCATCCACCAGAGTTGCCAACATCGGATGAATCTCTGCGGGCATGCTTGCCCGGCGCGCATCGCTGCAAAACTGTTCCTTAGCGCTCTTTTTGTGAAGTAATCTACGGCTGGGCATATTTCCCTTGACTTAGTTTAGGCGTCTACTTTAAGAGCAAGTCAGGTGGCAAGCAAAGCAACAACACCTTTCAAGCCGACTAAAGAACAATTAATCACCGCGGCCGGGAAAACCGTGCCTGACGTAATCGCGCCAAACCTGCGAGTGCTCTTTTGCGGGATCAACCCGGGTCTCTATACGGCTGCGGTTGGCCATCATTTTGCGCGACCGGGCAATCGATTTTGGCCGGCGCTTTATAAATCCGGCTTTACCGATCGTTTGCTGTCACCGTTCGAAGAGCGCGAGCTTCTCAAACTCGGCCTCGGGATCAGCAATGTCGTTCCGCACGCAACGGCTTCTGCGTCAGAGCTGACCAAAGCAGACTTCATCAAAGGCGGGCGCCGGCTGAGATTGAAAGTGAAGCGTTATCAACCAGGCATTCTGGCCGTCCTCGGCGTCGGCGCTTACCGGACGGCTTTTGTGAGACCAAAGGCTGGGATTGGCGAACAAGACGAAATGCTGGCCGGCGCGCGGGTCTGGGTTTTACCGAATCCAAGCGGTCTCAACGCCAATTATCAGCTCGATGCTCTTGTGAGGTTATTTAAAGAATTATGCGATGCCTCGCTCGCATAATGTTGTAGAAACCAGTATTGCAGAAACCCGACCGTCAGGGAGGGTGCATTGGCAGGAACCCCGACCGCAAGGAAGGGTGCAGTGAGAATTGGAGGTTAAGAGTGATCCGAAAACTTAAGTCGGGAAAATATCGACTGTATTCGCGAAAAAAGGATCCGAAAACCGGCAAGCGTCGCAACCTGGGTACGTTCGAAAGTCGAGCGGCCGCGGAGAAGCACGAGCGGGCAGTTCAGTTTTTTAAGCGCAAATAAATTGCAGAACTCAGCTCGGTAGTTGCACCGTCTCGAAAGAATCGTTTCTTCAGCTTAATTTTGTTAGGCCCTGAATCGTGTGCTTAAATGCTTGGACAGCGCATGTCCTCAAGCAATCCAACGATGCAGTTCTTAGCTGAGCTCAACGAGCAGCAACGCGAAGCGGTGCAAGCCACCGAGGGTCCGCTTTTGATCCTTGCCGGCGCCGGCTCAGGCAAGACCCGGGTCATCGCGCATCGCATCGCTTATCTGATTGCCGAGCGCAATATCTGGCCGCGCAACATTCTCGCCGTCACCTTTACCAACAAGGCCGCCGAAGAGATGCGCACTCGCGTCTCCAAACTCATCGCCGAATTGGAAGTTGGTAGTGCCCCTCTGATTTCGACCTTTCACAGCTTGTGCGTTCGCATTCTGCGGCGCGATATCGAAGCAATGCAGGCCGGCTATAGCCGTTCGTTCACGGTTTACGATCAGGACGACACCGTTCGGCTCACGAAAAACTGCATTCGCGATCTCGGTCTCGATGAAAAGCAATTGACTCCACGCTCGGTGCAGGCAGCGATCAGCGCGGCGAAGAATCGAGGCGAGGACGCCGAAGCCTTTGGTGCGAAAGCTCAGTACATCGACGAGCGGCGCGCGTCGATCGCGCGCGTTTTCGCGCTGTACGAAGAACGCCTGTTCAAGAATAACGCTCTGGATTTTGACGATTTGTTGATTAAGACGGTGCGCCTGCTGCGTGATGTTCCGGAAGTGCGGGACCGATATAACGATCGCTTCCGCTACATCCTGGTCGACGAATACCAGGACACGAATTCGCTTCAATTTGCTTTGATTCGCTTATTGACTGAGAAGCAGCAGAACATCTGCGTGGTTGGCGATCCGGATCAGTCGATTTATCGCTGGCGCGGCGCGGACATTCAAAATATTTTGCAATTCGAAGAACACTTCCCGGCTGCGAAAGTGATTCGGCTGGAAGAAAACTATCGTTCGACCCAGAACATTCTGGACATCGCGAGCGGAGTGATTAAGCACAACGTCGAGCGCAAAGAGAAGGCGCTCTGGACCCAAAACATTCGCGGCGAATTGATCCGTTATTACCAGGCGCTGGACGCCGAATCGGAGGCGCGCTTCGCCGCCCGAAAAATTCAGGAACATCTCGCGGCTGAGCCTGACATCCGCGCCGCGGTTTTGTATCGCACGAACTCGCAGTCGCGGGTGTTCGAAGAAGCAATGCGCCGGGCCTCGATTTCCTACAACATCGTCGGCGGCTTTTCCTTCTACGAACGCATGGAAGTGCGCGACATCATCGCGTATTTGAAACTCGCATTGAATCCGCACGACTCGATTGCTCTGCAGCGAGTCATCAACAGCCCGCCACGCGGCATCGGCAAAATAACCGTAGATGAGATCGAGCAGCGAGCGCGCGAGCTGGGCGTATCGTACTGGGATGCGATCAGCGATTTACTCGAAGACGACCAGCGGTTATCGCCAAGGGCGGTGGGCGCACTCGCGAATTTTCAGAGGATTATCAACGGTCTCGCGGCGCACACCGGGAACGCGGACATGTTTGCAGCGCCGGGAGAGAGCGAGTCAGAATCCCGAACTGTCGGGGTAGCGGGCAGGCCGCTTAGCCCGGCCGCCAGGGAGGCTGATAGTGAGATCCAATCAACGTCCCCCGTCTCTGATCTCGTCAAGGCGGCTATCATCGGCACGGGTTACGAAAACGCTCTCAAGGCTGAAAACAGTGACGAAGCAGAAGCGCGGCTGGAAAACTTACAAGAGCTCGTCAACGCCGCGGTCGATTACGACGAGCAGGGAGCCCAGGGCCTGCGTGATTTCATCGATCACTCAGCATTGGTTTCCGACGCAGACCAATACAAAGCAGACGTCCCGGTAACGCTGATGACCGCGCACTCGGCCAAGGGTCTCGAATTTCCGCTGGTTTTCATTGTCGGGTTGGAAGACGGGTTATTCCCGCACTCGCGGTCGCTCAGTGATGCATCGGACATCGAAGAGGAACGGCGACTTTGCTACGTTGCAATGACGCGCGCCGAAAAATATCTGTACGTGACGCATGCAGTCACGCGGCGCGTTTATGGCGAAGAGTTGGCATCTGAACCGTCTCAGTTTCTGAACGAGATGCCGCTCAATTTGATTGAAGATCTTTCGCGCGGTAAATCATGGCTGTCATTCGCGCGCGGCTCGATCAGCGTGCCGCGAGCAGCCGGCGCCGGATCGCTTCAATATGAGTATGACGATGCGACTCTTGAAAATTCGGAGGACGATTCGTCAGTAACTTATGAGTATGACGAACACGTCCGCAATAGCGCGCGACGGCCGGGGCGCTCGTTTGCGGGCAAGACCTATGACAGCGTTGAATCGATCGAGGAGTTTTTTCGTAAGCGCACGGCGCAGATAAATCGTTCCGGTTCGCCCAGGAGTTCGCGGTCCCCGCTTAACGTCAACAGGGATGTCCGCGCTCCTGGCAGCGGCGCGCTCAATGCGGACAAGGATATCCGCGCTCCAGCCGGCTCTGCTTTTCTTCCCGGCTCCTACGTTCGTCACACAAAATATGGTCGCGGCCTGGTGCTCCGGCGTGAAGGTTCGGGTGACGCGACGAAGCTCACGGTGAGCTTTCCCGGCTACGGTCAGAAAAAGCTCGTCCAGAAATACGCCGGGCTGGAAGAAGCCTAGTGTACCCCGGCCGTTTTTCCAACTTTCGTCGCACCTGATCTCAAGTGTGCGTGAATTCTTTCCAGCAAGTGTGCAGCCTCGAATGGCTTGCCGAACACCTCTGTGCAGCCGGCTTCAATCGCATCTCGAGCAACATCGCCGGTGGCATAAGCGCTGATCGCGAAGATTGGTGTTTGAGACAGCGCGCGCCGTTGTCGAATCCGGCGGGTGGTCTCGATTCCATCCATTTTGGGAAGCGCGAGATCCATCAGGATCAGATCCGGAATTACGCGGTTCGCCTGGATGAAACCTTCCTTACCATCCCTCGCTTCAATGACTTTGAATCCATGTGTCCGCAAGAAAGATGACAACAGCATCCTGGTATCTGAATAGTCTTCAATCACCAGGACGGTTGGATTTTCAACCATCGTCGTTTCCTCCGTTCCTAAATCTGCCGGAAGTAGCAGCGTGAGATGGGACAAGTGTGTCTAAGATAGCGCCCTGAGCCGAAGAAAGGCAATCGCCGGTTAGATTGACACGGCAAATGTCGGACCTACGGTTTTCCAGGCGAGTCGCACTGCCGGGCCGCAGCAAGAAATCTTGCGGAAAATAAAAGTTTCGACGATCAAAGTCAGTCTTGGTTTTTTGTGGGCGTTGTAATAAAGTCAGATGGTCATACCCGGTTTACTTTTTTGTGTCTGTTTCCCCCGGTACACGCTTCGGCCCCTACGAAATTGTCTCGCCCCTCGGCGCAGGCGGCATGGGTGAAGTGTATCGCGCCCGCGACACGCGGCTTGCTCGCGACGTGGCGATCAAAGTCCTGCCTCCAAATTTCTCTACCGATCCTGATCGACTGCGTCGTTTTGAACAAGAGGCGCGCGCCGTCAGCGCTCTTAATCATCCCAACATCCTGACAATTTATGACGTCGGCGATCACGATTCTTCGCCTTACGTAGTTTCGGAGTTGCTCGAAGGGGAAACCCTGCGCGAGCGCATGACCCGATCAACTCTGCCGCAACGGCAAGTGATTAAGTACTCGCTGCAAATAGCCAACGGCCTGGGTGCGGCCCACGAAAAAGGGATTGTTCACCGCGATCTAAAGCCTGAAAACATTTTCATTACGCGTGACGATCGCATCAAGATTCTGGACTTTGGCCTGGCAAAACTGACGTCGCCCCTCGAACCGCACTCTACGAATGAAGCGCCCACCATCCGCATCGATACCGAACCCGGCCTTATCATTGGAACCGCCGGGTACATGTCTCCCGAGCAGATACGCGGAGGCGCGCCTGATCATCGCTCTGATATTTTCGCATTCGGAGCCGTGCTCTACGAGATGCTGGCAGGCAAGCGCGCGTTTAAGGGCGAGTCCAAGCTGGACACGATGAGCGCGATTCTGAAAGAAGATCCATCCGACATCATCGATCCCAACCGAAAGATAGGACCCGGGCTGGAAAGAATTGTCCGCCACTGTCTCGAAAAAGATCCGGCCCAACGATTCAACTCGGCGCGCGATCTCGCCTTCGCCATCGAAGCATTGTCGGATTCGAGCGGCGCCCCGACCAGGACTATAGATAAGATGGAGCGCGCCTCGCGGCGGATGAAGAAGCGCGAGCTGTTCGCCTGGTCTGTAGTTGCGATTGCCGTGGTAATCGTGATGGTCCTGTTATTGATTCTGTATTCCCGCGCCCGCGAAACAGCCGCGCCACAAGTGGCCCGCTTTCTGGTCTATCCTCCAGAGAAGAGCATTTTTCAGGGCGGCGGCGATTATGTTTCTCCTGACGGCCGCCGGCTCTTGTTTACGGCCACCGGCACTGACGGCAAACGAGTTCTTTGGATCAGGACAATCGATTCCTTGAGCGCCCAGGCTCTACCGGGAACTGAAGATGCGGCCCAGCCATTCTGGTCGCCTGACAGCCGTTTTATCGGATTCTTCGCGGCAGGCAAGCTGAAGAAGATCGAAACCTCGGGCGGTTCTCTGCAGGTATTAGCTGATGCGCAGGCGGCGCGGGGCGGAACCTGGAACGGGGATGGAGTAATAGTTTTTTCGCCGGGAGTGGCCGGGGGTCTTTATCGCGTTTCAGCTTCGGGCGGGCCGGCAACTCAAATCACTTCGCTTGACACTGCGACAAATCAAACCAGCCATTGTTGGCCGCACTTTCTGCCGGACGGCAAACACTTCATTTATCTCGCCCGCAACGCGCAACAACAGCAGAGCGGGATATATTCCGGCGCGCTGGATGCAAAAGAGTCGAAGTTAATCGTAAACACCGACGCAGGTGCGGCTTATGCGGCGCCGGGTTATCTTTTCTTCGTGCGCGGGCGGACGCTAATGGCCCAGCCGTTCGATCCAGAGAGGTTTCAGCTCAACGGAGAACCGGTTCCGATCGTTGAGCAGATAGGTTACAGCGCCGCTACTGCCCGTGCTTTCTTTTGTGTTTCGAACAACGGAGTGCTCGCCTATCGCGGCAACGTCGCGTTGAACGGCCAACTGACGTGGTACGATCGCAGCGGTAAGCAATTGGAGAAAGTAGGGGCGGCAGGAGACTTTCTCGGTTTCTCAGTTTCGCCCGATCAAAAGGAAATCGCAGCGTCCCGGCTCGATCTGGAAACCGGCAGCTATGATCTCTGGATCATTGAATTGGGTCGCGGCACCAGCTCAAGATTTACTTTTGATCAAACCAACGAAACTTTTCCTGTCTGGTCGCCCGATGGTGTGCGCATCGCCTTCGCATCGAACAAGAACGGAACGACCGATCTCTACGCGAAGCCGGCGAACAGCTCGAGCGGCGATCAACTGCTTTTCAAGTCGACAAACTTGAAAGCGCCCAACGACTGGTCAGCAGACGGCCAAATCATTCTCTACAACGATTTCGACCCCAAGACGAGCTCCGATCTCTGGGTACTGCCGCTGGGCGGAGATCCGAAGCCATCTCCGGTGATGCAGACGCCTTTCGGCGAAACCAATGGCAGATTTTCTCCGGACGGAAAATGGATCGCTTACGAATCTACTGAATCAGGTCCCGGTCAAATCTACGTGCAGGGCTACCCTTCCGGCAGCAAAACCCAGGTTTCGACCGAGGGAGGATTTCAACCGCGCTGGCGGGCTGATGGGAAAGAACTGTTCTACATCGGACCCGATAAGAGGCTGATGGCGGTGGAGACAAAAACAGACGCCGGCGGAGTTCACGTCGGTACTCCCCGGGTACTCTTCGAACTGCGCGTGAGCAACCTGCCGGGGCCACCGTATTACGATGTCACCCGCGACGGGCAACGCTTCCTAATCAATGTCGCCGGCGAAGAAACTACGCCGACGCCGATGGCGGTGGTGATGAACTGGAACGCCGGACTGAAGAAATAAGATTCAAGCCCGGTAAATCGACTCGAGTTGCCTGGATCCGGCACTCGCTCCCTTAACCTCAGTACTTAATCCTCACGCTAAAGCTGCCGCTGTTGTCGCTATAATCGTCGTCGTTAATGGCCAGATATAAACGGCCGTCGACGGGCACGGTAAAGGTCGATTGACTGCCGATTAGGAACGCCTGGCTTTGTTGTCCGTCGGACGTGCGAATGTACCCGATGAGCGCGCCTGGTCCGGCACTGGGCACTGGTTTAGTGCCCACAATCGCGCCAAAGCCGGTGTTGCGTCCGCCTTCAGGACCGACCTGTCCCGTGCGGCGCCCCGCGACGATAGTTCCACTCGCGGTGAAAGTTAACTGATCACCTGAGCGCACATCGATTCCGGTGTCCGTACCACGCGAGGTCCCCGGAACATTGATGGTCGTTTCCTGCTGAGTGCGATTGCGATCGTTTTCATCGATTGGCTGACGCGTCCGCGAACGGCCGCGTCCGGGATTTCGCGGAAAACGGTCCGGAGTATCGAGCGCCGTCAAATCGCGCTCGCGCTTGATCTGGACGTTAAAGCTGCCGCGCACGTCAGCGAACGAGCCGCGATTGGCGGTGAGATAAAGCCGCCCGTCGCGATCAGCCGTAAACTCGCGAGTTGAGCCGAGCTCGATTATCGGCGCCCGAGGGTCATCGCCGATGGCTGCGATCAGTTCGCCTTCCGCAGCCCGCGGCAATGGTGAGCTGGGGTCCGTCGATCGCAGTCCGTCCGGAGTTATCCGCTGACGTCCCGTTGTGATCACGCCCGAGGCGGTCGTCTGCACGCGCTCGCCGCGCCGCAGATCGATTCCGCTGTCGATCCAGTTTGTCTCGAGCGTAACCTGCACGCTGCGCGTTTCGAAACGCGCGTCATCAAGGGCGCGGCCGTCAATCTCTATCCGCTCAACTTCGTTCGGGCGAAAGTATTGAATCTCACCCTCGTTGCCTCGCTCCCGCGCGATGTTTGGATCTCTATTCGCGCCGGGCGGAGTCGAATAGCGCGGCTCAACCCGCACAACAAAGCGCCCGTTAATGAAACCCAGCAACGTCCCGCGAATCGTCCGGCCATCGCGGAGATAGATTGTGTCAGCGGCCACAAAGCTCGCTGTCATCAGCACAACCGCCAGCGCCAAAATAAATTTTTTCATTAGATTACCCTTCTTTCAGCCGGCAATACTCTCTGGTTTTTCCTGCGACCAACCATCGTGCCGCCGACAGACTTTTGATGGGAGAGAAACGGTGAAATTCTAGGCGTGTAGCTTATACCCCGGAGAAAGGAGGAGCAAGCCGCAGCGCTTTTCGTTCATTCCAGAGGTCAACCCTGAAAGACTCGCGCGCATCAATCATTAAGAGCAATCCTTTTTTTCTGACGAATACCAACCGTCTCCCCTTCAGTGTCTCCCCTTCAAAGCTTGAAAACTTTTTCGCTGGAGGCCAAGCCCATGAAACACGCTCTCCTTTTGATCGTAGTCTCTCTGTTTTCAATCAACTCTTTCGCGCAAACGCGTCGAATTACGCGCGCGCCTGTGCCGCAAACTTCGACGACCAAAGTAACCACACAAACGCTGCCGATTCGCCGCGTAATTCTTTATAGCAACGGCGTCGCGTACATCGAACGTCGTGGCACAGTCACGGGCCATGCGGAAGTCAACCTATCGTTCAAGCAATCACAGGTGGATGACGTATTGAAATCGATGGTGGTCCTCGACCTGGGTCAGGGACGCATTGGCGCAGTTAGCTATAACTCAAGCGCACCACCGGCGGCGCGGCTTGCCGACATTCCATTTTCAATTGAATCGGGAACCGATAATGAAAATCACGGCGGGCTCGCCGGAGTTCTCAGTCAACTTCAGGGCGCACAAGTCGTGGTCGCAACTGCCAACCGCTCCGCAACTGGATCCATATTGACCGTCGAAGAACGCAGGTCGCAGATTGATTCCAACAAACCGGCAACAATCAGTTACGCCCTTGTGATTTCATCCACTAAGGGCGAATTGATGAGTTTCGATCTCGCCGAGGTAAGGTCCGTGAAGTTAATCGACGAAGGCGCGCGACGTGACGTCGGCGAATTCGCGAGCGCGAGCGCCTCAGCCCGGCGGCGCGATGCCAAGACGATCGTGGTCACTTCCGACGGGAGTAGTTCTCGTGAAATGCTGGTCAGCTACACCATTGCGGCGCCGATTTGGAAAACTACTTATCGCGTGGTGTTGGATTCACAAGGCAAACCGTTCTTTCAGGGCTGGGCCATCGTCGATAATGTAAGCGACGAAGACTGGAATAATATTTCGTTATCGCTTATCTCCGGCTCGCCGGTTTCATTTATTCAACCCATTCAAAAACCTTTCTATCGATATCGGCCTGTCATCCCAATGCCCGACGATCTAAAGCTAGAGCCGCAGGTCTATGAACTTGAGGAAGGCACCGGCGCGGGATATGGGTCGGGCAGAGGCGGCAATATGGGGGGAGGTACTCGCCGAGAAGGTGGAGGCGGACCGGGCGGAGGCGGTGGCGGCACTACGCTACAAAGACAGGTACTTGAGCTGCCAAACAATGGTCGAACTAACAACCTCAACAATTTATCTCTCACCGTTGGTGGGGCCTCATCGTTCGATCGAACCACACTGAGCGACGCAGTTACAGCAAAAACCTCCGGTGTTGAAGCCGCCGCGACCGGTAGCGAAGTCGGCGATCTCTTCGAATATCACATCGATCAGCCGGTTACGGTGCCGCGCGATCGCTCGGCGTTGATTCCGATCCTACAAACGCGCATGGAAGGCGAGCGTATTTCAATCTACAACGAAGGCAACCGGCGAGATCGGCCAATGGGCGGATTGCTGCTAAAGAACACCTCCCCGCTCACCCTGGAAGACGGTGCTTTAACGGTGATCGACGGCGATGCATACGCTGGTGAGGCCCTGATAGAAAGATTGAAGCCGGCTGAGCAGCGTTTGATCTCCTTCTCGCTCGACCTTGGCACCCTCGTTAATGTGCGCGTAAAAGAAGATCGCGCGCCGACTTTTCTGGTCAAGGTCGTCAATGGAGTCTTTCAGGCCCATTATTATCAAACCTCTCAAAAGACCTACGTCTTGACGAATCAAACTGATAAACCTCGGGTAGTTTATGTCGAGCATCCTGTGCAGCAGGATTGGATTCTGAGCGACGACACCCAAAAGCCCGACGGAAAGAGCGCCCGCTACTATCGTTTTCGAGTTTCATTAGAACCGCACCAGAAAGTGGAACTGCCGGTTACGGAGCGGCGGGCGTTAATGGATACCTACACCCTGGCGAATTTTTCCCGCCAGGATCTAGAGCTGTTCATTCAGCGTCGCTATATCGACACGTCGACGCGCACAAAGCTGGAAAAAATTATCGATCTCAAGAGTCGCATGGCGGCGGCTGAGGCGCACATCGAAGCGATCGATAAGGAAGTGACTGAGATTGGAGAGGATCAGCAACGCCTGCGCGACAATATCAAGGCGCTGACAGCGACGGCGGAAGCCAAACAACTCATCAGTCGTTATGTGTCGAAGGCTGATACACAGGAGACACGTCTGGAACAATTGAACAAGGATAAGCAAACGATAAATGGAGAGCGTGCCCGACTACAAATGGAACTGGAATCGTTGATTCGCAACCTGTCAATCGATCGCCAGCTTGCCAGCACGGAAACTAGAACTAATCCGGCGCGTTAACGATAGGTGCAGTTTTTCTCTGCGCGTTCTCTGCGACCTCGGGAGCTCTGTGGTGAAAATGCGTTCAAATACAATCACCGCTGAGACGCAGAGAACGCCAAAGTGACGCAGAGAATTCCAAATTCAATTTAGGACGCTACCCAGAATCAAGCCGGCTCGATTATTATCGTCGCGCCAACTCGTTCGCCGCTGCGTCTGCGTGATAAACCTTGCGCAGCGCCTCCAGCATGCCGCGCGAATCGACCGACACCGCGCGATTGACTGATTCATCGAAATAGAAATCGCCCACCAGGGATTGAATGTTGCCGTCGAAGATCAGGCCAACCAGCTCACCGTTACGATTAATCACTGGCGAGCCGGAGTTCCCGCCAATAATGTCCGCGCTCGAGACAAAGTTGAATGGCGTGCGCAGATTCAACTGGCGTTTCGCTTTCTTCCAGCTATCGGGAATGTGATATGGATATTTGTCGCCGTGTTCCGCCGAGTGCCGAAACAATCCGGCAAAATCCGTGAAGGGCGCGACGAACTTTCCATTTTCCTGATAGCCCTTAACGGCCCCGTAGGAAAGCCGCAAGGTGAAAGTCGCGTCCGGATAGATGGAAGTGCCTTTCAACTCAAACAGGGCGCGCGCAATCTTGCCGTAGTTCGTTCGCTCAACTGCCGTTACTTCATCTTCATAGCGCTTTCGGACGGCGCGCGATTCCGCATCGATCGAGCGCGCCAGCTTGATCATTGGATCGTTCGAATTCTCGATCGCGCTCTTGCCACCGGCTGCGAGCTGTTTGCGCGCGTCGACTTCCCTCAAGCGCGTCCCGTCGATTAATTCATTGGCCCGCTCTTCAGGCGATTTTCCCTGCAAAACCTTCTTAACGATTGAATTGTTAGCGCCCATCTCTTCCTGCATAAAGCGGAGCGAGTCGCCGAGTTTGGCTTTTTCAAAGTCATCGTAAATCGGCGCCGGCGAGTACAGCTCCTGTTCGAGCGACGCGCGCCTGGCGTCAGTGTACTCAGGCAGTCGCTTCTCGTTTGGCTTGGTGTTCTCTTCGGCCATGCGCACCAGCGTGCGCGCGAAATCGAAGTAGGTTGAGTTGAATCCCCATTCCGCTTCCAGAAACCGGCGCTCAACTTCGTAAGACGGCTGTGCTTTACGACCTTTGGCAATCGCATCCCAGGCGTCGCCGTATTCTTTCTGCTTGCGAGGATCGGCGGCGATCGACTGGCGCAACTGGGTTTCCGCCCGTTGCTTGTTCGCAATCAATGATGGATCTTTCAATCCTTCTTCCTCACCGCGAATTGCCTTCAAACTATTTTCGATACTGAAAAGATCCTCATGAGAGCGGCGTTCCTGCTCCGGTCCCTGCGAGCCATATTTCACCAACATCGCATGGCGTCGATCGAGGACCTTCAGCAGCAGGGGAAAGCCAAAATCGCGGATGTATTCCAGGTGGGCGACGGTATCCATGCGCTCGGTGCGGCCGGGATTGCCGGAAACAAAAACCAGCTCACCTGCCGTCGTTCCGCGCGTTGACCATCTCAAATAGTTGTCGGTATGAATCGGCCTGTCGTTTTCGTAAACTCGAAACAACGCCATGTCGAGGTCGTAACGAGGATATTCAAAATTGTCCGGGTCGCCGCCCAGAAATGCGATTTCGAACTCCGGGGCAAAGACTAAACGGACGTCCGTATATTTCTTGTAACGATACAGATTGTATTGACCGCCCTGGTAAAGCGTAATCACATCACAGCGCAAGCCGGTTGATTTGCTGCATTCTTCAGAAATCGTGCTCATCGCAGCATTACGCGCCGCGTTTGCCTGCGACGCGTTCATATTGGATCGAAGGCCGCTGTTTACGCGCGCGGTCACGTCTTCGATGCTCATCAACACATTGAGTTCAAGATCCGGCGCTTTCACTTCTCCCGCGCGCGTCGGCGCATAGAAGCCGACTTTGTTGTAGTCCTTTTGCTCAGCGCTGATCTTCGCGAGCGTGTCGGAGGCAATGTGATGATTCGTCAAAACCAGTCCATCGGCAGAGACAAATGATCCCGAGCCGCCGTTATTAAAGCGCACCGAAGCGAGCTGCACTTTGCGCAGCCAGGCGTCGGTGACGTCAAACCGGTATTTACTTTTTATTTCCGCCTTCGGCACATTGTTGAAGGTCCACATGCCCTCGTCAGCGCGGGCGACGAATTGCAGAGTTTGTAAGCTGAAAAGCGCGATGATCAGAGCGCAGAGTGGTTTCCTGAATCTCATGTGATTTTCCTCGGAAAATAGTTTTGCGGGGAGGGCTACCGTTAGATAATGAATTAGTAAGGCTGCTGCTTGCCCAATGTCAAGCTGGGCCGGAATCACGGTAGTTCTAATTAACGGTTGTGAGGTGGGTGACAACTCATCCCGAAGGGATGAAATGTTTATAGATAACAGTCATTAAAATTCAAACAGCTCCGCGGGAGCGAAATATCGACCTGAGCTGGCTTCGACATTTCGCTCCTGCGGAGCTGGTGCTCGTATTCATTCTCGCGTGCCGTGATTGCGAAGCTGAATGTATTCATCAAGGGTCAGGTTCGTATAGCCGCGCTCTTTCATTTTTTGAATGTAAGCGCCGCTAACTCCGTGGTCGCGTAGTCTGATCAGTTGTTCTACCGAGACTTTGTCGTAACCGAGCTGCTTGAGTTCCTGGATGAACTTCGGATTCACGCCGTGGTCGCGCATCTGTCGCAATTGATCCAGCGGCAACCGCACATAACCCAGCGCGTCGAGTTCCCTGAGGTACCTTGAATTAACTCCGTGGTCTCGCAGCATGACCCACTCATCTAGTGAAGATTGCGAATACCCGGCCGCTGTCATCTCCTTGATAAAGTCCGGAGTGACACCGTGATCTCTGACGCGAATCAATCCGTCGGGCTCGAGGTTTTTGTAACCCAGACCTGACATATCGCCGATGAATTTCAAACTCACTCCGTGATCTCGCATTCTGATCAGGTAATCAATTGTCTTGACCTGATAGCCAAACGACTTCAGTCCCTGCAGGTACTCTAATCGCACGCCGTGGTTCCCCATTTTGACGAGCTGATCGAGCGTTGGCCGCTCGTAACCCTGGGTCTTCAGTTCATTGATTACCGCAAAGCCCATGTCGTTCATTGCCAGCGAAAGCAATTGCTCGTCAGTTGGCGATCCAAATCCCTGGCGATTCAGTTCGGCGGCAAACCCGCTATTAGGCGTGAAGGTGAAATGACCAGAGCCGTTCCCTTCCTTGAACCAGCCCTCGAAGTTGAAGGTTCCGGCTTCGCGCGGCAACTGAAATTGCACGTGGCTGCCGGAGGACATGACCTGCTCACGCGACAACCCGGTGAATTTGGCCGGATCGATTGAAAAGCCGTTCGTGCTGGAGTGCCATCCCGACTCTTCTTTTCGATCGTAGCACATGGTTACCTGGACTTTTTCTTCACCGGCGCGGAATTCGATCATCCACTGGCCGGACCCGAGTTGCTGGGCACTGGAATAGCTGCCATCCATTTGCGGATAACAGGCCCAGAAAATGGCAAGTATCGTTACAAGTCCTAACAGACTGAGCCGGCGATCCCTGAAAATGCCTTGAATTCTCTTGAAAGTACCAGTCACGTAGTTCATTTGAGATCCTCCGCGTGATCGTGTGTGTGAAGCGCGCAAACGCAATCGTAGCCTGATTCCTGGTTCCGGCAAATAAACACCACGTCCGGGCCATTTGTGACATTTGTGACAAACGATCCTCATTAAGGTCAGGGATCAGGCTAGTTCTTTATTTACTATTGACGAGTCAGGACTTACGATTTGAAGACCCATGAATAATGAAGAAATAGCGCGCCGCTTCAATCGCATGGCCGGGCTGATGGAGGTCCGCGGCGAAGATTCTTTTCGCATTCGCTCGTACCGCATGGCCGCCGAAGCCATCGAAACCTGGCCGGAGTCCCTAAGTAAGGTTGCCAGGAAGGAGGGTGCCCCGGGTTTGCAGGAAATTCCCGGCGTTGGGAAAGCAATTGCCGGGAAAATTATCGAGTTAGTCGATACGGGGACCTTCGACGCCTGGGAACGCCTGACCTCGGAAACGCCCGAGACCGTCCTCGATCTGCTCGAACTTCCCGGAGTCGGTCCAAAGACTGCTGCCACGCTTCACCAAAAATTCAAAATTGCTTCATTGGACGACCTGGAAAAGTTTATTCAGGGCGGAGGCCTGGAAATGGTGGACGGCATCGGCCCCAAGACGGCCGAAAGAATCAAAGTGAGTCTTGCCCGGCGCTGACTTAATTTCCACGGGGTAGTGGCCTAATTTGAAAAGTTTTCTGTTCTCACTGTTCTTCGTGTCTCCGTAGTGAGTCTAACTAGGGGCAGGAATCCACCACGGAGTCACAGAGCACACGGAGAAAACTCAAACCAGGACACTACCTCCCCACGGCTTTTGCTTGCGCGCCAATCGCGGCTGTCCTACAATGCATTCATCAGCCGAGTTACTTGGCATCGCAGCGTTTCCCCGCAGCACAAGCTTTTGAAAATGAAGATTGCGCTCGCTTCGTCAATAAGATTAAGCTGAGCATGCACTGGATTCCCACGATCGAGATTCAATCTGGAAGCGTTGGACCAGCAGGCGAGATTCATTAATCCGAACCTCGACGACGATTAATCTTCATTGCAAGATTGGAAGCGATACTGATCGCAGCCTGACAAAACCTGGGGGTCAAATGAAACCGCGTCGCTACCTGCTAACGCCCTCCCTTATTTCGGCGATGTTGATAATCGGTTGCGCCTTTTGGCAAACCGCGCACGCGCAGGAAAAGCCTGACGACAAGACCGCCCCGAAGAAAGAGCTGCTGACAGTTCAGCCCGTACCTGCGCAGCCCGATTCCAAGTCGGACAAAAATACTTCACCTCTCGGGAATCAGCCCGCCGCCGGACAGCAACCCAAACCCGGAAATGAGGTGCTGATTACCAACACGGATTTGATCACGTTTACCGTAACGGTCACCGACATCTACGGCCGTTTTGTTTCCGGTTTAGGGAAGAACGCCTTTTCAGTTCTGGATGAAAAGCAGCCGCAGGAGATTTCATTCTTTAGCGATGACGATGCGCCGGTTTCCGTGGGCGTGATTTTCGACGTCTCAGGATCGATGAGCGGCGACAAGGTCAAACGGGCCCGCGACGCTTTGTCGCACTTCATTCAGACGAGCCATGATAGCGACGAGTATTTCCTCATCGCCTTCAACTCCCGGGTCCAGCTTCTCCTCGATCGCACGCGCGACGGCAATGCCGTGCTCGATCGACTTACATTCATCCAGACCAAGAACAACACGGCGCTTTACGATGCCTGCTATCTCGGAGTCGAACGTGTGCAGCGCGGCACGCACCCAAAGCGCGCGCTGCTTTTGATCAGTGACGGCCAGGATAACAATTCACGCTACACCTTCAATGAACTGCGCCGCGTGCTCAAGGAATCGGATGTGGTCGTTTATGCAATTGGTATTCTGAGCGGCGGCGACGTGGGCAGCTCGCTCGGCATGGAAGGCCAGGGAATCCTGGAAGAGCTGGCCAGCGTTTCCGGCGGCAAGGCTTTCTTTCCCAGGACCAGCGCCGAGATGGACGACATCTTCGAGCAAATCGCGCTCGAGCTACGTCACCAATATTCGATCGGCTATCGCCCGCCGAATTTTGTGGGTGACGGTAAATGGCATCATATCAAAGTGAAGATTACTCCTCCGCGCGGATTGCCGCGCCTCTTCGTGCGCAGTAAGGAAGGCTATTTCGCCATTGCTAATCCCAAGTAAACTCGCCTGATTTCCCAAAGCACTCCGCTCTTTCCCCCGTGAGCGGGAAACGAGCGAGGGGTTCTCCCCGGCCGTCTGCCGGAACGAAGCGAAGTAAGGCCAACACAGGCGTTAAATTCCCAAGCTGCCCGGCTCCGGCAACGCAATCGTTGCAATTGAGCATCCTTAACATGCGCTGATTGAAGTTAATGAAGGATTGGTGCTCTCGCGCTCACCCGATATCGAAATCAGTTGACATTAAGCGTTTATTTACCGAGGATTTACCGTAATGAAGTCTTGCGTTTCAAATCGAATATTCAGGGCGCGTCCAGTCGCCTTTTTCGCGGTTGCATTTGCGTTCTGTACGGCACTCACGGTAATTGGCCGGAAGACGAGTGCGCAGCAGCAGGGTGAGTCTCGGCCGCGCACGGCCTCGCAAACGGCGTCGCCAACTCAGCAACCGGCGCAACAACCTACTCCAGCGCAGGCCGGGCCGGGCAGCAAGATCGCGCCGCAGCTCGGAACGCCACCGCCGGTGCCGCGTTTAAGACCAAAGCCGACTCCGACCCCTGATCCGGCGGGTGCTGAGATTGGCGAAAACGAAAGAATTCTAATCAACACCGAATTGGTAACCTTGCACGTGCGGGTCATTGATCGAAACAATCGACCGATTGCCAACATTCCGAAAGACGAGTTTAGAGTTTATGAAGATGGGGTGTTGCAGCCAATCTTCTCGTTCACCCAGGAAGAAGTTCCGGTCACGTACGGTCTGGCCGTCGACACCTCGGGCTCTTTACGTTCGCAGTTGACCCAGGTGATCGATGCTGCCAAGACGATTGTCAATAGCAATAAGCGCGGCGACGAAACTTTTCTGGAGCGTTTCATCAGCAGCGACAAGATCGAAACAGTTCAGGACTTTACGGCTAACAAGGATCAATTAATGGACGGCCTGGATCAGTTGTACGTCGAAGGTGGCCAGACCGCCGTTATCGATGGTGTGTATCTGGCGTCTGAACACATCGGCGAATATCGCAAGAACGACAATGACGACCGGCGACGACGCGCACTCATCGTGATTACCGATGGTGAAGATCGCAACAGTTACTACACCGAAGCGCAGTTGTTTCAGAGGTTGCGCGAAGAAGACGTCCAGATTTATGTGATCGGTTTCGTCAACGAGTTGGACGCTGAAAAGGGATTCATTCGTAAAAGTCCGAAGGACAAAGCGGTCAATCTAATCAACAGGCTGGCCAGTGAAACGGGCGGGCATGCTTTTTTTCCGCAGTCGCTTTCCGAGCTTCCGGAGATCGCGAATTCGATTGTGCGCGACATGAGAACTCAGTATGTCGTCAGCTATGATCCAACCAACAAAGCCCACGATGGCTCAACGCGGGCGATCAAAGTATCTGTTGCTGATGCCGGCAGGGAAAAGCGGATTGCTTTGACGCGCACCGCCAGAACGGCTTTGCGAGAAGGCGCGACGGTGAACCCCGTGAGGACTCCGGTCAAACCCGGTAACGCCAACACCGGCAGACAACCCGTGACCAACGGCACTCGCAAACCGCCGCAGTAAATACCGTAACACTAAAACTCTGAGAGAGTTCGCCGGCTTGCAAGCCAGGCGAGCTCTTCAGAGTTCTGTCGTCCCAGCGAGTCCGCATCCAGGAAATTTAGCCCAGAGCCCAAATTCGCAAAAGCCTTCATCGTACCCGCAGACGGAGTTTCCCGAGCACCGGGTCTCACGCTCATTTCGGACCCTGTCCAATTTGCGCATTCAGCTCTTTTAGCGAATCGTTGAGATTGTCCATCTGCACGTCGCGGGCCCGTTGTTTGCGAATCAATTCTTCCAGCATCAGCTCGCTTTTCAGATTCACCTTGAAATCCTGCTCCGCGGCCAGACGATCTTTTTCGGCCGCGCGGTTCTGCGACATCATGATGATCGGCGCCTGCAGGGCGGCAGTCATCGAAAGCATCAGGTTCAAAAGAATATAGGGGTAAGGATCGAACTGCCTGCCCCCGGGGCCGGCGCCGTAGTAAGCGAGCACGAAGCTGTTGGCCGCTATCCACAAAATCAGAAAGCCGCCATAGAGCATTATGAAAGACCAGGAACCGCCAAACGACGCCACCTTATCGGCAATGCGTTGGCCGATGGTCGACTTCTGTTCCATCTCAACATTGATATTGCGCGAGGCACGCTGCGACACGAGCTGGTTCGTCTGCCGCATACGCGTGCCGATTTCGCAGATCACGTCGATAGCGCAATCCGGATGCTCGATCAGGAATTGTTGAAAGTCATTACTGCTGAGCTTGTGCAAGTGGATATCGGTGATGGCTGTGGCACTGCTTGATCTTTCTCCCTGGTCGAGCACGGCCAGTTCACCAAAGAACGCCCCGGGCTGTAACTCAGCCAGTGTGACGGGCTGAACGTCTTCGTCCGTCACCCAGATACGCACGGAACCTTCTTCCAGGACGTAGAGTGCGTCGCCCCGATCATGCTCGTTGAAAATCACTTCGCCAGCTTTGTAGTTAACCTGGTCGATTTCTTCAGCTAGTTTCTCCAGCTCGTGCGGCTCGAGGCGTTTAAAAAGCGGAACCCGGGCCAGGCTCTGCGCCTCTTCGCTCAAGCCGGTCAGATCTGCTGCCATAGTTCGATCCTCCAACAGTAATGCGGTATTACGAGCAAAATGATTTCATTCAGTGAGCCGTTCAAGAATTTCCGGCGCGATTGAAAACGGATCAGTCGGTGGCTCGTTCGCGCTGGCTACTTCGACAGCTTCAGCCAACTTGCGCACCACCCCACCGAGTTCAGCGTCGTTCGTATTGATTTCGATGCAATCAGGCGAGTCGAACGGTGTAATGAAAAGATAGCGGGGGCTCGAATTGTTGAGCAGTTGGTCAGGTCCCAGAATCAACAGATTGTTGTTCAGCCGTGCATAACGATGCGCTGAATCGACTTGCTTTTCCCAGTGCAGCTTGCCGCTTTCAGTCAGCGACTCGATCCTGATAATCAGATTTCGCAATCGATCAGTAGTAGCAGAATCGCGACTCATCCCGCCTCCAATGATTTTGATTCAATAGCGCCGCGAGATTAACATCTTTAGGTTTAGTCGCAAAGGATCACCCCGGCGCCCGCGGCGCGACAATTAACTCTGTTTCCAGGTCATTAACATGCCAATTGCGGCCGCGAACATGAGGGCCGTAGCCGACCAGCCGAAAACGTTTGCCGCCGGGCCATTAACTTTATCACCCATAATCTTGCGGTTGTTTGAAACCAGCATAACCAGCACCAGCAGCGGTGGAGAAATCAGGCCGTTAAGCACCGCAGTCCAAAACAGGGCAGTCATGGGATTGACGCCCAGAAAGTTGATCAATAATCCGACCAGGGTCGAGAGGGCAATCACAATATAGAACTGTTTTGCCTCGTGCGGCTTGTGATCCAGACTGCATTCCCAGGCAAACGTTTCCGCCACGGCGTACGCGCATGAACCGGATAATACGGGGATCGCCAGCAGGCCCGCGCCGATCAAGCCGAAAGCAAAAAGATAAGTGGCGGCCGATCCGGCCAGCGGTTTCAACGCCTCGGCAGCATCGGTCGCCGTCTGGATATTCGTTTTACCGCTGACATGAAGCGTTGCCCCCGCCGCCAGAATCACGAAATAGAAAATCAAATTGCAGAAAAACATGCCCACATCAGTGTCCCACGCCGCCTGCTTGAGTTCCGCGTACGTCGCGCCCTCGCGTTCCTTCAGAGTCCTGCGCCCCATCTTAATCTCTTCTTCAACTTCCTCGCTTGCCTCCCAAAAGAAAAGATAAGGCGAGATCGTCGTGCCCAGGATTGCTACGATCGTCAAAAGATATTTCCCGTCCAAACTTAAATGGGGAATGAACGTAGCTCTTAACACCTGGTCCCAGGGAGGGCGCGCCAAAAAAGCCGCCCCGATGTAAGCCAGGAGAGTGAGCGTAAGCCACTTGAAGATGCGTGAGATTGTTCGATACGAACCCCAAACCTGCAACGATACAATAATCAAAGCAACGGGTGCGATTAACCAGCTTGTGGGAAGAGCTGGAACCAGCAGATTGATTGCCGCCGCGACTGCGCCGAGGTCGGTGCCGACATTTATGGTGTTCGCTATCAATAAACCAATGACCGCCGGATATAGCACCGTGCGGGAGTAATGAGTTCTCAGCACGCCGGCCAAGCCCATGCCGCTGACCATGCCAATCTTCGCGCACAAGAACTGCACGACGGACATCAGAGGCCAGGTGACGATGGCCGTCCAGAGGGTGACGAAGCCGAGCGAGGCTCCGGCGATCGAATACGTTGCAATGCCGGACGGGTCATCGTCAGCGGCGCCGGTAATCAGACCGGGTCCGAGTTTCCCAAAAAGCCGCCGCGCTCGATCGGCGAGTGTAAGCCTACGGTCTGGGTCTTTGGCCGTTGTCCTTTTCTTTTTCTTTTTCAAGCTTTAGAAATCTATCGAGAGTCCAAGTTGCAAGCCAGCGCGTGGGCTCGCTGCAAATTTACCGCCGAGAACGCCGAAATCAAACGACATCTTCCTGGTGACCTGGTAATTGCCGCCCGCCATAAACTGTAACTGTCCATGCGTGAGCGACAAACTGTTGGCAACGGCGCCCGTAACTTCCACCCCCAGATCCAACTTTTTCGTGAACTGCCTTACCAACGACACTCCGCCGACAAATACCCGGCCGCGCTGTCTGATGCCGATTTCTCCAGTGGTCGTATTTCCCGCGAACAGAATCCCGCCATTCAGCCTCAGCTTTGTTTTCTTTGTCACTGATTTTTGCAGAATCCCATTGAAGAAAAAGTCCGTCAAACCCGAGCCCAGCTGTTTATTAGCATCTCCGGTGGGCAACTCAGCATTCACGGTCACAGTCAGCGCGGGTCTGCGCGATCCTTCTCGTTCTTTCAGGAAATTGTACTTTATGTGCAGGTCGAGATCTCCGAAGCCGAACGGAGTTTTCGGAGTCGTAATTCGCGAATTCATAATCGTGATCAGCGGACCATCGATGCCGATCTCTACATTTTTCAAAAGCCCATAATCCAATTCAAAGACAGTAGTGTTCTGGCGGAGGCTGGGATAAGCAGAACGCTGCAAGATGTCATACTCGTTGCTCAGTTGAAGATGGAATTTGTTCCGATCAGTAACGTCGGAATCGTCAGTGTAGAACGGCTGTTGTGCTTTTATTTCCAGTGGGAAGCAGCAAAACAGAAATGCCGGGACCAGAAGAAGGCGGCCAGGGAAACTATTAGTGGTTCGAGACCCGCTTCGCAGGAGCCGCATATCGATCGGTTCATCACCGAGGATTGACTGAGCCGCTGATTTTCTTACGCGTGGTTTCTCCGGTTGATAAAACGGGAAGGGCGCCGTCGACATCCTCATGGGGTTGCGGAATCACATGGATGCTGATGACTTCACCTACTTTGCGGCCGGCTGCGGCACCCGCTTCAACCGCGCTCTTCACGGCGCCAACTTCACCGCGCACAATCGCGGTCACCAGGCCGGCATCAATTTTTTCCCAGCCAACAAGTATGACGTTGGCAGATTTCACCGCCGCATCAGCGGCCTCAATCATTGCGACGAGCCCGCGACATTCAATCATTCCGAGTGCTTTCATGTTGAACCTTCCCGATAATCGGAAATCAGGACAGCGTCTCAGAGTTAAGAGTGGATAAGACTTCGAGATCGCTGCAGGCGAGAAATGGTAGCACGAAGATTCGATACTGTCCCGAGCCAACGGTCGTGAGGGGCGTTCTTGATTTGATCGGGGCCCGCGCATCTTGCGCGTGAATTCAAGCGCGGAGCGCCGTGCCACTTTTTCAAATTGGACTACGTTAGGCGCTAATCGCCAATCTTGACGCCGGCTCCGTGACCAGTGGCGCGATAGGTTGCTCGAGGGCGTCGAGCAGGATCTTCTCATGACGATAGACGAAGGCATCGCGTTCCGAAACAAGCTCCTCCAGAAACCGCTTGCGAGAATTCTCGACCGTCGCCGGATCCCAAGGGATTTCGCGACCGTCAGAAAAGAGATACGAAAGATCTTCGGTAATGCTAAGCAGAAGATCGTTGCTTTTCCTGGTGAGCCCGCGCAGCGTCTTTTGATATTTCGACATTCCCGTTAAGGAGGGAAAGAGTCGTGTCATGACCGCGACTTCATGCCATGCCCAGGTCAGCTGGGTGGTCACCGCCCCCAGACCGTGAATCCATCCCTGGATGTTCATGATATCCGTCAGTCCCTGATAGAAATCTTCTAATCGCGGATCGAGAAAATCATAGTTCGGACTGCACACGTCGCCGCGCAGCCGGCCCGTTCTCACGAGTTCGTCCTTAATAGGCGTGCCGTCATAAGGCAACATTCGACAAAAAGTCGCCGGCAAACATCCATCGGCGAGAATCGTTCGTAAGAAATTCAGGTTCTCACGCACCGATTCAAACGTGCTGGAGGGATCAAGCAGCATAAAGCCGTATTCAAACATGAGCCCGATGCTTTTCAACAGATTCACGGCCCGGATGTTTTGCCCAACCGTGATCTGTTTGTGCAAAGTCTCTAAACCTTCTTCGCTCCCTGATTCCAGTCCCATGTAGACGAGATAGAGACCGGCGTCACGCATGGCAATGAAGAGGTCGCGATCGACGGCGTCGGCGCGGCAGTTTATTTTCCAGATCGCTTTTCCACCTATTCCGCTGCGATGCAGTTCGCTGACGAATTCGCGCGCCCATTTTTTCCACACGTTACCAAACAGGGGAAAATCGTCGTCCTGAAAAAGAAAGACCGTTATGCCGCGTTCTTCGTAAAGCGCGCACATCTCGCGTACGACTTCCGCGGGCTTACGAGTCCGCACTATTTTGCCCGGGGCGGCGCGATAGAAGGTATGAATGGAACAGAACGAGCAGGTTCGCGCGCAACCGCGACTGGCCAGAATCGGCATAATGCTTCGCCCCAACACGGTTTGCGGTTCGTAATTGCGCTCCGGATATGGCAACAAATCGAGGTCTTCGACCAGGGCGCGCGCCGGCGTGAGAACGATCTCGCCGTCATTGCGATAGGCTAAACCGTGAATGTCACGCCACTCTTTTCGGGTACTGATTGCATCAGCCAACTCGACGATCGTAGCCTCGCCCTCGAACCGGACCACGCTGTCCAGTTCGGGGACCAACTCCAGAGTTTGATCGTAACTCAAACTGGGGAAATGGCCGCCCATCGTGAAATGGCAATCAAATCCCTCGGTCCGCAAGAGATATAGCAAGGCCGCATAACGATCGATAAAAAATTGAAAGATAAGAGAGAAACCGATTAAGAGCGGTTTGATTTGCCGGGCAATCTTCAGGATCTCTTCGGGCTCTTGTTCGATGTCTACGACCTGGACGGAATAACCATAGCGGCGGAGGACTGCGGCAAGATAACCGAGACCGAGGTTGCCCTGATTCTGAAAGCCGACCAGCATTATGGGACGCGACGTATCGCGTTCGCGATCGGCCTCTGCAGGGCCCTGGAGAATGCGTAGCGGAATGGGCTGGCGCATACGTCTCCGACGCCTATGCCTTAGCAACGGAATCCGTCGGGATTTCGTCAATAAGGAAATTGGGTGGCCGGCTGGAGCCTGATTGAGACTGTTATCCTCTTCTGAGGATCGCTTTCACCTGATTAGCGAAGTTTGCTTTTGCAGCCGCCAATTGCCTTCGCTCAGCCGCGTCGAGAACCCTGAAGATTGGAGGTGGATCCTTAATCCAACGCGGATTCCATTTCAGGGCAGTTGCTTTAGTAGCAGCTTTCTTTGCAGCTTTTTTCTTAGTTGCCATTTCGGTCTCCTATGAAAACCATGTCAGCATGAACGAAGCTGGCAGGCGATGCTGAGTCTCGCCTGATATCGTCTGTTAGCCTCGTGTAAGAGCGCGGGTAATATACACCGGGCGGCCGGCCTGTCAACAAGAATTTTTGCAAGCTAATTGTTCTATTTTGTTTTCATCGTTTGGCGTTCGCCATTCATTCTCGGTGAGGCGTCTGAGGCGGCCAGACACCTAACTCAATTGCGCAAACTATGCAGCGGCGCGGGAATGCGCCCGCCGCGACGAATGAATTGATCGGAGGAAAAGCGATTGACCGCCATGACCGGAGCGCTGCCGAGCAAACCTCCGAACTCGATCATGTCGCCGACCTCGCGACCTGGCACGGGAATAATGCGGACTGCAGTCGTCTTGTTATTCATCACGCCGATAGCCATCTCATCAGCGATGATCGCTGCGATGGTCTCGGCCGAAGTCGAACCTGGCACCGCCACCATGTCGATACCGACGGAGCAGACACTGGTCCACGCTTCCAGTTTTTCCAGACTGAGTGCGCCCACGCGCGCAGCCTCGATCATGCCGGCGTCTTCTGAGACCGGAATGAAGGCGCCGCTCATACCGCCTACTGAGCTACTTGCCATGGCGCCCCCCTTTTTTACGGCGTCGGTCAACAAAGCGAGCGCGGCGGTCGTTCCATGTGCACCGGCGCGTTCAAATCCTATTGCCTCGAGAATCTCCGCCACAGAATCACCCGGTACTGGCGTAGGCGCGAGTGAAAGATCCATGGTGCCAAAAGGAATTCCGAGCCGTCGCGCTGCTTCGCGGGCCACCAGTTCGCCGGCGCGTGCCAGTTTGAATGCCAGTTTCTTGATTACTTCTGCGAGTTCATCGAGCGGCAGACTCGGATCGGCGTGACGCACCGCATGATTCACAACCCCGGGGCCCGAAACCCCTACGTTAAGCACTGCCTCAGCTTCGCCGATGCCATGAAACGCGCCGGCCATGAAGGGATTGTCTTCGACCGCATTGGCGAAACACACAAACTTGGCGCAGGCGATGCCGCCGCGATCGCGGGTCCGTTCAGCCGCGTCTTTGATCAAGCGACCGACGCGCGCAACTGCGTCCATATTAATTCCAGCGCGCGTGGTAGCAACGTTTAGCGAGCCGCAAAGTCTCTCAGTCGACGCGAGCGCTTCCGGAATAGAATCAAAGAATTCGCTTTCCGAATCCGTCAGGCCTTTGTGCACCAGCGCGGAATAGCCGCCGACAAAATCGATGCCCACCTCGCGCGCTGAATGATCGATTGCCTGGGCCAGTTCGACCGGATTACCACGCGCCCCTTCGGTTAGAATTGAAACAGGCGTAACCGCGATGCGTTTGTTGGCAATCGGAATACCTATTTCAGCGCCTATGTCATTGACGGTGCTGACCAGCCGGGTCGCCACACGTTCGATCTTTTCCCGCACCCGTTCAGAGGTCTCGGCAATCGTATTGGCGGCACAATCACGCAAGCTTAAACCAAGCGTAACCGTGCGAATGTCGAGATGCTCCATCTCGGTCATCCGCACAGTTTCAAGGATTTCAGTTTGGGTGTACTCCATCACAATAGAGATCAGAGGTTAGAGATCAGAGATCAGAAGTTAGAGGTATCACCTGAGCTTGATTCAAGACGTTGTCTTTCTGATCTCTAATCTCTGATCTCTAATCTCTGCTCGCTAATCTCTGCTCTCCGATTTCTGAGCTCTGACATCTGATCTCTGTCCTCTGATCTCTGTCCTATCCCATCACTTTGCTCAGCACCAACAGAATAACGAAGATGAGGAACACAGCGAGCGCGACAAGGACAAAGCGAAGACTGGGATCGTAATGGGCCTCTTCCAGTACCACGCTGGAAACCTGCCGAATTTTTTCCACGCGTTTCACGTTATCTTCCAGCGCTTCTTTGGCGACAGTTGATGCGCGATGCAAAGTCTCGCGCGCCCTTGCTGTTCTGGTCCTCTCGAGAGTGGCTGAGGCAACGGTCTTGTTCGGGGCTGTCTCACGTCTCTCACCCGAATCTCCTGAATCTTGTGATTGGCGTCCCGCAGATCGCTGTGACGAACTATCAGCGCCGGCCGTCTCAGCACCCGAGCTTGTGGCAACTGCCGCGGTGTCAGATCCTGCAGGCGACTGAGTTTCGTTCTGTTTCTTTGACCCGCGTTCGGGCTCAGGGCTGAATACGCCAGCATCCGACGCAACTGTCTTTTCTAAATTCCCAGCCTGCGATAGCGGCTGGCCGCATTCGGGACAGAACATTGCCTGTGCGCGAACAGACGCGCCGCATGACAGACATCGTTTTGAAATTTCAGGCTGGACGGTCCTCATCTTCGATTGCCAATTGCAGATTGCCGATTGAAACATTCATTCTTGAAATCGGCAATCACAAATCGAAAATCTGAAATCACTAGATTCGATGCATCGCATTGAACAGATCTTCGCGTTGCGCGTAGATGCGCACCCCGAGCTGCTCGCCTTCGCTGCGAAAGCGTTCCTTAAGTTCAATCGCCGAGGATTGCGAGCGTGTAGTATCAGCGATGATCACCATCGCAAATTTTCCCTGCACAACCGTCTGGTTGATATCGACGATGCTGCAATCTGCTTCGGCGAGGATCTGCGAGACACCCGCAACTATTCCCGGATGATCGACGCCAAACACAGAGATTACCAGCCGGTCAGCGGAACCCGTGTGCTCGGCTGGCCGAAGGTCTGACGATTGAGGAACGGAGGCAATTCTGGCCGCGCCGTTTTTCGCCAGAGCGGGTTCAACCGCGCGGTAAATTTCTGTTACCAGTTGTTCGACTGTCGGTTCATCGGCAACCCCGCCCAGACGATCATAGATCGCGCGGGTAATGCGATAGATCAGCTCGTCATCAGGCATTTTGATTTGCGATTTTAAATTTTAGATTGCCGGTGTGTCTGGATCGATTAGTTGGTACTGATGAATCAAAAATCTAAAATCAAAAATCGGAAATGCTCAGGGCCTGCCGTTGCTTTGTCCCAGCAGCACTCGCGCCGCTTCGCGCAATTCTTCCGATTGGGTCTCAGTCAAATCAACCCGGTCGACTATTCCGACCACCGCTGCTTCGATCGACATTTCCTGATTACCAATCGCGGTTCGCGCGGCTTTGCCATACGCGCACATCACAGTCTCGCCGGCGCCGGCGCCCAGGCGGTCGGCGACTACGACGATGTTCTTTGTTGGTTGCTTGTCCAGATCGTAAGGATGGACGATCAGAAAACGCACGCCTTCGAGATCCGGGGTCTTCTTTGTTGACCAAACTGTGCCGATGACTTTGCCTAAAAACATGTCAGTGGTCAGTTGTCAGTGGTCAATTGTTTCCGTTGCAACTGACAACGGACAACTAACAACTGACTACTGTTTCCGGGCAAACACCTCCGCGGGATCGCCGATATCTCGCGCTGAAGGAGTAATGATGGTTCGCTCGTTCACATAGATCTTCTCGCCCTTTTGAATCGCGCGCCGCACGTCGTCTTCGCTGACAAAGTCAGTGGCTTTACCACCATTCGTGGCTGCCGGACGGCCGGCATCGATGGCGCCTCGCAAAGCTGTTTCGCCGTTGCCGCGCGCCGGCGCGGAATAATTTCGTTCCGGCGCTGGAGGCGGTGAAAGTGGTGGCGCGGTCTCTGGCTGTCGATTTGCCAGGAATCGATCGACGATGGCCGCAATCTCGTCGCGACTCACCTTTGGGGCCCCAGTCGTGGCAAAGGCAGGAGCTGCGGCGCGAGCCGCTGGCGCCGGCGGTCGCGGCGTCGCTGCAACCTGGGCAACGATTGCCGGTCGTTTGCTGACCACCGCGCGTGTTTCGAATGCCACGCGTTTGATGTCCATCAAATGCAGCGGTGATACGTTATCCGAAGTCACGTTGCCACCCCATGAACCGCAGCCCAGCGTCATCGATGGCGGCAGCGCCGTCGAGAATCCGATTGCCCCATGCGTCGTCGGCGTGTTCACAGTCACTCGCGACGCCGGCATTTCTCCGCCATACCGAATTGCGGCTTCACGCGAGCGTGTGTGAATGCCCGCCGTATGACCCATGCCGCCGTAATGCAGGACTTCGCTGCAACGCGCTGCCCCTCGTTCGATTCCGTCTTCGACATAGAAAGCCAGAATGGGTGACAGCTTCTCCATCGACAAAGGAAAGTCACGGCCCACCCCGCCGACCTCGACCATCAGGCAACGCGTTCCCGGTGGCATGCTCAACCCGGCCATATTCGCGATCACTTCCACTGACTTGCCCACGATTGCCGGATTCAGGGTCCTTTGTGAAGTTGCGACTATTCGCGCGAGTTGGTCTGCTTCCGAGGCACTCACGAAATATCCACCCTGAACTTTGAATTGTTCGCGCACAGCCATCTCGATCGGCGCGTCAACGACGATTGCCTGCTCAGAGGCGCAGATCGTTCCGTTGTCGAAGCACTTACCCGTCAGAATGTCCTGCACGGCTTTGGGCACATCGGCACTGCGTTCGATGAATACCGGAACGTTGCCGGGACCGACGCCGAAAGCAGGCTTGCCCGACGAATATGCCGCGCGCACCAGACCAATGCCTCCAGTCGCCAGAATCACGGCAGTCATCTTGTGCTTCATCAAGGCCTCGGTGCCTTCGATTGTCGCGGTCGTCATGCAGGCGATTGCTTCCGCGGGCAATCCCTCTTTCACACCCGCCTCACGCATATTCTTCGCGGTTTCATTGATGCACCGGGCGGCCGAGGGGTGCGGCGACATCACGATCGCATTACGGGATTTGATCGCAATCAAAATCTTGAAAATAGCTGTGGAAGTAGGATTAGTCGAAGGAATAATGCCGGCGACGACACCGCGGGGACTGGCGATTTCAACTACGTCTTTGGTCTCGCTGACTACGCCAACCGTGCGCAGATTCTTGAAATAGTTCCAGACGTCTTCCGCCGCGAATCGATTCTTCTCCTGCTTATCGGCAGCAGTGCCGTAACCGGTTTCTTCCACCGCTATGGCCGCGACCCGGGCCGAATCCCGCAACGCCGCTTTGGCCATCGCTTCACAGATGCGATCGATCTTTGCCTGATCAAAGCGCGCCAATTCTGCCTGGGCTCGATGCGCTGCTTCGACCAGGTCGCGGGCCTGCTGCACGGAAATAAGATCTTTGTCGGCCGACATTGCTTTCTCCTGATTGCCGATTTCCAATTGCCGATTTAGATCCGGGAAGGGCGAAATCGAAAATCGGCAATCTCAAATCGGCAATGTTTTATTTCACTCTTTCTTTCGCCGCTTCGCGCGACGCTGCCAGCGATCGGCCTTCGCCCTGCCCCAGCTGGCCGCGGGTGCCGCCCTGGAGTTGGCCGCGATCATCGTACTCGGTTTGACTGCCAACCGGGAGCACGCGCTCGACTTCCTGATGTGGCCGGGGAATGACGTGGACACTAATCAACTCGCCCACCCGGCGGGCCGCAGCGGCGCCGGCGTCGGTGGCAGCCTTCACGGCGCCTACGTCCCCGCGCACAAAAACTGTTACATAACCCGCGCCGATATACTCCTTACCCAGCAGTTGAACATTGGCCGCTTTGACCATGGCGTCAGCGGCTTCCACCGCGCCAACGAAGCCTTTTGTCTCGACCATTCCCAGTGCTTCAAGGGGCATCGTCTTAGTTCCTCACTTTAGATTTTAGAAGTTAAAAGACCGATTGATTTTCTAAGTGAACACGCTCAACGTATCACCCTGTGAGTTAAGAATCAAGAGAAGCGCAAGCTGCTGAATCAAAAAAGTTTGACACATTTGTGGCCGAGCGTTATATTGCCGCAAACCGATGCGCGGGTTCACTTATCGGTTACTTGCGTGAATCGCGCATTCAGCAATCCTCACGGAACTGGTAATCATCCGGAGCTTGTTCCACTGAGCGAACAGACAGGCATCGGCGAGAAACTTCGGCTCGCACGCGAAGCGCGCGGTATTGCCCTACGCGACATTTCTGAGCAGACGCGCATTTCAATGCGCTACCTCACGGCTATTGAAACCGACGATTACAAACGGCTGCCCGGCGGCATCTTCAATCGTAGCTTCATTCGCGCCTACGCGCGCTACATTGATTACGACGAAGATCAGGCAATCGCCGAATACGCGGACATGATGCGCGAGCAGACCGACTCTCCGGACGAGGTGCCGACAAAACCGCACAAATCTCTGGTTTATACCGAAGGCAGCACGCCCAACCACTCGCCCGCCTGGACTTTAGTGTGGGCCATCCTGATTTTGATTGCGTTATCGCTAAGCATTTGGGGAGCCTTGCATTTTTATCAGCGAAGAGCTGGGCCGAGGACTCCGACGGGTACCAGTCACCCCAGTTCGTCAGCCAGCCGTGCAGAAGCGAAGAACGTCAGCCACGCACCGATTGCCAATATTTTGAACGCAAAGGAGGAACGTAACGAGTTCGCTGATTAAGCTCGCGATGACCAACTGCACCGCGAATTCGCAGTGCACGCGAGCGTGCGCGCGTGGAATTGAATTGAAGACTGCAAGTCCTAATCGAGTGCCCCTTTTGTGCTTTCACTTCTGCCCGCATGGAAATGCGGGCCGTTTTGCTTTAGGCTCAAGCAATTATTACTAACTAAGGAGTTTTTTTAAGAATATGATCACTGAGAATATTCCCGAGGGACTGACCTTCGATGATGTACTGCTCGTCCCGCTGCGTTCGGACGTGCTGCCGAGTGAGACCGACACGTCGACGCAATTCACGCGTGGCATTCGACTGCAAATTCCCCTGTGCTCGGCCGCTATGGATACGGTAACCGAGGCCTCACTGGCGATCGCCATCGCGCAACAGGGCGGCATCGGTGTTGTTCACAAAAACCTGAGCATCGCACACCAGGCGGAAGAGGTTGACAAGGTAAAGCGTTCGGAATCAGGCATGATCGTCGATCCGGTAACGATTAGTCAGGACCGTCCGGTGCGTGACGCGCTGAATGTGATGGAGCGCTATCACATCAGCGGCGTTCCGGTTGTCGATGAGGACGGGCATCTGGTCGGCATCATCACGAATCGCGATCTTCGTTTTGAAAGTCGCTTCGAGTTGCCGGTTTCGGAGGTAATGACCAAGCAGCCTCTGGTGGCTGTTCCGGTGGGTACGACCCTGGATCAGGCAAAGCAGGTTCTGCAAAAACACCGGATCGAAAAGCTTCTGGTGATTGATGAGGATAAGCACCTGAAGGGATTAATTACCGTCAAAGACATTCAAAAAGCTATCAAGTATCCCACCGCCGCGAAAGATGATCTGGGGCGGTTGCGTGTGGCCGCGGCGATCGGCGCTACGGGAGACTTCAATGAACGCGCGGCGGAATTGGTAAATGCCCGCGTCGACTGTCTGGTCGTGGACACGGCGCACGGTCATTCGTCGCGGGTTGTTGAGGCTGTGCGACAGGTCAAACGCAGCCACCCGGACGTTCAGTTAATTGCCGGCAATGTCGGAACCGGCGAAGGCGCGCGCGAGTTAATTGATGCCGGCGTTGACGCCGTGAAAGTTGGCATCGGGCCGGGCTCAATCTGCACGACGCGCGTCGTGACGGGCGCGGGTGTCCCACAGATCTCCGCGATTCAATCGTGCGCCGAGGTGGCGCATCGCGCCGGCGTGCCGATCATCTCTGACGGCGGCGTGAAATTTTCCGGCGATGTGGCGAAAGCAATCGCCGCGGGCGCGGACATTGTGATGATCGGATCGCTTTTCGCCGGCACTGAGGAAGCACCCGGCGAAGTAATTCTTTACCAGGGCCGCAGCTTCAAGATGTATCGCGGCATGGGATCGATTGGCGCCATGCGCGAAGGCTCGCGCGATCGCTACGCGCAGGAGCAAACTGAAATAGAATCGAAGCTGGTACCGGAAGGAATTGAAGGACGCGTGCCGTATCGTGGCACGCTGGCGGAAATGGTCACGCAACTCGTCGGCGGTCTGCGATCAGGGATGGGCTACACCGGCTGTCGCAACATCAAGGAGTTTCAGGAAAAGACCCGGTTCCTGCGAATCACGGCTGCCGGCCTCCGCGAGTCCCACGTGCACGATGTGGTGATCACCAAGGAAGCTCCGAATTATCGTTTGGAATGACAGCTGAAGAATTGACAGGATTTACAAGATTTACATGAAAGGAAGAGTGAGCAAGACCTGCTTCCCGATTAGAGTCAGACGGCAAGACTCTTCCTATTTTTGATCGTGTCAATCATGTAAATCCTGTCGATTTCGTTTTCACCGCATCTGCAGCAACACGTCAGTCAACCGATTCACCACCCCGAGTAGCGTTCGCCCGGCTTGATCGAAACGTCCGGCCGTGGCCAGCTCCTCAGCACTGGCTGCGCCGGAAGCCGAGCCGACAAGCTTTCGGTAGTAGCCTTCCAGTCCCGGCGTCGATCGAAAATAAATCTCCAAAGCGTCTAAGCCTTCCCTTACGTTTCGCAAGCTGCTCTTGACCGTGGCTTTGTTCTGGTCGTTTTGCTGCAGGGCCGTCGGCGAAGCCTCGTTTTTGCGCGCGGCTTCGTCGACTTGTTCGATTCCTTTTGCCACGCCGCCGAGCAGGTAAACAAATCTGCTCAGGTTCTTGATCTGATCGGCCACCTTCGTCGCGCCAGTCGTGCGCGACAGGCCTACGCCATCATCGGCTGATGACCTCGAGGTCCTGGTTGGAGTCGCGCGGCGGCTCGTGGTGCGCGAGCGTGTTTGAGCCAATGCCGGCGTTGACAGCAAGAGAACGCAGATCGGGACAATAATTTGCTTCATTTCTCACTCCTCATGATTGTTTTTCAGCCCAAGCCTGCTTGATCGGCAACGATGAGTCAAGGCCCCCGGGCTTTCAAATCGGTTTGGAGTACCGCCTTTAGGCGGAATAGTCTTAGACTATCGAGCTAACCGCCTAAAGGCGGGACTCCGAACAGAACCGATGGGACAGCGAGCTCTAAAAGTTGAGCGACTGGGTCGCGTCGAATACGGCGCCGCGCTCGAACTTCAAAAGCAAACTGAGCGCGCAGTTTTGACGGGGCAACAGCCTGACACGTTGCTTCTGCTCGAACATCCGCACACGCTCACGCTCGGCCGCCGTTCCGCTGAGGGCGCGATCATTGCGCCCGACGTAATGTTAGAGGAACGCGGCGTTACGGTGTTTGAAACGAATCGGGGAGGAAAAGCGACTTATCATGGCCTGGGACAGCTAGTCGGTTATCCAATAATCAATTTGAGCCCTGATCGTGAGGATGTGCATCGCTTTGTGCGCGATCTCGAAGAGGTCTTGATCCGTACGATGCGCGACTTCGACATTGAAGCGTTTCGCATTGAAGGCTTGACCGGCGCGCATACTTCGCGCGGGAAGGTTGCGGCGATCGGCGTCCACATTGCCCGCTGGGTAACAACGCACGGTTTCGCGCTTAACGTGAATACCGATCTCAGCTACTTTAATCTGATCATCTCCTGCGAAGGCGAGCCGGTTACGTCAATGAATGATCTCCTGGGGCGCGAAGTTGAAATGCGCGACGTTGAGGATCGAATTGTCGAGCGCTTCGCGGAAGTCTTCGAAATGGAAATCGAAGCGGTTCAGGTCATTTAATGCGGAAGGCGCGACCTCTTGCCGGGAACGCGGACCTACAGGTCCGCATTGAGCGCGAAGCGCGAAGGGTTGTTTTCATGATTAACTAGCGCCTTTGGCGCTGTGCGGACGTGGACGTCCGCGCTCCCAGCACCAAGATCGCCTTATTCCTTTTGGGCAAAGCTACATCTATGCTGACACTTGAACTCATCAAGCAAGCCGCTGCGCGAATCGCCGGTCGCGTTCATCGCACGCCGGTGATCACCTCTCGCGCATTCAACGAAGTTGCCGGCTGCGAAGTCTTCTTCAAATGCGAAAACCTGCAACGTGCTGGGGCCTTCAAAGCACGCGGCGCGACGAACAGGATTCTGTCGCTTACGGAAGAAGAAAGGCGCCGCGGCGTGATCGCCGTTTCTTCGGGCAATCATGCCCAGGCGGTCGCTCTCGCGGCCCGCGAGGCAGGTATTCGCGCGGTTGTGTGCATTCCCGATGACGCCCCAAAAATGAAAGTTGCCGCCACCCGCGGTTATGGTGCCGATATCCGCGTCTTCGATCGTCACAAAGATGATCGCGACGCCTTCGGCCGGGAGATTGCTGAACGCGAAGGTCTGGTGATAGTCCCAGCCTACGATGATTATCAAATCATGGCCGGGCAAGGCACCTGCGGCCTGGAATTGCTTGAGGAAGTTCCGGATCTGGACTGTGTTATGACGCCGTGCAGTGGCGGCGGATTGTTTGCCGGAGTCAGCACGGCGGCGAAATCAATCAAGCCGGCAATCAAGTGCTTCGCCGTAGAACCCGATACCGCCAATGATACACAGCAATCGTTTCAAAAGGGCGAACGGGTCAGGATTTCGCCGCCGCCAACAATCGCCGACGGTTTGCGGGTACTAACGCCCGGCATGTTGACGTTTCCGATCACCCGTGCGAATGCCGACTCCGTGCTTATCGTCACAGATGAAGAGATTATAGCGACGATGCGGTTCATGTTGTTTCGGATGAAGCTTCTGGTCGAACCGTCAGGCGCCGCCGCCGCGGCCGCAGTTTTCGCGAAAAAGATTCCGCCCCGTTGCCAACGTGCAGGTGTGGTGCTATCCGGCGGTAACGTAGACCCGGAAGTGTTGGCCCGCGTTCTTAACGAAGAAGGAAGATGACCTTATGCTGCTCGACGTGGCGCCTGCGCCAGTCACCATAGGAATATTCGTCGCCGTAATTCTCCTGGTAATCGGGTTTGTCGTGTTGCTCTGCGGGGGGCTGGTCTTCTTTCTCTGGTATCGCAAACGAAGCAAACGTGGCGAGGAAATGATCTTCCCGGACGAGCTTGCGGCGGCCGGCGCCCAACCGATTCAGCCCAACAACCCGAACCAACCATAAGCGTTGAGGATCTCGCCGGCGATAAAAGAAGCCAGATTGGCAACTACGATTGCGGCGAAATCCTGCCACATTGATCTCTTTCCGACTTCCTCAGATTTCCCGTAAGCCAGCCAAAACAAAATGCATTCGGCCACCGGCGCGAAGGTCTCAGCGACAACCAGGTATGTCGCCCGCGAAAAGCCGGCAAGTGTCAGCGACATGACCAGCACGACAATCGGATAGGTGCAGGCGGTTAACCATATGCCGGCAAACAGCCTGCGTTTGATTGAATGGCGGTTTGAGAGTCCGATGAGAAGGATCGGCGTCTCGATCAGAATTGAGAGCAGGTAGCCGAACGGGAAAAAGCGCCAGAGATCGTTTGGGGACATAAAGCAGTAGGCAGTAGGCAGCAGGCAGTAAGCAGCATTTCGCGTTTCTGTATTTTGCCTACTGCTTTCTGCCTACTGCTTTCTGCGGTTTCAGATCATTCTTATAAGAAATGGCGCCTCAGCCAGCACATGGGCCATTGCTATGGCGAAGTAAATATCGCGGGTGGCCGTGTAGTTCAACGAAAAGCCGAGCCACAATACCGCGACGATGAACAGTCCTAAAATCAAAATCGCGGCGATCAGCTTCGGGAAGCCGCGCGAATGGCCGGCGATGGGAATCGTGTTGACCTTCCAGATCGCGCCCGTCGCCCCAATCAAAGGGAGCGCTACGATCCACACGCCGTAGTGAAGCATCTCGAGGAACACGTGAATCGAAACCAGCATGTGACTGGAAACGCCAGGCAAAAGTTGTGCGCCGGCATGCTGGGTAATCCTCCAGAAGAGTCCGTTGTCATCCACGAGTGACGGCGTATGCGAGAGGTACCAAAGCATTCCCACAACCAGAAACGGAAGCAGAATTAAGCAGTGACGATAGACAGCCAGCCAATCTGATTTCGTGCGCCGCAGGTGCCGATCCAAAAACCAGAGCGCCACCAGTGGATGCGCGTAGACGATCGCCAGACTGAACATCTCCGGTGACAGCCACGTCAAGGCGCATAAGGTGAACGCTATCGGCAAGACCCAGCGCCAATCGCGATTCGTTTTCTGCCTGGCCCGCATCAATACCAACGTGGCGATCCACAAAACCACCAGCGTGTTCCAGGTGGCGATCGCGTTTGGCCAATTTGCCGGCGACCAGACATTTGCGTAATAGAGCGCGGGCAGTGAAACGTATCCCGCGGTTAGGAACGCAATGCCGGCAAATGCGACCAGAAAGAAGTTGCGCGAACGGCCAAATCTCGCCGGCAGGCGCATTAGGAAATAGCGCGCTTCAAACCAGTTATGCGGGCCAGCAAAAAGAAACACCGTGACGATTGACACTTGCAGCGGTAACCAACTTGCCAGGAGGGCGGACAAGCAGGCACTCCCGACAACAATTGTCGCAAACAGTTTTGCCGACGCATGCGTTCGGGTACGCGACGCGTTGCCGGCCCATGGTATGGGGATGTTCTCGACTCGTTGCATATCGCAGTGGCCGCAGGCGGGCGCAAGTTGGCAACTTGTGCTACTACTCTTCCCCCGGCCGATTGGTATTTCTCATTGGCACAATCAACTTGATCGTGCTGTCATCGCCTGGAACGATTTCGATATTGACGCCGGCGGTCGTCGGTTTCCCCTTGCTCAAATTGTTTGGCAGACTCTGCCAATAGACGTATCCTGGCGGTCCCGCATTGGCGCGGACGATTACCGTTGCCAACCCAACGCATCCGGCAATCATGAACACCGCCGCCACCGCTTTGTGATTCCGACCTTGAGCCGATCGAGCAAGCCAAACGCCGGCAAACGACACAGCCAGAAACATGAATAGCCCCGCCATGATGGTCCGCGTAGAACTGTGCATCAACCGCTCGGTCATCGACTGGTTCGATGAAATCTTGCCTGCTTCCTTTGCTATCTCCTGGAGTGTTTGTTGCGAGATTTGCAGGCGCGCCTCATAAATTTTCGCATCAGGAGCCACTGAAAGGCTGGTGTAAAGAACCGTCTTGGGTTCCTTCGGCGCGGGACTGACTTTTGGTCGAGCGATATCGCCAAAGGCGTAAATCCCACTTGTCAGGAGCGCGCAAATGGCGGCGCTCAGAATCAGGGTTCGTTTCATATCTCCTCCTTAGAAACAGTCGGATGAACGCGAATTCTCACGTACAAACGGTGGAAATTCTGATCCAGGTGTATCAATGTCCATCCGGTGGTTTGTCCGTTAGACGGCGGGGAGTATAGCTGAAAATTGTCCGACAAACTTCAGTTTGTTTCGACTTGCGTCTCCGTTAGACCTTGTCGGACCTTGCCCTTAGATGCTCAATTCAAGTCCAGGATGCTAGAATGATTACCAATTAAGCGAGATAAACCATTGGCCCGCGAGCTTCGAGTTCTCAATACCAAACCACGTCAGCCAAAACCAGAGTGGCTGCGAATTCGTCTGGACCGCAACCTTTATGTTGGGCGGTGATATTTGCACCCGGCATTGCGGGTTCTGCGCGGTTGGTAAGGGCGAGCCTGCGGCGCTGGATTCAGAAGAGCCGCGTCACGTTGCCGAAGCGGTGCGTCATCTGAATCTCGCGCACAGCGTGATCACCTCCGTGAATCGAGACGATTTGCCCGATGGCGGAGCTTCACACTGGGCCGAAACAATTCGAGAGGTGCGCGCGCTCAATCCTGAATGCAAGGTCGAAGTGCTGATTCCCGACTTCAATGGCGACGAAGCTGCCTTGAATACCGTGCTCGATGCGAGGCCGGATGTGCTGAATCACAACACCGAAACGATCGCCCGACTCTATCGACGCGTTCGCCCGGACGCCGACTACCAACAGTCGCTTACGCTTCTAAAACGGGCCGCTTACCGCCGTGATCTTGAACAACGTGGCATGTTAACCAAGAGCGGTATCATGGTCGGTCTCGGCGAGACTTTCGATGAAGTGGTCGAGTTAATGAAAGACCTGCGCGCGGTTTCCTGCGACATCATGACGATTGGCCAGTACCTGCAGCCCCATGCCCGACGCCTGCCGGTCGAGCGTTACGTCACTCCCGGAGAATTCGCTCGCTGGCGAGACGCGGGGTTGGAACTCGGCTTCCATCACGTGCAATCGAGCCCACTCACTCGATCTTCTTACCACGCTCGGCAACAAGCAGCACCATAAATACAGCGAGAAATACGGCGAGTCCGCCTTTCTTGCCAGGCAGAAGGCCGCGAAGCGTCAACACCGTCACCAGCACTCCAAAAACTACCTGTGGTTTTCCTCGCGCGCGGCTGAGGCTTCCACGCTGAGCACGCCCGAGCCTTTGGCGCAGAATCCTCGGCGTCTTTAAGATATCCCGCGATGAATACTGAAAAGAAAAGCCGAGCATCCTATCTGGCTTTGGCGCTGGTAATCTCTTCGGGCTGCCATCTGACAAAGCAAACGCGCAACCGCCTCGACGAAAAACACTTTCCTTCCACTATTCTCTGGGCCTGGGAGCGGCCGGAAGATTTGAGATTTCTCGACCCCCATCGTTACGCCGTCGCCTTTCTGGCGCAAACGCTCGTTTTGAAAGGCGATGAAGTCGTTTCGATCCCGCGCCATCAACCGCTAAAAGTTTCGGGTGATTTGGAACTTATCGCCGTCACGCGTGTCGAATCCCAAAAGACAACCGGACAGCGCGCCGCGTTAAGTGAAATGCAAAGACAAAGACTCGTCTCGCTCATTTTGAAGACGCTCGAGTTAAATCATGTCTCGGCAATTCAGATAGATTTTGATTCCGCTTTATCTGAACGGGAATTTTATCAAGCGCTGCTGCAGGACTTGCGCGCGAAATTGCGTGACGACATCCCGCTTTCGATGACCGCGCTCGCCTCGTTTTGCATTGGCGATCGCTGGCTCAATGACCTGCCGGTCGACGAAGCCGTGCCGATGATTTTTCGCATGGGCGCGGATGATAAACCAATCAAAAACCTACTGGCCACAGGCAACGACTTTCGCGAACCTTTGTGTCGCAGGAGCTACGGAATTGCACTTGACGAACCTTTAGACATGCAATTCGAGAAGTCTCGCCGGCTCTATGTCTTTAATAACCATGCCTGGAGTGGAAAAGACATCGCGGATTTTCAGGAAAGGATACAGCGATGAAACATTGGCGCCCATTGTCTGCGTTCATGCTTTCGGTAACCATAACGCTGAACCTCGTGCCGCCGGCGCGCGCCTGCGGCATCGACTACATCGAGCCCGTCTTTGTCTTCAAAGAATCGCCGGATCTCCCATTTGAAAACTTTACCCGTGGCAATATTGGCATCGTTCAGCCTACGTTTGGACGCAAGGCCCTGTTCATAGCCTATCGGTACCTGAACGACAAACCGTTTACCGCTGACGAACAAACAGCGCTGGTCGAGGCCCTGCGTGGGACGCCTCCCGAAGACAATGGCGATCAGGCCATCAAGACATGGATCGCCGCGCGTAAGGAGTTGCTGCGTGAGGACGAGGACCTGCCGGCTATTTACACTGAACGCCAATATGAGAACTATGACTTTTTTCCAAATTGCACCAGGAATGCTTTTGAGACAGCGACTGAGACGCTGAAAGATCATCTTGCGAAATACGGGCCTGAAGATAGAAGTGTCCGTTCGTGGCTGGCGGCCCAGGACGTCGTGTTTGAAAACTGCGCGGGTGGCAAGAAGCTGCCCGCGGCGGTGGGTGGCGAAAGCTCAGACTGGCTGCGCAAAGATCGTGACTATCAAGTCGCCGCCGCGCTTTTTTATTCACTGAATTTTGATGAAGCACGCGACCGGTTCGAAAAGATCGCCGGCGATACCGAATCACCCTGGCAGCAAACGGCTGAATATCTTGTGGGGCGCACCCTGGTGCGCCAGGCAAGTTTGATCGCAGACGAGAGCAGGAAGCGGGCGACCTACGAGCGCGCCGAACATTACCTGCAGAAACTAATCGCGCGCGGCGGCCAGTTTCAAAAGGCTTCGCAAAAGCTGCTTGCGCTGGTCAGGTACAGGCTTCGTCCCGAGGACCGATTGCGGGAACTTGGACAGTTACTGGCGTACGAGGGCAACGATCAAAACCTGCGACAGGACTTAATCGACTACGTGTGGCTGCTCGACAGGTTTGAAGGAAAGGTCCTGAAGGAAGAAGAAAAGAGAAAAGCAGAATTGAAGGGCGAGAACCAAAGAGAAAGCCCGTACCAACGTCCGAATAATGAAAAGTGGCAGGCGGTCGAAAGAGGCGAGTTGGTTCTTGTGACTTTCTATCCAAAGCGCGGTGACGGCCAACCTGATTATGCCGCCGGAGTTACTGAGTTTGTGAAACCAGACACGCCGGAGACTGAAGTCTTGCAGACGGTTGAAGAGGCGCTGGGCCGGAGGTTGGCGCCCGACGAAGCGAATGACATAAAGGTCCTCTACAAATCCGGGCTCGAACGGCGCGAATATCTGCTGGCTCCAAATCGAAAGTGGGGCAGGCAGGGACCTACCGAATATGAAGGGCAGTACAGCACTGAGAAACTGTCGACCGAGTTAGTGCCTGAGATTTTCCACGCCGACGATTTGACCGATTGGATTATCGCCTTTCAAATTTCCGACGCCGGATCTTATGCGCGCGCGTTTACCAGGTGGCGCGATACGCAGTCGACGCCGTGGTTGGTCATGGCCCTGGCAAAGGCCGAGGCAACTTCGCCGGGCGTAGACCGGCTGGTACGTCAGGCTGAACGAGTCAGCCACGACACTCCGGCTTTCGCGACCATTGCCTATCATCTCGTTCGCCTCCGGATTGCCGCCGGTAAGTCGAGCGAGGCGCGAAAATTGCTCGACGAAATCATCAGTTCGCAATTCGATGCCCTCCCAATTTCAACCCAGAATCAATTTTTAGAGCAGCGCGCGCAACTTGCCGAGACGCTCTCTGAGTTTCTCAAGTACGCCAAACGCAAACCGGTGACGTTCTCGTATGGCGGCAGCTTCGGCAAGATCAGTGATTTCCTTGAAAACGAAAAAGGCTACTGGACACCTGATGGTTACAAGGAAACGAAGGAAGACTACGAGCGCCAGGCCGAAGAAAGTTATAAGCCACTGCTGCCCTGGGAGCACCGCGCGATGTTTGACGAACAGGCGGCCGACATTCTTAACCGTCACCTGCCGCTGACCGCGCTCGCGCAGGCAGCGCACGATGAGGCTCTGCCTGATTATCTCCAAAGACGGTTGGTGCTGGCTGTCTGGACGCGTGCAGTCTTGCTTGGCCGCGAGGATATCGCACTGAAATTTGCTGAAGAGGCGATGAAGACCTCTCCGGAAATGGCTGAAGCCTTTCAGCGCTTTCTCAACGCCAGGCCCGGAGAAGAAAGAGAGCTGGCCGGACTTTGGACCATGCTGAAGTTTCCGTCACTCACGCCCTTTATTAAGGACGGCATGCCCGGGCGGGATGAGAATGTGATCGGACGGTGGGCTGATGGCTGGTGGCCTGAATCAACCGAGACGGAATACAACGAGAACGGCGAAGAAGTACCGAAAGTAATACCGAAACCCACGTTCATTACCGCGGCTCAGTCGCAGGAGGCCCAGAGTGAAAGGGAAACGATCAAGAACCTCGGTCCGGCAGAAACATATCTCAGCAATCGGGCCCTGGAATGGGTAAAGCGAGCGCCCGCCGATCCGCGTCTTCCCGAAGTTCTCTACATCGTGACGCAAATCAACCTGCAGACTCGGGACGCAAGCGGCGACGACGACCTGCGCGAACGAGCCGAGAACCTTTTGCGAACTCGCTACCCAACGAGCGCGTGGACTGCCAAGCTGGATGAGCCACGAGATAATTAGAATCATTCGGCCCCTGGCGTCGTGAGTGGTGGGGGGGAAGAGAGTCACCCATCGAGAAAAGACAGGTAGTTGCCAACAATGTCACTCGTCCGAAGCGAAAAGTGACTTTGTCTTTCGCTCACAATACCAATAGCATCGGTCCTGTGCTTCACATTCATAACGGCGACTCCGCGGCGCAGACTGCGAGGCAATCGGATCTACCCGGCAAACATTTGGCTTGGCGGGAAGCCCTTGTTTGCGGACCGGCCCCAGGCAATCTCTCTGACGAGGAATTTCGAGACACCCGCGCCAAATATCTCGCCGACGCTTACGGTGCCGAGGTTGAAGAGTGCGACGCAGAGTTGCGGCACCAGGACGAAGCTCTGCAACGATTCTCTGACCATAAAGAAATAGTGCTGTGGTTCGAGCACGATCTCTTTTGCCAGATTCATTTGCTCTATCTGCTCAACTGGTTTGCCAAAGGCGAACTCGGAGGAACCAAGCTCAGTTTGATTTGCATTGGTGAGTTTCCGGGCATCGCGGATTTTCGCGGACTTGGGCAGTTGAATGCGGAGCAATTGGCATCGCTGTTTCCGCAACGGCGCGAAGTCACCGCCGCGCAGCTGGATCTTGGCGCTCGCGCCTGGGCGGCTTACTCGTCAAGTGACCCGACGACGATTGAAGCCATCCTGCGATCCGATACGACCGCGCTATCTTTCTTAAGGACCGCCCTGCACAAACATTTGGCGCGCTTTCCCAGTCGGCGCAATGGTCTCGGGCGGATTGAGAATGTCGCGCTGGAACTGATCGCTTCCGGGCGCCACAGGTTCGCGGATTTGTTTCCTGACGTTGGAAAAACCGATCCAGTCTACGGATTTGGAGACGCGCAAGTCTTTATCGAACTCGAACGATTGGCGGCAGCTTCGCGACCCTTGTTGACGATGGGAAATGCGCCCACAGTCTCGGCGCTCAACTCCCGGCAGCTGCTGGAGTCTTCATTTCAAGTAACCGAATTCGGCGAGGCGGTGCTCCGCGGCGACGAAGACTTTGTCAGACTCAACGGAATCGATCTATGGCTCGGCGGCGTGCATCTTGAAGGCGACGAAGCTGCGTGGCGTTGGGATGAAGCTGAAGACAGGCTTCGCAAAGTTTAGAATCCGCCCACTGCCCGACGAAGTGGGCGGGGGCCCGCTTCTAAACAGCATCGGTCACTTATCCTTTGCACAGCGAAAGCCCCCAATCATCCAGCGCTCGTGCGGATAGAAAAAGTTTCGATAGGTGGTGCGGATATGCGCACGCGGCGTGGCGAATGAACCGCCGCGGAGGACTTTTTGGCCGACGAACCATTTGTCGTTGTACTCGTCGAATTCCGTCTTGAAGCCGGGATACGGCGCGTAATCTGAAGTAGTCCACTCCCAAACATCGCCAATCATTTGCTGGCACCCATAAGCGCTTTGCCCACGAGGAAATGCACCGATAGGAGTGACGCTCCATAGGCCGTTTTCGAAAAGATTTCCGTGGCTTTCATCAGGACAGCCGGCACCCCAGGGGAAATCTCGTTTTGAATTCAGCGCGGGCGCGAAACTCGCTGCCTTTTCCCATTCCGCTTCCGTTGGCAGTCGTTTGCCGGCCCACTTTGCGTACGCTGAAGCTTCGAGAAAACTGACGTGTGAAACGGGCTCGTTGGGTTTTTCTGTGACGCGATGAAGATCGGCGAAATCTCGAATCATCCACTCTCCATCCCGCTGCTCCCAGTAAAGAGGAGCGCGCCATTGCTCTTGATTCACTTTTTCCCAACCCGCCGAATGCCACCAGCGAAAATCTTCGTAGCCCCCGCCGTTCATGAATTCCAGGTACTCGGCGTTGCTTACCAGCGCGCGATCGATCAGAAAATCTTCAAGGAAGACCTTGTGCTGTGGCTTCTCGTTATCGAAGGCGAAAGGACGGAGCGCAGGCGTCTCCCGGAGAGCCCGCATCGAACCGGGGTCCCCAGCGCGATAACCAAGCTCGAACAACCCACCCTCGACTTCAGCCATGCCCGTCACCATCTCAATTGATTTCGGCGCCGGTCTGATCGGCGCATCGAACTGATCACAAAGCAAGTGCTTGATGTCGTAAACCAATAACTCCTGATGCTGCATCTCGTGCTCGAGCCCGAGCCGCACGATCGCCTCAATCTCGCGGCCCTCGTCGCGGTCGGAAAGCTTCGCGATGAAACGCGACATCTGCTCGTCGATATGCGAACGATATTTCTTTGTCACAGCGACGGTTGGGCGCGAACGCGTGCCGCGTTTCGGTCGCTCAATACGCGCGCCAAAGCCCTCGTAATACGAGTTGAAATAGAAAAGGAATTCGGCCGAGTAAACCTTGTATCCCGGCTGATACTTTTGCAGCACAGTCTCGAAAAACCAGGAGGTGTGGCCAATATGCCAACGCGGCGGACTCATGAACTCCGCCGTCTGGATTACATAGTCTTCGATTTCCAGCGGCGCGACGATCTCGAGCGTGCGGGCGCGCACACTTTCATAGAGGTCGGCGATGGTCTGTGTGGCGCTTCCAGCCGGCTGTTGAATTTGTGAAACCATTTTGGTCTTTCCGACGATAGTAATGATACCCGCGACAACGTTGCTCAAACAAAGGGTCACCCATCCAACTTCATAAATAAATTATTCAGCGACTCAGCCAGCGTCGGGTGCGCAAAGATCCCGTCCTGCAAAACCGGGTAAGCCAATTTGCCCATCATCGCAATCTCGAACATCGCCATCAGCTCGCCGCCTTCTACTCCCAGCACCGCCGCGCCCAGAAGCTGTTTCGAGTCAGCGTCGACGATGGCTTTCATAAAGCCACGCGTTTCGCTCATCTCGATCGCGCGCGCGACGTGCGACATCGGGAGTTTGGCGACGCGAACATTGAGGCTTCTCGCTTTCGCTTCCGACTCGCTCAGTCCAATGCGTCCAAGTTGGGGATCGATAAACACCGTGTATGGAATAAATCGATCTTCGGTCGTAACGTTGCCGCCTTCGAGCTGGTTGGTGCGAATGATACGAAAGTCATCGTAAGAAATATGTGTGAATTGGGGACCACCCTTCACATCACCGAGCGCGTAGACGCCGCCAACGTTTGTCTTCAGTTTACTGTTGACCTTGACGTTTCCATGGTTGTCAGTCTCAATCCCCGCCGCCGCCAGATTCAAATCTTCCGTGTTAGGTTTCCGGCCAACAGCCACCAGCAGATGAGTTCCAACTAACTTCTGATCGCGATCAGAACTGCGCGCGGTCAACTCGATCTTCGCTTCGTTCTTCGCAACGCGGATGGCTTCGGTATTCAGCAAAATTCTGATGCCATCGTCTTCCATTACTTTGAGCACAGCGGAGGCGACGTCAGCATCTTCATGTCCCAGCAGCTGCCCGGTTCGCTGAATAATGGTTACTTCACTGCCAAAGCGGCGAAACATTTGGCCAAATTCAAGGCCGATATAACCGCCGCCCAGCACCAGAAGATGCTCAGGCAGCACCTCGAGTTCCATGATCGAGGTCGAATCGAGAAACTGAACGGTATCAATTCCGGAGAGATCGGGTAGCGCCGGCCGCCCACCGGTATTGATGAAAATATTCTCGCCGTTGAGCAGGCGGTTGTGGCCATTGTCCAACTGGATCTCGATTTCGTGTTTGCCGATAAACTTTGCGGAGCCAAAAATCAAATCCAGGTTCGCGGTGTTTTGGATTCCTTTCAATCCGCTTTCCCGAAACTCTTCGACCACACGCTGTTTGCGCGCGCGAACCTCGCTCATGTTCATCGTTACATCGCCATGGTGAACGCCGTAGTCGGCAGCCCGGCGCGCCAGGTAAGCTACCCGCGCGCTATTGAACATCGTCTTAGTCGGCGTGCATCCGTAGTTGATGCACGTCCCGCCAACAAAGCCCCGTTCGATGAGCGCGGTTTTCCGACCGGCGTTCGCGAAAGCCCTGGCGAGCGGATTTCCCGCCTGGCCGGAGCCGATGATGATTGCGTCGTATTGATCCATTGATTCAAAAGCCCCCTCTCCCGTTTGGGAGAGGATTGCGGTGAGGGTTTAGCGCGAAACCGTCTTCCTCCTCAACCATAGTGGGTTGTAAGAGTGGTAACTTCCTCTTCGCTTTTTCGCTGAGCCCTCACCCCGCCCTCTACCAGAGGGAGAGGGAAATCACTTCACTAATATCAACTTAGCGCCACGTTCGAAAACTCGCCCAATAATCTCCGCGCGCGGGTAATTTCGCTGCAATTCCGCCAACAATTCGTTCGCTTTATCTTCAGTAATCGACAACAGCAACCCGCCGGCGGTTTGCGGATCGTAGAAGAGTTTCATCAGATTCGAATCGACGCTCGCTGCGACTTCAACCTCGGCGCCCACGTATTCGCGATTGGTCTTATCACCACTGGTCAACATCCCGGCTGCCGCTAATTCCAATGCGCCACCGATCAAAGGCACGCGCGCTGAATCGATTTCAATTGTCACTTTGCTGGCGCAAGCCATTTCCCATGCATGGCCCAGCAAAGCGAATCCGGTAACGTCGGTCGCGGCTTTCACTTCAAATCCAGGAATTGCCTCAGCGGCATATTTGCCTGGTGTCAACATCGTCGCAATTGATTCTGCGACCACTTCGGGCGCGGCCTTCGCCAGTTTTATCCCGGTTGAGATGACCCCTGTGCCAATAGGTTTCGTCAAAATGATCAGATCACCGGGCCGCGCGCCCGCATTAGTGGCGACTCGATTCGGATCGATCACCCCGGTAACGGAATAACCAAACATGCTCGCCAAGAATCGAAAAGTCCAGGCCCTTCTTCGGAAAACAGGTAATGGCCATCGCCGTCACCGGCGTCCCACCCATGGCCCAGACATCGTTAATCGAATTGAGCGCGGCGATCCGGCCATAATCGAATGGATCGTCGACGATCGGGGTGAAGAAATCCAGCGTCTGCACCAGCGCCAGATCGTCGCGCAGACGATACACTCCGGCGTCGTCCGCTTTGTCGAAACCGACCAGCAGATTGGGATCGAACGGTTGTCTCTCAAGCCCGCTCAGCACCTGAGCGAGGACGGCAGGCGCCAGCTTGGCCGCTCAACCAGAGCACGAAACCATCTCAGTCAGACGCATCGCGATTCTCCTTTCGCAGATTGCTAATTAAGCCATTCAGGCTCGCATCGGCAATATGATATTGTCAATTGACAAAAGAGAACGTGGTTCCTGTCCCCGCAGCTGCAGTGATTTGTTTGGAGTACCGCGTTTACGCGGAATCGTCACCAGGAGATAGCGCCGCCTGAACGGTACTCCAAACCAGGACTGAATGCCAGGAAACCAAAATATCAAGATTGGCCCAGCCGGCTGGTCATACGCCGACTGGCGCGGGCTGGTCTATCCGGAAAGCGCCGGCTCGAAATTCGATACGTTGGCGCTGGTCGCAAAGTATCTCGACACCGTCGAAATCAACAGCTCCTTCTACCATCCGCCATCGCCTACCACCGCAACATCGTGGCTCAAACGGATTGCGCATAACCCCGCATTCAAGTTCACCGCGAAACTTTACAAGGCGTTTACACACGAGCACCGGAAAGCGACTACGGACGATGAAAAAATGTTTCGTGAAGGAATCGATCCGTTGCGCGAGGCAGGGAAGCTCGGCGCGGTGCTGATTCAGTTCCCCTGGTCCTTCAAGAACGATCGTGAAGAGCGCTCATATCTCACCCAATTGATCGAACGCTTCAAGGATTATCCGCTGGTCGTAGAGCTGCGCCACGATTCGTGGATCAAGCCAACCATCTTTCAAACCCTGGAAGACTTTGGTGTCGGTTTTTGCAATATCGATCAACCGCTGTTCGATGATTCAATTAAACCGTCTGCCGAAGTCACTTCAGCGATTGGCTACGTGCGCCTGCACGGCCGCAACTACGGCAACTGGTTTCGCGAAGACGCCGACGTAATGGAACGCTACGACTACCTTTATCCACTTCACGAATTGGAATCGTGGCTGCCTCGGATCAAAGAGGTCGCCGCGAAAGCAAAGGAAACGTTTGTAATTACGAACAACCACGCCCGCGGGCAAAGTCTGGTAAATGCATTCGAGCTTTTAGCAGAAATTGAAGAGCAACGCGTGCCGGCACCGGCGAAACTCATTGAATCGTATCCGCGTTTGGTCGAATCAGTAGAAGCGTTTGACGAGGAGCAGCAAGGAAGTTTGTTTTAAGCCTGCCTACAGGTTCTGGCGGTTCTTTAAGATTTTGACGAATGAACCCGAACGCAGTTCTTCGAGTGATAATCCTGAGAGTCGCAATGCTTCGGCTTCCGTCAAAGCGCCACAGTTCAACGCCCGCAGAAAATAATTCAGCAGGCCCTGACCGGTCGCCGCATCGTCGAACACATCGCCCACGAGAGTCGCCTTCGCGGCCTTGTCGACAAAATTTCTCAGGCGATCGGACGCCGCATCAAGGCTTTCCAGAAAAAATGAATAGACGGCGGCGTAACGCGTAGGAAATTGCGCCGGGTGCAGGTCCCAGCCCTGATAAAAGCCGCCCACCAGCGAATGCTGAATATGATCGTAATGCAGTTTCCACGCGCGATGAACGACGGAGCGATTCTCGTCGATCTGATCAGCACTCAATCGCGTGCCTTCACTCGCGCGATGCGGCCCTACCGGCATAATGTTCGTGGCGCCATCCGATAACCAGACTCCGGTCCCGGCGAAGGAAACCTGCATCATATGTTTAGCAAAGTCACAGGCTGGATGCATCATATGCTGATGAGCGGCCGTGATACTGCAACTCGCAGTGTAATCGTAAGTCCCGAAATGCGCTGCCGTGCAACGCCCTCGTGATGCTCGCAGCAGTGAAGGCAAATTGATCTCGCCGCGAGCGTTGATGATCGATTGAGTCGTCTCGATCATCATTTCCATTTTCAACGACCCATCCGGCAGACCGTTTCGCGCCTCCAATCGATCGAACAAAGCCGATAAAGCTGCGACCTGTTCCGGAATTGTGATTTTCGGGAGCGTCACGACGAAGTTGCCGGGTAAACGATTTCCGGCTCCGTCCATGACAGTTGAAATGAAAATGTCCATTGTGCGCATGCTGCGCGCGCGCAACTCTTCGGTAAAAGGTTTGATCCGAATCCCGATGAACGGTGGCAGCGTTCCGTCGTTCATTCCCTTAACAACTTCGATGGCGGCTGATTCCGCATGACCATCCTCTTCTGCGTCGGGGCGGTTGCCGTAGCCATCTTCGAAATCGATCCGAAAATCCTCGACGGGCTCGCGTTTCAACTTCTCCCGCACACGTGAATAAATCGCATGTGCCAGCCAGGCCGCCTTATTTTCCCCGCGCACTGATTCCGGATCATTTTCCAGGCGGGCCTTCAAACCGTGCGCATAGGACAGAATGTCCGGCAGCTGGGCAACCTCTGGCAAGCCGATGGCCTGCGCAAACACAACAAAGTCCGGCGCATATTCCTCCAGCGCACGCTCAGCAACTTTTCCCAGGCGCTGAGCAGAATCCGACTTAAACAGATGCGCGCCACCGTAGACGGTGTGCACGGGCTGGCGCCGTCCCGTCTCTCCCGGATAGTGCTGCATGAAAGCCTGATTCGCGGTCTCCAGGCGCCCGGTAAGTTGTTGGATCGTTTCTTCGGACAGAGATTGCTTCATCTCGATTACCATCGATAACAACCGGCTGCGATGAATGAACGTGACTTTATGATCAAAGGATGTCGGGCTGCAACCGCCGACCGGCCAAAAAAAGAGGGCACGACTTGTCGTGCCCTTAAACCAAATCAAAGTGTCGGAAGTACTAACCTACTGCAACTGTCGCGCCTGGATAACTCGCACCCAGCTTTTCCGGATCTCCTTCGGCCAGTGTCTTGACCAGCTCAGAATGAAAATAATCGTAACGAGCCGCAACCGGCGGCGCGATGCGTTTTTCATACATCTGCCGGGAACGCTCGATGTCCTCGCGCAATCGTTCGTAAATGTCGCTTTGAGCTCGGCCTTCGTTGACCTTCTGTTCGTTGTAAAGCTTGATTTCCGAAACCAGCAATCGAGCAAAACGGCGCGCATCGGTGTGCAAGCGTCGTTCTTCGTCGCTGACATCGATAGGCAAATCGGTTTCGGCTGTGCCCCATCGCCTGGAAGTCCCAAGCGGAGCAGAATACTGGCTGCCAAAAGCCGGCGCGCCAGAAACGACGGATGGGGGCGGTTCCATTGGCATGGAAGCTACTTCCGGCGGCGGAACAGTCTCGGGCTCAGTTTCGACCTTCGGGACTTCGGTTTCATGAGCGGACGGCTCTTCAGCTTCCGCCGCCTCAATAGCTTCGACCGGTCTTTCTTCGAAAGCTGGAGGTGCTGAAGATTGCGGCGGAGTCTGGGGCTCGGTCCGCTGTCGCGCCGGCTCTTCGGACGGCTGCGCGACTTCACTTACTCTCCTTGGAGCACGCGCAACTGAAACTATCGCAACCGCCATCGCGGCTACGCGCGATAAAGTCTCCAGGGCATCCAGACCGATTGAATCGGGATCGGCCGAGGTTGAATCAAGATACAGAACTGCGACTGTCTTTCCCCGCACGACTAAAGGAACGGCAGCGATCTGTTGCGGCTGCCCGCCGAGTTTTTCGAGCAACAAATTGTCGTCAGCGTTTGATCCCGGCGCGCCGCTCCACGAAGAATGCGAGCGTGCGACATAACTCAGAAGTGTGTCTGAGGTAAGCGGCAGTGCAAGCTCTCGCAAGCGTTCCTCATCGATCGTGCCCACAGGGCCGCAAATTCGCCAGCCTAACGCTTGCTCGTTTTTGATCACGAACAGGGCCGCGCGATCCGCGAAGCGAGCGGCATGACTTAAGAGCGCGTTGAGAACATTCACCTGCGAATTCTGCGCTTCAATCTCGGCTACCGCGATCTTAAGGTTGCCTAAGTCCGCTGATGGCGGGGCACCCGGCGCTTCGTCGGCGCCTTGCCGGCGCGCGGTCATTAGATGTTCCGCGAGAGATGCCGCCAGCTGACTGTTTTCGAGCGAGACACTCTGCGCGCTCTCGCGCACGCGAGCCAGAGCGCTGTTGAAATCGTCCTGCAGCCGGGACAACTCATCCTGGATGGCGCGCAAACGATCGTTGAAATCATTCTCAATCGCCTCGCGCAATGTAACTTCTGATTCTTGGGTCACCGCAGTTAATTCCCTTCGTTTTGATTACCCTTTTGTCTGGTCAGTGAGAAGCACGCCGTAGAGTGGAAGATCAAAGGGGTGCCCGGCGCACCATTTCTGATTATGTCGTTCGGGTCTGAGTCAGTCAAGAACTACTTTTGATCCGGTGTTTACTGCTCAAATCAAGGCGTGGAAGTGCGATAAAACTCGACCCCTGAGAACTTCATGCGCCCGGCCCGGCCCTCGGTGACTCGCCCAAAACTCACGCGTTCCGGCGACCAGTCCTCCGTTCCCACCCTAAAAACTCCCCCGTCCAGTGGCGCGAGGGGCGCGCCATCCATGGTCAACTTCCCTTTGCGGAGCAGGACGCGCGCGCTGCCGAACCACGCACTGTCGTTCCGATAGTGACCGACATAGGCGTTCCATTCCGGCGGATAATGGAAGGTCTTCGGTCCGGAGTAATGATCGTTAGTGAACCAATCAGCACCGTGAAAAGCCTCAATGACCGCGTTCTGCTCGCGTCCAAAATCGATTGTAAACATTTCAAAATCAGGATGCTTCACGAGAAAACTGTCCCGGCCAACTCTCTCGAGCGCGATTCGTTTGCCGTCATAGAGCAAGAGCAGTTTAGTCCCCTCCGCCACAAGGTTCAGTTTTTTCCCATCGCTTGAACTAAAGGTGCCGGCATAGTCGGTTGCGTTTTGAATGAAATCAGCCGTTGGAGGAGGAGGACTCATTGGCGGAAGGTCCTTGCCGTCCAGAGTTGCGCGCAGGAGGTCGAGCGCATACCGCGCAACCAGCACCGGACGATAACCGGCGAGGTTTGCGTTGACTGACGCGAACGCTCCGATGCCGCTTTGCAAGTCGACATGCAGGGCTGAACTGAATGCAACCATCCCGCCGGTGTGACGCAGAAACGTATGGCCATCGAGATCGTTGACCCAAAGTCCGTAAGCATAGTTTGCGTCCTCGCCGCGGAAAGGCGCTTTGGTCGCGGGAGTTATGAAACGAGCGAAACTCTCTTCGCTGATTAACCGGCCCCGTGCCGTCTTTCCTCGATTTATGAGCATCGTCAAATACGCAGCCATGTCCATCGCCGTCGAGGCGACGCTACCTGCTCCATCGCTGACCTCGATCCACGGCGCCTCAGCCAACGGACCGCGCCGCGGGAACGGGCGATCGTCAAACATTGGTCCATACCCGACTGCCATGCGCGCTCGCGCAGAGTTTGCGATGATCGGTTCAGTTGAATTCATGCCCGCCGGTTTAAGGACCCGGCGCCGAATGATCTCGGCCATTGGCCGCTTGTCAATCGCCTCCAATGTCAGCCCGAGCAAATCATAGCCGTAATTTGAATATGAAAAGTGCTCGCCCGGGGCATACCCGGCCCATAACTGGTCGTCATCCATCAAGCCAAATGCCACACCATTGGGCAATCCCGAAGTATGGCTGAGCAAATGATGTCCGGTAATCGGCGCGAATTTCGATTCAATCCTGACCCATGGCAAATAAGTTGTAATCGGTTTCGCCGGATCAAACTTTCCTTCTTCGCGCAATTGCATCAGCGATAAAGCGACGAACGATTTCGAGATTGACCCGATTTCAAACAGGGTATCCGGTTGGACTTTGGCTCCCGTTTTGAGGTCGGCAAAGCCATACGAGGACGTCCGCAGCAATCCTTCGCGGATGGCGAGCGCCAGCGTCATTCCCGGCGCGCCGACCTCGCGTATATGCGCGGCGATGAAATCATCCAGCCGCGCAAATGCAGGTCGAAAATCATTATCGGGGCGGCCGGTCTTCGGTTGATAACTCGCCAGGACACGAACTGGTGCGACATTCACTTGCCGCAAAACCGCGAATCCAACGCCACTTTTGATCGCGCTGCGCAGCAATCTGCGACGCGAAATGTGTTGAGACATATTCGATCTCCGTCAATGCTTTTGAATTGAGTTTAGCGGCGGCTAGACCAGAATCGCTTCTTCCATTTCATCATCGAAAAGATCGAAGAAGAATTCCTGCCGACGGCCCGGTTTGATATTCAGACTAACCGGTGTGCCGTTGCGCACGCTTTCAGCCAGACGCTTCGCGTCAGGAAGGACCTCAACCGCGCGCAACGCCTGGGGATCGCTTTCGAGGAGCACCCGCTGGCCGGCGTCGGCGCCGAACGCTGCGGTCATGATTTCTTCTCGCAGCCGCAGCCTTACGAATTCGAGATCGGCATCGATCTGACTGACTTGCAGATGCTGTTTCGGATCCTTACGCACGAAGTTGCGAAAAGCTTCGATGACCTTGTCGGTGATCGGAAAGTCCGCCGGGCGTGGTGTCCGGCCGAATTCAATTTTCTCCACACGATAACCTTCGAGGCCCGGAATGATGCCGGCGCCGAGTTGCCGCGTAAATTGAAAAGCTGCTTCGGTTATTCGATTGCGCGTTGGGGTAGCCGTCAGTGGCCGTGCTTCGTAATCGGGAGTGATGCCGCCGCCGCCGTAAAAAATTCTCCCGGCGGCCGTCCGAAACGCCGGGCCATTATTGCGCGAAGGCGCAGCTTCTGTCGGCGAGGGTTGGCCAGGTTGAATTGCCGGTTGATTAGGATCTTCCAGATCGCGACGGGTGTAGTAATCGTAGAGCGATCCGCTGGAATAATCGCGCTGCAACGATCGCCCATACGGCGTGTAATAGCGCGCCGTCGTAAGGGTCAACCCCGTGTTGAAGGGAAGTTGAAAGACGTGCTGGACCAGTCCTTTGCCAAAACTCGTTTCGCCGACAATCAGGCCCCGTCCATGATCCTGAATGGCTCCGGCGACGATTTCCGAAGCGGAAGCGGTATTGCGGTTGATTAAGACAACCAGGGGAATGTCTTCAGGCTCGCTGCCATTCGATTTGTACACGGCCGGCTCGCCATATTCACTGCGTCCTTTTACTGAGACCACCGCCTGGTCGCGCGGCAAGAACTCGCTCGACACGTTGATGGCCTGATCCAGCAAGCCGCCGGTGTTGTTGCGTAGATCAAGGACAAGTTGCCGCATCCCTTCCTTGCGCAGGCTGTTGATTGCTTCGCGCAGCTCGTCATCAGTTGTGTGCTGGAAACCGCCGATCAATCCGATGTAGCCGGTGCTGGCGCGCAGCATAAATGCATTGCGCACCGAAGGCAGCGGCACTGCGTCGCGCACGATCTTAAAGTTGATTGGTGCTTCCTGGCCGGCCCTTTCTATTTTGAGGTTCACAGCCTCGCCGCGAGTGCCGCGAACATTTTTTGAAACTTCGTCGCCAGTCCAATCGCGCGCATCTTTGCCGTCAACTTCGAGGATCCGATCACCGTAGCGTAATCCGGCGCGCGCGGCCGGAGTACCTTCGACTGCCGATTGAATATAGACACCGTCGTCATGGCGCAGGATCTGAACTCCGATGCCATAAAAACGCGAATCCTGATCTTCTTTTAGCTTCTTGAATTCGCTGTAGGGGAAATAAACCGAATGAGGATCGAGCGTGAAAAGCATTCCCTGAATTGCCGCCTGGGTAGCTTTCTCGTAATCGATCTCGCCCGCGTATTTTTCTTCAACTTTAGCAACGGCTTCGGCGTAGCCGTTCTCGACCCGCTCAGCTTCGAATTTCTCGACCGCCAGATCATTTGGCTTCGTCACACGCCGGTGCGAGCGCGCGCGCAGGCCTCCCGTAACGCTTGAAACCAGGAGGACGCCGACAGCAATTGCAGTGAAGTTCCGATTCATACTTGTTGCCTGGACAGTCCGCGTTTGAAGTCTAATGAAATATAGCACAGCACCGCGAACCGGGCTAAGACGCGACCGGCGCAAATAGGCCCCGTCTTAAGTGGTTCCCGCATCTTGCGCCTGATTAAGCGGGTGAGAGCCGTGCCGCTTTCGAAGAAAGCAACAGTAACACTTGTGCAAAGCCGCTGCTTTCCGCAGAATGACGTTCTCAACTCCAGATGCTGCCCCCGCTCTCCATCATCGTGCCCGCTTACAACGAAGCCGCGCGGCTGGTGACGACGCTGCCCGTGATCGTCGATTTTCTCAGCACAGCCCGCCCCGGCAGCGAACTGATTGTCGTTGATGACGGTTCGACCGACGATACTGCCGAGGTGGCAGAGCGCGGTTTCGCGGAGGCGAGTGGCATTAGTGCGCGTCTGATCAGAGGAGAACAGAATCGCGGAAAAGGTCACGCGGTACGCACCGGGCTGCTGCATGCTCGATCAAACATTGCCCTGTTTTCTGACGCTGATCTTTCCACGCCGATAACTGAGGCAGCAAAACTCATCGATCCGATCGAAAAAGGCGAGTGTGATTTAACGTTTGGCTCGCGTGCGCTGGATCGAAGTCTGATTGGCGTGCATCAACCATGGCGCCGCGAACAAGGTGGTCGCGTTTTCAATTTGATCGTGCGCCTGGCAACGGCCTTGCCATTCTGGGACACGCAATGCGGTTTTAAAGCTTTTCGCATGAATGTCTGCCGCCCCTTGATCGAAGCGGCAAAGATCGATCGGTTCGGCTTCGACGTGGAATTGATTTACCTGGCGCATTTGGCCCAGGTGCGGCTGCGCGAAATCCCGGTGCGCTGGGACCACAATCCGGCCAGCAAAGTGGCGGTCTTGCGCGACAGCTTTCGCATGGCGGATGAAGTGCGGCGCATTCGCCACGAAGTCGATCGGGGAGCTTACGCTGAAGCGATCAGCGCCGCCCGCGGAGAAGTGATGGCTGATGCCGCAAGGCAAGAGTGAAAAGGAAAAAGGAGAACCCGGTATCGCCACGAACAGGATTGATCTTTTGCCTTTTTACTTTTACCTTTTTCATTACGATGAGCGCTCGTCTGAACGTCAACATTGATCATGTCGCCACCGTGCGGCAGGCGCGTCACGCGCCCGAGCCAAGTGTCGCCGCCGCCGCGATGATTTGCGAGCAGGCCGGTGCCGATGGAATCACGATCCACCTGCGTGGCGATCGCCGTCACATTCAGGATGAAGATGTGCGCTTGCTGCGTGACGCCCTCACAACTTATCTGAATGTCGAGATGGCTGCCACGGAAGAAATGGTAAAGATTGCTATCGACACGAAACCGGATGCCGTCAGTCTGGTGCCCGAGAATCCCGGCGAGATTACTACCGAAGGCGGCCTGAATGTCCTGACAAACGAAGCAATCGTTCGCGCTGCGGTAGCTCGGCTGCGCGAAGCCGGGATCATGGCAAGTCTGTTCATTGATCCGGATCCGCTGCAGATTGAAGCCGCTCGTGAAGTCAATGCTCAGCAGGTCGAGCTATGCACCGCTGCGTATGCTGAGGCAACTCTGGGAGGGCGCGGCATCCACGGTGAAGGGGCCATGCAGGTCAATCAGGAATTGCGTCGCCTGCGTGAGGGCGCAGCTCTCGCCGCACAATACGGTTTGCACGTGGCCGCAGGTCACGGCCTGACGACGCGGAACGTCTCGGCCGTGGCCGGCATCGGCGAGATCAGCGAATTCAATATTGGCCATCACATTATTTCCCGCGCCGTGTTTGTGGGATTAGAGCAGGCAGTGCGCGAGATGAAAGAGACTATCGCGGCGGCAGGACTTTAACGGTTAGTGCGAGATGGCTCTTGTCGCGCGTATCAACTACGACGCTCTGAAGTGAGCTGCAGGCGCACCACCGAACGCTCGAGCTTGGCTCGGGCCTTTTCAAAATCTTCTTCTGTCCCGCTCCACGAACTCAACTCCTTTTCCATGTGCTCACGCGATAGCCTGGCGCGCGCGGCGTCAATTTCTTCAGGGCGCTCGGCGATTTCCGCCAGCACCGAGACACGATCATCGTTGACTTCGACAAAGCCGCCCGAGACGTGTAAATGAAACGTGGTGCCATCTTCGTTGTAAGCGAGCACGCCGGTTTGCAGTTCCGAGATTAAGGCGGCGTGGCCGGGAAGGATTTGCATCTCGCCGCCCCGTCCGGGAACAGTCACGGCATTTACCGCTTCAGACAATACGCGGCGTTCAGGCGTAACTACATCGAGTTGGAGTTGATCGGCCATAAATCAAGTAAAAAGTTAAAAGTAAAAAGGCAAATTCGGAATTTATTGGAAGCGATTATTTTTGCCTTTTTCCTTTTGCCTTACTTTTCATTGAAACTGCTTGCCCGCCTCCACGACTTCTTCAATCGTGCCGGCCATATAGAAAGCCTGTTCGGGCAGATCGTCGTGTTTGCCTTCGATGATCTCTTTGAAGCCTTTGATCGTGTCTTCAAGCTTGCAGTACTTGCCTTCGCGGCCGGTAAACTGCGAAGCAACGTGGAATGGCTGCGAAAAGAACTTCTGGATCTTGCGCGCGCGTGAAACCACCAGCTTGTCTTCGTCAGACAATTCGTCCAGCCCGAGGATCGCGATGATGTCCTGCAGATCCTTGTAGCGCTGCAGGATCTGTTTGACCTGCTGCGCGGTGTTGTAATGATCCTCGCCGACGATGCGCGGATCGAGGATGCGCGATGAAGAGGCGAGCGGATCTACTGCCGGATAGATTCCCAATTCAACGATCTGTCGCGACAGCGCGGTCACCGCGTCGAGGTGCGCGAAGGTGGTCGCCGGCGCCGGATCAGTATAATCGTCCGCCGGAACGTACACCGCCTGAATCGAAGTGATCGATCCGGTTTTGGTCGAGGTGATGCGCTCCTGCATTTCGCCCATCTCGGTCGCGAGGTTTGGTTGATAGCCTACCGCTGACGGCATGCGACCGAGGAGCGCCGAAACTTCTGAGCCCGCCTGAGTGAACCTGAAAATGTTATCAATGAAGAGCAGCACGTCCATGCCCTGATCTCGGAAATACTCGGCGACCGTAAGACCTGACAGCGCGACCCGCAGGCGCGCACCTGGCGGCTCAGTCATCTGGCCGTAGATGAGTGCGACCTTTGATTTCTCGATCGCCTTCATGTCCACCTTGGTCATGTCGAAGGCGCCGGTATCATGCAGGTTCTTATTGAACGTCTCGCCGAACTGAATGACCTCAGACTCGACCATCTCGCGGAGCAGGTCGTTTCCTTCGCGGGTGCGTTCGCCAACTCCAGCAAAGACCGAAAAGCCGGAACGGGCTTTCGCGATGTTATTGATCAATTCCATGACGATGACGGTCTTGCCGACGCCGGCGCCGCCGAACAAGCCAATTTTGCCGCCGCGGAGAAACGGCTGAATCAAATCGATGACCTTGATTCCTGTTTCAAACATCTGCAGCTCAGTTGATTGCTCTTCAAAAGTAGGCGCGTGCCGATGAATCGGATAGCGCTGCTGGTGCGGAATGTCTCCGAGGTTGTCGACGGGCTCGCCGATGACGTTCATCACGCGGCCGAGCGTGCCTTCGCCCACCGGCACAGTGATCGGCCCGCCGGTATCGATAACTTTCATGCCGCGCACCATGCCGTCGGTCGGCAGCATGGACACCGCTCGCACGCGGCCCTCGCCCAGATGTTGCTGCACTTCGGCAATCACATCGATCGGCTCAGGCACTTCAAAACCCTCAGAAATAATCCGCAGCGCCTGGTAAATCGGCGGCAGGTAATTCGCTCCGAACTCGACATCGACCACTGGGCCGATAATTTGTACGACTTTTCCCGTATTTCCATTCGGGCTGTTTCCGTCAGACGTGGCCATATCTCTCCCCATCACTCTCTTTTGATTAAAATCGAGCCTTACAGACAAAAACTGGAAGGATTTTGAAAGGTGAGAAGATAACATAGTGTTTGGGTCACGACAAAATACGCCGAGCGGCGAATGACGCAGAGTTTATTTCCGAGTGACATAACAGCGTACACTTTCGTCGATTTCCCTGATAGCGGCTTTCGTTTCCACACCAAAAGCATTGCGCTCGTCATCCTCAAAGCCATAAATATTTGCCCGAGTTTCTTCAAAGTCGAAAATTGGCTCGCAGTTCGGAGCGATCCGTGAGCGAACGTTTTCTTTCCCGTGAAACGAGCCGGTTTAAATGCCTTTTCAGCGTGATTAGGCAATCGGTAAATGATTTGTCCCAAACTCGCCTGCCAGCGACGTTGAGAACGAACGTGCAGCGTTAGAAATTGAACTGACATCCGACGTAGGCCAGCAAGGTTGGCTTCCCCGTCGCCGCCTGACGAAGACTTCTGCCTGTCGAGAAGAGTAGAGCGTAATGCTTGCTCATGGTGAAGCGCCCGCCAACATTAAAGATCAGTTCATCATTTGCAAAGTTACGTTTGGCTGTGCCGTGAATCTCACCGACCAACTCGAGACGTTTATTGATCTCGCCTCCGATAACTAACCCGTAAAGCACTTCATCCTTCTCGCGCTGGACCACCTGGTAGCCGACCTCGCCATTGATGGTTACAGGGCCCAGTTCGCGACTTATCTCAACGGGTAACAGCAATTCACCGCCCTGCTCGATTAGTCCCCGCCTGACTGAAGAAGCAGATGTCCTGATTTCAAGTTGCGGGTATGTGGACATCGCAAAGCCATGACGATCCTTATCCAGGAAGCGCCACTTTACGCCGAAATTCGCACTGCCGATGCCTGATTGATTTCCCCCGCGGCGTTCTTGCAGCACTAACCAGGGTACTTCGGCCTTAAGCTGGATGCGCTGGCCCAATCCATAATTGATGTCTATCAGTGGAATCGCAAAAAGACGCTCATTTTGTTTTTGTGAAAGCGTCCAAGCGACGTTAATTTCCCAGTGACCGTTTCCGGGCGTTTCCGGATCATCAGTGAGCAAGGGCGGGCCTCCCTGAGCTACGATCCGCCGTGGAAGAGCGGCCACGCAGACGGCCACCAAAAACAGCAAGAGAAACAGTGACCGCATAACTTGTGCGGTATTCGCCTCCTGTGACCTGGTATACAGTTGATCACCAATCGTTCATGACGCAATTGGCTAGCAAGACTTATGCCCGCGCGCGTCGCTACATTTTTCAGAAGGAACTTTATCATGACGCAACGCTAGTGTATGTCTGGTTCTTGATTTCAAATCCATCATCATCTGTTCCAAACCCAAAGGCGGAGTTATACTTCATCCTCGCACACAGTGGAATAGGTGCCAAATTGCCTTAGCACCTCTCGCTCTCTCATCTGAAAATCCCTCTTACCCTCGCAAAGTGCGAGATGGATCACATTACTGGCTTTGAGCGGGGGAAGAAAATTGCGGACGCAGAGCATCGGCTTCGGCAAGCGATGTCAGACATCGAAGCTCTTGATTCACGATGAAACTCTCCGGCCACGGTCCCTGCAATCCTTTTCTGCATACCTTCACACAACTGAATTTGCTCAAAAGAAGGCCGCCCAGGCCATCAATAGCGTCGACGGCTTCTTGATGACTTTGAGCAAAAAAGGAACGTACAGAACCCAGAGAGCCAGGAAAGCCAAACCGCTAACTCACTGAAGTCTCGGCAAGTTAGACTAGCGTGAATATTTGAAACCTTTCTTGTACTATTGTCGTAGTACAATGGTGGAAATCGATGTTCTACGTGGACGCCAAACATCCGACCCCGCTTTATCACCAGCTGGAGCGGTCGATTCGCTTTGCGATTGCCACCGGTAAACTGCGGATTGGGGAGCAATTACCAACCGTCCGCCAGATGGCGGTCGAGCTTCGGATCAATGCGAATACGGTGGCCAAAGTCTACGCCGAACTTGAACGCGCCGGCGTGGTCGAGACGCGTCGCGGAGTGGGCACGTTCGTCAGCGATCGGCCCGCGGAAGCTTCATTCGGACGCCGCGACCGGGAAAAGCAATTGCGCGAACTGGCCGACCATTTCATTGCCGAAACCGGCACGCGCGGCTTTTCAATTGATGACGTTATTGAGCATCTGCACAGCAGACGCAAGAAACGTAGCGCAAATTGATGTGGCGCAAATTGATAATTTGCGATCGCAAATGACAAAGAAATCGCAAGTTAGCAACTTGCGGTACAACAAGGAGATGAAAAATTATGGCTAACATGCAAAGTTTGGTTGAGACGCGGAGCAATTTGCCCAGCCCCAACACCCCCCGAATGAATGTCGTGTCGGCGCTCGCGTTTCTGGCTCCCCTCGCGGCCGGAGGGCTCTTGACTCTTCTGACCTTCAATCCGGCCGGCGCGATTGTCGGATTTCTACTCGGTCTGTTGCTGGCTCAGGCGCCTAAGATCGCGCGCCAATGGGAGCGCGCGGTCGTGCTCAGACTGGGAAAGTACGTCGGCCTGCGCGGTCCGGGACTCTTTTGGATCGTTCCCTTCGTCGACACAGTTTCTGCCTGGATCGATCAGCGAGTGATTACGACCGGCTTCGCGGCGGAAGAGACTTTGACCAGCGACACGGTGCCGGTCAATGTTGATGCGGTGCTCTTCTGGGTGGTTTATGATCCGGAAAAAGCAGCGCTCGAGGTGCAGAATTATCCGGCGGCAGTCAGCTGGGCAGCACAGACGGCTTTGCGCGACATTATTGGCCGCACTTCTTTGAGTGACCTGTTGCGTGGCCGTGAACGAATAGAAGGTGAGTTGCAAAAGCTGATCGATGAGCGCTCGACCCCTTGGGGCGTGACCGTGCAATCCGTCGAGATGCGCGACGTCATTATTCCGGCAGCCCTGCAGGATGCCATGTCCCGCGAAGCGCAAGCAGCGCGCGAGAAAGCCGCGCGCGTGATTCTGGCACAGGCGGAGGTCGAGATTGCCGCGCAGTTCAGCAAGGCGGCCGAGTCTTATCGCGACAATCCGACAGCGTTGCATTTGCGCGCCATGAACATGCTGTATGAAGGCTTGAAAGAAAAAGGCGCCTTGATGCTGGTGCCGAGCAGCGCCGTCGAGTCGATGGGCATGGGCGGACTGATCGGCGCGGCGGCATTGCGGCAGCAGAAGCTGACGGGAAGTGAGCAAGTGCCGGAGTAGCGAGCCAGCTCCCAACAAGATCTGTATTCGTGCCGGAGGCACGAGGTATTTATAGACTTGCTGGTACTAACAAACGAACCCGCGGGATTTGAAAGCAGCTTTTCAAATCCCGCGGGTAATTTCTTTTTGCCACTGAGTTCTATGAACATCTCGCGCCTAACAACGCGAAAAACGGATCCACAAATGGCAATGAGGATCCATTCATTCTGGATCAATCTTAATCTTCATCGACCGCAGGATCCGCATGTCTTCCTCCGTCAATTCCAGCGCGCCTTCGCTCCCGCCATCGGGTTGTTCATCTGTGTGCGGCCTTAGTCCTATCTCCAATTTCAGCGTCAACTCCATTTCAAATCCTGCTTCGCGCAGGCGCTCGATGGCGGCGGCTACGGTTGCTGATTGCTGCACAGATTCGTTGATTGCCGTGCCGACCTCCTCGGCCAACTTTTTTGTGTGATCGTCCATTTCCAAGATTTAATCGAGACCTCTGATGAAGTGCTTGCCGGTTCACTGCTCGGAGTGCCGCCTTTAGGCGGGCAACCCGAAGATTCCGCCTGAAGGCGGTACTCCAAACTTTCGAGCTTGATGCTATGTCAGTAAACTTGGCGCGGTCAAATTAATGACACCTGCCCTAAGCTTACTCTTCGTAACAGTCGGGCTTCCGGATACACAAGTTTAATCTCAACACGGAATTGCCGCCCTAACATTCCCTGTGCTAGCCTTCGACTACTTTCGCATTTCGCACGCAATGGTCGCTAAAACCAAAGACGCCAATACTAATTGCCGCGAGCACTTCAAAACTTCTTCCGGCATCGAGCTGCCGGTGGACTTTAATCCTGGAAACACCGAAGCCGTTGAATACGATCGAGACCTCGGCGATCCCGGCGAATTTCCTTACACGCGCGGCATCCGGCCGAACATGTATCGCGGGCGTCTTTGGACGATGCGACAGTACGCCGGCTATGCCACCGCGGAAGAATCAAACGCGCGGTACAAGTATTTGCTGTCGCAGGGAACTACCGGATTATCAGTCGCCTTCGATTTGCCTACCCAGATCGGTTTGGATTCCGATGATCCATTGGCGGCCGGCGAAGTCGGCAAGGTGGGCGTGGCGATTGATTCTCTGGAAGACATGCTGCGGTTGTTTGACGGGATTCCGCTCAGTGAAGTTTCGACCTCGATGACAATCAATGCGACCGCTGCGATTCTCCTGTGTCTTTATTTGGCGGTGGCTAGAAAACAAGGCGTGGCGTTCGATAAGGTCAACGGCACGCTGCAGAATGATATTCTCAAGGAATACATTGCGCGCGGCACGTACATCTTTCCGCCCACTCCATCGCTGAGATTAATCACCGACACATTCGCGTTTTGTGCGCGCGAAGTTCCCAACTGGAACACAATTTCTATCAGCGGGTATCACATTCGTGAAGCCGGTTCGACTGCCGTACAGGAAGTCGCATTCACCCTCGCCGACGCCATCGCCTATGTCGAGGCCGCGATCAAAGCAGGACTTGGGATCGACGATTTTGCGCCGCGCATCTCCTTTTTCTTCAACGCCCATAACAACCTCCTGGAGGAAATTGCCAAGTTTCGCGCCGCGCGTCGGCTGTGGGCGCGCATGATGCGCGAGCGGTTTCACGCGCGCGATCCGCGGTCGATGATGTTGCGCTTTCACACTCAGACCGCCGGTTCGACGCTCACCGCGCAACAGCCCGAAGTGAATGTCGTGCGCACGACGATCCAGGCGCTCGCGGCTGTGTTAGGCGGCACGCAATCTCTCCACACGAACGCGATGGACGAAGCGCTGGCGCTGCCGACTGAGGAGGCGGCGCGCCTTGCCTTGCGCACCCAACAAATTCTCGCCTTCGAATCGGGAGTTGCCGACACGGTAGATCCTTTGGCCGGCTCGTATGCGATCGAAGAACTTACAAATGAGATCGAGCGCAGAGCAGTCGATTATCTCGACAAGATTGACGCGATGGGCGGCACCCTGCGGGCCATCGAACAGGGCTATATTCAGCGCGAAATCCAGAACTCTGCTTACGAGTATCAGCGGGCGGTTGAATCCAACGAGGCGATCGTCGTTGGCGTAAATCGCTTTCAGAGCGATGAAGAATCGCGCGTCAAGACTTTGCGGGTCGACCCGGCAATTGAAAAGGCTCAAATCGAACGATTGCGTGCCATGCGCGATATACGCGACGCTCGGGCATGTGAATTAGCGCTGGCTAAACTGGAAGAAGCTGCGCGCGGAACTGAAAATGCCTTGCCGTGCATTCTTGATTGTGTCGAAGCGTTTGCCACCGTCGGTGAGATCAGCAATCGCCTGCGCCTTGTCTGGGGTGAATATCGCGAAGCCGTCAAAGTTTGATCAATGCAGTCTCTGGAAGTCGAGAGAGCACAGAGAAGACTACCAAGGCAATGACCCATCTGCTCGAAGTCAAGAACCTGCAAACTCATTTCAAGACCCGCGCCGGACTGGTGCGCGCGGTTGACGGCGTCAGCTTTTACCTCGATCGCGGCGAGCTCCTGGGCCTGGTGGGCGAAAGCGGTTGTGGCAAGTCAATGACTGCGCTTTCGATCATGCGGCTGGTGGCGTCGCCGGGTAGGACTGTGGGCGGCGAAATTATTTTCGATGGCCGGGACCTGCTGAAACTCTCCAATGCTGAAATGCGCGCGGTTCGTGGCAATGATATCGCGATGATCTTTCAGGACCCGATGACTTCTCTGAATCCGGTCTTCACGGTTGGAGAGCAAATCGCCGAAGCGCTCAGACTGCATCGGAAACTTTCTCGCCCACAAGCAAGAGAAGCAGCGATCGCCGCCATGCGCGAAGTCGCGATTCCGGATCCCGGAACACGGGTCAACGATTACCCGCACCAGCTTTCGGGCGGCATGCGTCAACGCGTGATGATCGCCATGGCCCTGGCGTGCGATCCGAAACTCTTGATCGCAGACGAGCCAACCACGGCGCTCGACGTCACGATTCAGGCGCAGATCCTCGATCTGCTGGATAATCTGAGAAAGACGCGTGAGTTGGCGGTGCTCTTAATCACGCACGACCTCGGCGTCGTGGCGGAAGTCGCCGACCGGGTCGCGGTGATGTACACCGGAAAAATCGTCGAAGAGTCTCCGGTCGACGAATTGTTCGCGAAACCCAAGCATCCGTACACGGAAGGATTGCTGCACTCGGTGCCAAAGTTGACTAAAGAAGGCGTCGCGCGGGCTGAACGGCTGCAAACGATTGAAGGCGTCGTCCCCAGTCCGACTAATCTGCCGCCCGGTTGTCACTTCGAGCCACGCTGTCCTTATCGTATGCCTCGTTGTAAGGAGGGTGAGATTCCACTTTATCCGGCGGGTGAGGGCGTGGTTGTCCGATGCGTGCTCTACGATCCGGCGACGGCTGAATACCAGGCGCACGGTACTGCGTTAAGCGACCGTCGTGAGAGCAGCTTTGCCGGATGATGTGCGGAGAGGCTCTGCCTTCCGGCGGGCAACACGCCTTTATTATTCCCAGGCTTCGCCTGGCCTATTCGGAGACGTGGCCTCCGAAGGTGGCGAACGAACGCGCACGGAGAGCCATAGGCTTTCCGCACGTCTGAAGGCAAAGCCCCTGGACCTTCTGAACTGGCGAAATGGTTTCAATTTCAAACGACAAGCACGAACTCGTTCGGGTCCGCGGACTCGTCAAGCACTTTCCTGTCGAAGGCAGCCTCGATGTGCTGCGCGCGGTTGACGGCGTGTCCTTTGAAATCTTCCGCGGCGAGACGCTCGGGCTGGTCGGTGAATCAGGATGCGGAAAATCAACTGCCGGCCGTTGTTTACTGCGACTGATCGAACCAACGAAAGGTGAGATCGCCTTCGACGGCCGCGATGTCACGACGATGGGCAAGCGCGATTTGCGAGAGCTGCGCCGGGAAATGCAGATTATTTTTCAGGACCCGCACGCTTCGCTGAACCCGCGAATGAAAATCGGCGACATAATCGCTGAGCCTCTGGTGATCCATAAAATCGGAACGAAACCAGAAAGACGCGGACGGGTAGCTGAATTATTGCGCCGAGTCAAACTGGATCCTGGCTACGCTACTCGTTATCCGCACGAGTTTTCCGGCGGCCAGTTGCAGCGCATCGGCGTTGCGCGCGCGCTGGCGCTGAATCCAAAGCTGATTGTCGCCGATGAACCAGTGTCCGCGCTCGACGTCTCAGTGCAGGCGCAGGTGGTCAATCTATTACAGGACCTGCAGAAGGAACTCGGCCTGACTTACCTTTTCATCTCCCACGGTTTGGCCGTAGTCGAGCACATCTCGACGCGCGTGGCGGTGATGTATCTCGGCCGCATTGTCGAGGTCGCAAACGCTGTCGACCTCTATAAGAATCCCCTGCATCCGTATACCCAGGCTTTGCTTTCGGCGATTCCGGTGCCGGATCCGAAAGCCAAACGCGATCGGATCATTTTGAAAGGCGATGTCCCGACCGCGCGCAACCCACCGTCTGGTTGCCGTTTTCGCACGCGTTGTCCACTGGCTATTGACGAATGCGCGCGAATTGATCCAGAGTTGCGGGAACTTTCACCGGGACATAGCGTGGCTTGCATTCGCGTCGAAGGATGGGAAGCCGCTCCAGTATCAGAAGCCTGACCTTAAGTGGGGCTTCTTTCGTTGCAGTCTGGCAGTGAAACATTGTCAAAAGAACGGGCGTATCAGTCATTCAATTTAACCTAGCCCTCGCTTACGCGCGGGCTTGCGGACCGGACGGAACGCTGTCTCCCCGTCCTCTAAACTAATCTGGAGGAAAACATGAGCGACCCCAATCAGGAATTTCAACCACCACCGCCGCCGACAATAGAAGCGCCGCCTGAACGCCGGCGGCCGGCAAATATGTTAATCATCGGCATAGTCCTGTTCGTCCTCGGAATCGCGATTCTAATCGCCGGAGTGGCGAAAATAGTGGTCGGCGGACTCGGAACGGGGGCCGCGGTCGCATGTTTAGGCGTGCTGCTTTTTGCGCTTAGTTTCGTTCGGCTGCCGGAAGTTGGTCCCCACGCGCCGCCGCCTCTCGGCGTGTTCGACCGGCTCGCGGGAATCTTTTATGAACCAACCCGGGTCTTCGGAAATCTGAGGGTTTATCCGCGATGGGTGGCCGGCATATTGGTGATCGCCATTCTTAACGTGGCGTATATTGCGGCATTCACTCAGCGCCTGACTCCTGAGCGCATTCTGAATTACACCGTCGACAAAATGGCTGAGTCGCCGCTTATTCCACCTGAAGCTGTTGAGAAAGCGCGCACCGAAGGGCTCGAGCAGGCCCGGTCGCCGGTTTTCCGCGCCGGTAACGCCGTCAAGGGTATCGTCGGAGCGTTCTTCTTCCTGGCGTTTCTCGCGGCGCTTTATCTGCTCGGCGGTTTGGCATTCGGCGGCCGCATAAATTTTTGGCAGGCGATGGCCATCGCGGTTTACGCAACCCTTCCGGTCATCATAATTCAAAAGGTACTCAGTTTTATTCTGCTCTACATTAAGTCTCCTGATGATATTCATCCGCTTCTCGGTCAGGAAAGCTTGATCCAGGACAACCTAGGCGTTTTGTTTGCGCCAAAGGATCATCCGGTACTGTTCGTGGCCGCAACTTCAATCGGCGTTCTTTCTTTTTACAAACTTTGGCTGGTCGCAAAGGGATTGCACGAAGGAAGTGAAAAAATGAGTTCCTCCGCGGCCTGGGGAGTAGCCATCACCATCTGGGTTTTGGGTTTATTGTTTGCTGTCGGAATTACGGCGATCTTTCCGAGCTTTATTTCGTAGAAGCCTGGCACAAGACTCTGGATTCGTGATTTCTTTTGCCGAAATCTTCACGCCGTCAGGCGTGAGATGTTTATAGATCTGAAAGCAAAAAGAGGTTACCCGCGGGCTTAGTTTGTTAGCTGACAGGTCTATAAACGCAATATGAAAGGGGTGCCCCTTGGTGATAGTTTCGAGATGCGAAAACGAAACTGATTACCGGAAGGAGAACCCCAAATGGACAAGCACAAGTATGTAGCATTGGACGTGGATAGCGCAAACATTGTGGC
>WNFY01000195.1_pt1 | contig 82954 bp, 56 predicted proteins | sample 5400091 | NCBI WGS metagenome assembly WNFY01 (sample SAMN13153364, study PRJNA577476) | soil metagenome | isolation source: 60 cm soil or saprolite under grassland replicate 1 | place: USA:California | collected 2016-06-15
CTCGGGTTTAAACCCAGTTTTCGCTACGAAAAATATCGCGCTGAATGGAGCGATGGCAAAGGCCACGTGGTCCAGGATAAAACCCCGATTGGAGATTTTGGCGAGATCGAGGGGCCGCCACGCTGGATCGATCGCACCGCCCGGCGGTTGGATATTTCCTCCGACGACTACATCACCCTTACCTATGCCGGCCTGTTTTTCGATTGGAAAAAGAGGACCCGTAGTCCGGCACGGGAAATGACTTTTTCTGCTGTCACCGGCAAAACATCCCGGCGTTAATTGCTCGAAGGGCAAGCTGAATCTAGGAATTCACTTCTACTGGACTTGCACAATGCTTGTCGAAGAGCCGCTTCAACTCGGCCGCAATATCAATCGCCTCGCGATGCTCAATATCGCTCCTCTGGAGCATGTGGACTAATTTCCCGTCGCGAAGCAGCGCCACTGATGGTGACGACGGCGGATATCCGGTGAAATAGGTGCGGGCGCGTTCGGTGGCATCGAGGTCTTGACCGGCAAAAACCGAAAAAAGATTCTCCGGCCGGTTAGGGTTCTGAAGAGCGGCCCGTACTGCCGGACGCATGCGCCCGGCGGCGCATCCGCAGATTGAATTCACCACCACCATGGCTGTACCCTTATGCTCGGTCAGGGCGCGATCCACTTCCTCCACCGTTCGCAATTCTGTAACTCCCATGTTCTTCAATTCATCGCGCATACCCACCACCATGATCTCTGGATACATTTGTTTCTGATCCCCCAAACGCGGATGTGAATGACTTTGGGAAGCATCTTAACCTAAATTCGCGGATCGGTGTGAGGCCGAACCGTAACTCCCAATATGCGTTACCAACAGGCCACTCGTATATATTGATGGCAACCATGCAAATCGTGCAAAACGTGGCGCTTGCACCGCTTAACACGTTCCAGGTAGGAGGACCGGCCTCATATTTCGTGGAGGCCAAAAGTCCCCAGGAGGTAAGCGAGGCGATCGCGTTTTCGCAGTCCAAAGGCCTTCCACTATTCGTACTTGGTGGTGGCAGCAATGTGATCATTTCCGATCGAGGCTGGCCCGGACTGGTCATCAAGATCGGAATCACGGGAATCGAAGATCACGCCGAGAAGGACAAGCAGATATTTCAGGTTGGAGCCGGCGAACAATGGGACGACTTTGTGGCCGCCGCGGTGGGAAAAAATTGCGCGGGAGTGGAATGCTTGAGCGGCATTCCCGGGAGCGTGGGCGGCACCCCAGTGCAAAACGTGGGCGCCTACGGACAGGAAGTTTCCGAAACGGTTGAGTCCGCCCTGGCGCTGGACCTGAAAGACGGCCAACTGCATGAGCTTTGCAACGACGCTTGCGGCTTCAGTTACCGCGCCAGCATCTTCAATACTTCGCAACGTGGGCGCTACATCATCGTGCGCGTCACCTATGCGCTGACTCCGGGTGGCGAGCCGCGTATTCAATATGCCGACCTCAAGAAACATTTTGCGGGGTGGAGCGTAGTGCCCACCCTCGCCGATGTTCGCGAAGCAGTGCGACGAATACGCGCCAGCAAGGGAATGCTGATCACTCCTGGGGACGAAGACTGCCGCAGCGCCGGGTCGTTCTTCAAGAACCCGGTGCTCAATCAAGAACAGTTCGTAGCACTTACGCAACGGGCGAAAGCAAAAGGCTTTGACATCCCCAGTTATCCCGCACTGGAGGCGCAGAGAAAAGTCTCTGCCGCCTGGCTGGTGGAACATTCCGGATTCAGCAAAGGCTACAACAGCGGACGAGTCGGCATCTCACGCAAGCATGCCTTGGCGATCGTGAATCTCGGTGACGCTACAGCGGCCGACATTCTTGGGCTCAAGGAGCAGATTCAAGACCGGGTTGCCGGGATTTGGGGAGTCCGCCTGGATCCCGAACCGGTATTCGTAGCATCCGAAACCTAGAACTGGGAACCGGGAACTGATTATCCAGCCTGGTTTATGAAGAGAAAGGCTGGAAATATCAGTTCCCAGTTCTCGGTTTATGGTTCTCAGTTTGTTCGTTCACATTCGGAAAAAATTCCTGAACAAATCACGGGCGGCATCGTTCTTTATGTTTGAGGACCTGAGAGTGGCGGCGGGACAGGGAATCGTGAGCGAAGCCATGACGCTGGCACGAACGGAAGAGGACCACCTGGAACTCGCCGTCCGGCAGCACGCGCAGCTGGTCTATCGAATTGCGTACTCGGTCCTGCGCGACCATCACGATGCCGAGGATGCCACGCAGGAGACATTTGTTCGGGTGCTGCGGGCCAGACGAAAACTAAACACTGTCGATGATCCGCGAAAATGGATTGCAAAAATTGCCTGGCGGGTAGCAGTAGAGCGCAGAAAAAAGGCTCCTGAAGTTCCGTTGGAAACGATAGAAGCAACAGTGATTTCCCAGTTGCGGTCGCAATTAGTTTCGGCAGAAGAGAATGTGTTAGCACAGGAAATGTCTGGGCTGGTTCAGTCTTTGATTTCTGCACTTCCAGCTCAGCTTCGTGATGTGTTGACGCTCTCAACCGTGCAAGAGTTTTCTCCGGGCGAAATTGCTGGGGTTTTGGAAATGAGCGAGGCCGCAGTGAGATCGCGAATTTTCCGCGCGCGGCAAATGTTGAAAGAAAAGCTTGAGGCCTTATTGGAAGGCAATCATGCAACCTAAACACAAACTAGATCAATGGTTGGATCAGGCACTGACTGACTATGGACATGCAGAGCCTCGCACAGGACTGGAAATTCGTGTGCTGGCTAATTTAGCAGCGGAAAAAGCGGGGACCACGACACGAACAATATGGCCGTGGGCATTCGCGAGCGCTGCCGTGACTCTAACTGTTTTTGTCGCCTTCTGGTCGTGGCCGAGCACGCAAAAACCTCGCACTTCAACCAACCCGGCAAATAACAATACGGTACTACAACAGAAAGAACCAACGGTGACTGCGGGATCTGGGGTGCAAGTTTCTGCGCCAGCGGCTGTAAAACGCGGGAAACGGCAACAACTCGCAAAAGCTCCAGAGCTTGAAAAAGCACCGAGACTCAGCCAGTTCCCTTCGGTCCGCGAATTGAGTACACAAGAACAGCTCCTGGTTCGATACGCTCGAGAATTTCCCAAGCAAGCTTTGGAAGTTGCACAGGCCCAGGCAGCGGCAGAACAAGAGAGGATCAGTGAGGAATCGGCGACGGAATAGTTAAATACAGCTCTATTTTTCGAAGAATGAGGCAAATATGCAAAGAACAATCGCAATTTGGCTTTTGGCAATCAGCATGACATTCGGATACGGTTTGCAACCGTTGCATGCACAAGAGGACACCAAGGCGGCGGCAGAGGACGATAAGGCGAAATCCAATAGTCCCGCGAAACCACTACACGCTTATCGCGTGGATTTCTCAATCACCGAGTTGGCTGAGGGTAAGAAAGTGAATACGCGGCACTACTCTATGGTTACAAATTCCGGACCGTGGAGCACGCTGAAAATTGGCACCAGAGTTCCGGTGGCCACTGGATCGTATCGGAACAGCACAACTGAAGCGCTGGTTAATACGCAGTTTCAATATCTCGACGTCGGCACCAGCATCGATTGTGAAGTGAATGAGCAGGGGGAAGATTTGTCGCTTGACGTTCGCAGTGACTTCAGCAATCTTTCTAGTGCTGAGGAACAACATAGTGCCCAACCCATCATTCGGCAGATCAAGATTAACGGCCGAACCATCACTTCCCCAGGAAAATCAGTAGTGATTGGAGCGGTTGACGATCCCACCTCAAACCGTCAGTACCAGGTCGAAGCCGTTGTTACGAAATTGAAGTAAGGTGGCTGTTACTTTTTTGGAGGTCTTCGGAATGGGTGTTCAAAGCTCAAATAGAGCAAGAGCGCCCTTTCTCCGCCGCTCGGCCCCACTCCAATTGGAGCAGCAATCCCCGGAACAATTTGCAAACCATTTTTGAAGTTGTAGGCCCAACGAATTCCCGGACTGACGAACAGTGATCTATTCCACTGTGTCTTGTCGGGAGCAACGACAGCCTGCGACGCGGAGAAAACCGTTTCCAGCATCACATTAAACCGTGGTTTGGCCAGCCAGATGAAGCTCTGGCCGAAGTTGTAACCTGCACTGAAAGCGCGATTGCCGAGATTGTCCTGCGCATGTGGCACAAGGGTCGCACCAGCGTTCCAATGGGTGACTAACTTAGGTTTTATGACCACGCTCAGTGGAAGATTGGTTTGCACCCCAAATCCGCCGGCGCTGCGGCCCATCGTCGAGTCGCCGGTGGGGAAGATCAAAGAGACACGCGGAGAAAAGGCAATACACGCCTCCCCGTTCCCCACCAACTGATAGCGATAGTTTAGGAGTGCATCTCCAATCCCTGCGCCCGATCCGGGAAAAGCTCCAGCATGTTGAAGAGCCAATGTATAGCTGAGTTGGTGGCGCTCGTTGCCGGGCGCCGGCCACTCCTGGGTGAAGGTATAGACCCAATCTTTGCTGTCGAAGAAGCGGGTGAAGCTGGAGATGTGCTGAACCACTCCAAAATTCTGGTTGTAGGCTTCCTCCACCAGAAAGCTGTTGTCTTGAATTCCAGGTTGATTGGATGTTTGAGTGTCTGGTTCCTGCGCGAGGCAGCACAGATTAAGAAAGACTACAGCAACCATGAACATGCCGGACCTGAGAATCATTTCCAATCACTATAGCAATTCATTGTTAAGCCGATTCACTCGGCAAGTCTTGCCGCTTCTTGGAAGATGCGCACGAACATGGGGCGGGTCAATTTGCCAGTTTGCGTGTTTTGGTTCGAGGGATGGTAGGTGGCAAGGAGAATCTTGCCATCCGGCATTTTGTATTTGGCGCCGTGCTCAAAGAGGTAAGCGGCGCGAGTTTTCAGGAATCCGCACCGCCTTCCGTAATTCAGGTAGGCGTCGAAGGCAATCTTGCCTAAGGCAACGATTACCTTGAGTCTCTCCAAGCCTTCCAACTCCCTGTCCAAATAGCTGGAACAATTGGCCAATTCTTCAGGCAAGGGCTTGTTATCGGGAGGAGCGCAGCGCGCCGCGGCGGTGATGTAGAGATCTCTCAGCTTCAGGCCATCAGCGCGATGAACCGCGGTTGGCTGGTTCGCGAATCCAGTCTCAAAGAGCACGGGATACATAAAATTGCCGGATGCATCGCCGGTAAATGGACGCCCGGTGCGATTCGAGCCGTGAGCACCCGGTGCGAGCCCCAGCACGAGAACCCGGGCATTGGGGTCGCCGAACCCCGGCACCGGCTTACCCCAATACTCGCAATCGCGGTAGGCACGGCGTCTTTCGCGCGCAACCCGCTCGCGGTATTCGACCAGCCGCGGACACCGGGTGCAGGAAACGACTTGACCATTGAGTTCAGTCAGCCAATCGGGGTTTTTGGGTGGCATTCTTCAGTCTTCGCTTCCTGTTTTTCGCTTCTCAGATTGTATCGAGCATGGAGTGACCTTTGGGCATGGGGTACGAAAGTTACCAAACCGGCCTCAGGCGTTTGACGCTTCTCTCCTTCTGTCTTTAAACTCGAAAATGTGAGCCCAGTAGAAACCAGCAACAAGCGGGAAATCTCGGTGGAGATTCCAGCCGATGAAGTCACCCGCGAAACCGAAACCCTGATCCAGAAATATCAGAAGCATGCCCGCCTGCCAGGCTTCCGTGCGGGCCATGTGCCTGCCTCCATTATCAAGCAGCGGTTCGCGGAAGACATCAAGAGTGAAGTGGTCGAAGCCCTGGTTCCCCGTTACTTCCGCCGCGAAGCCGATAAACAGGGTTTGCGGCCAGTGTCGCAGCCGCGGGTCTCCGATCTGCACATCCATGACAATGAGCCGCTGCGTTTCAAGGCCAGTTTTGAAGTCATGCCTGAGGTCAGGGTGGAAGGCTATAAAGAGCTGCGCGCGGAGAAAACTGAAATCAACGTAACCGAAGCGGAAGTTGAGGAAACACTCAACGGCCTGCGCGAGCAACACGCGACTTTCAACTCCGTAGAAGGCCGCACCTTGGCTGACGGCGACTTCGCCCAGGCGGCCCTTGATGGCAAGCCAAAAGAAGGCGAAGGCAAGCCCGTCCACATGGACGAAGTTCTGATAGAGATCAGCGGCAAGACCACCATGCCGGAGTTCACCGCAAATCTGCGAGGGGTGGGCGCGGGAGAAGAGCGCACCTTCGACGTGGTCTATCCCCAGGATTCCAATGATCAGCGCCTGGCTGGCCAAACCTTCATCTACACGGTGAAGGTCAACGCCATCAAAGAAAAGGTTTTGCCTGAGTTGAATGACGACTTCGCCAAGCAGTTAGGAGAATTCACTACTCTGGAGGAAGTCCGCAAACGCATTCGCGAAGGCATGGAAGCCGAGCGCAAGCACGCCGCCGAGCATGAATCCAAGGACAAACTAGTGGCAGAATTAGTGAAGCGGAACGACCTGGAGGTGCCCGAGTCGCTGGTGGAGCACCAGATCGATATCCGCCTAGACCGCGGTTTGCGGGCTCTGGCCGCGCAGGGCATGCGTCAGGAGGACATCAAGAAGATGGACTTCAACCGTTTGCGCGCCGGGCAGCGCGACCAGGCGGTGCAGGAAGTGAAGGCGTCGCTGCTGCTGGAAAAAATCGCCGAGGAAGAGAAGATCGAGGTCAGCGACGACGAGGTCAACACCGAAGTCGCAGCGTTGGCCCGGCAATCGAAGCAGTCGGAAGAGTCCATCCGCGCGCGGTTAACGCAGGATGGAGCGCTCGACCGGATCAAAGCCAGAATTCGCAGTGAGAAGACACTAGATTTTTTGTACAACCAATCCGCGTAAGCGGGTGCAAGGCCGGAAAGGACCACAAAGCAATGCTGGTACCCATGGTGATTGAGCAAACCGGGCGAGGCGAACGCGCCTACGATATCTATTCCCGGCTTTTGCGCGACAACATTATTTTTATCGGCACACCGATCGACGACAACATTGCCAATCTGGTCATTGCCCAGATGCTGTTTCTAGCGCAGGAGGATCCGGAGAAAGACATTCAGCTCTACATCAATTCTCCGGGCGGTTCCATCACCGCGGGCATGGCGATCTACGACACCATGCAGTATGTAAAGAACGACGTGACCACGATTTGCATCGGCCAGGCAGCCAGCATGGCCGCATTACTTTTGGCCTCAGGCGAACCCAAAAAGAGACTGGCGCTTCCTAATTCCAGGATTCTGATCCACCAACCATCGATGGGTGGACTTTCCGGCCAAGCCACCGATATTGACATACATGCGCGGGAGATTTTGCGTATGCGTGAAATCACAAACCAACTACTCTCCAAGCACACCGCGCAGAAGCTGGAAAAGGTAGAAAAAGACGTGGAACGCGACTTCATCATGAACGCGCAACAGTCGAAGGAATACGGAATCATAGACGATATCATTTACAAGACCAGATAGTTGTATGATCGGTTTTTCGCCGCTCAATCTGGCCACTAGAAGGAGTTAAGCCGAGTGAAAAATAGGACCGGCAACGAAGAGATGTTGCGCTGCTCGTTCTGCCACAAGTCGCAAGATGCCGTGGCCAAGCTGATCTCATCGCCCAGCGACTACCCTCGCGCTTACATCTGCGATGAGTGCGTCGCGGTCTGCAACTCCATCCTCGAAGATGACCGCGCGGCCACCCCGCCGGCCACTACCCCCAGCCAGCTACCCAAACCGCAGGAAGTGAAGACCTTTCTCGATGAATATGTGATTGGGCAGGAACAGACCAAGAAGAAACTCGCTGTCGCCGTTTACAACCACTACAAGCGGATCTACATGAACCGCCAGAAGACCAACGACGGTATCGAGCTCACAAAATCCAACATCATGCTGATTGGCCCGACCGGCACCGGCAAAACTTTGCTGGCCCAGACGCTGGCCCGTATGCTGGACGTTCCTTTCGCCATTGTCGATGCAACCACGCTTACCGAAGCTGGATACGTTGGCGAAGATGTCGAAAACATCATCCTGAAGCTATTACAGGCCGCCGATGGTGACGTAGCCCGCGCCCAAACCGGAATTATCTACATTGACGAGGTCGACAAGATTGGCCGTAAGGACGAGAACCCGTCCATCACTCGCGATGTTTCCGGGGAAGGCGTGCAGCAGGCTTTGCTGAAGATCCTGGAAGGCACGGTCGCCAATGTTCCTCCTCAGGGCGGACGTAAGCATCCACACCAGGAATTTACTCCAGTCGACACTACCAACATCCTGTTCATTTGCGGGGGAGCGTTCGTTGGCCTCGACAAGATCGTAGGCCGCCGCAAGGGCAAGAAATCCCTCGGGTTTAAGGCCGAAGAAGAGAACAAGAAGGCAGAGACCTCCGCCGAAGTGGCCCGCAAGCAGAATTTCGAGCTGATGAGCGAAGTGCAGCCCGAGGACCTGATCAGATTTGGCCTGATTCCAGAATTTGTAGGCCGCCTGCCGGTGGTTGGCGTGCTCGAAGACCTCGACGAGTTCGCCCTGATCGAAATCCTGACCCGCCCGAAGAACGCTATCATTAAGCAATATCAGCGTTTATTTGAATTCGAAAACGTCCGTTTGAAGTTCAGCGAGGACGCTCTGAAAGCCATCGCCCGTCAGGCGATGGCGCGCAAGGTCGGCGCGCGCGGCCTGCGCATGATCCTGGAAGAGCTCATGCTCGACCTCATGTACCACCTGCCCAGCCAGAAAAAGGTTAAAGAATTTGAAGTTACGGGCTTAATGGTTGAGAAACGGGACGTTTCTATTGCTATGATGGATAAGGCTGGGTAAAGCCCAGCTTCTAGCTCCTGGCTTCTAGCTGAAACCCTGTCACGACCCGGTTGAGCTGGCAGCTGGAAGCTTTTCGGAGTAATCGTGACCACACCTAACAAGGAAAAATTCGAAACCCGCAAAATGCCCATGATGCCCATTCGGGACGTGGTCATTTTCCCCTACATGATGACGCCGTTCGTGGTGGGACGGGAGTCGAGCGTTCGGGCCCTGGAAGACGCTCTGGCTGCGGACAAGAAGATCTTCCTGGCCACCCAGCACGACGCCAGCGTGGACGAACCCAAGCCGAATGAGATCTATCAGGTTGGCACTGTGGTCAACATCGTGCAGAGCCTTAAGCTGCCTGACGGCAACATCAAGGTCCTGGTCGAGGGCATCGAGCGGGGCAAAATCCTGCAAATCACCGAAACCGAAGGCTTTATGCAGGCGTCGGTGCGGGTGGCGCGGTACACGGTTGAGACCACTCCGCAGATTGAAACCGCCATGCAGCGGGTCACCGGGCTGTTTGAGCAGTATGTAAAGCTGTGCCAGTCTCTGAATTACGAGACCATGATCGCAGCCGTGCGCATGGAAGATCCCGCCAAGCTGACCGACACCATCGCGGCAAACCTCCAGCTCTCGATCGAGGAGAAACAAGAGGTCCTGGAGATTTTCGATCCCGCCGAGCGGCTGAACCGGATCGGCGATGTGCTGGATATCGAAATCGAAAAACTGAACATGGACCGCACCATCCAGTCGCGTGTGAAGCGGCAGATGGAGCGGGCCCAGAAAGAGTATTACCTCAACGAGAAGATCAAGGCCATTCAGAAAGAGCTTGGCCGCGGCGAAAAGAGCGAGTTCGACGACCTGAAGAAGAAGATCGACAACGCCGGCATGTCCAAAGATGTCCGCGAGAAGGCGCTTCAGGAGCTCAAGAAGCTGGAAGCCATGCCGCCGATGTCGGCCGAGTCCACGGTTTCCCGGAACTATCTTGATTGGCTCTTAGCGGTACCGTGGAAGAAGCGCTCCAAAGAGATCAAGAACATCTCTCGCGCCGAGAAGGTGCTGAACGAGGACCACTACGGCCTGGAGAAGATCAAAGAGCGCATTCTGGAGTTCCTCGCCGTGCGCCAATTGGTGAAGAATCCCAAAGGCTCCATCCTCTGCTTCGTCGGGCCTCCCGGAGTCGGCAAAACCTCACTGGGAATGTCGATCGCCAAGGCCACCGGACGCAAGTTTGTCCGCATGTCGCTGGGCGGCGTACGCGACGAAGCCGAGATTCGCGGCCATCGCCGTACTTACATCGGCGCCCTGCCGGGACAAATTATCCAGATGATGAAGAAGGCGGGCACCAAGAATCCGGTCTTCATGCTGGATGAAGTGGACAAGATGTCCATGGATTTCCGCGGCGATCCATCTGCTGCCCTGCTCGAAGTGCTCGATCCCGAGCAGAATTTCATGTTCGTGGACCACTACCTCGATGTGGAGTATGACCTCTCGCAGGTTTTCTTTATCGCCACGGCGAACGTGATGCACACCATTCCTCCGGCCCTTCAGGACCGCATGGAAGTGCTGCGCTTGCACGGTTACACCGAGCCGGAAAAGGTGGAAATCGCCAAGCAGTTCCTGGTCAGGAAACAGATGGAACAGGCGGGCTTGACCGAGAAGAACATCAAGTTCTCCGACGAAGCTATCACCTCGTTGATCCGGTCCTACACTCGTGAAGCCGGAGTCCGCAACCTGGAGCGCGAAATCGGCAATGTCTGCCGCAAAGTGGCGCGCAAGGTAGTCAAGGAAGGCGAGAGTTACAACGTCAACATCACCGTCGAGAACGTAAACGACTTCCTGGGCGTCACCAAGTTCCGTGACACGCTGGCCCATGAGAAGAGTGAAGTGGGCCTGGTTACGGGACTGGCTTGGACCGAAGTGGGCGGCTCGATTCTGAGCACCGAAGCCACCGTGGTCGATGGCAAAGGGAAACTGATCCTCACCGGCAAACTCGGCGATGTGATGCAGGAATCGGCGCAGGCGGCGATGTCCTACGTTCGTTCGCGGTCCATGCGCCTCGGACTTAACCGTGACTTCTATCGTTCGCTTGATATCCACGTCCACGTGCCGGAAGGGGCAATCCCGAAAGATGGCCCGTCAGCGGGAATCACCATTGCGACAGCCATCTCCAGTGCGTTGAGCAAGATCCCTGTGCGGCGCGACATCGCCATGACCGGCGAAATCACTCTCCGCGGCAAGGTGCTCCCGATCGGTGGGCTGAAGGAAAAGCTGCTGGCCGCACATCGTGCCGGCCTGTTTGAAGTGATCCTGCCCAAAGATAATGAAAAAGACCTGGCCGAGGTCCCGGAAAACCTGCGCAGCGCCATGAAGATGCACTTCGTCGATACGGTGGACCAGGTGCTGGCTCTCGCTCTCGAGCAGCCGTTGCCCCACATCGAAGAATCGGTCGAGCCAATTACGCCGATTCCGCCTTCACCCGAGCCTCCGGCAGCGCACCAATAAGCAGTTGTGAAATGAGTCAAAGCCCCGGAGACCTCCGGGGCTTTGTTTATTTGCACTTGAATCGGACTAAGCTGCCGCCTTTTTCACGGTGTGGTTGGTAATCTCGCCTTGGCCGTATCTCCAGGCAGTTCTGAAGGCGCGCAACACGTAGAGCGCGTCTTCCAACGACTCGCTTTCCTCTCCGGCGCCGTCCGTGTAGAAGAGTTCTCTGCCTCGAGCGAGAACCGCGCTTTCCGCTGCGGATACTTTTTGCTGGATGGCTTTCTTGTTGGTTTCGAGAATGGCAGCCCGGTAAAGAGACTTCCAGTCTCCATGATCGGCGGTCTGGGAAAATGCCGTTTTCATGGTACAACTCCAATCTGGACGGGTATGCATTATCCTGCTCCCGTCCCAGCCCGGAATGCAAGTCAAAATTTCGTGACTCAGCGCATGGAAGGGTCTTCATGCCCGGAGTTTCTGGACAAGTCAGGCAAAGCGAAGTTTTGCGGGCACATTCAATGAGACCCCCTCTGATAATGGTTGGGCGCCCCCGGAGTGGAAACGTTGCCGGCGACCTGCGCCTCGTTGGCATGCTCGCGCGTCAATGCCGTGGTTAAAGTGATCCCGGTTCCGGACATCTGCACTCCGGCCGCATGTGCGTGAGTGAGCGGCGCGGAGACAGTGATCGCGACGCCGCCAAACCTCGTGATAGAAGCGACGACCGCAGTCTCAGCGACTGTGCCACTGTCAATCGTGATGGTCTGACCGTTGCTGAAACCAGCAGCACTATTGACAGGAACCAGTGTCGCACCCACCGGCGTAGCGGCGCCCACGGTGGTCGCGCCTGCCGTGCCGACCGTCGCGATGACCCCGGTTTCCAGGTTCGCACCCGAATCAATTCGGATGGTTTGGCCGGCATTGAAGCCTGCCACGCTCGCAACTTTGATACTGGTCGCTCCGGCAGCCGATGCGGCCAGCAACGCGGTCGCCGGTTCGGTCAGGAAATCGCCGCAGTTGCTGTCAGTGTCGGCGCCGTCCGGAAACCGACCCGCGCTCGTATTCGAGGCGGCGAGTGTAGGGGCCAGCCGTCCAGTCGCCGGGCCGGGCGCAGGGACCCGGCAGCCGCTCTGCTCCGAGCCGGATTTGGCTTGATATCCCTCGGCAGCCCATGGGTCCACCAGACCGCCGTAATTGAGACTGTCAACCACTGCACCTGAGGCGTCCCGCAGCACCATGACGCCCTCTCGAATAGCGACGACTCTCCCGAAGAAGTCGACATTGGCGGTGAACTCGGGGCCGCCGAACCATTGGTTGGGGGCCGGAGTCCCTTGATAACCCGCAGTTGTGACCGCCGCATCCCGCGCAACGGCGTTGATCTCATGCTCCTTGGTGATTGGGCTGTCGAGCTTTATGCCCGTCCCCAGAGCCTGGACGGGCTCGTTGCTTGAGTGCGTAAGTGCGGTGGCCGGCTGGAAGCTGACCCCCGTTCCGCGATTGGCGAAGGGAAGGTTGGCCGCATGATTCGACTTCAGCGGCGCGTCCAAATCGAGGCCCGAGCCCGGAACCACCACCAGCTCGCCGTTGATACGGGCCTTGTCGAGGGCTGGGGTGAAGTCCATGCCGGTGCCGGTCGGCCCTGCGGTACCAACAGTGGTGAGGGTTACTGTTTGCTGGGTCGGCGGGAGGCCCATGGTCAGCTTGTCACCCACGGCGAATCCGCTCACGTTGCGGACCTTGATATTGGTCGCGCCAGCACTCGCGTTGGCTGAGAGATTCGTGCGGCTGGCCTGAGTGCCGACGCGCGAGACCGTGACCGTCTCGATTCCATGGCCGACACTATCGATATCCAACCGGATCTTGTCACTAACCGAGATATTGGCAACGGACGTGACCTTAATGTTGGTCTCACCCGCGTGCGCGTCCGCCGCAAGATAAGCTTGTGTGCCCGGCTTTCCCACAGCAGTGACTGTGGCTACTTCGTAGTGCTCCATGCCGCTTGCGACAGCGGGATAAGTGGCGCCATAGCCGAGAGCAATCTTCTCGCCGACCGCGAAGCCGGAGACGCTGGTGACAGGTACATTGGTCGAGCCAACCGGCATGGTGATCACTGGACCGTCGGGAAGAGGTTGCCACAGCGTTGTACTGCTGCCAGCAGGCGTCCCGACGCTTACGATCTTGCGCGTCTCCGCATTGGATCCTGTGTCGATAGTGATCGTATCGCCGGCTGACATGCCGGTAGTATTGCGAACGTAGATCGTCGAATCGCCCGGGCGTGCTTGAACCGCCAGTCCGGAGTTGGAGAGACCAAGCAGGTAGAAGCCGCCGCTTGCGAGCTTGGTCCCAGCCGGAACCTTCACCGCCGAGAAGATAGCCTGCTGCGTCGGATGTTCCGTCAAAGTCCAGTTCGAAATATCAACGTTACGAGCGCCGGCATTGTAAAGCTCGATGAAAGAATCCGTCGAGTTGCTGGGAGGACCGGAACTAATGCGGAACTCGTTGATCTTGACCGGGTTGACGTTCCGCACCTTTTCAGCCGTAGTTTCGAATTGCTTGCCGTCGCTGGTTGTCCAGCGCGCGTTGCCGATCAGGTCTCCGTTGAAGGCGGCCGGACCCGAAGTGACTTTGAAAGTTGCGCTCACGCTTGCACCCGGCGCGACCGGATCGGCAAATGTCTTCGAGGTCCCGGTTGAATTCGCAACCGACGAAGTCCACTGCTTGGGCGCGGAAATACTTAGTTGGAGGCCTGTAACCGGCACGCCTGTAGTATTGCTGAACGTCACGGTTGTGTCCTGCGAAGACCCAGGAGAGAAAGTCTGGAGTTCTGGCGGAGATGCAATTGCAGATGCCGGAGCCAGGCTCAACCGTGGAACATCGTACTTGGCCGCCACAACGTTGGCCTGCACCAGCTGATCCGTGGCGTCTGTGGGGAATGTTCCCGCCGCTGTCATCGCGCCCTCATAGAAGGTGCCCTGCGAACCTACGCTGTTGTCGCCGCCGTTTCCCAGCAGGATGGCACCCTGCTTGCGCATCGGGTCGTAGGTAGCATTGACCCGTGGTCCGTCGAACATGACCGACAAGGCTCCCTGTTGCGCGTCGCCGCCCATGGAGGTCCAGTGGTGCGACTCTCCCTTGGCCATAGCGGTTACGAATCGCCAAGTAATGTTCGGCAGGTTTGCGCAGAGCTTGGTTCCATCCGGATTCACGCAACCAACAAGATTGTTCTCCTGGTCTGTCATGATCCAGGGGCCCGGAGGATTCCCGTGATACCACGGCGTGGCATTGCCGTAGTAGGTGGTTTCCATGGTGCCGTTGTCATCGTCGCGGCTGTCGGTCTCGGCGTTGCCGTAATCGAAGCAGCAACCGTTGTTGTAGTGCTGGCCGTTAATGACCCAGTACTGTCCTTCCGCCTGGTCGTCGACGGCAGTGCCTTTCACGTCATTTTGCCGGAGACCCATGCCCGGCGCGATGAAAACGCCGTAGGCTTTATGGCCCATGATTGTTATCGGCGCCATGTCGGCGATGGGAAGGTTGTTAAACCCACCCATGGCCGGACCACTGAACCCGCCGCGAGGCGCCTGGACTAAGTCGTTGTGCTTGGGGGATTGGTCGTAGACGATGGCGATCCAGCAGTAGGTATGGGCACAGAACGCGTCCTGCGCGGCCGCGTTGGCGTATCCCCCTGCGTCCGGGACCGGCGATGCGACCGGCTGGACGACGCCGATGTCCAACGTCTTGCCATCCGACTGACGCAGAACCTGGTAGAGCGGGCCGTCGTAGGAGGCATACAGCGCTCGCGTCGTACTGTGGGCGGCAACGCAGGGGTCGCCGGCCGCCGCGTAGATGTCGCATGGGCCTTTCGGTCTGGGCGGAGCCACATTGGCTCCCGATCCGGCGGGTTGCGCCATGGTCAACTTGGCGCCAATCAGGGTGAGCGCAAGTGCGAGCATAAGTGCAAGATTGATTGTCGTTTTCATGCTTGTCCTATCTCCCTTGTGGCATTGAAATTCGGCACATGGATGGAAACATCGATGGTCATGGCAGAATGTTGGCCCAGGCGTACCAAGGAAATCGTTTACTTATGAATTCAGCAGTGTAGCCGCTTACCCGCACGCGATGCAAAATGCAGCTCTGTCAGTCCATGCTGCCTGGGAAACCTAACGGCCACCTGTGATCCTGGTCACAGCTTGTTCAACTATTGTTTGTTAACGTTGCGGGCTTGAGTGGAGAGTCAGGAATTTGAAATCTAGGACTGACTCGCGTCCGCATAGGTACTGAGCTCGGCAAGGACGCGGACGACTCACTGTCGAACCAGCAATGCTTGTACTCTTCTTGGTATTCGGGACCTGGCTTCTAGCGCAGGTCGCTCCTCCGGCCGCTTCACCGACCACCGCGCCCTCACCCATCATCGTCGATTACCCAAGCGCAGAATCTGTGTTTCCTCCCGAGATCATTGCTCCACTGTTTCAATGGCGGGACAACGCTGGAGCTGCGACGATCTGGAAGATCAGGATCGAATTCGGGGAAGGCACTCAGCCACTTGAGTTGTGGTCTCCTGGCGAGCGGATGCAGATTGGCTACGTCGACACGACGCTGGTCGGTTATGTGCCTCCCACGCTGACTCCTGAGCAATTAGCGGCGCGCTGCTGGCGTCCCGAAGCCAAGCTCTGGGAAACCATCAAGAAGCATTCCGTGCGCCGGCCCGCCACGGTGACGATAAGGGGGTTCGCCGGCAAGGACGCAGCAGAACCCGTTTCTCAGGGCCAAATCCGAATTTGGACTTCGCGTGATCCTGTCGGCGCGCCCATCTTCTTTCGCGATGTCCCACTGCTGCTTCCTCCTCCAGAAGAGAGTGAACGCGGCGTCATCAAACCGCTGCCTGAGTCGGCCCTGCCTAAAGTCAAATGGCAAATCCGCGACATTTCCGTTCACCAGAGCAAAGTCGTGATGGAAGGTCTTCACACCTGCGCCAACTGCCATTCCATTTCGCGCGATGCGAAGACGCTGGGCATCGACGTGGATGGGCCCGCCAACGACAAAGGGCTTTATGCGCTGGTGCCGGTTCGCAGAGTCTCCAGCATCAGTAACGACTACGTGATTCGTTGGAGCAATTTCTCCGATCCCGACAAAATTGCGCAGAAACGTTTTGGGTTCATGTCGCAAGTCTCTCCCGATGGAAACTACGTCATCACCTCAATCGACGTTCCGGGCGCGCACGGACGGCGCGTGGTCGATAGGCTCTATAACGGGTTCTTCTCATTTTTTGGTTTCGGACAGGTCTTTTTTCCGACGCGCGGAGTTTTGGCGTGGTACGACAGGGAAAATCGCAAGCTCCAGCCCTTGCCCGGGGCGGATGACCCCGAGTACGTGCAGACCAGCGCATTCTGGAGTCCGGATGGAAAATACCTTATTTTCTCCCGCGCCAAGGCCAAAGATCCTTACTCGCCGGGGCAGATTCCAGCCAAGTACGCCAATGACCCGAACGAGACCCAGCTTCAGTACGATCTTTACAAAATTCCTTTTAACGGCGGAAAGGGCGGAGTTGCAGAGAAAGTGATCGGGGCTTCGGAAAACGGGATGAGCAACAATTTTCCCAAGGTCTCTCCCGATGGCAGATGGATTGTCTTTGTGCAAAACAAGAATGGCCTGCTGATGCGACCCGACAGCCAGCTCTACATTGTTCCTTTTCAGGGCGGCACCGCTCGGCGGCTGAACTGCAATCTCCAGGTAATGAACTCCTGGCACAGCTTCTCCCCGAACGGGCGTTGGTTGGTCTTTTCCTCGAAGACTCCCTCTTACTACACGCAAATGTACCTGACCCATATCGACGAGGCAGGAAACGATACCCCCGCGGTTCTGATCGAGCAGGCAACTGCGTCGAATCGGGCGGTCAATATTCCTGAATTCATGAATCTGCGCGCCAGCGACCTGGAACGGATTGATACCCCAGCGATCGATTTCTACAAGCTGTTCGACGACGCCGTCAGCCTCAATGAAAAAAAGCAATACGGCGCCGCCGTTTCCGCATGGAAGGACGCGCTCTTGCATGCGCCGGAGGATCCTCGAGCCCACAATAATTTTGGTGTCGCTCTACTGGAGACCGGCCAACTGGACGCTGCCATCGGAGAATTCCGGAAATCGCTGGAGTTGAGAACTGAGAGTTCGCAGACCGAAAACAACCTGGGCACCGCGCTGGCCGAGAAAGGTGTGATCGAGGAGGCGCTGACCCACTTCCAAAAGGCGGTTGAGCTTAATCCGGACAACGCATCGGCTCAGGTGAATCTGGGAAACGCCCTGGCCCTCAAACCCGATCGGCGGGATGAAGCCCTGGGCCATCTGAGAAAGGGCGTGGAGATGCAGCCGGGATCGCCCAGCGGGCAAAATGACCTCGGGATTGCCCTGGCCCGGCTTGGCAGTCTGGACGAAGCCGTTGTCCACATTCGGAAAGCCGTCGAACTCTCCCCGAACTCGGCAGACTACCGTTACAACCTGGGACGAGTGCTCGCGGCTAAAGGACAGTTTGCTGAGGCTCTGCCGCAACTCGAGGAAGCCGCGAAACTCGCGGATCAGAAGCAGCCCGCAGTGTTACAGATGCTGGCGGCGATGTATTCCGAGACCGGCCGGAATGCAGAAGCGATCGCAACCGCACGCCAAGCACTGGACTTGGCCATTCAGCAGCACGATAGCGCGCTCACGGCGTCTCTCCAGGCGAATCTGGCGCACTATGAGACCCTGACTCAGTAAGCGTATAGCAGGCAGCGTACGCGGATGCCACGAGCGAGGGTTATGCCGATTTATCGCCAAGTGAAACCTGCTTATTCAAGAAACAGGCTTTTCGGAGCCGAGAGAACGCGCGACCCCCACCCCATCAGTGCTCCGGTTCGGTCACCTTTAGAACCTGGTCGGCCGCGACACTCTCTAACTTCTGCACGACTCCAGACGGCCATCGTATCTCTATAAGATCGGCCTGCGTATCCGCACCCAACCCAAAATGTACCGGCCCATAGCTCGACGAGGCATAACCCGCGCTGGTGGTCATGTGATTGTACTGAGAGCCGACGGTCTTGCTAACTATCTTGATTCTTGCGCCGATGCCATCGCGGTTGCTCTTTGTGCCCCGCAGAGCAAGGTTGAGCCAGTGACCTGGATTTGGGGGCCGGTTCATCCAAATCTCCGCATCGTGGCCCAGAGCTGAAACCACAATATCGATGTGGCCATCCCCGTCGAAGTCGGCGAAGGCACATCCGCGGTGCCGTCCCTTCGGCGATGCGCCAAAGCCGGCCTCTTCGGTCAGCGCCTGGAATTTGCCGCTGCTCCCCAAATTTCGGAAGACCGTGTTGTAGAGCTCCACTGGCTGTCCGGGCACAGAGTGCGCTTGCACGTGTCCACCGCTCACAAACAAGTCCTTCCAGCCATCGTCGTCGAAGTCATAAACGGCCACGCCGAAGCCGGACATGACCAGACTGAATTGCCGCATTCCACTGGCGTTGGTGACCTCTTTGAACGTCCCCTTGCCGCTATTCTGAAATATCGGGAAGGTCTGATTGGGCAGCGCGACAAATGCGATGTCGGGATAGCCGTCGTTATCGTAGTCGCGAAAATCCAGGCCCATTCCGGAGATGAATGCGCCGTCTTCCGCCAAAGCGACTCCAGCTTCGAAGGCGCTCTCCTCGAAGTGGTCTCCTAGATTATGAAACAGTGAGTTATAGGAGGCGTCGTTCGTCACAAAAAGATCAGGCCGGCCGTCGATGTCGTAATCGGCCATACCGACGCCCATCGCCTTGCCGGCGTGGTCACGAAGTCCCCATGACTTGGAAGCATCGCGAAAGGTTCCATCTCCGTTGTTCAGGAACAACTGGTTCGGCTGGCCCTTGTAGTAGCGGGGATGACAATAATCTGACTGGCCGGCGAAACTGCAAAGCGGCTTCTGCGTATAGCTCCATTGCAAGTAGTTGGCAACGAACAAGTCGAGGAGTCCATCATTGTTTACATCCACCCAAGCGGCGGTGATCGCCCAGAACGGACCGAACTCGGGATCGGCCCGGTTCAGACTCGCATCCAGCCCAGACTTCACGGTGACGTCGGCGAAAGTTCCATCTGCGTTGTTGTGGTAGAGGGTGCTGTGGTGCAGGCCTGCCACAAACAAGTCCGGGCGTCCATCGTTATCGTAATCGGCGACAGCGACTCCCATGTCATAGCCAGTGCCCGCAAGCCCGGCGGCGTCCGTGACATCGGTAAAAATACCCTTGCCATCGTTTCGCAAGAGCTGGTTTCGATATTTTGGCAAATCTTTTTTCAGGGATTCAATGTTGCCGCCGTTGGTGAAGAAAATGTCCGGGCGACCGTCGCCGTTGTAATCGAACGCCGCAACGCCGCCGGGCATAGTTTCCGGCGCATTGCGGGACGGGCCCTCATCATTCTCCAGACGAAAGGGCAAAGTCTTAAGCTCAAAGTAAACAGGCGGCTTCAAGGGAGCGGAACCCGTTCCTGCTAACAAAATCACTGGGATGGCGAGTAAGAACGCTTTGGACAGCACCAGAAAACAGCGGGCAAATGAAATCGGTCTCGGCATTCGGCAAACTGGGGACAAAAACCAAGCGTAAGGATGTTTCCCCGCTCATTCTAACCGATTGCGTCTTTGAATCTGGGCCCATCGGGGGGATCGACCTCCCTCCGCTCAGTTCGATTTCGCTTCTTGAGCCGCAGCGGGTGGTGCGTTCAGCAAAACCTCGATGGTCCCTGCCTTCCCCGAGGCCAAGTCGCAAACACCGGACCGCAAGTACGCAGTACCCCTCGGTGCGTCAAACTCGAAATGGAATTGAAGTCCGGTGTCCCAAAACTCTTTGTACTGATCTCCTCATTCCGCTGTCATCCCGGCCTTGGCCAGATCCTTGCGCAACTTTGCAAACCCCTGATCGCCCTCTCGAACCGTCATTAAGGTTCCATCGGGACTGATGATGAGGTAGGTGGGAAATAGGCCAATCTGGTAGGCGCTAGGCATCTGATTTTCTATTGACAACGCGACCGAATAACTGTGTTGATGTTTCTTCAAGTATTTCTCGACTATCGCTCGTTCTTCCCCTACCGAAATTCCTATGACCGCCAGGTTCCCATTGCCATACTTTTGGTTCAGCTTCTCTAGAGAAGAGGCATCAGCCTGGCACGGTGGGCACCAGGTGGCCCAGAAATCCAGCAGCACAGTCTTACCCTTCAAATTGGCCAATGAGATAGGGGTTCCCTTGATGTCGATGAGCTGAAGATCCGGGGCAGGCTTGCCAACCAGCTCTTTCCTGATTCTTTCTTCGGCCCAGGGTGTGAGCCACCCGACTTCGTGGAGGCCATCGGGAAGCTTGAATAACGCCATGTCGGCAGCCCCGCCGTAACTCATTTGTTTGACCGTGTATGTCACTTCCCATTGATTCGTCCGATGCTGTGAAGTGTCTACTGTTGCTGCAATCTCACAACGCAACCAAATACCGGTTTCGGTGTCAACCATCACCCGGGCGGTTCCATCCAACATTCTGACTACGTTTCCCGGCGTGTCCGGGCGAATCCATGGTTTAATCGGCGCTTCGACGATGACGCAGGTGTGGTCCTTGCCGGAGAATCCACAAGGGAGGCTCTGGAGCTGTTTTGCCCTTCTCCAGTCAAGAATGTCTTCATAGGGGGCCGGCAGGGCCCAGTCCTTACTGACCGTCACCGTGATGCGAGTAAATTCAGTTCCTCCAGGTTCCGTTTGGAAGATATCTTTCCCGTCGAAGATTCGAATCCGGTCGCGATTGCCGGCAAATTGCTCGCGCCACTTGCCCTGGGATAGATCGACGGTAACTTGCTCGCGGAAAACTTCTTGGACATAGCCGATTGTGACCTTCCTTGTAACTTCGAATTCCTGATGTAAATTTCGCGAATCCTGCCGCAACGCCTGAAACTTACTCCACAGAGCTTCGTTTGATGTTTCGGCGAACGCCCACGGGGTTATGATTGCCGCACTTGCTACGACCGAAAGAAACATACACCACATGCCCTTCATAACCATCCCTCCTCGGTTGCCGGATTTTCGTTTGGCACCTAGAAAGCGCCACTATTGTATGCCCATGTTGTCTGTTCCCTGACAATTCTTAAGGATCCAGGTTGAGTTTCGACTTGACGAAATTCTGCCGCCCCATATTGCACTGCGGTATCCTATGTACTCATGCGACTCCTCGTCGCCCTCATCTTATTCACGGCCGCCTCATGGGCCCAGCAGCAGGGTCCTGATCAGCTTTTGAGTGACGCGGTTCGAGCCCAGCAGAGCGGCGATTATCCGACCGCAATCACCGACTATCGCAGGCTCCTGGAGCTTCGCCCCGACAATGTGCAAGCCAAGGTGAATCTGGGGGCCGCCCTGGCGCATGTGGGCCAGTTCGATGAGGCCATCGCGATCTACCAGTCCGCGCTTCCGGCACTCAAAGATAAGAACCCGGTCCGCCTCAATCTAGGTCTGGCTTATTACAAGAGGGGCGATCTGGCGAATGCACGGGAACAATTTGCGGCGCTGCATCAGGCGTCGCCAGCCAATGTTCAGGCGGCAATTCTGTTGGCCGACACGCAGATCAAACTAGGGGCTGCTGAATCCGCGATCACCATGCTGGAACCGCTGGAAGCAGCCAATTCGCGCAATCCAGATTTCGAGTATGTGTCCGGCTTAGCCCTGATCAAGGCGGGACGCCGGCGGGATGGCGTTTCCCGGGTCGAGAAAGCGGCTCAACTCGGAAATAGCGCAGACGCCTACGTGCTGGCCGGGGCCACACTTTTGGATCTCAATGAGTTCGAGGCAGCGCGGCGCGACCTGGAATCGGCACTCAAGTTGGATCCCAAATTGCGCGGCCTGCAAACGCTGGTGGGAATGGCAAGAGACAAGACTGGCGATCAGAAAGCAGCCGAACCTGCGTTCCGGCAGGCTTTACAAGAAGACGCGAACGATTTTGATGCCAACCTTTACCTGGGCGCGCTCCTGTACAAACAGCGCCACATGGACGAAGCGAAGATCTATCTCGACCGCGCGGTCAAGCTGAAACCTGACGACCTGATGGCTCGCTACGAATCGGCCATGCTGAAAAGTACCTCGGGGGACTTGGAAGCGGCCGCCAGAGAGCTGGAAAAGGTGGTGAAAGACAATCCCGAGTGGCTTGAACCGCACGTGCAGCTTACGTCTCTTTATTACAAACTGCATCGCCCGGAAGATGGCGCCAGGGAGCGCGCCATCGTTGACAAACTCACCGCCGAGCAACAGGCCAAGGGGCCGGGAAAGTAGCCACGGCAGCCTTGTGTATTCACCGACTCCCAGCCTTGCTCTCTCGCCGTTGGGCGTGATCGTAGCTTCGGTCACTGGTAGAACACGCGAATGCCAGCTATTCGGGATGAGGAGTTCCGGCCGGGGTGATTTTCACCGACAGCGTTGCTTCAGACTTCATCGAGTCCTGTTGCGCGGTGACGACCACGTCGCATTGTCCGGGATCCGGTGTAATCTGCAAAAGCATCGGCATCGAACCGTCTGCCTGAGGCTGCGGAGGATTCAGGCTCTTGATTCCGACATCGTGTCCGTCCCGGTATAAGTGCAACGTGATCGTGGGTTTTGCTTCAGACTCGGTTGCCGGGTAGACCACGAAATAAACGCCAATCGGTTGCCCAACCGGCAGAGAGTCTGCCATCACCGGTATGACACGGCCCTGGTCTGTCTGAAATGGGTCCCGCTGGTCGCGCGGTCCGGACAAGGGCTGAATTTCTCGCACCAGTTGTAGCGAACTCACGCCGAAGGGCTTTCCGGAATCAACAAATACTGACATTCGCTTGACAGCGGTTTTCTCGGCCAACTCATCGGTGACCGCGGTGTCGATCAGGAAATGTCCGCCTGGCAACTCCACGGATTCGGCATACGTGATGTGGCCGTCTCCAAGACTTGCCATCTCCGCCTTGGATACGTTGCGCACCAGATCGCGGCTCACTTTACCCACAACCTCTCCATCGCTATCGTGGATCAGCGCGACCACGGAGACTCGAACGCGCCCCTCGCCGGTTTTCGAATTCGTTACCACCCGCAGGCTTGAAACGGGGATCTCGAAAGCCATTTCGTACTCGACCGCCGACCCTTTGGGCCGGAATCTGAGCAACGCTGCCTGGTAAGAAAACTCCAACGGCGCCGCCGTGCGGGCATTGATGGCACGCAAGGCGGTCATCTCGAACGGCTGCAAAGGTTCCCCATTGATGGTGGGCAAGGCAAAGTATCCGGAACGCGTCTGCACGGTGACGTGAGGGCGGGTGATGCGTACTTCGATCTTGCGGAAATGACCGTCATAATTCGTTGTCGAGGGGGTGTAGGCAATCTCATAGTGATTGCGAATGTCCTCCATGACGCGTTGCATGGGCAAGGCGATTTGATTGGTGTTCGTAACAGCGAATCCGCCGGTCGACTCCGCCAGTTCCACCAAAGCTAATTGCGTGTTGGAACTGGTGGAGAGTTCTATATCGTTGCCCTCGGAGTGCCCAAGCCGCGGGCTCGCTCGATTCGCGCGACTCTCCGCCCCCGCTCGCTGCTGGTCCACGAGAGGTTGCGTGAGAGAGTCCTCCACGCTTAAGCCCCGGGTGTCGACAGCATAAAAAGCCACCTCCATCTGATTGGCATAACTGATCACGCTATCCACAACGTCGCGGCGATTCAACGGCAGGGTCAATCCGTCTGCCAGGTACAAAACCACTTTTCTGCCGGGAAGCTTGCTCTGGACGCGCACCAGTTCGCGAAGGGCATCAAAGCTATCCATGCCGTTGGAGAGACTCTCGGCGAAGCGTAGTCCGCTTGCAATCTGGGCTTGCGCCAACAGGGCGGCTCCCACGGTGAGCGAGGCGTCCTGGGAAGCGGCATTTCTAGCCCACAAAGGATCGGCGACGATGGTCGGCGTTGGATTTAAGACCACGTCCTGGATGGTTTGTGCCTGTGCCTGGTTGAGTTGTTGCGAGGCCGCCAGAACGGCCGCATCTGAGTGGATGGTTGTGACCAAGGCCGAGGCCGCCGCGGTGGAGGGCCCAACCTGGTTTCCGGTTTTCGCGCTTTTGGTCGCAGCATTCACGGCCTTCATGAGGGCCGTGTTGTCGGCAGTGTAAGGCTGGACCAATTGCAGAGAGCGGTCCATCCGATAAACGGTCACGTAGGTATTCGGCAAATGGCCGCTCTGGAGAAATCGCGAGACGGCGTCGCGTGCAAATTCCAGATTGAGGGGGGCAACTTGCGCGAAAACGATGGAGACGAAATTTAGCTCATTGAGCGTGGTAGCCGGCGCTTTAGGCGCGCCAGAGGAAGGAGTTGGCGAGCTGTTTTCTGCCAGGGTCTGTTCTGTCCGTAGCTGTTCCGCTCCGTGCACATCGCGAAACGCATTCATCTTCTGCTTTACCCCGTCTTCGAAAACCTGGATTTCATCGGGACGAAGGTCGGATACCGCATGATGATGCTTATCACGGACGATGACATCCAGAATCACTTCTCGCGCGGTTGTCCGTATGGTCGGAGGTTTCTCGTTGGCGGGCGCTTGTGCAGGAAGCGCTGGGCCGACTATGCCGCTCAGCATAAACACTGCAAGGACTCGTTTCCACATGGGCTGACCTCTTTCGCGGCGGGCGGCCGGGACGTTCCCGATCGTTAGTGAGCGCATTCTACAACAGAGCCTCCCGCGCTTTGTCAAAAATCCCTCGATCGCTTGATGGAAACTACGGCGGGTGGGTTCTACCCATGATTGTGGTTTGAATCACCGATGGAAGCCCGCAAATTGATGCATAATATCGATTTCAGGAGTGGTGCGATGACGAATAAGGCAATCCTTCGAGTTGTGTTCTCTCTTCTTCTTTTTTCTCTTCTATTGTTCACGCTGACTGGTCTTGGGCAAACGCCGCCAAATTCGGCCCCCGTCGTGAACACAATCACTCGACCGGGGTCGATTCAGGACAGCGGTCTATACGATTATTGGGCCGACATGTCCGGGCAAGGACGTGCCGGAGGCGCCTTGCTTGGTAAGTTGGCGGTCGAAGGAGCGCCGCTGCCGTGGGAGCCGCTGCTGGTGACGGTCACTTGCGACGGAAGAGTCGAGTTTACGACGCAGACCGACGCCAAGGGCAATTTCGGAATTGTCGGTTTCACCCTACCCGGCGCACTGGGCAAACAAGGAGACTCCCAGCGCCAGATGGAGGCTCATTTGGAAGGTTGCCTGGTACGGGGAGCGGTGTCTGGTTTTCGATCCACCGAGGTCACGATCACCAGGCACATCCTCCTGGAGCAGCCCAATATCGGTACCATTACGCTTTCAAGGGTTGGGCGTGACGCGGCTACTACCATGAGCGGAACCACCGAGACCGCTTCGCCCAAAGCAATCAAGTTGTTTGAGAAGGCGCACTCTGAGATGCTGCAGCGCGACTCCGATGGCGCCCAGCGGGACCTGAAGAAGGCGGTCGGGATCGATCCGGGCTTTGCGGAAGCCTGGCTGCAACTCGGCAAACTTCAGACCATCTCCGATCCGCCGGCTGCCCGGGATTCATTTGCCAAGGCCCAGGCGGCGGATCCAAAATTCGTACTTCCTTACGAACAACTCGCCATGCTCGCTGGTCAAAACGGAAACTGGCCAGAGGTATTGGACGACACAAATCACATCGCTCAACTCTACCCGGAAGGAACTGCGATAAGTTGGTATCTCGACGCACTGGCAAACTATCAGACAGGAAAGTCCGACGTTGCTGAGGCAAGTGCCCTGAAGTCCCTAGCTCTCGACCCGCGGCATACCGTCGTGAATACGGAACAGTTGCTCGCCGTGATTCTCGCGAAAAAGGGTGATCTTGCAGGCGCTCTCGACCATCTGCGCAGCAGCACGAAATATGTTTCCCCAGGGCCGAATCTGGATTTGTTAAAGCAACAGGTCGCGCAGTTAGAACAACGAGTAGCGACAAAGTAACCTCAGTTTGAGTAACTTATTTTTTTCCTCGTGTCCCTGCAACTTTTGTTTAAGGTCTACCGCGGAGGTTTCGATGTTGGTTGTGCAGGCTCGGTTTCGGACTCTCTGACGGACCGAATGGGAACGATGGAGATCCCGCTGCCGCTTGCGCCGGAGACCGCCGGCAGTATTCCCTGACTCGCTTTGCGCCGGCCTAGGAATCTGGAAAAACCTAAACGTTCGGCGGGTTAGTCCCGGTCTATCTAGGGATGAACAATCACCTTCGCTTGTGAAGCGTAACGCTTGTAATTCTGGAAGACGATTTGATTCAGATCCGCTTCATGCCGGCCCCTTTTGAGCCGGATGGTGCCACGAACAGGCATCAAATAGTCGTGACCACCGATTGAAATGTAATCGTAATCAACTCCGATGGCTGCGGCATGGATGGAAAAATCGGAGGGAAGGTCGTCGGCTTCCATCGTGACCCGCCGGATACCCAAGGTTGAACTATCGATATAGGCCAGGCCGTGATAGCCGGCGTAAACCCGCCTATTACTGTCGGTGAGGCTTATGCTGTCATTCTTGCGATCAACGCGATACTCAAAAACTTGCACCGTGCCGTTCGCCAAAGCGTCCGTTTCTTTCCAGTGAAATTCTGCTTTGGACGATGGTTGAAATACCAGGCTGAGGAGATGACCGAATTCTCCCAGTGAAATCGGTCCGTTCATGTCATCCCGTTGCACCGTGCTGGTCTTTCCGTTAACTTCCAGCGTCTTCCTTGTCTCGTGGTTGTCGACGTAACGCAGCAGTTCACCGAAGGAATCTTTGCGTCGCCATTTTCCGTTTCCCGACGGGTCAACCGAGCGATCGGTCATCTGGATGCACAAAAAGTTTGGCAACCGTGCGGAGTAATTCAAGGCATGCTTACGCGCACCCTCGAGAATGGAATTTAACTCGTCGTCCGCAGGACGAATCACCGAATCCGAAGGCAAGGAGGTAATCGCCAGAGCCCGCCTGGTGGCGGGCGCCATCTCTACGGCTCCAAGTTCGGGATCGGCGATCGTGATCCCAATTTTTTCCTGTCCAGCCAGTTCCGTTTTTGCGGGTGGTGCAGCCGCGGCCAATTGCGGCCCAGAAACGCTAAAGCGGGTTTCGCGTTCCGTGATTTTTCCGCCCTGGGTCAGCGACAGGATTACGTCATAATTCCCCGCCGGCAGGGATTTGGTCCTGAGCGAAGCGATATAGGGGAATGCATCACCGATGTCCCTGGGAAGCTGCAGCGGCACTTGTCCCATCAGGTCTCCGTTGCGCAAGACCTGCATTTCCAGCATCGCAGGCTCAGAAGCGCTGCGATCCGGATGCACCAGAAAGAAGAAAGAAGTGTCCCCCGATGCCGCTACGTGACTGGAGAGATCTGGAACGATCTTTCCGCGTTGATAGCGAAGAGGCTCAAAAGGATCCAATTCCTCAGGTGATGGATCGATGCGGCGAACCAGGGCAATGTCGCTCAAGAAAGGACCGAATCCGGCATTCGGGACCTGGAATTGCACTTGCTCTCTGCCCATTTTCCCGCTACTCCGATCGACCACCGCGGTTTCAACCGTGTATTCCCCTGGAGGAAGCGCGAAATGGCGCTGCATGGTGGCACAATCGAGAAGCACATCCCTGGTCGAATCCAGCGCCCGGTGTCCGGGAATATCCTCGCTGAAATGTTCCATCACGGCCCCGGATTTATTCCTGACTTCTGACACGATCGATACGTGCCACGACAGCAAATTGGTGTTGGGATCGCTGCGAGTTTCTATTCCTGAGATCGGCACTTCGACCACAAACGTATTTTCGTTGCCCGCGGTCAGGTTGCCGAGCCGCAGAACGGCGGCGCGGAATTGCAGATCCGATGGCATTTGCGGCTCGGACAGAAGCTTCAGGAGCGGCGCTTCAAACGGCCGTATGCCGGTAGCTGGAGGCACCGCAAAATACCCCGCGCGCGATTGCACTTTCACTCCGCGGCGAAGGATTTTTACCGTTACGTGATGAAATTTCCCGTCGTAAGTCCGCGCGGGAGGAACGTAGGAAGCTTCGTAATACGTGGTCAGGTCCGCAACCGCCCGCCGGAAGGGTTTCTTCAGGCTATCTCCAGAAAACAGATATGCTCCCCCGGTGCTTGAGGCCAAAGCAGCCAGAGGATCCTGGTTGCCCGCAAGTCCTTCCCCCTCGATTCGACTGATCTGATCGTTGGACTGCGGAATCATGCCGCCGGTGAAAGCAGTCGGTGTCTGCGCCGCCGGTCCAGTGGGCTGTGGGTTGAAATGGTTGTAAGCGGCCACCGCTCCCATTGCCTGCGATTGCATCAATCCTTCCATCAGCCTGGTGTCGACCGCCGTCTTGTTGATGACATAGACACTGACCTCGGCGCGATCGGCCGCGCCTGCAATTGAGCGCAGCATGTCTCGTGTATCGTCATCTGGCTGCAGTCCGTCGGTGAGATAAATAAGAAGCTTCCGGCCCGGAATCGTCGTTTGAGCGTGCACCAGGGCCAGGAGTGCGGCAAGCGAGGGTTTGGCGTGCTGATCCTCAATAATCCGCCGCGATTCCATGAGTGATGCGCGTACACATTTCTCCAGCGCGCGATCGTTGGCTGACGCCTGCTGCGTCTCCTGGCTAATTCGAGACTGCACGTCAGAGATCAGCTTCTGTTTGGCAAGCACATCCGTCTGATCGTTGCTTGAACCGTCGTTGGTCGCGGCCCGAATCGCCTGCTGAATCTTCAACCGGTCTGTAGTGAACTCCTGAAGCAGACGCAACCGTTGGTCAATCTTGAATATAGAGAATGAGAATTCATTGACAGGGATCAGCTTTAGGATCTTTGTGGCGACCTCCCGTGCGTTCGTCGCGGCTGATGGGTCCAGCGGATCAAACAAAAGCGTGATCAGATGCTGAGCGCCAGACTGACCCGTGATGAGGCGGATATCCGAGAGTTTTACTGCGGAACCATCATCGGTGAGCACAACGTCTTCCGGTTTGAGGTCCGAGGCAAGCTTCTTCCTGTTGCGAACTACAAAATCGATTGAAACCTCGTCGACGTTTGTCACAAAACTTGCGGTAGAAGAACCAGGTCCGCTGTTGGACGTGGCCTGCGCACAGACAGGACTTGAAAGTAGAAGTGAGAAAAGCAAGAACAACGGAACGCGGATAACTCGGAGTCCTTGAGCACAATACATGGCTTCCCATTTTAGCCCGGGCATAAAATTGGCGCAGTAACTACGAATACTTAGTAAAGGCCCATTGTTCTATCCGTGAAATGGACGGCCTTTCACGATCCCCTGCCCCTCGCGGATGGTGAGCAGCTGGTCAGCGGCTATGCCTGTGAAAGTCTCCTTTACTCCCGTGGGCCAAATGACATCGACGTCCGCGGTTGTTGCTTTGCCCAACCCAAAATGCAGCCGGGGATCGTTCGAGGAAAGATAACTGCTCTGGCTGGTCAGGCACTGAGCCTGGACCTTCCCCCCATAATGCACCAGAACGCGCGAACCCAGTGCGCTGCGGTTGCTCTTGGTGCCTTCCAGTCTCACCTTGAGCCAATGGTTTCCAGAAGGCGCATCGTTGCGTAAAAGCGAGGGCGGCTGGTTGCGATTCATAATCACAATGTCAATATCGCCGTCGTTGTCGAAGTCTCCAAATGCGGCGCCGCGGCTCTGATGCCGGTCGGAAATCGCAGCACCAGCCTCCTCTCCGAGTTCGACAAATCTGCCATTGCCCTGATTGCGAAACAAGATGCGCGGGCTGTGCGCGGGATACTTCGCGTACTTGCGCTCAAGCTCGGGATAGACGGTGCCGGTGGCGATGAAAATGTCCGGGTATCCATCGTTATCGAAATCCGCCAGCGCCGTTCCCCAACTGATGTAGCGGCGCTCCATACTCAGACCGGCAGTCGCAGTGACATCGTCAAAATCCGCCTTCCCGTTGTTCCTGTATAAACCCGTAGGTTGATTCTGAAAATGTGTTTTCACAAGGTCGATATGGCCGTCGAGATCGTAGTCTCCTTGTCCAACGCCCATACCACCCATAAGCATTCCTCCCGGGCCGAGCGCAACCCCGCGCAGCAGCGCTTCCTCCCGGAAGGTCCCGTCACGATTGTTCATCAGCAACATGCTGGGCGTCGCATCGCATGCGACGAAGATGTCCTGCCAGCCGTCTTCATCGGCATCGAAAGCCAAAGCAGTAAACCCGTACGACCCTTGCATGGCCGCGATGCCTGATTCTTTAGAAACGTCGGTGAAGGTGCCATCCCCATTGTTACGGTAAAGAAAATGCTGTGGAGCTGGAAGACCGGTAGGTCCGCAATTGGTGGCGACTCCTTCATAGTTACAATTGGGAACATCCAAAGAAGGCTTTGGCGCGGTGGCGAGGTCGATCACGACGTAGTTGGAGACGAACAAATCCAGGTGCCCATCGCGGTTGTAGTCGAAGAAGGTGGCGCCCGAGCCAAAACGGGTCGAAAGATAGCGCAGGCCGGCCTTTTCCGTTACATCGGTGAATGTGCCGTTTCCGTTATTGCGATAGAGACGGTTTTGGCCGTAGTAAGTGACAAAGAGATCCTCGAATCCATCATTGTTGTAGTCTCCCACGCAGACACCGCAGGCCCATCCACAATCGAAAAGGCCCGCCTTCTCGGTGACGTCTGTGAAGGTACCATCCCGGTTGTTGTGGTAAAGACGATTGCTTGATCCCGGAGGGAGGCCTTCCAGCGTGCGGCCGCCGATCATGAAGATATCCATCCATCCGTCGTTGTCGTAGTCGAAGAATGCGCAACCCCCGCCGTTCAGCTCGATGATGTAGGTGATGTGATCGGTTCCCCCGTACACCATGGTTTTGGTCAGCCCCGCACTTTGGGCGATGTCGACAAAGCGGGAGAAGGGAGCCGCTGACGATTTTTTCGCAGATGTTAGGGAACGGAACTGGGATGGAATCAGAGAGGAGGCTAAGGCGGCCGGAATGGTCCTCAGGATATTCCGTCGAGTCCAATTTCCGGGTTTACCATCGGCCATACTCGACCAAATCCTAACAGATGAGAACCGCGGCACTATGTCTAAGGATGCGTTTCGGTGGTAGTGGTTAGTTCTTTGTGAAGCTCAATTGCGTTTGCGTTTTGAGGATCGATCTCCAAGGCGCGCTTCACTGCTTCTTCGGCGTCTTGCGGGCGGGATTCCGAAGCGAGTGTCGCCGCCAGACTCACCCAGGCATCTGCAAATGAGGGCGCGGCCTCCACAGCATGACGGAAATGCGCCTCCGCGGTCGGGAAATCTCCGCCATTGAATGCTAAATAGCCCAGTTGCCGGTGAGCGACCGCCATGCCGGGATCGATCTCTACCGCCTTCTGCAACGCCTCGCGCTCGCCATCCAGATCATCGGCCCGGCCCAGTGCAACCGACAATTTGTAGTGAAGCAGGGCATAACCTGGCAGGACCGCGATTGCATCACGATAGAGTTGGAGTGCCTTCTTAGTATCACCCCTGCCGAGTTCCTCATCCCCCTGGCTCATCTTGCTGGCCGCCAGCGTCCGGTCAGCTTTGGCTTTTTGCTCTTGCTGGTAAAGCCTTAGTTGCTCTTGTGCCAATTCGGTTTGACCCAAGGCGCGGAGCGCCTTGGCATATTCAAAACGCACACCGGGTTCCGGAGATCCCAGGGCTAATGACTTTTCAAACTCCTCTCTTGCGGCTTGCGGATCGTTGAGGTTCGAGAGCGCAATTCCCAGGTTATAGCGGCTGTCGTAGTGGTTGGGATTGGCCGCCACCGCCTTGTCGAGATAGGCACGCGCGGCCCTGTAATTCCCCGACCGATTCTCCAGCACACCATTCAGATACAGGACAGCGGAATCTCGAGGAGCTGCACCGAGAAGTTTGCGAGCCAAAGGCCGCGCCAGCTCCTCATCACCTGAGAGTACGAGGACCTGCAAATACAATTTCTGCGCGTCCAGATCACGAGGACGGGATTGAGCTGATTTTGCCGCAATTTGCAGCGCCTCCTGATAGCGGGCCCGCGTCGCCAGGGTCGTGATTAAGGCGTCCATTAACGGTCGGGATGAGGGTTGTGCTTTTAGAGCATGGCGCAGAATCTCGGCAGCCTGATCCGCGCTTCCGGCAGCCTGGTAAGCCGACGCTAGATCAATGGTTAACCGCTCGCCTTTGGGCTGGGAGCCAAGCAGGGCTATGACCGCGTCGAACGCCTGTGTGGCGAGAAAGTTCTTGCTGGCCCCATCCAACGCCATTTCGGAATGCGGGTCGACCTTCAGCGCCGCGAGCCATTCCGTTCGCGCTTCCGGCCCACGACCAAGCTCCTCGAGAGCGGTGGCCAGAAGAAGATGTGGTTTGAGAACTGAAGGCTTCCGTTCAATGGATTGTTGAAGAGGCTCCAGCGCACCGCTAACGTCCCCTTGACGAATGAGGTTGACACCCAGGAGATACAAGAAATCCGCGGAGTTGGGCTCTTGGTTAAGTGCGGTCCGATAAGCCTCGACGGCACACGCGTATTGGGAATGACCGGCATACCACATTCCAGCTTCACCGTAGGTTTCGGCTTTCGGTTGGGTCTGGAGTTTCGCCTTTAAGGCGGGAGGTGGGACACATTCTTTCGAACCAGCAGAGCCTGCCGGCGAAACAGCGAGCACGAACCCAACATAGATATACAGCCGCCGCATGGTCTTTGTGGCCCGTGGATGGTTCGCAGACGACTATAGAATACAGCGTTCACCCGTGAAAGGAAGTGCGCCCGTTGAGATCGTTTGCGGTGAAAGGGAACGGGCCACTCTCGGGCTCAGGTCGGGCGCCACAGTGCCCAAGCAAGGCAATGAAGACCCCCCTTCTACAACAACCAAACACCTAGTGTGTTTGAAATCACAGCGCTGGTTCATCACCTCCGATAACATTTTCGGTCATTCCGACTGCCGTGATTTCGCCGCCTCTGGTGCGAGTTCTCGCTCATTTCCACCTCAGAGCTCAGTCCTGGAGCAAGCGTTTACTCAGATATTCAGTGGTCTTCTGATATGAAACGTGTCCTTCGGGCCGACATAAATCGTTTTTTTCTTGACAGTGGTCATCAAGATGAGCTAAACATGCCCCCCGGAGAGGGATAGTAGTTTTGTACTACGGCCTAATCGGTAAACGTTTTACGTTACCTTGGTAATCCCTCGAACCGAAGCCAGAAACGGCGGCAGCCGAGAGTGGCGCTGCCTGCCAAAGTTGCGCAACGTCGTTGCACCGCCTAGTGGAGGCCCCTAATGACCTTGAAGTCACTTCTGTCGAAAACAACCCTGCATATCAGCCTGGCTCTTTTCGCCGTCATCCTTTCCTCTTCCCTGCTCGCCTTCGGCCAGCAGCTGACGGGTACTTTGTCAGGGACGACCATGGACACGACGGGCGCCATGGTAGCCAGTGCCAAAGTTAAGATGACGAACGAGCAGAACAACGACGTTCGTACCACCACGTCGAATGACAGCGGATATTTTTCCATTACCGCGGTCCAGCCGGGAACTTACACGATCACGGTCGAGGCAACCGGATTCAAGGTGTGGAAGCAGTCCGGAATCGTCTTTGCCCAGGGCGATAGCCGCACGCTGCCGCAGGTTGCTCTCCAGGTTGGGACGGTAGCGGAAACGGTGGAGATTTCGGCCGCCACGTTGACCGTACCGACCGACAACGCGGAAGTCAGCCAGTCGGTCCCCGAGCACATGATTAACGACTTTCCGCTGGGCAACCGCGACGCTGGTGAACTGCTCAAGATCATGCCGGGCATGGCATTCGCCAATGGTGCGACTCAGGGTTCTGGCTTCAGCACAAAGCTGGTCAGTTCAGCCAGCGGGCCGGTGGGTCAATTCTCGGCCAACGGCACGCAACCGAGCGGCGCCCTGGCATTCATGCTGGACGGCGCAAACCTGGTCGATCCGGGTAACAACGGCAGCCAGATGGCCAATATCAATCAGGACATGGTCAGCGAAGTCAAAGTCCTGATGTCGAATTACAATGCTGAATACGCCAAAGGGCCTGCGATCTTCCAGGCGTTCAGTAAGACGGGCACCAGCCACTACCACGGCGAAGGATATGTGTACGCCCGCAACAGCAAGGTCAATTCGATTGACGCCTACACCAAGACCCAAATCCAAAGCGGCGCCACCACCGCCGCACTCGCCGCTCCGGATGAGAGCTACTACTACATGGGCGGCAACGTTGGCGGCCCGGTCCCCGGATTTACCAAAGGCCGGCAGAAGCTGTTCTTCTGGGGCGGCTACGAGTACATGCGGCAGCACCCCGCCGGCAACATCATCAACTACAACATCCCGACTACGGAACAGTTGGCAGGCGACCTCAGCGGCAACATGATCAACGGTGTTCCGGGATCAACCGATATTGGCGGCGGAAAAACCCTGATCCAGCAACTGCGGGACACTTGGGGAGCGGCCTACAATCAGATGGGCACCAACCATCTTCCAACCGGCTGCGGAGCCAGTGTGTCGAGCCTCCCTGCGGCATGTTGGGACCCGAATGGAGCGATTTTTGCTAAGTTGCTTCCCACTCAAGCGGATCCGCGGGGTGGATCCTCCATTGCGCCGAGCGGGGGGAACGGCTGGAACAACTATCAGTTTGTCACCACCACGCCACAAAACCGGTGGGAGGCAACCGGCAAGGTTGATTACGCCATCGGCGAGAATACGAAGTTGACGGGGTCGTACAGCCGCCAGATCGAAACCGATCAACACCCGGTTGGCATTTGGTGGACCCCGCCATGGACTCTTCCCTATCCATCCAATGTCGTACAGAACTTAAACTCACAGCTGGTGCTGGTCAACTTCACCCATGTGTTCAGTTCGAGCACAACCAACGAGGCTGTGTTTACCTATTCGCGCTTCAATACTCCTAACATCGCGGCCAACCCCGATGCGGTCAGCCGTTCGGCTTTGGGAATGAACATCCCCGGACTGTTTGGCGCCCAGGTCGATCAGATACCGAACATCCAGGGCCCATGGGGCGGCGCATTTCCGGACATCGGCAACATGAATCTGACCGGCGGTTTCGCAGCCAATAAGAGAGCGCCTGCCCTTTACGACAATGTCACTCATGTCATCGGGACGCACACCCTGAAGTTTGGCGCGTATTGGGATCTCACCAAGAATGCGCAGCCGAGCAGCGGTTGGGCGGGTGGCGCAAATGGAAACTTCAACCTGGGCGGCGATTTCGGAACCGGCAACTCGGTGGCTGACTTCCTGCTCGGGCGTGCTAACTATACGCAACCCAGCCAGGACATCATCAACACCATTCAGAGCCATATGTGGTCGATTTACGGGCAAGACTCGTACAAGGCCACCCGGAAGTTGACATTGACCTACGGGTTGCGTCTTGATCACAACGGCCAGTGGTATATCGGTGGACCGGGAATGGCCATTTTCGATCCAGCCACTTACACCAATGCCGTGGGCGTTAAGAATCCAGGCTTGCTGTGGCATGACCTTGATAAGAGCGTCCCATCCTCGGGTTGGAAATCGCCGCTGTTCTACTACGAGCCTCGAGTCGGCGCTGCCTATGACCTGTTCGGAAACGGTAAAACGGTCCTACGCGGCGGTTATGCATCGTTCCGCTATAACGTTTCCGTGAACGACGTCGGAGGACCGGCAAGTCTGGCTCAGGGAACTTTCACGGCCAATGCCAATAACCTTCAGGGGTACGGCGCGATTGCCGGCTTTGTACCGCCCCCCGGAGGAGGAGCCAGCGGGACGATCACTGCGTTCCAAAAAGGAGATGACAAGACTCCGTATACCAATGACTGGAACTTCGGTGTCGCTCAAGCCCTGCCTTGGCGGTCGGTGTTCGAGATCACCTACGTTGGCAACAAGAGCAGCAACTTGCTGATCAACGGTGGGAACGGAAAACTCAACGACGCCAACAGCAACCTTCCAGGCGCTTACTACCTGGCGGACCCAACGCAGACGACATCGAACGGCCAGCAAGCCTTGGTTTCTCCATCGCGCTTGCCGTGCGACAACAATGGGACCGCCAACAACGCGTACACCGGCTGCACCGCGATGGGGCCTAACGGTGTTCCTGTGTATGAGAACTACGGCAAATCCTTCGATGAAAACCACTATCGCCGGTTGACCAACTATAACGATATCTACTTGTTGACTCATGCCGGTTACGCGAACTATAACTCGCTGCAAATGTCGTGGGCCAAGCAGTCCGGTCCCATCAACTTCATGCTCAATTACACGTTTAGCAAGGTACTGGGCATCCGGGATGGCAACACCAACCAGGCTGGAACCACGGGATCAGTAGTGGATCCCTTTAACCTGAAAAACAACTATGGGCCTTTGGCGTACGACCACTCGCGGATTATCAACGCGACTTACGTATGGAGCTTGCCGAAGTTTGTTCACGGTAACCGCATCCTCCAGGGCGCCGTCAATGACTGGAAGTTGTCCGGCTATACCACGTTCCAGAGCGGTGCGCCTCTGCAGGCAAACAGCACGATCGACTTTAACTATGCAGGCGGCCTCACTGTTCCGCTGGTTGGTCTGGCGGGTTCAGGGTCTCAACTCCCTGACAACAGTATTCTCATGCCCAACGGCCTGAGGTCTACTAGTGTCAATCAATCCACATGGTTTGGCACTTCGCAAGGCGGTGGGGGCTACGCCTCCATGCTTCCGTTGATCAGCTGCGACCCGCGGAAAGGAAAAGTGAGCGGGGCATACTTCAACCCCAACTGCTTCTCAACCCCGGCGTTTGGCCAACTCGGCACCTTCAATTGGCCCTACATCCATGCGCCCGCGTACTTTAACAGCGACTTGGGGATCTACAAGAGCTTCAAGATCGGCGACGGCAGCAAGCGGGTGGAATTCAGAGCCCAGGCTACGAATTTCCTGAATCATTCGCTGCCGCAGTTCAAATTGGCGGGTAATTCCGATGCCAATATCAATCTGCAGCAGAACACCACGGTGCAGATTCCTTTGATTGATATCCAAGGTGGGGCTTGCTCCAACATTGGAGCTACCGACAACTCAAGCGGGTCCTGTGATTACCAGATTCACTCGATCGCGGCGACCAATCAAAACAACGTCACCACTGGCAAGCCGAAATTTGCGACGGGCCAGCGCGTGATGACTTTCTCTGCGAAGTTCTACTTCTAAGCGAAGGTCAGAGCAAAACTTAAAGGGTGGCTTCGGCCACCCTTCTCTTTTTCCTCTTTTTTCCCTCTCCCGAACACTCTGCGACCGCATTAACCCAACAAACGCAGTGGTAGAATGAAGCCAATGCCGGCATAGCCGCTTGGGATTCGGCACTCGTGGGGACCAGATCAGTGGATGCGCATCGAAGGACATGGCTCAGTCTTGCAGCATGCCTTGTCTCCTTATTAGCCCCGTCCGCGTTGCAGTCTGAAGTACGGACTTTCCAGGAGTTATCCGCAGAGGCGTCCGCCGCACGGGAGCAAAACGACCCCGCACGGGCGATCGAACTCTACACCCAGGCGCTACAGCTCAACCCCAAATCAGCTGAAGCCTGGTGGTATCTGGGATCGCTAGAGTATGGCGTGGAGAACTACGCACCGGCGACCGCAGCCCTCTCACGCTACCTCGAACTGATGCCCGATGCTGCTCCAGCCCTCGCGTTGCGCGGATTGTGCGAATTCGAGACCGCGGACTATCCGCAGGCGCTGACCGACATCCAAAAGGCAATCTCGCTTGGCGCCGCCAAGGACCCTCGTCATCAGCAGATTCTCCTCTATCACGAAGCTTTGCTGCTCACGCGGCTGGGAAAGTTCGAACAGGCGCTAACCTCCTATTCATTCTTTGCGGATAAGCAGATCACCAGTCCGGAGCTGATGCTTGCCCTTGGCCTTGCCGGTTTGCGGATGCCGGTTCTGCCCGGCGAACTAAGAGCTGAGCAGCAGGAGTTAGTAAAGGCTGCTGGAAACGCCGGGTATCATTTCATGGCAGGCGACCCCAACGGTGCACAGCAGGCGTTTCAAAGTCTCATCGAGAAGTTTCCCGCTGCACGCAACCTTCACTACTTTTACGGTCACTTATTGTTCGCGCGGGATCCCGATGCCGCGCTTGCCGAGTTTCAGAACGAACTGCGGGTTGTGCCGGAAAACCTCGACGCGCAGATTATGACCTCATGGGTATTGCTGATGCAGGACCGTGCTGGCGAGGCATTGCCCTTCGCGCAACGCGCCGTTCATCAGAACGCAGGCTCGGTCACCGCCCAGCTTGTACTGGGCCGGTCCCTGATGGAGACAGGCAACTTGACGGACGGCATTGAGCACCTGGAACAGGCGCTGAAGTTAGGGCCCGATGATCTGGAGGTCCACATTGCGCTGGCCACGGCATACTCCAGATCGGGTCGAAAAGAGGAAGCGCGGAACGAGCGAATGCTCTGTCTGCAACTTACCCGGACCGACGGCGCCCAGCGTGCGAGTCGCTAACTTACTTACGGCCGTCCTGCTCCTGATCTTAGCGGTTCGCATTTCTGCACAGACCCGGCCGGGGCCGGGATCGGAGTGCGCCGGATGCCACACCTCTCAGTCTTTCGCTCAAGCCCAAACCCCCATGGGACGTGCCCTGCAAGTGGCGGGCAAAAATCCTACGCTGGTTTCGCGCCCCAGGCTGAAGTTTCAGAAATGGGGGTTCACCTACCTCATCGAAACTCGAGGAACGCAGAGCACATATTCCGTGAGCGATAGAACCCGAACTATCACGCTCCCCATCCGCTGGACATTCGGGAAGGGCGCGCAGACCTGGGTGTTTGAACGAGACGGCGTCTACTACGAAAGCCTGGTCAGTTATTATCCGTCCATTGACGGATTGGAAGTTACAACCGGAGATTCTGAGTTACTCCCGAAAACTCTCGACGAGGCCGTCGGAAGAAAACTCGGCAACATGGAGGTCAAGGACTGCTTTCGTTGTCATTCAAGCCGGTCGGTTACCATGGGCAAACTCAATCTCGACTCATTGGAGGAAGGAGTCACATGCGAGCATTGCCATCAAGGCGCCAACACACACTTGATCGCAGCACTCCAGAGCCAGGCGGGAGAGACGACTCCGCCTGACTTAAGAAAGCTCACCTCTGAGGACATGTCGAATTTCTGCGGGCAATGCCACCGCACTTGGGAGACGGTGATCCGTGGCAAATGGCGAGGCGAGTTCAATGTGCGTTTCCAGCCCTACCGTTTGGCAAACAGCAAGTGCTTTGACGGAACCGACCCGCGGATCAGCTGCATTGCGTGTCACGATCCCCACCAGGACCTCAAGCGGGACACGAAGTCTTACGATGCGAAATGCCTGGCGTGCCACGCCTCCGGCAACGCGGGCAGCGTGGTTCGGAGTGCTGCCAAGACTTGCCCGAAGGCAACCTCCGATTGCGCCGGCTGTCACATGCCCGTAGTCAAATTGCCGAACGGGTTGATGAGCTTTCACGATCATCAGATTCGCGTCGTAAAACCAGGATTGCCCTATCCGGACTGATCTGCGTTCGGTCGTGCCAGAGAACCTAATTCGTTGAGACTTTCGTACGCACGACCTCGGCAGCAGAATGTCCCCAGCGGCAGCGGCCCGAACCCGTTGTGCAGTGCACCCTCCTAGAATTGGACACGATCATAAGTTATGATACGGGGCCTCCGCCAGGCAGGGTGGGCCACATCTGAAATCCAGAAGTAAATCCCTTGGGTGCCCCGTATCTCGCGGGGTTCGAGATGCGGGCTCCACCATCTGCACAACCGACCGACCAGGAAAGATTCTGTACGTTGAGCGAGGTCCCCACCCATTCGACTTCGCTCAGGGCAGGCCGTTTGCCAACCCCAGGCAAACATGGGCCACCCCAAAATGAGAAATGAGTGATCCTTTTTAGAGTTATACTTCCGGCGAGATGTGGCCCACCCGCGTGATGCATTGCCCCAAGGGCGGTTGCGAGGTCGCCTTCGACAAGCGACTATTTCGAGGAAGGCGTTGCAAAGAATGCGGAGCGACAATGCTTGTGTCCCTCGCCTATATACGTCTCTTGATATTGCTCAGTTTTCTCGCGGCTGAGATACTTTTGTGGATAGCGAATGCCCGGCAGTTGTTCTATCCGACTCTAGGTCTGCCTTTCGGTTTCTTGGTTTCGGTTGCACTCGGATTCCCTTTGGCGTTCTTAATCCTGACAGTGCTGGTGCGGACGGTGCCGCGTGTGGCGGAGCCAACACTGATTCTGCGAGACCCGGATTCGGTCACCACTCTGGACCTATCCGGAAATGATGACGCCCACGGCTGACGGTGGGGGCGGGTGCCCCATTCAATCGCGTAGTCTGCGATTGAGTGGGATCGAGATGCTGCCGATCCCGTAAGAACTCACATCGCTCCAATCTTTTCAGTTGATATTTTCAAGTCCCCAGTCTTGAAAGTTCACTCACACACCACGGCAATGAAATGCAGACGCATGGCGTTGGAGCGGCGTTTTGCATCGAGAGAGCATTTTAGTAAGCTACTTCGATTGGGGAGAAGGCTTTGACGAACGAAGGGAAAGGGGAATCGCAGGCAGCATCGCTACTCCACCTAATCGCAGAGAACGCGATTGAATGGGGCACCCTCGCGTTGTGTGGGCCACGCACCAAGGCGGGACGTCAGTAGTGCAGGGCCCCATCGGTAGTCCATATCCTGGGAATCTCGTGATGTCGGCGTTTGCGTGCTTTTTCTTGATCCTTTCGGCAAGGTCTGCTTTGTCCGCGTACAGACTCTGGTGTCGAAATAGGAGATCGCAAACTCGGGAAATCGAGTACATCCAGCGATATGGAAGAAGGATACCGCAAAGTTGGGAACCCAAGCTCGGCTTCGCAGTATTCGCCTTCTTAGCGTCCGTGTTTGCGTTCTATGCTATTTGGGTTCATCGATGAGCGCCGGGCTGATTAGATAACCGTGTCGGCTCCGAAGCGGCGGGCGGGCCCATCTAAAACCCAGAAGTAAATCCTCAAACTCAAGGGTCCAGTTAGCATGTCTCGCACTGTCGACAGCCGATACTCCCACCCTGAAAAATCGCAGAGGGTAGGGCATCCTCATTTAGAATTGAGTCGAGAAAAACCAAGAGCAAAAATGGGCCGGCCCTCCAGACGCGCTACATTCGTCGCGGGTCTCTTAGCGCTTGTTTTGCCAATGGGCTAGAATCCTGCCGGAGGCAATTCCTTGAATCGACTTCTCATTCGCCTGTGGATCTGTTTTCTATTTTCGGTACCGATCCTGATCGCTCAGACTGGATGGCGCGGCCTGGGGAAGGTGTCGAGCGTCTCGGTCTTGCCGCAAGGAGTCGAGCTGAAAACAGAAACCGGGCGGGTGCGGGTGGTTGCACTTTCAGCGAATGTGGTTCGGGTGCGAAATACCCAGGGAGGCACGTTTCCGCCAGAGCAGTCTTTCGCCGTATTGCCCAACGCCTTTCCCGCGGCAACCGATGTGCGGGTAGAGCAATCCGCCGACCGCGTCACGATTACGACCAGCGCTTTGCGGGTACAGATTGGAAAATCTCCTTTTCAGATCGCATTCCTGGATCACGCCGGAAAGACCATTTCTCAGGACCAGCCTGGCTATCCCACGTCGTTTGATGGGGCTGCTCTCCGCATCTGGAAGTCGATGCCCGAGGATGAACACTACTTCGGCCTGGGCGACAAGAGTGGGCCGCTCGATCATCGCAACATTTCCTTTACCATGTGGAACTCCGACGTGTACGGTTGGCAGGAATCGACCGATCCTCTTTATAAGGACATCCCATTCCTGTTGGCGATGCGAAATGGGGCTGCTTACGGAATTTTCCTGGACAACACCTACCGCAGCCACTTCGATTTCGGAAAAGAATCTCGCGACTTCTACTCTTTTGGCGCCGACGGTGGCGAACTCGACTATTACTTCTTCTATGGCCCGGAGCCGAAGCGAGTGATTCAGGATTTCACCGCTTTGGTCGGAAGGACTCCGCTGCCACCGTTGTTCGCTCTGGGATATCAGCAATGCCGTTACAGCTACTTTCCGGAAGCGCGAGTGCGGGAAATTGCGCGCGAATTTCGCAACCGCAAGATTCCCGCCGATGTTCTTTACCTCGACATCGACTACCAGCAAAACAACCGGCCTTTCACGATTGATCGCGATAAATTCCCCAATTTTGAGGGAATGGTGAAGGACCTGAAAAATGACGGCTTCAAGATGGTTGCCATTACCGATCTGCACATTGCCAAACTTCCCGGCTCCCGGCCGTATGACGAAGGACTGGCGAAGGGATTTTTTGTCACCCATCCCGATGGTTCCACGTACGTCGGCAAAGTCTGGCCAGGCGACAGCGTATTCCCAGATTTCACGCGTGAGGCGGTGCGGCAATGGTGGGGCACGCTGTATACCGATTTCGTGGGTATGGGCATCCGCGGCTTCTGGAACGATATGAATGAACCGGCCATTTTTGAGCGCGCCGATAAGACGATGCCTCTCGACGTCGTTCACAACGTCGAAGGACGTAAGACCGATCATCGTGAAATCCACAATGTTTTTGGCATGCAAAACGCACGTGCGACCTACGAAGGAATGCTTCGCCTGCAACCCGATGTTCGGCCGTTTGTGCTGACCCGGGCGGCCTACGCCGGTGCACAACGCTACGCGGCAACCTGGACGGGAGATAACAGCGCCACCTGGAACCACATGCGGATTTCCATTCCCCAACTGATCAATCTCGGCCTTTCCGGCTATTCGTTTGTAGGAGATGACATCGGCGGATTTGCCGGAAGCCCTACTCCGGAATTGCTGACCCGCTGGATGGAGTTGGGAGTATTCAACCCGATCTATCGCAACCATGCCACAAAGGGCAGCCGTGATCGTGAACCCTGGGTAGATGGCCCTCAACACGAAGCGATCCGCAAACGTTACATCGAGACGCGCTACCGTTTGTTGCCGTACATCTATACCGGCATGGAAGAAGCTTCGCGCACCGGAGTACCAATCATGCGCCCCATGTTTTTGGAGTTTCCCAACGAGGCCACCCTGCAAACCAATGACAGCGAGTTCATGTTTGGGCCTGACCTGCTGGTCGCGCCCAAAGTCCTGGACTTCGCCGGCCCCTACGACATCACCTTGCCCACGGGCGTCTGGTACGACTATTGGACGGGTAAGGCGGTCCAGGGCCCGGCCTTGTCGGTTGACCCGCCCCTCGATACTTTACCCGTGTATGTGCGGGGAGGAGCCATCCTGCCGCAACGCCCCGTGGTGCAAAATGTGGAGGAAATCCCCCAAGGCCCGCTTGACGTCGCGGTGTATCCGGGCCCGAATTGTCACGGATCGCTGTATGAAGATGATGGCAACAGCCTGGCGTACCAACGTGGCGAATTTCTGCGCATGCAATTTACCTGCGAAGAGAACGCAGGATCGATTGGAGTGCGCTTTTCAGGAATCGAAGGAACCTATAAGAGTTGGTGGAATGCTGTGCATATGAAGGTGTACGGAATCAACACTGCCCCCAAAAAAGTGTTGATCAATGGGATAACAGGAGCTACCTGGGGTTTCGACCCTGATCTCCATCAGGTCAGCTTGACCATCCCGAGCACGCAATCAGCTACAGACGTACTAATCGAGAAATGACGTGTCAGTCGTTTCTCTTTGTGGGCCGATTGACTCACGCAAATTCCCAATACTAAATCGAAAAACCTGGAATCTTCCTTCCTCCGATGGCCGAATTTGCTTGACAACCCAGAAGCGCTGCCCCCACACTCTCAAAAAATTGGTCTAGTAGTTTTCTACTAGTTACAAAAACGTGGGGTAAGATCATGAAGAAGTACAGAGTGTTGTTGTTTTGTCTGTGTGTCCTGGCACTGCTGGCGACCAGTGCATTGGGCCAAGGAATTTTTGCTACGCTCACCGGAATTGTGACCGATCCCTCAGGATCGGTTGTGCCTGGCGCAAAAGTGGTCTTGAAAGATGCGCTGTCCGGTTCACTGCGCGAAACCGTTAGCAATGGTGAAGGCTACTATACTTTTGCTTCCGTGCCGGTGGGTACCTATGTTCTTACTGTCGAGGCCAAGGGCTTCCAGACCTACAAGGCAGACCAAATCAGCATGGGCGGAGGCGAACGGCGCAATATCAATGCGGGTCTGGTACTCGCCGGCACCACCCAGACGGTAGAAGTAAGCGCGCAGGATTTTACGATTGCCCCGGTGGACTCCGGCGAAAAGTCGTTTACCCTCTCTACCAAGGAATTGGAGAACTTCACCCAGGTCGGCAGCAATGCCGCTGAGTACGTAAAGATCACTCCCGGATTCAGCATTAACGCCTCTACCATGGGAGGAAACAAGGCAGGCTATAGCGGGCAGACCATAGGCATCAACGCCAACGGAGATTCCGGCAGCCAGAGCCCGCTGAACAACAACTTCTCCTACAACGGCCTTAAGAACAACTCTCTGGATATCGTGGCCGATGGCGCCCACGTTTCTGATCCGGGATGCAACTGTGCGACTCCTGTGAACCCGAACTCCGATTTCCTGCAAGAGTTCAAGGTCCTCACTTCGAATTTCAGCGCAGAGAACCAGAAGGGGCCAGCGCTGATCACTTCCGTGACCAAGGCGGGCGGATCTCAATTCCATGGCGGCGCATTCTTCTCCGCCCGGAACGCTTCTTTAAATGCGAACGACTGGCTGAACGGCCATCAGGGGTTGTCAAAGCCGCAGAACAAGTACTACTACCCCGGCGGTAGCATCGGTGGTCCGGTCATCATACCGGGAACCAATTTCAACAAGAACCGCGACAAGCTGTTCTTCTTCGCTGGCTTTGAATACTTCTATCAAGTGCTCGATACCGGATTGCTCCAGGCCACTGTGCCGACTGACGGCATGAGGGCCGGAGACTTCTCCCCGGCTGAGATCGCAAAGGAACAAGGGGCGAACCAAAAGACCGCCTCGGGCAAACCCGCGGGCTCTCCCAGTCCAAGCGCCTTGGATAGTTCAGGGCATGTCCTGCCAAATCTGATTGATCCCAATATGCAGGCGCTGATGAACCTGTATCCTCACGCGAATGCGAATCCCGACGTTACGGGAGGCTTCAATTACGTGCAGGCTCAGATCTTCAATCAAAATAACAGGCAATTCACAACCCGAGTCGATTACAGCATCAGTGACGCGACGAAAGTTTTTGTCCGCTACAATTATCAACGGGAAGTACAGCTTTTCCCGGTTGGGCTGTGGTGGCGGCAAAGTGATCAGGTTCCCTACCCCTCGCAAATTCAGGGACGGAATAAATCGGACTCCATTACAGGAACGATCACGCACGTTTTCAGCCCCACGATGACCAACGAAGTTGTCATGGCTTATAGCTTTGTCGGTTTCCCCAACGTTTTCGCCGACACCTCCAAGGTGGACCGGGGTAATGTAGGCTTCAGTTATACCGGCTTGTTTAACAACGGCGTCGCCCAGATTCCATCGTTTGGAGGGAACGGCGGTGCCAGCGAAGCAGCGCTGGTATTCAATCCCGGCGGATTCGAGGCTGGTGGCGCTTCCTCAGGGCTTTATGCCAACAAGTGGATGCCAAGCGTCAGTGACACCGTCACTAAAGTCATCAGGAAACATACTCTCAAAGGTGGATTCTTCTACGAATGGATCCGCAATGCCCAACCTGCGAACAACAACACCAATGGCTATATGCAGTTCGTTCCTGGAGATAACAGCAAGACTTATGGAAATGCATTTCTCGACGAGATCACGGGCAACATGTCGAGCTACAACGAGGCTAATTTTAACCGCCTCAATGACATCTCCTACCACACGCTCGAGTTCTTTGGCCAGGATTCCTGGAAAGTCAACCAGAGATTGACCCTGGAACTGGGGTTGCGCCTGACTCACTTCACGCCATGGACAGATGATGAGGGATTTGGATACTCGATTTTCAATCAATCGCTCTACAGTCCTTCGTGTGCTCCCTCGCCCAATTTCTGCGGATTCCAGTGGAATGCCAAGGACTCGTCAGTTCCATTGACCGGGTTCCCGGGCAAGGCTTTGTATTATCAGCCTCGCTTCGGGGTGGCCTACGACCTGTTTGGGACCGGCAGGACCGTACTGCGCGGCGGATGGGGCCGTTTCTACTATCACTCTGGCCAATTCACGAATGGATTGGATCTGGCTGCTGGCTCGGCGCAAGCCAACATGGACGAAACCAATTGGTTTACTCCCGGCTCGACCTGCGCAGGAGGCCAATCGGGTCCATTGCTAGCCAGAAACTTCTCTTGCATCAACGCAGCTGCTTCACCGGCATCGCCGTTCGCAGTTGACTCCAAGGATGACAAGCAGCCCTTTACTGACAGCTGGAGTTTCACAGTTGCCCAACGCACACCATGGCAAGGATTGCTTGAAGTTGCCTATGTAGGCAATCGCAGCCGCGATCAGCTGAGCGTTGGCGGCGCGGGCAGCAACATCAACCTGGTTCCACGCGGAGCGCTTCTGAATGATCCGAGTATCACCAATCCCGGAACGGCAAACGCCGATCTCAAGCGGCCTTTGCAGGGCTATCAGGACCTCAACATTGCGGTGAATAACATTTACAGCAATTACAATGGCCTGCAAGTAACTTGGGGACGCCATGCCGGCCGCTATACCATCCAGGCCAATTACTCCTATCAGAAATCGCTGGGAATTGTGCAGCCTGGAAATCCCGCCAACGGGCCATCGGTAAGCTTGGATCCCTTTAATTTGGACAATAACTACGGGGTCATGCCGGGAGACCGCAGGCAGCTGTTCAATATTGCATATTCCGTTAACCTCGGCCAGGTGTTCCATGGGAATAAGATCCTTGGCGGATTTGCCAACGGCTGGCAATTGTCGGGAATCACTCAACTGCAAAGCGGCTCCAACCTTACCTACCTGAGTTCCAATACCAACTATGGGGTGTCGGTCAGTTGTGTCAACCCGACGGGCAGCCCCACTGCGTGCCATGATCTACAAGCCGATAATGCAATCGTTCCGGGATCAATTAGCGGGACCAATCCAAAGGGGATTCCGCTCAACAACAAGTCCATCATCGGTACCAGTTCTGTCCAACTGCAGCCGACTGTAACCTGCGATCCAAATTCAGGATTGAGCTCACATCAGTATGTGAATGGAAGTTGTTTCGGATTCCCATCGGTTGCCGGACAGAACGGCCCGACTTTGCTACCTGTGTCCTATGGGCCGGGTTATTTCAACTCCGATCTGGCCGTGTTTAAGAATTTCCAGATCACCGAATCCAAGAGGGTACAGTTCAGGATTCAGGCTTACAATTTCCTGAACCATCCTCTCTGGTCGTTCAACGGCACTAGCAATTTGGGGCTGAACTACTCACAAAACCCGCTTACGCAGGCAATTACTTTGAACAACGCCGACTTCGGCAAAACCACGACCAAGGAAGGCAATCGTGTCCTTGAGTTCGCTGCGAAGTTCTACTTCTAGACAGAACTCGGTTTAAAACACTAATGGGATGGCTTCGGCCATCCCATTTTCTTGTATCCTGATCGGAATCTTATGGTTCGCCTGCTGACTCTGGGATTTCTCCTCGCTACCTGCCTCGCCGCACAGAATGCTTCCTCCCCCGAGGAACTGCTTCGCCATGCCGTGGACTTGCAGCAGGCAGGGGACCTGGAAGGTGCGGTAAAGGGCTATCGCGAATTCCTGGCTGTCCGCCCTGGTGAGGTGGCGGCGCATTCGAACCTAGGGGTGTTGTTGGCCCACATGGGCCGCTATGGCGAAGCGGCAACCGAATACCGGAAGGCTCTCGATCGCTCGCCGGGGAATTCGGGCATCCTGATGAACCTGGGCTTGGCCTACTACAAAGCGGGACGCATCCCGGAAGCGGCAAAGACATTCTCGACGGCGCGAGAAATCGCGCCCAACAATCTCCAGACCACCACGCTGCTTGCGGACTGCCAGTTGAGAATGGGCCAGAATCGTGACGTAATCACACTCTTGAAGCCGTTCGAGGAAGCCAACCCCGACAACCTCGCGATCGCCTACATGCTGGAGTGGACAGGATTCTCCGCAATGGCGACTCTGCCGAAGCTCGCTTTTTGCTGGGGAGCCAGATGCTGGCTGCACAGGACTTCCCTGCCGCGGTAAAACAGTTCGCGGGTGCGATTGCGCTGAATCCGGACCTGCCCGATCTCCAAGCCTCCTACGGGCTGGCGTTGTTGAACACGGGCGATCCAGACGCTGCGGCGGAGGCATTCCGCAAGCAGTTGGCATCCGATCCCAACCATTTTGAGGCCAACCTCTATCTTGCCCAGATTCTGCTGGCGCGCAAACAGTGGGTCGAGGCTGAGCCGTTGGTTCAAAAGACCCTTCAGGTAAGGCCTGCTTCCCTTCCCCCGCAACTCGAGCGGGCGGACCTGGAAATCGGGAAAGGCCAGATGGCCAAGGCGAAGGCCACTCTGGAAACCGCGGAGAAATCGTGGCCGGAGTCATTCGGGGTTCATCAGCGGCTCGCAGATGTTTATGCCGCGCTGCACCTTAAAATCCAGGCTCAACGCGAAAAAGCGGTGATGGCGCGTGTACAACCCAAGGCAGTCGGTTCGGACCAGGGCCCCAAGGCGGGAGATCAAGCCCCGAATTTCATAGCCACCAAAATCGGCTCGAACGAGACGGCCACCCTGGCCGATCTGCGGCACGCCGGGCCTGTGCTGCTGGTCTTCGGCAGCTATACCTGTCCCAACTTCCGGGGCGCGGCAGACACCCTGAACCGGCTGTATCCGGGATATAGAAGCGATGTCCCCTTCTATCTCATTTACATTCGCGAGGCACACTCCACGCAGGATTGGGCCAGCACGCAAAATCAACGAGAGGGCATCACGCTGAATCCGGCAACCACTATGGACGAGCGCCGGGACCACGCCAACATGTGCGTCCGTAAGCTGCACATCGAATTCCCCACACTTCTTGATACCATGAATGGCGAAGCGGAGAAGGCTTACGCGGCCTGGCCCAGCAAGGCTTATTTGCTCGACAGCCATGGCCGCATAGTTTTCAGCACGGGATTGAGTGAACAGGACTTCAAGCCGGAGCGGCTCGAGGCCGCGCTTCGCAAAGTGCGCACGCCCCTGAAGGCGCGCCAGTAAACGTCCCCATGATTCGCATGTGGAAACCGGTTTTCCTACTCTTGTTGAGTCTTGCCGCCAGTGCTCAGCAATCGCCACAAGCGCTGGTCCAGGATGCCATGAACCGGCAGCGATCGGGCGACCTCGAGGGAGCGGTCAAGGAGTATCGTCAATTTTTGAAAATTCATCCTGAGGCAACTCCTATTCGGTCGAACCTGGGTGCGGCACTTGCCGGGCTGGGGCGTTTTGACGAAGCGGTAGTCGAGTATAAAAGAGTACTCAGAGAAGCGCCCTCGATCGCAGACACACGGTTGAATTTGGGGCTGGCTTATTACAAGATGGGCCGCATAGCCGAGGCAGCCATCGAACTGACGAAGGTCCACGCCGGCGCTCCTGCCAACCAGCAAGCTACGCTGTTGCTGGCCGACTGCTATCTGCGGATGGACCAGAGCAAAGATGTCATACGGATTCTGGAGCCGGTGGAGAAGACCCGTCCAGACGATTTAGCAATAGCGTACCTGTTGGGGACAGCGTTGATCCGCGACAAGCAGGTGGAGAAAGGCCAGGTGCTGGTGGATCGGATTCTACGCAATGGCGAATCCGCTGAAGCGCACCTGATGATGGGCACGGCCAAAGTTGGAGTCGCGGATTTTGCGGGAGCGCGCGACGAGTTTGCCAAAGCAGTTGCGCTTAACCCGAACCTGCCTGAGGTGCACGTGATGTATGCGCAGACCTTACAGGCAACCGGCAATCCCGACCAGGCGGTGAAAGAATTCAAGGCCGAATTGGCGGTCGATCCTTACAATTTCGCATCCAACCTGCAAATTGGCGCGATGCTCCGGCAAGACCAGAACTACGAGGAAGCCAAAAAATATCTTGATCGCGCCCTGAAAACCCGGCCGGGAGATCTGGCGGTACGTTATCAGATCGCCGCCATAGCCCTGTCGCAAGGCAAGTTTGAGGACGCGCGCAGCCAGCTGGAATCCATCGTGAAGCAGTCGCCAACATTTACTGAAGCCCATGTCTCCCTTTCGATCGCCTATTTTCGCTTGAAGCGTCCCGAGGATGGCAAACGGGAACGTGGGATTGTTGAAAAACTTACCGCAGAGGCGCAAGCCAAACAGCCGGGAGTGAAGTCGCAGTAATTCTCCAACCATGAATCTGAGCAGAAGACGATTCCTATGGCTGGCTTCGGCATCCGGCATTTTCGCAGGCGCGCCTCGATCGTGGGGCCAGCAATCGGCAGACGCGAGCCTCCCGTTGTTCGCCGCCATTCCTCCCTCTGTAAGCGGCATCCAGTGGACGCATGACAATGCTTTTTCGCCGGAACACTACCTGCCGGAAACTCTGGGTCCCGGTTGCGCTTTTTTGGATTTCGACAACGATGGCTGGATGGACCTGTTTCTGGTCAATAGCGGTCCTTCAGACTTCTGGAAACCGCCCGCCCCGGTTCGTAATGCGCTTTACAAAAATAATCGTGATGGCACTTTTACCGACGTAACCGAAAAAGCAGGAGTAGGTGGCACTCAATTTGGAATGGGCGTCGCGGTTGGCGATTATGACAACGACGGTTGGCCCGACATCTTTGTTACCGCTTACGGCAAATGTACCCTGTATAAGAATAACCACGATGCTACGTTTACAGATGTCACCGACAAGGCAGGCTTGGCTACTCCTGGTTGGACAACCAGCGCAGTGTGGCTCGACTACGACAATGACGGTCGCCTGGATCTGTTTGTTTGCAGCTTCGTGGACTACTCCGGCGAGCACAAATTCGGCTGTGGTGACAACAAACTAGGCAAGCGCTATTACTGCATTCCCCGCGTCTTTAAGCCCACTGCCAGCTTTCTTTATCACAACAATGGGGACGGGACTTTTACCGAAGTCAGCAAGGGCACCGATATTGCCAAAGCTATGGGCAAAGGCCTCGGAGTCGTCGCCACTGACATAAATAACGATGGACGCACCGACCTGTTCGTAGCTAACGACACGGTACAAAATTTTCTGTTTGCAAATCGAGGGCCGGCTCCCAACGGACGCTGGAAGTGGGATGAAATCGGCTTGCAGTCGGGGGTGGGTTTTAGCGAAAGCGGCCAACCCCGATCCGGCATGGGGGTGGATGCCGCGGACCTTTTTGCCAGCGGATGGCAAGATCTTTTTGTTGCCAACGTGGACCACGAAATGTTCTCAGTTTACCAAAACAACAAGGATGAAACTTTCCAGGATGTGGCCTCCGCCAATGGTGTGGCCCGGTCAACCCGCTTATTGAGTGGTTGGGGGCTCAAGTATTTCGACTATGACAACGATGGCACGATGGACTTGTTCCTGGCGAACGGCCACCCGGATGACATGATCGGCGGTTATTCCATGCAAGTCACCTATAAAGAGCCGCTTCTGCTGTTTCATCAGGGCAGCGATCATAGGCTTCACGACGTGAGCGAACAGGCAGGCCCGGTATTTCATCAGCAATTTGCGGCGCGCGGCCTGGCTATCGGCGACTACGACAATGATGGCGCTGTGGATGTCCTCATCGGTGTCAACGGCGATAGACCCCTCCTTCTGCAAAACCATGCCGCGAAGGGTAGTAACTGGCTCGGAATCAAGCTCGAAGGTGTTCGATGTAATCGTGATGCCGTCGGCGCAAGGATCGATTGGACAGTGGCGGGAAAGAAACGCTCGCGATTGAAAGTCAACGGAGGGAGCTACTTGTCCTCCCACGATCCACGGGAAGTGCTGGGAGTAGGAAGCGCAACCCGCATCGACCAACTTGAAATCCACTGGCCCGCCCCGAGCGAGAAAGTGGATAAGTTGACGAACCTCGGTGTCAATCGCTATGTACGCATTGTGGAAGGCAAGGGAATCGTCTGAATATAGGCACGACGAGATGTTATGCAAAAATTGCATATTTGCTGCTAATCCAAGCTTCTAAGCGAGTAAATAGGCCCCATATCGTTGCTCACAACCGGCGTGCCGGAGTTCTGGGCGCCGTGGATTTCGCGCGTAGAGGTTGAGTTCTTGGCCTTTCGGCAAAAGTTCGGAAGCCGTGGTGGAGCCAAAGCGGCACAGGCGAAAACACCCGGCTAACACCCAAAGCCTCCGGAGGAATCATCATGGAATTGGGGAACGCGAACGACGATAAATCCGAGTCACGTGTCCATCACGAGTTGATTCAGACTCTCATCGATAGTGGCTACTGCCCGACGCGATCCGAATTGGCCCAGAGCCTTGAGATGCCAGCCGCCCAAATCGAGCGCCTCCTTTTCGAGTTGTCTGCGATCCACGGAGTTGTTTTGCATCCCCACATCTGCGAACCGTGGCTGGTTCACCCTTTTTCGACGACGCCAACAGCACACTGGGTTGAGGGGGGAAATGGCAATTGGTGGGCTCCATGTATTTGGTGCGCTTTCGGCGTCGCCGCCCTGGTCGGAGGCGAGACTCGAATCCACACCCGGTTCGGAGCGGAGGCCGAACCGCTGGTCATTCCCGTCATCAAGGGACAACCAATTGGTCTCGAGGACCTGTGGGTACACTTTGCCATCCCCCCGGCCCGGGCATGGCAGAATGTCCATCAGCATTGCTCGATGGTTCTCGCTTTCCGTTCGCGGGAAGACATCCTTGCCTGGTGCGATCGGCACCGATTACCGCATGGAGAAGATGTTCCCCTGCACCAGGTCGCCCAGTTTGCACAAGCCTGGTATGGCACGCACGCGGACACGAACTGGCACAAGTGGACTATCGCCGAAGCTCAAGCGATCTTCGAGCAATCGGGATTTGTTTCGCAATTCTGGGACCTTGGTCAGAAGGAAGGGCGATATTGAGCACAGCCTGCTCAGGAATTCCCACGACATGGACTTCACGGTTACAAAGCGTATGCAAACTACCGATTGGAAAGCTAGGTAACACCCTGGGTAACAACCTCGACCTGGAATCTGCCGGCTTGTGACCACGAAAGTGCTCGAGAAACGTTGAGTTTCTGCTTGTTTCATCTGGGAATAAGCAGGCTGAAGGTTCGATTGCTTCCATCGGACGGATCCTGTCTTTCTCCCTAGTGGCAACCAAGAGGACTGCTAAAATTGCCTTTGTTCGTGCCGCTTTTGTCCAGCTGGTGACCTAGATTACCTGCGGTTACCAAAGACCAACAGCGCCAGACACGTTTACCCCTCCTGCCCACCTCTCGTACCTTAGAAATTCCAACACCCGCGCACACCCCCCGTGGCCCGGGCCCCTAGTGTTTTTTGGAGAAGTTTTGAATGGCCACAGCGTATAGCTACCAACTCGGAATTCTGCCGGAGCGCAAGATCAGCTGGAAGACCATCGCCAGCAGTTACGGTTTGCTGGTCGTGTTTATCATGGCCCTTCTGAGCGTTGGATTGATTTGGCCGGATCGTCTGGAAATCAAGAAGGCTTTTCACATTACGGAACTAATCCCTGTACCCAGCACGAGCCGGCCGAAACCGCTGGCCGCCAAGACACCGAGGGTCCTTGCCAAGCTATTGCCCAAGGCTCCGGTCTTTGACACTCCAAAATTGGTGATGCCGCGCGAGATTCGCGCTCCCAGGGAGCAGCAACCCGTAGATGCGCCCAAGGTTGTGATGAACAACTTCCAGGCCGCCAATCTGGTACAGACCGCGGGCGGAGCTCGTATGGCGCGCGTGATCCACACCGGAGAGTTCGGCAGCTCGGCAACGCCGACGGTAAACGCTCCGATCCAAAAAGTTCAAACCGGAGGCTTCGGCGATCCCAACGGGTTGCCGGGAACCGGAAAAGAAGGCGCGCACCTGCAAGCCGCCAAACTCGGGTCATTTGATCTTCCTCAAGGCCCGGGAACCGGCAACGGAACCGGCGGAGCGAACGGAATCAAGGGAACCGTGGCCAGCGCGGGTTTCGGAAACGGAATCGCGCAACCCGGACAAGGCGATGGCCGCAGCAACGGGCGTGGCGTAGCTACCGGCGGATTTGGGTCTCAGGAAGTGGCAAAAGCCGGCCCGGTGGCCCGCGCCGTCGAAGCCGGCCCAGCTGCAACTTCGGTGGAAGTGACCTACAAGCCAAATCCGGTTTATACGGACGAAGCGCGGCAGCTCAGGCTTCAAGGCGAAGTTTTGTTGGAAGTAATGTTCAGCGCAAGCGGGCAGTTGCGTGTGAATCGTGTAGTGCGTGGCTTGGGACACGGCCTGGATGAAGCCGCCGTGGCCGCGGCCAACAAAATGCGGTTCAAGCCGGCCATGCGCGGTGGAGTCCCTGTGGACGCAACGGCAGTAGTCCACGTGCTGTTTCAGTTGGCGTACTGAGTGAACAACGTTTTTGGAGAATAGAGAGGATTCGAGTCATGCGAACCTGGAAACTGATTTTTATCGCTTGCCTGCTGATCTCGCTGAGCGCAATGGCGCAGCAGAGCCAGCCGTCGTCGACCCCGCAAAGCACGCCGCAGGCTACGGCGACCCTGGCAGCTCAACCCGCATCGGCACCGGCCCAAGCGACTACCAGTTCGCCAGCCAGCACGCCGGCACAGGCGAGTGCCAGCACTCAGGCTCCGCCCACCACCCTGGACCAGGTAGTGGACCGCGCGCTGGAGCGCGAGCAGGCGCTGATCAAGCTGCTGGAAGACCGTACGCCGCTGATCGAAACCTATCTTCAGAATCTGAAGCCCGACCCGCAGCTCGGACCGATTCCGATGGAGGACCACTACTTCCTCGGCCGGCTCGACCTGCAAGGCGATAAGGGACCCAGCCGCCGCGACTACCTGGATACGGACAAAAGCCTCCAGGCAAAGCTGCTCGGCGGGGTCAAGGGAAACGTGAACAAGCTTTTCAAGATGGAGTACAACCCCATGGGTTTCTCCTGGATGGTCTTCGCCGATCGTGATGCCTTTGATCGCGAGCACTACGAGTTCCACTATGCCCACCGCGAATTTTTGGGCGACGTCCGCACCATCGTGTTCGACGTCACTCCCAAGAAGGGGGCTGGCAAAGGACGCTTCCAGGGACGCATCTGGGTGGAAGATCAGGATTACAGCATCGTGCGCCTGAACGGGACCTACGTGCCCCGCCCGCGCAATGCTTTCTTCTTCCACATGGACAGCTGGCGCTTGAACCTGATTCCCGGATACTGGGTTCCGGCTTATATCTACAGCGAAGAAGGCGATTTCAGCTACGGTTCCAAGGACAAATTGGCTTTCAAAGCCCAGAGCCGCATCTGGGGTTACGATCTGAAGAACAACGATAAGCAAGACGAACTCACACAGGTCCTGGTCGACTCCACCGTGAAAGACGCAAGCGCCGCCGCTGGAGACGCTTCCCCCCTGCAAGCGCAGCGGGAGTGGCAACAGCAGGCGGAAGACAATGTCATCGACCGTTTGCAGCGCTGCGGGCTGTTGGCTCCGCAGGGTGAAGTCGACAAGGTGCTTGACACGGTCATCACCAACTTGGAAGTCACCAACAACATTTCGCTGCCCCGCCCCGTTCGCGCCCGCGTCATGATCACTTCGCCGCTGGAAACTTTCAGCGTGGGAAACACCATTGTCGTCAGCCGTGGCTTGGTTGACGTGCTGCCGGATGAAGCCAGCCTGGCCATGGTTCTATCGCACGAGTTGGCACACATCGTCCTCGGGCACAACTTGGGCAGCAAGTACGCTTTCAACGACCGCATGCTGTTCTCGGATGAGTCCACTTATAACAACCTGGGCTTCCGCCACATTCCGGAAGAGGAGACTACGGCTGACACCAAGGCTCTTGATCTCCTGAAGAACTCGCCGTACGCGCAGAAGTTGCAAACGGCCGGGTTGTTCCTCCGTCAGTTGCAGACGCGCGGACCGGCTCTTGCCGCGCTACTGACTGCTCACCTGGGCAACAGCTTCACCACCAAAGAGGGCCAGGTGCAGCGCCTGGCTGCGGTCATGAATGACGCCCCGCCGCTGGAAGTAGAGAAGCTCGATCAGATCGCGGCCCTGCCATTGGGCGGACGCGTGAAGATCAATCCTTGGGACGATTCTGCCGAACTGGTGAAAACTGCTCCGGTGGCGATTACTTCGGCCCGCGACAAAATGCCGTTGGAAGTGACTCCATTCTTCCCCCGGTTGACCCGGCTGAATGGCGGAAGCACAACCGCCGCTCCGACCACGGCATCTACAGTAACGCCAGCCAGCACGAACTAGGCTGCTGCCAGCTCAAGTTGAAGCAAGCGCAGGCCGGAACCAGAAGAGATTCTGGGATCCGGCCTGTGTATTCTGTGCTTAGACAACGCGCAACTTCGAAAAATCCTGCTGGTATCGAGCCGCGTCTAGGGTCATGAGTTGATCGGCGGACAACAGCGCATGAGCCGCGACAATGAAGTCCACCAGCAGCCGCTTGGAGTCGCCCCCGCCAGAACGGCGGCGGCGTTGGGCATAGGCGGTGAAGCTGCGGGCCGCTTGCCTCCATACCGGTTCACTGAGAGAGAAATCGACGACAATCCCAGTGTCTCGAAGAAAACTGTCCACAAAAGTCTGCGTGGCAGAAGGATAGGCGAGCAGTTCAGCGTAAACCGGGGCGCAGATTACGAGTCCACCCTGCGCATGCGCTTGCGCGAGTTGCGATGCGACCCGCGCAGCCATCGGCTCCCGCGACCACAACGCGGAAATCACGTTGGTGTCGACCGCGGTTCTCATTTGCGTCCGCGCTTTTTCACTGCAGACGTATCAGCGCTTCGCAGATCATCCACCCAGGAATTAATTTCCGTCTCATCCGAAAAAGCCGGAAGGACGCCTTTGTATTTGTCGAATGCATTGTTCGCCGATCTCGCTGGACGAATCACCGTAAGGCCGCCTTGTTCGACGAATTCGACCTGGTCTCCTGCCGAAAGTCCCAGGCGGGCACGGATGGGTTGCGGGACTGTCACCTGCCCCTTGCTGCTGATTGTGCTCCGATTCTTCATTCTTTACTTATTATACATGAAGTAAAGAATGCATTCTTTACCTCATTCCATCGAACGATGATTCGGGATTTTCCGCGAACTCTGTGCCTGTTCTCTGCTGTCATACGGGTCTCTTGGTTCTTTTCGGCCTCCATGGTGGGCAGCGGTTTAAGCAGAAGACTAAGCAGCAGAGGCCGCAACTACGCGACCAGTCCCCCAGACGCTACCGGTTTTCCCCCGTCGGAGCCTTCTTGCCCGGCAATCCCACCGGATTCTCATGCGTGCGTTCCCGAAAGACCGCCTTCATACCCCTGGCCAAGGTAACGCTCGATTCCCCAAATCTATCGCGCAACCGGTCAGCCGCAGACAACGCCTTCTGCCAACGCTGGCGCCGGTCGCCCTCCAACAGATCTCCTTGCTCGGCTTGCCCCTCAAATGACGACGCCTGTACGCCCAGCAACCGAACCGCCTGGTCCGGCTTCCAGTTCTTGCGGAAAAGCTGCCGGACCTGTTCGAAAATCTCCGTGTCCAGTTGCGTGGGCGCCGGCAGCGAGTGCGCGCGAGTGATGGTGGTGAAATCTTTGTAGCGGAGCTTTAGCTGGATCGTCCGTGCATGCAGTTCGGCCTCCCGCAAACGGCGCCCCACCATTTCCGAAAGCCGCATCAGTGTGGATTCGATGTGCTCCTGATTGGCAGTGTCTTCGTTGTAGGTATGCTCGTGGCTGATGGACTTGGCGTCTGCCCCCGCGCCCACCTCGGTTTCGAACCATCCCCCGGCATCTTCGCCACGCGCCTTTCCCGCCAGAGCGAGCCCCCATTTGCCAAAATGTTCTTCCAGGAATCTATCCTCGAAGCGGGCAAGATCACCCACTTTGCGGATGCCGAAAGCTTGCAGGCTTTTCTCGGTCACTTTCCCCACTCCGGGAATTTCCCGCACGTTCAGCGGCGCGAGAAACTTGGCTTCCTCGCCGGGCGTGATGAATAGAACACCATTCGGCTTGGCCTGCGCGGACGATACTTTGGCGATCAGCCGCGACGCGCCAATTCCGATGGAACAATTCAACTGGGTCTCGGCTTTTACCTTCTGATGAAGCTGATGCGCCGCACGCAGCGGCGGGCCGTGCAGGCGCCCGGTGCCGGTCATGTCGGGATAGGCTTCATCGATCGAGGCCATTTCGACCAACGGAGAAAAAGACATCAGCACCCGGTGAACTTTTTCCGAACTCTCACGATAGCGATCCGGATGCCCATTCACAAAAATGGCCTGTGGACATAATTTGGCGGCCGTCCGCAGCGGCATCGCCGAATGCACGCCAAACTTTCGCGCTTCATAGGACGCAGCCGAAACCACTCCGCGTTCGTGGCGTTGCCCGCCCACCACGACTGCCTTGCCCTTGAGGCTCGGGTCGGACAACTCCTCCACGGACACAAAAAAGGCGTCCATATCGACATGGAAGATGATGCGCTGCACGCCTTGATTGTAGTGAAATGAAAGACGCAGGGACAGCCGCCCCGGCGTCCAAGCAGGGCTTGGGGAACGAGCAACCTATGGATTGATTCTTCTCGACCGAATCCTAAACGCGGCTGCCAACACCGCGAGATTCTGCTACCAACTTTGGCGAACCGCCGGAAAGTCAAAATCCCAGGAGGTCGAGAGTCGTGGCTCCCACTCAAGCCGAAATCGGGCTTGAGTGGGCCACTCGCAGCGATTACTGCGCTTTCTTGGGGGCTGGTTTCCGGGCTGGATGATCTGGCACGGCCTTCACCTTGGATTCATCCACCGGCGTCGTTCCAGGCTGGTCAAACGTTGCCCCGGCCGGGACTACCCAGTATTCACAGGTCTTGGTTCCAGCACTGCCGGTTCGAGTCTCCAAACGCGAGGGATCGATACCCAGCTTCGATTCGCCACCCGATAGATAAGCCTTGGAATTGACGGCGCGTTCCGCCGCAAGATTCCGGCGTTTCTCGGTAGGCTCAGCGTTGCCAACGATGACGACGCGGTTGTCCAGATTTTGCTGGAGGTTCTTGGCCACGTCGTCAAGGATGGCTTTGCACTCATTGTCGACGCGCCACGGTTTGCCGATCTTGTTCATGTTTTCGAAGCTGCACTCGCTCAACTTGCTGGCTTGCGGCGGTGGTGGTGGGGGATTCTCCACGGTCACCTGGGTTGACGCCGACGTGCTGAGCCCGCGAGAGTCTGAGCAAGATGCGTTGACGGTGATATTGCCCGACGGCGCGCCACTGGTATTCAGCGATGCCGTTGAGCCACTGCCAGAAATGCTGCCCCCGGTCGCGGTCCAGCCGCTCACGGTTACCGGGACGTTGTCCGGGCTGGTGCAGTTGGACGTAAGAGCGATGGGCGTGCCCGCCTGAACCGAAGTTGGGCTCGCGGAAAGCGTCATGGCCGGCGGATTCTTCGGCGGTTCCTTCACGGTGTAGTTCGCGGAGCAACTCGCCTCACCATCCTTTTTCTTCTTCGGGTCGGTTATGTGCGCGGTCACCGTATAGTTGCCGCCGGCCACCCCATTTGTGTCGATATTTGCAGTCGTATCCTTCCCCGTTACTTTGCCGCCGTTTCCGGACCAATTGTAGGTCAAGGAGTGTTTGGGATCGAAGTTGTTCGCGCTGGCCGTCGCCGTGACCGGTTCACCCACCATCACTTCGCTGGGCTGCACGGAGCAGGACGCGGTAGGAGTAAGTTCCGGCGCGCCTCCGAAATTGAAGACGAGACCAGTCCGCAGGCGTGCGCCATGTAAATGGGGAAAATACAACGGGCTGTCGCCGTTGTCGTTGAACTTCTTCGGGCTAAAAACATAATCGGCTTGAAACACCCGGATGCTCAGCCACTTGATGATATTCAAATCCATACCGCCGCCGGTGATCAGGCCCGCGCTGTTGCTCGGATTGAGGCCATTCTGAACAAAGCGGTTATAGCTGGCCAATCCATGCACGAACAGATTGACTTGATCCTGTCGCCATGTGAGTTTTGGCCCGACACCTAGCGTCGTCTCGTAACCCGAATCTGCCCAGTTGTGCCCGAAATCTCCTTCCAGGCCCACATACTTGGTGAAGTTGTAGGTATAAGCGGTTCCAAAGCCCTTCGCCATGGCTGGGACTTTCACACCGATGGGACCGTTAAACGGCTGAAACGGCTGCGGCACGGTTCCCCCAGGATTCAGCCATTGATAGCCCACAAACAACTCCGATTTCGGTGTCTCCTGCGCTGAGACCGTGCCGGACATCGCGACGATGATGGCAACGGCAACAGCGACACAAATTACACGCCCTGGATTGCGAGAATATGACATTGTCGGTCCTCCACGAACCTTTCGATATTCATTTGGGATCCCACGCTCGTACAGATTCTTTTGGGGGCCGGCGTGAGTGACTTAACTCTGGTGAAGATTGCCTAAATTGCCTCTTAAGTTTAACCATAGAAGGCTCCTGTAGCCAAGTTCACGCCACCACAGCCGTCTCACATTGACACCAGAAAGTAGGAACTTGAACCCGCGGGCGACGTCCCAGCGATCCGTCGGCTGGATTCTGCGGAACGAATCTCCACTCACAGCCCTTGCAGGGAATCGTGAACCCCTCAATAATGGCTATGTCCCAACACTATGAGCCAAGAAAAAGTCCTGATCGTTGAAGATGAAGATAACGAGCGAACTGGCCTGGCCGAATTGATCTCCTCCTGGGGCTACCGCACGGATACAGCCCGTGACGGCGCGGAGGGATTAGACCGGGTTGCGGTATTCTCGCCTTCCATCGTCCTGACCGACATGAAGATGCCTCGCATGGGCGGGCTGGAACTGTTGGAGAAACTCGCCAACGCTGCTCAAACCGTTGCCGTAATCGTGGTCACCGCCCAAGGCACCATCGACAGCGCGGTGCAGGCCATGCGTATGGGCGCCTACGATTACATCACCAAGCCCATCGACACCAGCCGCCTGCGGACGATCCTGCAAAACGCCTCCGCGCTGCTCGGTACCCGCGCCGAACTCGAAGTCACACGCCGCAAACTGCGTGATTCCGGATCCCTGGGGAGCCTGGTCGGTGCCTCTAAGAAGATGCAGGAGATTTTCCACCTGATCGAAATGGTGGCGCCGAGCACCGCATCGGTTTTAATCACCGGGGCCAGCGGCACCGGCAAGGAGATGGTTGCGCGCACCATTCACGAACTGAGCCCACGGCGTCCCAAGCCATTCGTACCCATCAATTGTGCCGCCATTCCCGAGACCCTGATCGAGAGCGAGATTTTCGGCCACGAAAAAGGCGCCTTTACCGGGGCTTTGGAGCGGCGTACCGGTTGCTTTGAACTGGCAGAAGGCGGAACCCTGTTGCTCGATGAAATTGGAGAAATGCCGGTGGCCACACAGGCCAAGTTGCTACGGGTTCTCGAAGACCGGAAGTTGCGCAGACTGGGTAGCAAGGTGGAAACCACCGTGGATGTGCGCGTCCTCGCGGCCACCAACAAAGTTCCGGAGGATGCGGTGGCGCGCGGAGAGCTGCGCAACGACCTCTACTATCGCCTCAACGTGTTCAACATCCACATGCCGCCGTTGCGCGAGCATCGGGAAGATATCCCCGACCTGGTGCAATCGTTGCTCAATGAAATGAGCACCAAGCACGGGCGCAAGGTCGCCACCGTGAGCGAAGCGGTCTTGAACCAATTTAAGAATTATTCCTGGCCGGGGAATGTGCGCGAGCTCAGAAACACATTGGAGCGCGCCGTCATCGTTTGCGAAAGCGCCGTGATCGAGACCAAACACCTGCCACCCGGCTTTGGGCAGACTCCGCTGCGAACCTCCGCCGACGACCCGGATGCAGTGCGCCTTGGAGTCGGCACCACGGTCGAGGAGGCGGAGAGATTGCTGATCCTCAAAACTCTTGAGGCCACCAGCAACAACAAGACCCGCGCCGCTGAAATCCTGGGCATCAGCCTGAAAACGCTGCATAACAAATTGAAGGAGTATGGCAGCGCCACTGCCGATCTGGCCATAGAAAAGGAAAACGCCTGAAACATTTGCCAATTTTGTAGTTTGTAGTTTTAGAGCACGGCGCGATTACAAAATTACCCAATTACTCAATACCGCATGCGCCGCAGAACTAAACTCGTACTCTCAATCACCCTGATGGTAGCCGTGCTCGCCATTGGGCTTTCGGTCGTCTATATCTCGCAGATTCTGGGCCAGCTGATCATCGAGGCCAACGCCACCGCGTCTCAACTGACCTCGCAGTTGCTGTATGTCGTGAATAACGCCGCACCCGACCTCAGCAGTACTAAGGTGGACCTCAACAATCCCGCAGCCGTGAGCCGCAGCCTTGCCTACTACCTCGGCACCGACCGCGACCTGAATGTGATCCTGACATCCGTGGTAAGCAGCTGGCCGACGGTTTATGACGCGGCCATCATTGACGCCAATGGTAAGGCCATCTTGCATAGCAATCGCGATCTGGTGGGGAAGCTCATCGCTCCCCGGCCTGCGCTACAACGGGTCCAAGATGCGCGCTTCCGCCGCCAGTTGCGGATGATCTACCGCGAACCCCTGGTTTACGACGTGGAAACACCGCTAACGCTAGGTGGCACCCAGTTCGGCAGTATTCGGGTAGGCATCTCCACGGTCTTCCTGAAGAACGAAATTACGCCTCTGCTGCAACGGGCCGCGGTTTATTGCTCAGTGGCAGTTCTGCTCGCGCTGGTCCTCGCCGCTTCTCTGTCGCGGCTGGCCCTGGGGCCGCTGGAGGACATCAGCAAGCGCCTGGACAGCATGAACTCCGGCGAGGTTGTGGCCGCCACGGAGAGTGATCACTCAAGTGACGAATACGGTTTAGTGACTCTCAAGATCGCTCACCTGGGCCGCCAGATGCGCGACACCAAGGAAATCTTTTCTGCACTGAAGGACAACGTGGACCAGATCATGGCTAACCTTCAGGATGGCCTGATGCTGTTCACCCGGGATTCCCGCGTGGTCCTGGTGAGCGCGTCAGTGGAAAGATTCCTGGGCATGCCCAGGCAGTCGCTCCTGGGAAGAACCGCAAAAGAGATCTTCTCCGCAAGCACGCCATTAGGCGCTCTGGTCCTCGAAGGCTTTCAACTTCGCCGCGCATTCGGACAGAGTGAAATTGAAACCGCGAGTGGAAAGCCTATCCAGGTGGCCCTTGATTTCATTCATGAGGGTGGCACTCAGATCGGCGCGTTACTGACCATGCACGACACCGAATCGGTCCGTAGGATTGAAAATGAAATCGAAACTTCCCGCCGCCTCTCCGCCAGCGGGCGGCTGACTCGCGGCGTCGCGCACGAGGTGAAGAATCCCATCAACGCGATCGTGTTGCACCTTCAACTTCTGCAAAACAAATTGCAGGAGTCCGACGCGGATACCCTGCGGCACATGGATATCATTGACAGTGAAATCCGCCGCCTCGACCGTGTCGTGCAAATTCTGGTGGACTTCACGCGTCCCCGCGATCTTCACTTGGAGCAACTCGACTTCAAGCGCATCCTGGAAGACGTGACGCAACTCGCGGCGCCCGATGCGGCGCAACATGGCGTAACCCTGCGCAGCGATCTTCCGGAAGAAACCCTTCCCGTGAAAGCCGACTCTGATTTCATGAAGCAAGCAATTTTGAACGTGGTCCTGAACGGGGTGCAGGCCATGGCCCAGGGGGGCAATCTCTGGCTCAAAGCCCGCCGGGAAGAGAGCATGATCGTTACCGAGATTCGTGACGAGGGCAGCGGCATCCCCCGCGAATCGCAGGAGAAGATCTTTGAGCTCTACTTCACCACCAAGCCTGGCGGGAGCGGAATCGGCCTGGCCCAAACCTACCAGATCATGCAATGGCATTACGGATCGGTGGAATTCGAATCAGAGAACGGCAAAGGGGCGACATTCCGCCTGCGCCTGCCTTTAGCGGAAGTTCGGGCGAATGAGATCAAACAAGAAGTCATGCCGGGTTTTGCGCCGGCTGACTGAATTCAGCAGGAAGCACCTAACTTCACAGATGAATCTGCCCACCACACTCGGGATCCTACTGCTGCTGGCGAGTCTGCGACCGCAGGGAACCGTTGCCGCAACTCTGTTGTTTCGAGCCCAGGAAACGCCTGCGTCACAGAACCCGCCAGAGCCTCAAGATCATGCCAAACCGGACCAATCGGACAACACCGCGCCGGCAGCGCCTCCAGCCGACAGCGCCGGCTCGACTGAGAACCCCGGCCAAGGTCCGCAACCGGCGGTGCCAGAAATCGTGAACCCCAAACCGGGCCCTCCCAAAAAAAGGTCATCGAAGAAACCGGGGAGGAAACACCCGGATAGAAAAAGCAACGGCATTGTGGTGGTACGCAATGGAGGAACGTCGAATTCGCAGGGTCCGATCTCATCCGGAATCACTGTGCAACAAGCACCCGAACAACTCAAGAAGACCAATTCTTTGCTCAAAGCGACCGCATCAAACTTGCAGGTGATTTCAGGGAAGGAACTCAATCCCAGCCAGCAGGAAATGGTCAAGCAAATTAGAAGTTACATGCAGCAGTCGAAAAACGCGGCGGTGGCGGGCGATGTGCAAGGCGCGAACAATCTTGCGTTCAAGGCTCACCTGCTGTCGGAAGAATTAGTAAAACACCCAGCTACCGGGCCTTGGTGGCGCTCACTTTGGCCAACAGATCCTTCGACATCTGCTGCACCGGCCCCTGGACCTTGATTCCTTCCTGCAAAATCTCCCGTGCCTCCGCCATGCGATTCAGCTTGCCGTAGGCGAATCCCAACCGGTATGCGGCGATGGAAAACTGCTGATCATCGAGGCCGCGCAGCAACGCAGTCGCTGATTTCAACTCGGATACGGCCGGAATTGTTTTGTCTTGCTTCAGGTAGGCATAACCTAACGTGGAGTAGGCCAGTCCCCCGGAAATCTTGCGGCTGTTGTCGGCATCGGGCGCGCCAGATTTGGATTCGGCAATCGCTTTTTGTGCGTAGGTCACGGCCTTTGCCAGGCTTCCCGGCTTGGAATCATCCACGTACGCTCCTGACAGCAGTAACAAAGTCGGTAGATGTTCGGGGTTGGTCGCCAGGGTCTTCTCTGCATACGCCACCAGCCGGTCCATGTCCTTCAAATCGACCAAAGCAGCCATGGCGTAAGAGGTTACTCCGTTTGCGAAACGCGACTCCGGAAAAGCCGGGGTAAATTTCTCGATGTAATTCATCCTGGCTTTGGCATCGGTTTCTTCGACAATCGCGTTATAAGCAGAAGTCTCCAGGAATTCACACATTCCCTTGGCCGACGCCCTTTCCGCTTCCAAACGCGCGGCAAAATCGGCATCGTTCAGGTCCGCCGGCTTTGATTGCTTAGCGATCGAGTTGTAAATATCACCGCCACGGGTGGAATATTCCATGACCTTAGCCCGGTCCTTCACCTTCTGGGCGATGGTGACCTGGGATGCCAGAATATCCAGATTCCGCGGAGAACTGGCCAGCGCTTTATCACCATATGCAATCGCTTTTGGCATATCACCGCTTGAGTCGTAGGCTTGCGCAAGCTGCCAATTGCCGTAGGCGACCGCAGCTGGGTTAGAAGCAAACTTCTGTAAGAAGTCTTCGTACAGCGTCAGCTTCTTGGCTTCGTCGGATTCCGCTGAGATCGCTTGTAGCGCCTGGTCCTCGGGCGTACCGGCAGCAATTATGATTTTGTCGGTTTGCGCGTTTACCAGAAAAGGAAACAACACGGTCAAGACGACCGCTAACTCGCGAATGGCCCTCATAGAGCAGCCTCCCAATGTTCTGTGCGGCGAATCCTAGCGCGACTGAGGCCGCGATGCAAGCCTAGACTGACGACTCGGCGGTCTCTGCACGGGCTCTCAGCGGGACGCGGTGAAGCGTGGCTATGCTATAGTCGGGCCGAATGGAGAATCAGAGTGAGCCAACTCCAGTTGCTGAGACTCTCCCCTGGTACCATTCACCCACATTCATTTTTGTCGTCGCCTTAACCCTCCGACTGGCGGTCCTCGGTCTCGGCCACACCTATCGCATCAACCCTCGCGGGGACCACTTCCAGTTCGGCTGGGAGATGGGGCGCATTGCCCGCTCGCTGGCTTTAGGTCAAGGTTTCAGCTCGCCCATCGACGTGCCCACCGGCCCCAGCGCGTGGACGCCGCCGCTCTATCCGTTCATCCTGGCGGCCATATTCAAAGTCTTCGGAATTTACAGCCATGCCTCTGCCTGGATCATTCTGGCGTTCAACAGCCTGTTCGGTGCGCTGACTTGTTTCACGATCCACAAAATCGGAGACAGAATTTATGGACCTGGGGTGGCCCGCGCCGCGTCCTGGACGTGGGCAGTCTTCCCCTACATGATCTATTGGCCGGTGCGAGTAGTGTGGGAGACCAGCCTGAGTGCGTTCCTGCTGAGTCTGGCGCTGCTGGCGACGATTCGCATGGCTGACCGTCCGCCACGAACCCGCGCATGGTTGTGGTTTGGATTCCTTTGGGGAATCATCGCGCTCACCAACACGGCGCTGCTTTCCATGCTCCCTTTCCTCCTACTATGGGTGTTGTACCGTTCTGAACACCGCCTACGAGAATTCGCCCAAATGTGTTTCTGCGGATTGGTGATTGTGGCCATCATCGCTCCCTGGCTGGCTCGCCACTATTCGGTCTTCGGCAAATTCATTTTCATCCGCGACAATCTTCCCCTGGAACTGGAAGTGGCAAACAATCAAAATTCGGATGGCCTCTGGACGCGTCGCGAACACCCCGGCAACGATCCCGAATCGATGAGGCGTTTTCAGGAACTGGGCGAGTTAGGATTCATGCAGGAGAAGCAGCAGGAGTTTCGCCAATTTGTGCGTAACCACCCGGATCGCTTTGCGGCTTTCACTCTTAAGCGTGCGCTCTATTTCTGGATTGGAACACCGCAAAACGCGACCGTTGGCGGACACAACCTTCTGCCGCTACGACATCTCAGTTTTTTTCTGGCGAGTGCACTGGCATTTCTTGGACTGTGGATAAGCTGGCGCAAACACAAGTTCGCGGTGTTTTTGTTCGCATGCTTTCTGATTATTTATCCCCTTCCCTACTACCTGGTCTATCCATTCCCCCGATACAAGCACGCGATCGAACCGGAAATGATCCTCCTTATTGTTTATGCAATCTGGGAAATGAGGGCCAGACTCAATTCGCCAGGCCGTGCAGGAACCTGGCTACAAGATGGAACCCGCCCTTTGAATGCAACCATGCGGTAGACTGCCGATGCCCTCCGGTTGACCCCGCTCCATCCCGATCAGTTACAGTATTATGTGCGCACCATTTTGCAAAAGCCGGCGATGCGTTACGTTTTTGCGGCCAACATGGTCTCCATGATTGGCAGTGGAATGAATTCCACCGCGGTTGCCTGGTTTATCCTGCAATCCACGCACTCGGAAACGGCTCTGGGAACGTTTGCGGTGTTGCAGACGTTGCCCGCCATGCTGTTACTGCCCTTCACCGGCGTCCTCATTGATCGCGAGGACCGACGCCGGCTGGTCATGATGCTGGACGCCATCCGCGCCGTCATTATTCTGGCCGTCGCTATTCTGGCTTTTGCCCACAAAACCAAGGTCTGGGAACTCTACGCCATGAACACCCTGGTGGCTGCTGGTTTCTGGATGTTCTGGCCGACCATTACTGCTCTGATCCAGGAACTGACTCCGGGAGAAGAATTTGTTCGCGCCAACACTTTTCTGATGGCGGGAATCCAGGGCGGATTCTTCATGGCCGGAGCCATTGTCGGGTTCGTCTATAACCACATCGGCCTGGGTGGAATATTGCTGATTGACGTCTTCACCTACGTGGTTTCATTTCTGTGTTATCTCGCCGTGCGCAAAGGGAAGCACATCGTTCCCCGTGTGGCAGAACTGCGGGCTGACTTGATCGGAGCGGAAACCACGGTTGAACGCTTCTTTCGCGAGATGCGCGAAGGCTTCAAGTTCCTGCACGGCAACCCCAACATCATCATGCTGGGGATCAGTTGGGCGCTTTTTCTGGGCGCCATGCTGACAGGGGTCGTCGTTACCGGCCCGCTCAGCGACCACTACCATGCCGGAGCCTACGGCTATGGCTGGCTGAACGGAGGCTGGGGCGTAGGTGCATTCCTGAGCACGCTGTATACTTCGCAGGCCATCGCGAGGCTGGGTTCGCGCCGCTCGATTGCCGTTGCCATGGGGGCCCTGGCAATCTGCGTCAGCCTGGCGCCGCTCTCGCCGATATTCGCGCTCGCAGTTCTCGGCTTCGGAATCATGGGTTCGGCTCGCGGCGTCGGTGGCGTGGCGATGAGCACCAGCATCATGGAGCTGGTGCCGCAACACTTCATGGGCCGGGTGCAGAACACCTTTTACTGCGCCGGGACAGCACTGCAAATCATGCTGAGCCTGGTGGTCGGAGTGGTCGCACAATACAATCTGACCGCGGGATTCGCCGTAATCGGAATCGTTTATGCGCTGGCCTTCCTGGCATCCAGCTGGCCATTGAAGACGCCTTCGAATGTCACCGAACCTAGTCCGGTAGATTGAGCTTTTGTCATCCTGAGCAAGCGTTCTCTGCAGCGCGAAGGATCTGGGCAAGCCGAACGGAGTCTCGCGTCTTTTGCGAGACAGGAATCGCACGTTTGGCTCGGTCCCTTCTGTTATTCTTTCCATTCAAAAATTGAGGGGAGCTGAATGTCATTCAATCTTGAGGGGCGCGCGGCGGTAGTTTTCGGAGTCGCGAACAAGCGTTCCATCGCCTGGTCCATTGCGCAGGGCCTGCACAATGCGGGAGCCAAACTGGCCGTGACCTACCAGAACGAGCGCATGGAACTGGAAGCCAAAGACCTGATCCTCTCGCTGCCCGGCGCAGAAGCGTTCCAGTGCGACGTCTCCAATGATGCCGAGATTGATCGCCTCTTCGCCCAGCTCAAAGAGAAATACGGCAAACTGCATGCGCTGGTTCACAGCGTGGCCTATGCTCCCCCCGAAGAATTAAAAGGAGACTTCGTCAACACCACTCGCGAAGGCTTTCGCGTCGCCCACGACGTAAGCGTCTACTCGCTAATCGCGGTCTCGCGTGCGGCCGCGCCCCTGATGGAAGACGGCGGCAGCATCGTCACCATGACCTACTACGGAGCGGAAAAAGTAGTCCCACATTACAACGTAATGGCGGTTGCCAAAGCAGCCCTGGAATGCACAGTACGCTACCTGGCCTACGATTTAGGCAAACGAAGAATCAGAGTCAACGCAATATCAGCGGGGCCCATCAAAACCCTTGCTGCGCGCGGCATCTCAGGTCTGGGCGACATGCTGAAGTCCCACGCCGAGCGCGCTCCCCTGCAACGCAATGTAGAAGTAGCTGAAGTAGGAAGTACGGGAGTGTTCTTAGCCTCAGACGCCAGTTCAGGAATAACCGGCGAAACTATCTATGTAGACTGCGGCTATAACATCATGGGATTTTGAACGAATCGGTACTAGGTTCTGAGTGAAATCGGCTGATTTCGTCAAGTACACGAGCCCGGCACAATCCTCGTATGGTTGGTGTCTAAGAGGATAGGGGCTTGTAGTGCCCGCGCTATCGCGGTTTGTCGAATGCGGAACTCTCTACTAATCGCCGCGTTTATGCTCGCGCTGTCCGCTTTTGCGCAGAGCGTGAAACCCGTACCAGCGCCTGACGACATCGCAATTAAACTGGAAACCGAGGGCGGCGTCCAGTTTCATCTTGGCGAATTGATACCGATCAAGTTCTCCTACAGCGCCAAAGTTGCCGAAAGGTATTTTTGGGTAGGCAACGGTGCGAAGCTTGCCCAGGGAAAACCTCTCGACATAACGTGCTCGCCTGCAGAAGAGCAGGTCCGCAATCGACAACCCTTGCCCGAACGGACGACGTTTTGGCAGATGCTGAGTGCAACTTGTAGCGGTGTGGGTGCTGCAAGCGGTGGCATCGGCGGCTGCAGAGATTGTGATGGGGATGTAGCGCTGACGAATGCCGCACTCGCATTTGGGGTGGTCCCGCTAAACAGATATGTTCGCTTCCGCACACCCGGGACTTACACCTGCCAAGCGTCATCGGCTGAAGTTACAGCCGCTTCCCGCGGTGAGAAGATTCGGCCCGCGTTATTGATCGAGTCGAATCCTATCGTTCTGACTATGGTGAATGATCCGGGTTGGGCCCACGATGCTGCGACTGCGTACAAAGAGGCTTATGACAAATTCTGTCGTGGCGACGACGTTGTAGAACACCGCGTGCTGCAATGCTTCGATATTGCCGGGCGGATGACCTATCTGGATACTGCCGACTCCCTCGCGGCGGAGGTGAGCGCGTTCGACGGCAGAAATCACGGTTGGGCGAATGGCTTTTGGGACGCGATTCGTCAGTCCTCCTACCCGCGCGAAGCGTTGCGCTTGATGAAACGACGAATCCAAGAGCCCGATTTTCAAGTATCCACCGATATTCTGGAGTGGCTGGCCAATTCGGAACTAAAGATGGAAGTGCCGGATGCCTTCCAAAGCGGCACACCTGCAACCTATCATGCCCAAGCCGTTGAGAAGCTGCGTAAGTACGTTCGACTGCTGGGAAATGGCCTCGCCAGAAAGAACTCGGATGTGCTCACGGACAGCGCCAAGACCTACCGCACTTTTGCCGAGCAGGAATACTGTGAAGGGCAGTCGATGATTTCGAAGAAAGAGCAGAACAAAGTGTTGAGAATTTCCCGCTGAGCGGATCTTGTGCCATTACGAATGAGCGTCGCGTATTCCCATGTTAATACCAAGTTCACGATATCAAGCCCTTCATTGATTGGCGTAACATCGCCATTTCAGCAACAACGTACGGTCACCCTCCGTTCACTCTTCCCCGTCCGCTCCAACCCAATCTCCAAATCCCTTTCCCGCTCAAACCGCGCAAACTTCTCTCCCCACTCGATCAGCAAAATACTGTTATCAGAAATTAAGTCATCCAGCGCCAGCGTATCCAACTCCCGCTGCGTGTCGATCCGATACAAATCGATATGGAAGAGAGAAACCCGCGGCCCGCGGTATTCGTGAATCAAAGTGAAGGTAGGACTGGTAACATCTTCCGCCGAAGCCGCAGAGAAAGCCTCGGCAATCCCCTTGACCAGGGTAGTCTTCCCCGCCCCGAGATCGCCGCGCAGCAAAACTAACTTTGGAGGCGCCAGCAGCGAAGCCAGTTCACGCCCCAACGCAATCGTTTCCTCCGGTGAATGGGTAATGTAATCGCGGGTGCTCATCTGGCCGTGGAGACCAGTATAGCGGCGCTACGCGCGGTTCGTCGTAGACCATGCGCGAGAACGCAGCCCGAGCATGCTCTGGTCTCCCGCCGAATCGATCATAGTGCGCAGCACGCGATGTTCATCGTCGCCCATGGCGATAAAGCGGAACGACTGCAACGCTCCCTCATTCGTCGGCATGGTGGATAGCATCTCGGCCATGCCACGCACCGACCCGGTGTTAGTGGCAAAGGCAACTTCAACAAAATCGCCTTTCCCCAGGGCGCCGCCCAGTCGCAGCAATCCCCCGGTGGTGGATACAGTCTGAAGTTTTGCCTTGGCGCGCCGTCCATCTTCCAGCATCACGACAGCGGGAATGTTTCCGTTGACTTTGACGCGCGGAGCGCGCTTGGTGGAGTTGGGTTGGGGGAAGTAGGTCATAGCAAGACCACTATCCCATCGCGCAGGTGATCCGCACAGGTTACGGAAGCACTTTGTCCAGATTCTCGTACCGCCCCAGTTACATTTTGGATAACCCATTTTCTATCAATAAGATAGGGGCGGCAAAATTTGGGGTAACCGATACCGACTTACCCCCTAGCCATTCCACTGTACGACCGAACTTGCGGCGGCCCTCCGGGCACGACGAAAAGCCTTCGGCAAGGTGCGCACCAGATCAGTAGCCGTCAGAGAATGCTCGCCCGTAGTTTCGCGCGCAATGTCGCCTGCAAGCCCGTGGAGGTAAACTGCCACCAGGACAGCCTCCAAAATGCTCTTCGGACTTTGCGCCATCAATCCCGCCATGATTCCCGTAAGAATATCCCCGGTCCCACCGGTGGCCATGCCCGGATTTCCGGTGACGTTTACCCATACCTCGCCATCCGGAGCGGCTACCAATGTGCGATGGCCCTTGAGAACAACAAGCAGATGATGCTCGACAGCAAACTTGCGCGCAACCGCGATACGGTCCTTCTGCACATCTGCGGCAGTCGAACCCAGCAACCGCGCCATCTCTCCGGGATGAGGCGTGATTACCAAATCACGATCGTTTCCATTCAATTCCTCGGCACGGCCTTCGAAGGCGTTAAGGCCATCGGCATCCAGAACCATGGGCGCAGTAAATTTCTTCACTGCCGCGCGCACGAATTCTACCGTCTCCTTGTGGCGGGATATCCCCGGCCCCACTGCCAATACTGTCTTACCCTTAACGATGGCGTCCAGGTGTCCGTAACTCAGCGCGCGCTTGGAAATGCTGCCAATCTCGGTTTCCTCGAGCGCCTCGGTCATGACTTCAGGGTGAAATCCGGCCACCGTTGCCAGCACAGATTTCGGTGTGGCAACCGTCGACAAGCCGGCCCCGGCGCGCAAGGCGGCCATGCCAGCCATTGCCACCGATCCGGCCTTGCCGACCGAACCGCCGATCACCAGCACGTGCCCGAAACTTCCTTTGTTGGCGGAGGCGTTGCGGGGCGCAAAGAAAGAAGCAATATCCGCCGCGGTAATCAGGTTGAGTTTTTCTTTTGAAACGATGGCCTGCGGTGGAGATCCGATCGGCGAGACAACTACCGGCCCGCCGGTCAGCCTGGCAAACACATGCGCGGGGCGCGGCGCAGTAAAGGTCACAACTGCATGGGCGCAGACAACGGTCCCTGACTGTTCTCCGATGGCGTCTGCATCTGCGCCGGAGGGAATATCTACTGCGACGACCGTTGCAGAACTGCGATTCAGCTTCGCGATCGCTTGCCCATAGAGCCCCGTCACTGGAGGCTTGAATCCAGTCCCCAGAATCGCATCGAGCAGAAGCTTGCACGCAAAAACTGATTCTGCAGGCTCGCGATCCAGTTCCTTCGCGGACTTCACGATCACCGCGCTGGCGAGCTGCTTGTACATCTCCGCCGCGTCGCCTTTCAGTTCCGCAGGGTCGGCCAGCAGCAGGACGCGAACATCCTTCCCAGCGTCACGCAGTCTGCGCGCGGCGACGAAGCCATCTCCACCATTGTTCCCCTTGCCGCAAATCACGCCGATGCTGTGCGCCTCTGGGAAGCGTGACACCACAAACACCGCCACCGCCTCGCCGGCATTTTCCATCAGGGTGCGTGAAGGCACACCCAACCGTTCGCTGGTAGCGCGGTCAATCTCACGCATTTCCGCTGCGGTCACAATTTTCATGGATGCCTGGTCACTGATGCGTTCGCCATCTGTTCCAGTTGCCGAAGCTGAGTTGGCTGGCCCATGGCGATCAGGCAATCGCCAGGATCAATCTTGTCTTCCGAGGCCGGATTGAACCGCATCCCCTCGGGCCGTTTGATGGCCAGCACGATTGCGCCGGAATCTTGCCGGATGCGCGAAGCCTCGATCGTCTTTCCCGCCAGGACGGAATCGCTGCTCACCGTCACTTCCCCGATTTCAAGATCCATGCCGATGTGGGTGGTGGCAGTATCCAGAAAACTGACCACATGGGGACGTAGAAACGACTGTGCGATCCGCTGTCCAGCAAAGCGATAGGGAGACACCACAGAATCGGCGCCCGCCTTGAGCAGGCGCTTCTCGGCATCCTCATCTCCGGCGCGGGCAATGATGGTCAGCTTGGGATTCAGCTCGCGAGCCGTCAGAACAATGTATAGATTGGTCGCATCGGTTGTGGTCGCCACCACCAGTCCGCGGGCCCGCTCAATCTGCGCCTGCCGTAGCGTCTGCTCGCGCGTGGCATCCCCGACCAGCACCAGCCAGTCGTGCTGGTGTTGTGTAGCCTTGGCGTCGCTCTGGTCGATCAACACAAACGATGCCCCGTTGCGCGCCATCTCGCGGGCTGCGCTCCGCCCCACACGCCCCATCCCGCAGATGATGTAATGCCCGGAAAGACGGCTGATTTCGCGCTCCATTTTCCGCCTGCCAAAGAAGTTCCGCAGCTCGAATTCTAGCAAAGCCTGGGTCAACGCCCCGATTCCCAGAAAGACCAGGGACACACCGGATACGATCAAAACAATATTGAAGACTCTTCCCGCATGGGAGAGTGGATGGACTTCCTGATAGCCAATCGTGGTGAAGGTGGTGATGGCCATGTACAGGCCGTCGAACCAAGTCCAGCCTTCAATGAAATGGAACCCCGCGGTGCCGAGGAAGATCAATGCCAGGAGGGCGAGGCCAATGAGTCGAAGGTAGTGAAAGGCCCGCATTGGGTCGGCCAAAGACCGGCCTTAGACTATAAAACAAAAAGACCCTCCGCGTACGGAGGGTCACTTAAGTTGGTGCTGTGTTGACTCTGTGTAACTCTGGGCCCCTGTGGTTAAGCCTTTTGTAAACCGAAGGACTAACCCAGAAAGATAAATCTCTAGTCGGCCATGGTCGGAGCCGGCGCCGGCTTTCCTGCGGCCATGGCTTGCACCCGGCTGTGGTGGCGGCTGTAGGTGAAATAGACGACCAACCCAATAATCAGCCAGATAATCAGCCGCGCCCAGTTGATCCAGCCCAGCTTGTACATCATGTATCCGTTAAATAACACTCCAAGAACAGGCACGAATGGAACCAGCGGCGTGCGGAAAGGACGTGCCTGGGCAGGGTTGGTCTGGCGCAGTACCATCACTGCGATACAGACAATCACAAAGGCCAGCAGGGTGCCAATGTTCACCATCTTCCCAATGTCATCAATCGGAGTTACGCTGCCCACAACCGCAGCCAGTAGGCCGACCAAAAAAGTGTTCTTCCAGGGCGTACGCCACTTGGGATGAATCGCCGCGAAAAACTTCTTCGGCAACAAGCCATCATTGGCCATGGCATAGAGAACACGAGTCTGTCCCAGAAGCATGACCAGCATCACACTGGTAAGTCCCGCTAAAGCACCAAGAGTAATGATGTGTGAGGCGCTAACTAAACCACGATCCAGAAATGCGCGGGCAATGGGGGCCTCAATATTTACTTCGTGCCAGGGCACCATCCCCGTAAGCACGGCCGCGACTAAAATATACAAAATGGTGCAAGACGCCAGTGAGGCGATAATGCCAATCGGCAAATCGCGTTGCGGGTTCTTGGCTTCCTGCGCGGTACACGAGACTGCATCAAAACCAATGTAGGCAAAAAATATGTACGCCGCTCCAGCCCCTATTCCGGAGAAGCCGTAAGGAGCGAAAGACGACCAGCTTGAGCCCCAATTGGCGGTGTTCACGTAGTGAAAGCCCAGCCCGATTACGAATAGCACGACGGAAACTTTAATGACCACAATCGTGGCGTTGAAACGTGCGCTCTCTTTGATACCAATGGCGAGGACAGTGGTAATTACGAGTGCGATTACAAAAGCCGGCAGGTTGAAACCAATTTCAACCCCAAACAGAGATGGCGCGGCTAACAAATCATGCGCCCGCTGGACCAGTTCTGGCGAATGGAGTGCCACAATAGCGCTCATTTTGTCGAGAAATGCCTGTGTGCCCGCTACCAAAGATGGATCAGCCGCGTGCGCCATGTCGCGGGCAATTATCTTTTCTGCGATCCGTACGCCCGTCCAATGGTCATACGCCAGCCATAGAGGCATGTGTATGTGCAAAATGTCCAGCAGTTCAATGAAGTGATTCGACCATCCTGACGAAACAGTGCTCGCGCCCATGGCGTACTCAAGGGTCAAGTCCCAGCCGATGATCCAGGCGAACAATTCCCCCAGAGTGGCATAGGCATAGGTATAAGCGCTGCCCGCAAGCGGAATCATGGCCGCGAATTCCGCGTAGCATAGCCCCGCAAATGCGCACCCCAATCCCGACAATACAAACGACATCATCAATCCGGGTCCGGCGTAGTGAGCGCCTAACCCGGCCAGCACGAAGATGCCGGCCCCGATCACCGCGCCTACTCCCAACGCAGTCAATTGGAAGGGACCCAGGGTCCGGCGCAAGGTATGCTCCCCGGTTTCCTGACACTCCGCCATCAACATATCTAGCGGTTTTTTGGCCCAAATATTCGCCATGCTTCGATTCTCCTCGGACTTATGTTGCGCTCACGCGCTTCGATCGGTGTAACCATAGGTAATACACTGGAATCCCCAAAAGCACGATGATCAAGCCCGGCCAGGTGTACTGCGGTTTGTAACGCAATAGTACGACATCGATAAACAGAGCCATCCCAATATAGATCGCAGGCAGCACTGGGTAGCCAAAAGCTTTGTAGGGCCTTTCTGCTGTAGGATGCGTCCGGCGCAGCACAAAGATCGCCAGAATGGTGAGGATATAGAACACCAGCACCGCGAAAACGATGTAGTCCAGCAACTGCCCGTAGCTTCCCGAAACGCACAACACGCAGGTCCACACCATCTGAAGCATCAGGGAAACCACTGGAGTCTTGTACTTCGGATGCAAGCCGGCCACCTGGCGAAAAAACAGGCCATCTTTCGCCATCGCGTAATACACGCGGGCGCCTGCGAGCAGCATCCCATTGCAACAACCAAAAGTCGAGAGCATGATAGCAATCGCCATCAGCTTACCGCCGGCCGTGCCAAACATCTGGGTCATGACCGCGGTGCCGACCCGGTCTTCCGCGGCGTATTGAATCCCACGATCCAGCACCGTCGCTCCGTGCGGATCGCCCGTCAGAGGCAGGGTATTGAGGTAAATGAAATTGCAGGCAATGTAGAGAAAGATCACGATACCGGTTCCCAGGGCCAGGGACAGCGGCAGATTGCGGCTGGGATTCTTCACTTCTCCGGCGGTAAATGTGACGTTGTTCCAGGCGTCGGCAGAGAATAATGATCCGACCTGGGCCACGGCCAAGACGGTTAAAGTTCCGACGAAAACTCCGCCACCAATGTCATGGAGGTTGCCCAATCCAAAGTTGAACCAGAAATTCAGTCCAAAATTGGCCCCTAGCGCGTATGCGTTGCGCCCCACGAACAATGCCACCAGCACCAGTCCAAACAAGGCCGCCACTTTCGAAATGGTAAAAACATTCTGGATCAGCGCCCCGGTCTTGACCCCAAAAATATTCACCAACGAGAGCACAACCACCACGATGATGCCAGCTAAGTTCTGTGTATTCAGGCCGACATCCATGTTTCCAAGGGTCATCGGCCCCACATGAATCGGCGGCACCTTCCAGAGATGCAAAATCCAATTGGATGACGAGATCGAGGGAAAGAACACGCCGAGAAACTTGCCGAAAGCCACGCCTACCGCGGCAATGGTCCCGGTCTGTATGACCAGAAACAGAGTCCAACCGTAAAGGAATCCCCACAACGGCCCCAGCGCCTCACGCAAATAAACATACTGCCCGCCTGCCCGAGGCATCATGGCCGCCAGTTCGCCATAACTAAGAGCGGCGATGATCGTCATGACGCCGGTAATAACCCATGCGGCAATCAGTAGAGCCGGGGATTGGGTCTCGCGCGCGATTTCCGCCGACACGATAAAAATACCGGAGCCAATCATCGACCCCATCACCAGGGTTGTAGCGCTGGTAAGGCCGAGCCCCTTGACCAGTTCTTTGTCCTGATGAGAATGAGCCTCCCATTCGGAAGCTGCGGCAGGTGTTGTGGACGGTTTAGTCTCGATGCTCATGCAGGTAGTGGTGGCAGCCGCCTCGGCCGCCCCGACTTACTTGTCATCCTGGGCCAGACGTTTTTTCTTTTCGCCGAGCGAAGGATTCGGGCGAGTCGCACGAAAAAGCCGCGTTCGTTGCGGCGAATAAATCGCGCGTTTGGCTCGCTTCCTTATTGCCATACGGCTGGAAAAACTCTGGCAAGACTTTACCTTAAGATCGCCAAAAAGTCTCGCGCGGAATTGCCGGGATCGCGTGCCAGATCGGAGATCACCGCCACTGCATCTGCCCCGGCTTCGATTACCGACCGGCAATTCTGCCGGGTGATTCCCCCAATCGCTACCAACGGTTTGCGGGTTAGCGCCCGCGCTGCGCGCACTCCCTCCAGCCCAACCACTGGATCAGGGTTTGCCTTGCTGGACGTAGAAAAAACGGGCCCGATGGCCAGGTAATCTGCCGAAGTCTTATCCGCAGCTTTCACTTGTTGAGGATTGTGGGTCGAAACTCCAAGCCAGCGATCACGCCCAATGACCAGCCGCGCACTCGACGCAGACAAGTCCTCCTGCCCCACATGCACTCCATCGAATTCGGCGGCCACACAAAGGTCTGCGTAATCGTTCATGATGAGCCTGGCGGAGTTCCCCACCAGCCGTTTCAACTCACAGGCTTGGTCCAAAACCTGACGTGGATTGACCGACTTGTTTCGATATTGCAACAGGGTACAGCCCCCAGCCAGCAGTTCTTCGACAAAAGCCAGGAAGTGATGCGGCTGGCGGAAACGGGAAGAATCGGCAATGGCGTACAGTCTGGGAAGCGCGATCATACGTCAAGCATGGAATGGTACAAGGTGGCGCACTCCTAAAGCAGTCCTCCGGGGCGCCCCTGTGGAACTCTGTGTTCGGAGCCGGCCCTGAGCGGAACCGAAGGGCGGTTCAAGGCTTCCTCACCCCGTGCTCACCGGGCCGCCGAGGTGGTCTTGCCGTTTTTGGCCAGGAACCGCTCGATGAAAGTCGTGTCCAGCTTGCCTTCCCGAAAATCCGGATCCGCCAGAATCTTTCGGTGTAGCGGAATCGTAGTGTAGATTCCCTCAATAATGAACATTTCCAGCGCCCGGCTCATTCGCGAAATCGCCTCATGCCGGTCCTTGCCGCGAACGACCAATTTGGCAATCAACGAGTCGTAATAGGGAGGAATTACTCCTTCCGCATATGCGGCGGTATCAATCCGCACCCCAGTCCCACCGGGCGGATTGAAGGTAGCGATCTTGCCCGCCGACGGAGTAAATTTCTCTGGATGCTCGGCATTGATCCGGCACTCAATCGCATGCCCGCGATGGACCACCGGTCCCATCAAAACATTGCTCATGCGTTCGCCCATCGCAAGCAGAATCTGGCTCTTCACCAGATCCACATCGGTCACCATCTCTGTGACCGGATGTTCTACCTGGATGCGAGTGTTCATTTCGATGAAGTAAAGCCGCCGATCTTCATCCATCAAGAATTCGATGGTCCCGGCGTTGACGTAGCCAATCTCTGACAAGGTCTTGGAAAGCACTTCGCCAATCTGCTGGCGAAGCTCCGGCGTGACCTGAGTCGAAGGAGATTCCTCCAGCAGTTTCTGATGCCGGCGCTGAATCGAACACTCGCGCTCTCCCAGACTCACCACGTTACCGTACTGGTCGGCCAGAACCTGAAACTCAATATGCCGGGGCTTCTCAATAAACTTTTCCATGTAGAGATCGCCATTGCCAAATGCAGCCGCAGCTTCGGATTGCGCGGCCTTGAACAGCCCAGGCAGTTCCTGCTCATCGCGCGCAACACGCATGCCGCGCCCGCCGCCCCCTGCGGAAGCTTTCACGATGACCGGGAACCCAACCTGCCGCGCCCACTCAATTGCCTCTCCCTCGCTGGCAATGATCCCGTCCGAGCCCGGCAGAATCGGCACGCCATGCTTCTTCATCGCGGCACGGGCTTTTTCCTTCTCGCCCATAATGCGAGTAATGGCCGGTGGAGGCCCGATGAAAGTAATGTTGCAGGTCTCGCAAACCTCGGCAAAGTTGGCGTTCTCCGCCAGCAATCCATAACCAGGATGCACCGCATCTACATTCGCGATTTCCGCCGCGCTGATTACCGCTGGAATATTCAGATAACTCTGGCCCAATTGCGGGGGCCCGATGCAAATTGCCTCATCGGCAAACTTCACATGCAGAGAATTGCGGTCAGCCTCGCTATAAATAGCGACCGTCTTGATCCCCAGCTCTTTGCAGGCGCAGATCACCCGCAAGGCGATCTCACCACGATTAGCTATGAGAATCTTTTTGAACATAAAAAAGGGCAGCGCCGACGTCTCGCCGGCGTTCCGTTCGGATCAATCACGGCTAAGCCGGCGAGACGCCGGCGCTAAAGGCTTTACTGCTTGGGCCGAATCGCAAACAACTCCTGCCCGTACTCGATTGGCTGGCCGTTGTTCACCAGTATTTTCACCAGCTCGCCGGCGGCATCGGCTTCAATCTCGTTCATCAGCTTCATCGCTTCCACGATACAAAGCACCTGCCCGGCTTCAATCACATCCCCAACTTTCACAAAAGGAGGAGACCCCGGAGATGGCGATTCATAAAAGGTTCCAACGATGGGAGACCGCACCATGTGCAGTCCTTCTTCGGGTGCTGGCTCAGCACCGGCAGCATGTTTCCCAGGAGGCGGCGCATGAGAGGTGGTTGGGTGCGAAACCCCGGCCTCATGAGCCGGAGGGGGCGAGGCCTGCACGGCGAAGAATCTCTGCTCATGCATCACATTGGCAGATGCCTCGCCCGCACGCTTGATCTTGACTTTGACATCGCCGCGTTCCAGTTCAAACTCGGCAATATCCTTTTCGATTAAGAACTCTATGAGTTCCTTCAGCTCTTTCTGATTCATCGTTTATGAAGGGGCATTTCCAGATACATCGCGGGTACAACCCGCTCTCAACAGACGATCAGTTCCTTAGTAGTCGGGGTCAGGATTTCGCAACCCGTTTCCGTGACCGCAACCATGTCCTCGATGCGTATTCCCCACTTATCCGGCAGATAAACACCGGGCTCGATTGTGATGACCATTCCCGGTCGTAATTCATCTTCCTGGTTCGCTGCGACCCGGGGTGCTTCGTGGATCTCCAGACCTACTCCGTGTCCGGTTGAATGCGTGAAGTACTTTGCTAGTTTGTGCCGTTGCAGCACCTTGCGCGCCGCGGCGTCAACTTCGCCCAGCTTCGCCCCGGGACGAACCGCCTCGATTCCGGCCTGCTGCGCTTCCCTGACCGCGCTGTATGCGCTGCGGGCCTCCTCAGAAGGATGCCCAACATACACGGTGCGGGTCATATCGGAACAATAACCAGCGAGTATAACACCGAAGTCACAGACTACGAACCCATCCGCCGGGATGGGCTGGAGCGAGGCCCGGCCATGAGGCAATGCCGACCGCTGGCCAGAGGCAATAATTGTGGGGAAGGACATGCCTTCCGCACCAGCCTTGGAAGCGGCATATTCCATCTCCGCCGCAACTACCGTCTCCTTGACGCCTGGACGTATCACTTCACGGGCTCGGTCGAAGAGGCCGGCTCCCAAGAGGGCAGCGGCACGCATTCGCTCCAGTTCGTCTCCATCCTTCCTCATACGGATGGTTTCGACCAGCCCGGGAGTAGACCGGAGCCGGATTCCTGGGGGCAAAGATCTAGCCAGCGAGCGATGGCCGGCAAACGACAAGCGGTCGGCCTCAAAGCCCGTCAGCTTGAGACTTCGGGTTACGGCCTTCTGGGAGCCAAGCCACTCGGCCAAAGTAGTGAGCGGAGCTTTCGCCGCAATCACAATTCGCGCGCCCTTCACTTCCTCTTGGGCTTGTGCTGTGTACCGGCCGTCGGTGAAAAAGACCGGCTGCTTCTTTGTCACTAACAGCGCGCCGGCGCTTCCGGTAAAACCGCAGAGATAACGAACATTGGGGAGATGAGTGACCAGCAGAGCGTCGAGCTTTGCTCCGGAAAGCAGGCTGCGAACCTGGACCTGACGTCTTCTATAGTCCACGGGGAAAGTTTAACAGGCGGCTAGCTCGCGAAAGCACAAGTCGTTCACGCCAAAAGCAAAACCGCCGGGACCTGGCAGGTTCTCCAGGCCCCGGCGGCTTGTGGGTTTGCTCACTAAACTTTCTATGTCTGGATGATGCGCGGAGTGATGAAGAAAATCAGCTCCTGGTTCGTGGTCGAAACCTGCGTGTGCTTGAACAGGTTGCCAAGGTACGGGATATCTCCCAGCAACGGAACCTGGGTGACATTGACCGAGTTCTGCGTCTGGATTACGCCGCCGATCACCACCGTTCCGCCATCGGTCACCAGCACCTGAGTCGTAGCCTGCTGCGTGATCAGTGTCGGGTTGCCCTGAATGGAACGGCTGAAGTCAGGCGTGGTGTTCTCCACATCCACGTTCAGGAAAATCGTGCCTTCCGACGTGATCTGCGGTGTAACCGTGAGCCGCAGGAACGCATCGACATAGGTCACAGTCGGAGGTCCGCCCAACTGCGCCTGGGTCACGATGGGAACGCGCACGCCTTGTTTCACGAAGGCTTGCACGTTGTTTTGCGTGACCACGCGCGGACGGGAAAGGATTTTCAGCAGTCCGCGCGACTCTGCCATGCTGAGCAGGAAGTCGATGCGGTAATTGTTGGTGGCATTTGTGATTTGGATACCGCTGGTCGGACTGGTGACCGGCAGGTTCGAGAACAAGGGAATCTGGGTTCCGCCGGAGCTACCGCCCGTACCACTAACAATGTATTTTGGATTCGGGACTAATCCCGTGCCAATCGTGGTGGGCGTTGTGCCAACGTTTTGGACGCCGCCAATCGCGGTCGGACCATTGCCCCAGCCAAGTCCCAGCTGGGTACCGATGTCGCGAGCGAAGCTCCGGGTTGCAGCCACGACGCGAGCTTCGATTTCCACTTCCTGGGTCTTGCGGTCAAGCTGGGTCAGGAGGCGGTCGATATGCGGGATTACCGCGGGAATATCGTTGATGATGACTGCGTTGGTGCGATCATCCGCGATCGCATCACCGCGCTGC